>WNFJ01106567.1_pt1 | contig 32392 bp, 28 predicted proteins | sample 5400461 | NCBI WGS metagenome assembly WNFJ01 (sample SAMN13153349, study PRJNA577476) | soil metagenome | isolation source: 115 cm saprolite on Douglas fir-dominated hillslope | place: USA:California | collected 2013-09-17
GAGCCTGTCGGGTTCAGGCCCTCGTACTTGAAGTAAAGGTGCTTGAGGCCCAGGGCCCGGCCGATATTCCGGCTCGGCACCAGGGGCGTCGAGCCCTCGCTGAGGTCGACCTCGGGGGTGGATGGACCGACGGGCAGGTGCTCGCGGTAGCGAGCGATGACCCCCACTGACTATTTAGAAGACGCGTAGGAAAGAGGACACGGCCCGCACCGATTCCAGCGCCGCCATCTTTGCCCGCGCACGCTGGAGGCTGGCGTCGAACGACGGGTGCGTCGTGACCACCAGCTCGACGGTCTGGTCCTGCGACCACGCGTCCTTTTGAATGAAGCTCGAGATGCTGACGTCTTCCTCCGCAAAGACGTGGCCGATCGCCGCCAGCACGCCTGGCTTGTCGTCGACGCGGATTCGGTAGTAAGCACGCGTCACCACCTCGCCCATCGGGACCACGGTGATCCGGTCGTCGAAGCTGAAGGACGGGCGGCTCTGCACGCCGCGCCGGATCGACCGCGCGAGGTCGATCAGGTCGCCCACAACCGCGGACGCGGTGGGCCTGCCCCCCGCGCCCTGTCCGACCAGCAGCACCTGCCCGACCAGGTCGCCCTCGACGAAGACCGCGTTCTCGGCGCCTTCGACCCGCGCCAGCGGATGGTCGAGCGGAACCATCGCGGGGTGGACGCGAGCCTCGACCCGGCCCGGGTGCCGCTGCGTGTGGGCGATGAGCTTGATCGCGAATCCGAGCTCGCGCGCATACCTGAAATCGACCGCCTCGACGCCTTCGATGCCTTCGCGGTAGATCTCGGCGGGCCGCACCTTGATCTCGTAGGCGATCGACCCAAGGATGGCGAGCTTGTAAGCGGCGTCGAAGCCGCCGATGTCGTCGGTGGGATCGGCTTCCGCGAATCCCGCAGCCTGGGCCTCGGCGACTGCCTCAGCGAGCGTCAAGCCCGCCGCGGCCATCCGGCCCAACACGTAGTTGGTCGTCCCGTTGATCACGGCCGAGACCTGCTTGATCGTGTTCGCCTGAAGGTCGGTGCGGAACGTGCTGATCAGCGGGATGCCGCCACCGACAGCCGCCTCGAAGTAGACGTCGACGTTCTTCTCGGCTGCCAGGTCGAGCAGCTCGGGGCCGTGCTTCGCCATGACGACCTTGTTCGCGGTGATGACGTGCTTGCCGGCCCTGATGGCGCGCTCGAGGTAGCTTCGCATGGGCTCGTCTCCGCCGGCCACCTCGAGCACGACATCGATCTCGGGGTCCTCGAGCACGGCGGCCGGATCCGCGGTCAACAGGCCGGATGCGATCTCGACGGCCCGCGGCTTCTTCAGGTCGCGGACCAGCACCTTCTGAAGGCAGAGCTCGACGCCGGCGCGGCGAGACAGCTGCGGCCGCCACGTCAGCATCCGCTCGGCCACCTGTGCGCCCACCGTGCCCAGCCCGATCAGGCCGACATTCAAGGGTGGTTGAGCCATGGGTGCCCTATTCTCCCTGCCATGGCCCTGATCCTGCGCGAAGCCGACGTCCAGGAGCTGATCGAGATGGACGACGTGATCGCCGCGGTCACGGCTGCGATGAAGGAGCTGGGCGACGGCACGGCCCAGAATGAGCCCAGGCGACGCGTCTTCCCGCCCGGCGGCGTGCTCAACGTGATGTTCGCGTCCTACCCGGGCGGCCGGTGCACCGGCGTGAAGGCCTACACGGTCGCCGACGGCCACATGAGGATGCTGGTTTCGCTGTTCGGCCTCGATGGTGCGCTCGAGGCCCTGATCGAATCCGATTTCATGGGCGCCTACAGGACCGGGGCGGCCTCTGCCGTCGCGGCCCGGGCCCTGGCCCGGCCAGGCCCGGCCACAGTCGCCATGATCGGGGCAGGCTGGCAGGCCGGCACGCAGGCCCTCGCCATCTCGCGCGTGCTCGAGATCAAAGAGCTCCGGGTTTTCAGCCGCCACGACGAAAGACGCGCCGAGTTCGCGCGCGAGCAGGAAGCTCAGCTCGGCGTCGCGACCATCGCCTCCGGAAGCGCGGAGCTGGCAGTGCGCGGGGCCGACGTGGTGGTCACGATGACGACCAGCAAGACGCCGGTGATCGAGGCCGATTGGGTCGAGCCCCACGCGCTGGTGATCGCCGCCGGCTCGAACTGGCACAACAAGGCAGAGGTGCCGGCCGACCTCGTGGCCAGGGCTCAGACGATCGTGGTCGACCAGCTGGCGGCGGCCCAGCTCGAGAGCGGGGACCTGATCGCGGCCCACGCGGCGGGCAAGTTCGAATGGAGCCGGGCGGTCGAGCTGGGGGCCGTCCTGGCCGGCAAGTGGCAGCGGCCCGAGAGCACCGGGATCTCGCTCTTCGAGTCACACGGCCTGGCGCTGTGGGACCTGGCGGCGGGCTCGGTCGTCCTGGCCGCCGCGCGCGAGCGCGGCATGGGAGAGGAAGTCCTGCTGTTCTAGAGGCGGCGGGCCTCTAGCCGCGCCTCTAGGGGAGGTGGACCTGAGCGGGCGGCGGCGCGAGAGCACCCAGCTGCAGGGCCGATCCCACCAGGTAGGCGGCGATCAGGATCACGACCATGGCTGCGCTGGCGGTGGTGTAAACGACCCACGGCGAAGGCCCGGAGCCGGCAATACGGATCAAGACGTCGGTCCAGTCCGGGCCCTTGCGCGGGGTCCACGAGTCGACCTCCGCCCGGATCATCCGGGTGAGGTCGGATTCGGAGGGCGAACTTAACCCTCCCTGTGTGGCTTTATCTTCCACGTAAGGCACCTTCACTTCTCGAACGCGTGGTGTCCAGGTCTTGGTCGCTCCCGATGGTTTTTCTCATGATCGCCACCGCCTTGGCGATTCTGGAGGCGACCGTGCCGGCCGGCACCCCCAGCACCGCCGCGATCTCTTCGCGCGTCAATCCATCGTAGTAATGAAGGACGACTGCGGCTCGGAGCTTCGGGCTGAGCGCGGCCATCGCCTTGCCGACGACGTCGCGCGCCTCTGCGCGGTCGTAATCGCGGCGGTCGGGCGCCATGTACAGCCGCGCGGGCAGGAAGCGGGCCAGCTTCTGGCGCCGCAGGTGCGAGATGGCTAGGTTGATCCCGATCCGGCGCAGCCAGGCGCCCGGGGGCGCGGTCGGCGTGTAGCGATGTCGGGCGCGGTAGGCCCGCACGAAGGTCTCCTGCGTGAGGTCCTCAGCCGCCGCCGAGTCCAGCACGACCGCGCGGATCGACCGGAAGACCGACAGGTATTCCTGGTCGTAGAGCTGCTTGAACTGAGTGGCGGGATCCAGCTCCTTGCTGTCGGTCACGCGCTAAGTGTGAGGCCCGGGAATGCTCCAGATGACGCGATAGCCGAGTCGTCACCACCCGAACCACGATCGTCACCGGCGCATACTGCGAAAGGGTCAGACACTTGACTGATCAACCTGGCGAGCACGACCGACTGCACCCCGGTTGGCGCGCCGGCGACGAGCTCGCCGGCCCGTCCGGGCAGGTTACAGCTACTGGTGCGACAACGCGGACCGCACCTGTGCAATCACCGACTCCGGCGTCCGGAAGATATCCGCGGCGGTGAATCGCAGCAGCCTGATCCCTCCGTTCAGCAGGCGATTCTGGCGGCGGTTGTCTTCGACCAGGTTGTCCCGGTGGGTGCCGCCGTCGTACTCCAGACCGAGCTTGTGAGACGCGTAGTACAGATCGGGGCGACCCAGGAACCGACCAGCGAGATCGTGGAGGGGAACCTGGGCTTGGGGGCGCGGTAAGCGGGCCGTAACGAGAAGCATCCGCAACCGGGTTTCCATAGGCGATTCAGTCGCGGGCTCGGCAAGCTCGATCGCGCGCCGCAATTTGGCTACTCGCTTCGCACCCCGATTCGCTTCGCAGACGGTACGGAGGTCGGTGAGGTCGACGATCCGTCGATGCAACGCCATGTCGAGCGCGATCACAGCGCCTACTAGCACTCTGTTACTGCCCAGGTCGACTGTGGTGCGGAAGGCCGAGGTGACCGGAAGGCCTTTGAGTCGGACGATTTCGTCTGGTGCGAGCCTCGCGCTCCGAAGGATGACGCTCGCGCGATTCGAGATGTGAGCGTTCGGGACTGTGACCTGTACCGGATCGACCGGTGGCAAGTCCAGACCGTGCAACCAACCGGCCGTGGAACCCGAGAAGACAGCGTCCGGCAGCCGGCGAGAGACTGCGACCAGCGCTGGAATGACGGGACGGGATGCCACACGCTGAAGGTTCGAGGACATAACGCCGCTCCGCAACCCAGCCTATAAAGGCCCCCGACGGGTTTCCGCGCGGAAACGCTCAGTGGTGGGCGACCCGGGACTCGAACCCGGATGGGTTACCCCACACGCCCCTCAAACGTGCGCGTCTACCAGTTCCGCCAGCCGCCCGGCTGCAGCCGGATCAGCCGCCCGGCTGCAGCCGGATGATATTACCCGGCGGTCGCGGCCCCTGCCTTCAGCGTGGCAATGAGCGTCCCTTCGCAAGAGCTTTCTTCATGTCCTTGCGATAAGCCGGATGAATCCGCCACGCCGCCTGTTTAACTTCGCTCGTCAGATGAGTTGGTTCATGGCGTTGGACAGGCGGCGGAGGATCTTCGCCATCTTGGTGGCGGCGGTCGCGCTCGCCTCCGTCCTTTACGCGCTGAACATCAAAACTGTCTTCTTTGGCCAGCACGCTGTGACGGCGACTGACGATATCGGGGAGGCCGTGGCGGCGGCGATCGCCTCAGCGGCGTGCGTGTGGGCAGCTCGACGAGCCCGCGGAAGAGATAGGCTCGGCTGGGCGCTGATGGGCACCTCGGCCGCTCTGTGGGCGGCAGGCGAGGTCGTCTGGTCGATCTACGAAGTCGGGCTGGGCGTAACGGTGCCGTACCCGTCCTTGGCGGACGCCGGGTTCCTGTCGGCGGTGCCGTTTGCGGTCGCCGGCATTCGCGCCTTCTGGGGCGACGCGCGAGGTACGTCTGCCCGCTGGCGCATCTGGTTCGACGGCCTGATCGTCGCCATCGCCCTGACCTCGACCGCCTGGGGCTTTGGGCTGCGGGCGGTCTGGGAGTCCAGCTCGACCACCAAGTTGCTCGATCTCGCCTACCCGGTCGGGGACATTCTCATCGGGACGGTCCTCATCCTCGCCATCCGGCGTGCGTCGCACCAGCAGAAGGGCAGGATGGCGTTTCTGCTCCTCGGTGTGGCGTCCTACTCCATCGCCGACAGCGCGTTCTCATATCTCACGGCCCAGGGTGCGTTTGGGTCAGTCGGCAGCGTGCTCGACACCGGTTGGTTCGCCGGGTTCCTGCTGATCGCGCTGGCGGCCACGTATCCCGACGCTCCTCCGAAGACGGCGACCGGGATAGCGCCCCTCGACCTGTGGCAGCTCGCGCTGCCCTGGATGACCTTGCTCCTGGCGGCCTCGGGCGACCTGTATTCGGCCCTCACCCACCACGAGAACGAATTCCAGACCGCGTTGACCGCAATTCTTGCCGTGCTCTTGACGGTGAACATGATCCTGGAACGTAAGGAATTCCTCGAGATGCTGACCGACATCGAGACCACCCGCTCCACGCTGAATCGCGAGTTCAAGACGGCCTTGGTGGGGATCCGGCAAATGAGCGACCAGGTAAAAGACGCCGACCGTGCATACGACGAAGGCGTGCGCGTGCTCGCCGCCGACATCCGCGGCCAGGCCGAGCGGCTCGATAGCATGCTCGAGAGGATGCTGTAGGCCGACAGCGCTGGTCGTATCGGTGGTACCCGCGGCAAGAGTCGAACTCGCAACCTCCTGATCCGAAGTCAGGCGCTCTATCCATTGAGCTACGCGGGCTTTGCCACTCATCTTATGGAAGCCGAGCGTGGCCTTTAGGCCGGGTTCATCCCGGCCGTCACCCTGCATTCCCTTCCAAACGCCACCCAATCGTCGCCGGGAGTCCCCTGGTGAAAACGCAGTTTTCACCAGGTTGATTGAGCTACGCGGGCGCGGCGATCAGCCTACCGCGTACCGCTGGTGGTTCAAACCCCAGGCCGCGTACCGCATCAGGCCCATCGCTCGGTAGCGCTGACGCCTGGCCGCCGTCGTCCCCGATTCGATGGCTGTGCGCAATGCTTCCGGCGTCTTGCCGGGGAACTCCGTGTAGGCACGACCCACGGCGTCAAGGATGTGCGCGTCTGACGAACCGAGCTCGGCGGCGCCGAGGCCGAGGTTGAGGCGGCGCGCCAGCTGGTTGAACACATAGAAGCCCGGGGTCGCGTTCTCGACCTCGATCCCGTCGAAATCAAGCTCAGCGGCCAGCCACCCGACGCCGTGGACCGGCCGGCTGCGGGCTACCCGCTCGGTGCGCCAGAAAGGATGCACCGCGATGGCGAGGCCGCCCTGGTCGTGAATCGCGTGTACCGTGGCGGCCGCCGACAGGCCTGGACGGATGGGGCGCTCGAGAAACAAAGCGACGATGTGCCCGTCGCGGCTCGACACCTCTTCACCGACGATGACGTGAAGCCTCGCGCGCCTGGCCGCGTGCTCGCGCGCCCGAAGCGCGCCCTCGATGGTGTCGTGGTCTGTGACTGCGATCACGCTCAGAGATGCCCGGCGCGCCGCGTGGTCAACCAGTTGATGAGGCGTCGGCCAGCCGTCGCTGGCGGTCGTGTGCATATGGAGGTCGGCCCGACCCGGAGCAACCATGGGTGTGCATGGTACGGCAGGGAGCTTTACCATCGACCTTTCACGACCTTCTCTTCGAACTCGGTGTGTGGAGGTGTCCGTAGTGGAAGGGTTGATGCAGGACTACGAGCTCTCTCTTCAGCATGTGCTCTGGCGAGTCGAGCGCCTGCACCAGAAGAAAGAGGTCGTGACGAAGCGCGAGCATGGCGTTCACCGCATGACCAATGGCGAGCTGGTGCCACGCATCAACCGTCTTGCGGGCGCGCTGAAGCGGCTAGGCATCAAGCCCGGCGACCGGGTGGCGACCCTCGCCTTCAACAATCACCGGCACCTCGAGCTCTATTACGCCGTGCCCTGCATGGGCGCGGTCCTGCACACGCTGAACCTGCGGTTGTTTCCTCAGCACCTCGAATTCATAGTCAATGACGCGGAAGACAAGGTTTTATTTGTCGATCAATCCCTGATTCCTCTCCTCAAGCCCCTGATGGGCAAGATTCCGTCGGTCGAGCGGATTGTCGTGATGGCCGATGCCCCGGCAGGATCGCCGAGCGATGACGGCGCCGGGCGCGCGCAGGGCGCATTGGAACGCTTCGAGACGCTCGACTATGAAACTCTCCTGAAGGCGGAGAGCGAGAGCTACGCGTGGCCGAAGCTATCGGAGCGCATGGCCGCGGCCATGTGCTACACGTCAGGCACCACCGGCAACCCGAAAGGGGTCGTCTACTCCCACCGCTCGCAGTACCTCCACACGATGGGCGTGCTCCAGGCCGACAGCCTGGCCATCACCGAGAAGGACACCGTGCTCCCGATCGTCCCGATGTTCCACGCCAACAGCTGGGGCCTGCCGTACGCGTGCGGGATGGCCGGATCCAAGGTCTTGCTCCCCGATCGCTTCATGGGCGACGCGAAGTCGGTCGTCGACCTCGCCGAGCAGGAGGGCGCGACGATCCTGGCGGGCGTCCCGACGATCTGGATCAACACCGTTGCCTACTTGAAGGAGACAGGCAAGCGGCTGCCCAAGGTCCACACGGTGATCTGCGGTGGGTCGGCGATCCCTCGCTCCCTCATGGAGTCGATGGATGCTCTCGGCCTTCGGATGCTGCATGCATGGGGAATGACAGAGACGTCTCCGCTCGGCAGCGTCGCGCGCCCGCGAGCCGGCACCAAGCCCGAGGACGAGCTCAGCGTGCGATTGACGCAGGGACCGATCTCGCCCGGTGTGGAGATCCGGATCAGCGACCCGGCGACCGGCGAAGAGCTGCCCTGGGACGGTGTGGCCTTCGGCGAGATCCAGGTCCGGGGCCCGTGGATCGCCCGCGGCTACCACAACGGCTACGACCCGGGCAAGCTCACCGAGGACGGCTGGTTCCGCACCGGCGACGTCGCGAAGATCAGGCCCGAGGGCTACATCGAGATCGTCGACCGCACGAAGGACGTGATCAAGTCGGGCGGCGAATGGATCTCGTCGGTGGAGCTCGAGAACGCGATCATGTCGCACCCCAAGATCATGGAAGCCGCCGTGATCGGCCTCGCGCACCCGAAGTGGGACGAGCGGCCCATCGCGTACGCGGTGCCAAGGCCGGAGTTCAAGGGCAAAGTCACCCAGGAAGAGGTGATCGATTTTCTCAAGGACAAGGTCGCGAAGTGGTGGCTGCCCGACGAGGTGCGGTTCATAGACGAAGTGCCGAAGACCTCGGTCGGCAAGTTCGACAAGAAGGTGCTGCGCGCAAGCGCGGCGCCGATAACGGAAGAAGCCAAGCACGAGGCGAAGCGGTGACCTCACGGGCCACTGCGCGCGAGCACACGATCGGTCGGGACACGTACCACTTCAAGTGGGACAACTCGATTCCCCCGGCAGTCGAGATCGAGCCGGGCGACGTCGTGCACTTCGATACGGAAGAGGTGACTGCCGGACAGCTGAAGAAGGGCGACCCTGCTTCGAAGCTCGGCGTCCTGGACTTCGACCGCCTGTACCCGCTGGGCGGCCCCGTCTACGTGAAGGGTGCGGAGCCCGGCGACACGCTCGAGGTCGAGATCCTTCAGCTCCAGCCCGGGTCCTGGGGATGGTCGGCGCTCCTGCCCGGCCTTGGTCTCCTGGCTTCTGACTTCCCCGACCCGTACGTTCGCTACTTCGACCTCGGGGACCGCAAGAGCGCGGAGCTGCGGCACGACATCCAGATTCCGATCGCACCGTTCTGCGGCACGATGGGCGTCGCGACCGACCAGCCCGGTCAGCACGCGGTGCTGCCGCCGACCAAGGGGGCGGGCAACGTAGACACCCGTCACCTGACGGCCGGCACCAAGCTCTACCTGCCGGTTTTCGTGCCAGGGGCGCTGTTCTCGGCCGGCGACTGCCACGGCGCGCAGGGAGACGGGGAGGTCTGCGTTACCGGGATCGAATGCCCGATGACGTTCTCACTCCGGTTTGGAGTGGTCAAAGGTGCCTCGCTCCGCCCCTGGAGCTACCACTTCCTGACCCCGGCTGCGCCCCTTCAGCCGCGCAGCGACGAGAAGGGCTACCACGCGGTCTGCGCCCTGGGCCCAGACCTGATGGAGAACGCCCGGGACTCGGTGCGCGACACCATCGCCTGGCTCAAGGCCGACCACGGCCTGAGCCGCGAGGACGCCTACATCCTGTGCAGCCTGGCCGGCGACCTCCGGATCAGCCAGATCGTGGACCAGCCGAACTTCGGGGTCTCCTTCTACCTGCCGCTCAGCGTCTTCCACTAACCAGGAGGCTCGAGACCCCGAGCAGGAGGTTTACCGCCTCAACAGGTGGTGACCCGCGTACCGTCCGGCATACTGACCGACTGGTGTTCTCAGGTTGAGTACCACGCAACTCGGGCGCTACCCGATCGAAGCCGAGCTCGGGCGCGGCGCGATGGGAGTCGTCTATCGGTCCACCCACCCGCGCCTCGAGATCCCCGTCGCCATCAAGGTGCTGGCCGAGCAGTATTCCAGCGACACGAGCTTCCGGCAGCGGTTCCACCGCGAAGCCGCCACCGTAGCGGCGCTCAATCATCCCGGCATCGTGCGGGTCTACGACTTCGACGAGGACGGCCCAGTGCTGTTCATCGTCATGGAGTGGGTCGAAGGGCGCTCGATGCGGTCGTGGCTCGACGAATACGGGCGATTCAGCGTGGACGTGTCCGTCGACCTGATCCAGCAGCTCCTCTCGGCCGTCGGCGTCGCGCACGACTACTCGGTCGTCCACCGCGACCTGAAACCCGACAATATCCTCATCTCCAACCGCGGCAAGACGAAGATCCTCGACTTCGGAATCTCGAAGCTCATCGACGACAAGCACCGCCTCACCGCGACCGGGAGCATGGTCGGGACGCCCGCCTACATGGCGCCCGAACAGGTCAAGGGCGAAGCTGTGGACGCGACATCGGACATCTATTCGCTGGGCATGATCCTGTACGAGCTGCTCCACGGCGAGCCGCCGTTCACCGGCGCGCTTCCGACGGTCCTGCACTCCCAGGTGTTCGACCGTCCGCGTGCGTCGACCGCCATCCCCTCTCCGATCATGGAGATCATCTGGAAGGCGACCGCCAAGGACCGCAGCCACCGGTTCCAGAGCTGCGAGGAGTTCTCCGGCGCGTTCCACTACATGCCCAAGCCAGGAACGGCACAGCCGCCGGTCGAGGCGGTCTCGGACGAGATAACAGTCGACGAGGAGGTCGAGAAGCGGGCCCCCGCGCCGGCGCACCACGACGGGCACAAGCCGGCGGGCGTGTGCACCTACAGCGACTGCGGGGAGCGGCGCGGTTGGGCCTGCGCCTATAAGGACCTGACGGGCCGCGAGTGCAAGAGCTGGTGGTGCCGGAGGCACATACAGTTCATCGAGCGCACGCCTTTCTGCCCTCGGCACGCCAGCGTGATCCGGGCGCTCGCTCCGACCGCGAACACGATCTTCGAGATCAAGAACCGGCCCGCGGTCGATGACCGCGCCCTGCCGCTTGCGGCACTGGTCGCGGAGGACATCGACAAGGACGTGACCGAGCTCGTGCGACGCCGCTACCAGAACCGCAAGGACGTGACGCTCGCGCGCGACCGCACGGTCCGGCAGACGTGGTCGGGGCGCAACGAGGTCGCGTGGGAGCGCAGCTGGGCGGCGCTCAAGAGCCAGGGTTACCTCGTCCGGATCGCGGTGCGCGTGTCCACCGATGAGCCCGACACGGTGCAGCTCTTGATCGGAAACACGGTGGTGTTCAAAGAGGTTCCCGACTGGATCAGCCGCCGGCGCGAGGGTGAGGCGCCCGACCACGCCGACCGCGCGCGGTTCGGCAAGCGGCTGTTCGGCGCGATCCTCGAGCACGTAGACGAGCCGCAGCCGGTGCCGTCGACGGTGCCGGCGCCGAGCCACGAGATAGAGCCTCCCCCACCGCCCGAGATCAACCGGACCTTGATCGAGGGGATGATCCTTCGACTGGCGTCGGCGGCGACTCGTGTCACGGGGTACGAGGTCGCCGAGCAGCTTGCCCTGCCGTTCGCGGCCGTCGAGCCCAGCCTCAAGTCGCTGACCGGGACCAACTACCTGGACGCGCTCGGGCTCGCGTCTGAGCAGGGTCCGTGGCTGGGCCGCCCGCTCCCTGAGCGCATGGCTTACGCGATCACGAAACAGGGGCGCACGCGCAGCGAGCAGATCGGCGAGGCGAGCACCCGGTACACGGGCCCCGCGCCCGTCTCGATGCCCGAGTACCGAGCCGTGCTGGCCGAAGCGGCCAAACCGGGCACGCTCGACCTGGTCAAGGTCAACCACGTGCTCAGCGGCATCGAGCTGGCGCCGGGCGTCACGGAAGCGGTGCGCGCCGCGGTCAACTCGCGCTCCTCGATCTTCATCTACGGAGCGCCCGGCAACGGCAAGACTACCCTGGCGCGGCGGATTTCGAGCCTGCTCGGTGGCCCGATCGTGATCCCGATCGCCCTGGACATCGGCGGCGGCGAGGTCATGACGATCTTCGACGGCGCGGTCCACCGGCTCGAGCAGCACCAGCCGGCCGACCGCCGCTGGCGGCGCGTGGCGCGTCCGCTCGTCCAGGTCGGCGGCGAGTTCCAGCTCGAGATGTTCGAGCCGACCTGGGAGGATGGCAGCCGCACTTATGGCGCGCCGCTCCAGGTGAAGGCCAACGGTGGGGTGCTGCTCATCGACGACCTCGGCCGCCAGCGCGTGTCACCGAAGCAAATCCTGGACCGGCTCCTCGTGCCCCTGGAGCAGGACACCGACTTCATGAACCTGTCGTCGACGGGCCGTAAGGTGGAGATTCCGTTCCAGGCGCAGCTTGCGCTGTCCACGAACCTGCGTCCGGCCGAGCTGCTGGACGAGGCTTACCTGCGCCGGCTCTCCTACAAAGTCCTGATGCCCGATCCGACCTGGGAGATGTGGTGCCGGATCTTCGAACGGGAGCGCGAGCGGTTGGCCATCCCTCCCGACCCCGGAGCGCTCGAGATGATCTCGACCCTTTACAGCGGGCGGCCGCTGCGCGGCAACCATCCCCGCGACCTGCTCGAGCGGTTGGTTGACGTGTCCTCGGCACGCGGGGTGCAGCCCAGGCTCACGCCGGAGCTCGTCGAGGCCGCCTGGCACACCCTGTTCATCACGAGCTGACCCGAGCGGCTCCGCCGAGCGCGCGCGTGATGTCGGTCGTGGAGAGCGTCCCCACCAGCTTCCCGCCGTCGAGCACCAGCATCTGGCCATCGTCCGACGTGGCGAAGCGGTCCAGCACCGCGGCGAGCGGTTCGCCGGGGGAGACGTGCGCGACCTGGTCCATCGCAGTGCCGAAGTCTCTTACGCGTCGCACACGCCGCTCCGCCTGTGGCACCTGGGCGAGCCTCGCCAGGGTCACTAGACCGTCGGGCGCTCCGTCGAACGTTTTCAGCGGATATGCGCCCGTAGTTTGCAGCGGAGCGTAAGAACGCATGAACTCGTCGACCGTGATCCATCCTGGCGCCACAGTCGGCTCACGCGACATCACGTCGGCCACGCGCAGGCCGCCCAACGCGCCACGCATCATCACCTGGGCCTCTTCGCTCCTGGCGGCCGACATGAGGAACCAACCGAGGAGGACGAGCCAGACGCCGCTCAGCGCGCCCTGGGCAAAGAGTTCCACGAGTCCGAGGGCGATCATCAGGAAGGCGCACATGCGGCCGAGCCAGGCGGCTCCCGAGGTGGCGCTGTAGCGGTCGTGCCGCCGCCGCCACAGCCAGGCACGCAGCAGGCGTCCGCCATCCAGGGGAAAGGCGGGGACCAGGTTGAAGAGCAGCAGAGTGGCGTTGGCCACGGCGAGCCACAGGCAGCCGCCCTCGATCAGAGCCGGGCCGCCGGTGGCATCGAGGGCGAAGGTCGCGGCGCCGAGAACGATTGCGATCGCGAGGCTGACAACGGGGCCGGCGACGGCGATCCTGGCCTCGATGCCGGGCGTCGCCGCCTCTCCCCTGAGCCTTGCCACGCCTCCGAAGACCCACAGCGTGATGCCGTCGACCGCCACGCCCAACCGCCTTGCCACCAGCGCGTGGCCCATCTCATGACTGAGGAGCGACGCGTAGAAGAGAAGGCCTGCGATCGACGAGACGATCCAGTAGGCGGAATTCGGCTGGTCGGGCACGATCGCGGGAAGGACCTGGCTTGCCAGGGTCCAGACGATGAGGGCGAAGACGATGGCAAGGCTCCAGTGCAGCCTCACCTCGATGCCCGCAATCCGGCCCACGCGGACGCTTGCGCCCACGAGCCGAATGTTAGAAGGGCGGCTCAATTGGCCTGGGTATACTTTTGCGTCTGCTGGAGCGCGCCCTGCGCGCGCCCGGCATGGAGCGGCGGTGGCGGAATGGCAGACGCGCTAGTTTCAGGAGCTAGTGTCCGCAAGGACGTGGAGGTTCAACTCCTCTCCGCCGCACCAACGAAGCGACCCCTGATCTCGCCGATCAAAAGAAGTTGCTGCTCTAATTGCCATTTGTGCAATGGGTCGGGGCAACAGCGGCTCTTCTAGCCTGGTTGTTCTTCGCCTGGTGAGCGGCTCGACCGAACCATCCCATCGCGAGGGCGATTGTGCGGACGTCCAGCAGCGGCCGACCTGGAACGTTGGCGGTTGGAATCCTGTTCCTCTTGATTGCGGCCGTCGGCTTCCTGGCGCTAGCCCCGCCCACCCAGGGTTGGCATGGCTGGCATTCCTGACCCACGCCTTCATGGCGCTTGCTTTTGCGGCCTGCGTTCAGCTCACCGTAATCCGCCGGACGAGAACCTAGAGCGCCGTCGTCTCGTCAGCCGCCGAGGATTTTCTCCAGCTCCGCTTTGCGCATCCTCGAGCGGCCTTTGATGCCGCGCTGCCTCGCCTCGTTGCGCAGTTGGTCGTAGGTGCGACCCCCTGGCCCCTTGTGCGATCTCAGGCCGCCGCGGCGGCCGGACGAGATGTCCTCGATGGACGTGCGGCTCGCCTCCTTGGTTTCGCCGTGGCGGGCGCGCTCCTTGTTGACCGTGCGCGCCGCGACCTCCTCCGCCTTTTTCTCGTTGGTCCCTCGGTCTTCCAGGCTCTCCTTGACGTGCTCGTACTGGCGTTCTCGCTTCGGACTCCATGCGCTTTGCGGCATTCGTGCAAACCTCCTTTACCTTGACAACGCCCGGCCAATCGATTCGACTGAGCGCCGCCGTGTCGAGTGCGCCATACGACCAGGTCCAGGTTCTGTATCGAACGCTGCTTGTTTTCGCAACGGTCGCGGTGGTGATCCTTGCGGTCGGGCTGGTCGAGTTCGTGTACTTCGAACCGCCCGGACAGGCGACCGGCGTCAAGGCGCGCATCGTCGGGATCTACAAGTACGACCCGTCGACGGGCACCACGCTCGGAAGCGACAGATCAGCCTTCACACGGACGCAGGATTTCGCTGCGGTCGTTGACTGGTCCGGGCTGCCGCCCGACCTCAACGTCGACGCCCGTTGGTACGACGCGTTTGGCAGCATCGTCGGCCGAGTGGGACCGAGCACACCTGCCAAGCTCGGCAACTCCACGACCGTCGCGATCATCACGCCTCAGGGGCTGCATCACAACCTGCCCGGCGACTACACGTTCGTGGTCGAGCGATTGCAAGGCGGGTTGCCGGTCGAGGTGCTCGCGCGCCGGATCGTGCTGGTCGAGAGTTAGTGGCCACCAGCACCTACACCACACCACCCGCGGCCAACCCGCACCCACGACTGCGCCCAGGCCGTTATGGAATCGCCGTAGCCATCACGGCGGTGGTGGTGATCGCGCTGGTCATCAGCTCGCTCCTGAACTACGTGTACCTCGACACCATCCCGGGGCGCACCTCGCTGTACGGGTTGCTGGCGGTGGCGCTGGTCTCGCTCGGCACCTACATCGGGGTGAGGGCGTTCACGCGGGACCGGGCAATCCGGCGTAAGCAACTGATCCGGGCTGGCGTGCTGCTCGGCCTGGGCACGTTGCTCTGGCTGCTTGTGATCGACATCTTTGTTTTCACCCAGGCAGCCGGGCCCGGGGTCGCGGCGATCAGTGCCCTGGCTTGCATACCGACGACGGCCTTCGGACTCTTCGTCGTGCGACGCATGGACCGCAACGAGAAGGAGCCGTGGCGATTAGTACTGGTGGCCGCGGCTTGGGGCGCGATCGTCGCTACCAGCCTCGTCATCTGGGGCGAGACGATCTGGGACCAGGTTGCGCAGCAAACACTCGTACCGGGGCCCGGACTCGATGCATCAACTGCGTTTTCGGCCGGCCTGCTCGAGGAGCTCGCGAAGGGACTTGCGGTGGTGCTGCTCTTCCTTGTCATGCGCAACGACTTCGACGACGTTGTCGATGGGATCGTTTATGGGGCCGCGGTGGGGATGGGCTTCAACTTCCTCGAGTCCATCGCCTACATGACGAACCTCTACGCGATCTTCAGCCCCGACGGTTTGGGCTGGTACGCGGCCGGCTTTCAGTGGTACGGCAGGCAGGTGCTCGGCTTGTTCTTCGGGCACGCGACGTACACGGCATTCATCGGAGCTGGGCTCGGGATTGCGCGACAGCTGCCGAAGAAGCGGCAGAAGGCGTTCGCGATCGTCAGCGGGTTTCTGGTCGCGATCGCCGGACACTTCTCGTGGGACGCGTGGGTGCAGTTCTTTCCGATCGACAACACGCTGTTCGGGTTGGTCGAGATGCACCTGCGGACGCTGATCATGACCGGGCCGTTCACCGCCGCCGTGATCGCGCTGCTGATCTTCGGCATTCGTTACGAGGCCATGGGGCTTGTAGACCAGTTCAAAAAGGAGGCAGCCACAGGCGCCGGCGCAATCCTGCCCGAGGATGTGCCGATCCTGGCCAGTCCGTGGCGACGCCTGAGGCAGCGCCTCCGCGCCTTCCGGCGCGGCGGCCTGCGCGCATACCTGGAGGTCGCGCGGCTGCAAACCGGGCAGCTCGACCTCGCCATGGAGCGCTGGCATCGCGAGCGCCAGGAAATCGAAACGCCGCTGGAAGCAGAGGACGCGCTTAGACAGCGGGTGATCCAGCTGCGGCACTGGGTGCCGGCGGCTTAACGGGCAGGGTTGTAAGCCGAACTTTTTCGAGCTTCACTTGCATCCAGGCGTGCCGGTTGGGGGTGGGATCCGGCGGGAGGAGGGTGGGCCCTCGGAGAGGACCGTCCGTTCGGGAGCTAGGCCGGTAGGCGGCCCCAGATCGCTCTCGCCAGGGCCAACAGCAGCAGCATCGAGGCTGCCGCCCACGTGATTGCGGAAACGATCGGATCGCTGAAGTCGGTTCCGCTGAGAACCGCATGCAAGAAGATCAGCGCGAACGCGATGTAGGCCGAGCGGTGCACCCACAGCCAGACCTGCTTGTTCATCCGGCGCTTGAGAAACGCGGTGACGGTCACGATCACCAGCACGTCCACCGAAAGAGCGCCGAGCCCAATCGCGAGCGTGCCGTAGGTCGAATGAAAAGGAACTACCAGGTCGAGCAGCCCAACCCGGGCGGTCGTGTCGAGCAGGAGCGACACCAGGTGCAGGCCGGCGAGCGGAATCCACAGCACGGTCGTGTACTCGTGCAGCGAGCGCAGCGCGCGGTTGCTTGCCAACCAGTCAAGCACAGCCGTGCGGAGTGCGATGCCGGTCACCATGGCGGTGGCGAGCGCCGCGTAGGAGCTCAGTCCGGCGACGCGAGCCAGCACCCAGAAGAACTGGTCCGTGGTCATCTCAGGGGCTGAGCCACCACGCCAGCGCATGCGCGGAGCAGTAGGCCGGCGCTATCTCCGGACCCACCAGCAGGGCGGTCTTGGCGACCACCTCGGCCTCCACCCCGCCGGCGGCGACGACCGAAACCTCTTCGAGGCCCGTCTGGGCCGGGAGGCCGGTACGGGGATCGATCAGGTGGTGATGCTCGACGCTCCAACGCCTCCGTCGAACGCTGCTGGTCGCGGCGCCCTGGTCGCGCAGCAGCACGGTCGCGCCGCCCAGGCCAACCGGCCAGCCATCCCCCGCCGGCCCCATTCCGCGGGCGCTGAGGTCGCCTCCGAGGTTGGCGAGCGCGTTCGCTCCCAGGAGGTCCACAAGGCGATCGGCCATCCAGCCCTTTGCGATTCCACCGAGGTCGATCCCGGCACCAGGCTCAAGCCGTGCAGCGCCAGGCCGCACCACCAACACGTCTGGGAGCGGGAGAAGCGGGCAAGCCCGCAGCTCGGTGGCCATCGGTCGGCCCTCGGACAGCGACCTCACGTACCCAGCCGCTTCAAGTGACCGCAGGACCGCGACGTTGACGAGCCCTGAGCTCGTCTCAAACGCGCGCAGCGATTCGCGCAAGAGGGACTCCAGCTCGGGACTTATATCTCTCCACGACCCAGGGCTTGCATTGAATCGGGACAGCTCGCTGTCCGGCGAGAACCGCGTCAGCCTCGGCCCCATTCGGCGCACCCAGAGCTCCCCTTCCAGCAGCCGGCCGCGCGGGACGCCTACGGCGAACAGGCTGCAGTTGGTGCCGAGCGCTTCGAAATGATGAGCATCGACTGCCGCGTTACGAGGCATAGGTCGAGGTCACGGGATGCGCGGTGCTGGGCTGGACGGAGGGACCGAGCGTCAGGGTGCCTCCAGGAGCCGAGAGCGTGGTCGGGCCCGACGCGCTGAGCACGGTGGGCTGCAGGGGCGCCGCCGGGTTTTTCAAATGCGAGGTCACGTACAGCGCGGATAAGGCGGTCGCGGCGACAGTCAGCGCAGTCGCTCCCGCTTTGAGGATGGCCGTTCGCATCTCAGACCGAGCTGGAAACCGGCGCTTTCAGAAACGGGACGCTGTCGAACGTAGCGCCGAGGATCTTGCTCGAGTCGGCGCCCAGGTGACCGCCGAGGATCTCCTGGTAGACGGAGCGGAAGTCGACCGCGTATTTGAGGTTGCCGGTGGCGTCGAGGCTGGTCAGGCTTGGCGAGTCTCCGTAGAGGCCGCCCTTCACCGGATCACCGATCAAAATCAGCGGCGCGGCGGCCCCGTGGTCGGTGCCCCCGCTTGCGTTTTCCTTAGGCCGCCGCCCGAACTCAGACCACGTGGCGATGAGCACCTTGTCCGCCATGCCGTGCGCCGCGAGGTCCTGATAGAACGCTCCGACTGCCGAGTCGAGGTAGCCCATCAGGTCGTCGTGGCGGTTTAGCTCCGTGTAGTGCGTGTCGAAACCACCCAGCGTGACGTGCAGCAGCTTGACTCCCGTCCCGGTGACGATCAGCTCGGCGGCGAGCTGCAGGGCGGCGGCGAGCTGGTTCTTCGACGAGTAAACGAGCTGCACCTTGTCGCTGTAGTCGGCCATGGGCTGATAGCTGGCGGCGGACGTGCGTAGCGTTGCCATCGTCTCGGTCGCGGTGGCGATCGCAGTGTCGAAAAGTGCCCCGTAGATTCCTGGAGTGCCCTTATAGAGTGCGCCCACGGCGGCTTCCACCGCGCTGCCGCCACTGAAACCGAACGTCTTCTGGTTCTGGATCACCGTCATCGTCGCCTGGAGGTCGCGGAGCGCGCCGGGAACATCGGTAGCTCCACATGCGCATCCGGTCAAGGGGTGGCCGTTGGAGTCGTACGCGGTCGCCAGAGTCTTGCCGAGCCAGCCGTCCACCTGCCGCCGGGTGGGATCGCCCGTCTCCCAGATGCGGATGGACTCGAAATGCGAGAACGTGGGGTTTGGGTAGCCGACTCCCTGCACGATCGCCACCTTGCCCCTGTCCCAGAGTCCCTTGAGCTGGCCGAGGTTATGGTTGAGCCCGAACTGGCTGTTGAGGGGCAGCGCTTGCGAGACCATCGGACCCGACAGCTTGGGCCGGAGGTCGTGCAGCGACGGATCGGCCAGGGGCACGACGGTGCGCAGACCGTCATTTCCACCGGCGAGCTGGATCATGACGAGCACGTTGTCGTTGGTCATGCCTTCGCGCTTGGCCGCGTAGACGGCGCGCGCGAATGCGTCGGGCACGGCTGCGTATCCGGCGGCCAATCCGGCTGCGCCCGCGCCGAACACGAGGCCGGCCTTCAGAAAGTCCCGCCGCTTGAGCTGGTTGATCCCGATTTCTCTTGTCATGTGTCCTGCACCTACTTGAGCTGAAATTCCGGAGAGGCGAGGGTGATGAACCAGCGCGCGCGGTCGTCCGCGGCCTGGTTCAAAAGGCTTGCGGTCTGTGAGCTGAGGACACTGTCGAGCTGTTGGTGTGCCGCCTCTGTCGCAGAAGGCAGGGGTGTCTTGATCTGAGCAAGGGCTGAGGTGACGAAGTTCACGCGCTCGACGACCGTGTTCGATGAGATCCATGACTCGTTGTTTGGCCAGCCGCCGACGTCCGGTGGGTCGAAGAGCGATTGGCCCATCCCCGAACCGGCGCCGGCGATGAGCGTCGAAAGATTGGTCGCGCCCAGTGCTCGGGCGGCGTGGACCATGAAGTCGGCCGGGCTCTTCACCAGCGTCCTGTAGCTCTGCGCGGAGTTGAACTCCGGGCTGGTGAACATGGCGCGCATCAAGGTCTTCATGTCGTAGTTGCTGCGCCGGAACGCGTCGGCAAGAGTCTTGACGTAGCCGGCACCTGGCTGGGCGGCGACAAAGTGCTCCGCGACCTTCGTGGCGATGAACTGAGCCGTGGCGGGCTGGGCGAGGATGCGATCGACAACGCCTTGAGTGTCGAGGGGACCGGTTTTGCCGAGGTAGGTGACGCTCCCTTTGAAGGCACGTCGTGTATTGAAGATGCCCGGGCGCTGTGTCGAGTAGACGGGAAGCTGGCGAGTGACCCCGGTCGCAACGGTGACCGTCGCGGTTGAGTCGGGCTGCGGCAGCACCCAGCCGGCAAGCGCCTTGGCGCTCTCCCGCACGTCGGTTTCCGTGTAATTGCCGGGACCCATCGTGAAGAGCTCCATCAGCTCACGCGAGTAGTTCTCGTTGGGGCTCTGGCCGGTCGATGTCGCGAGGTCGAGGTAGCGAAGCATCGCCGGGTCGGTCGTGACCTGCATCAGCATCGATCGCAAATTGGTCATTGACATGCGGCGCCATGTGAGGTTCTGCCAGTACATGAACGTGTCGTCGGCGACCTTGCGGTAGTCGCTGGTGAAGTGACCGTGCCAGAAGAGCGTCATGCTTTCCGCGAACGGCGTGGTCGTGCGGATCATCTGGTCGAGCCACCACTGCTGCAGCTGGCCGACGGCGAAACGACCGCCCGGCGTCGTCGCGGCGGCGAAGGCGGCGGGCTCAACCGGGTTGGTTTCAATCAGCCGGTCGACCGTCTTGTTGAAACCGTCGGACAGAGCAGCATCCAGCTGCGCGGGCGTGTAGCCGAAGCTGGTTCGGCGCAGGAGCTGCATGACGCGCGCTGACTCCGAGCCAAGCGGCGAGACCCAGTCCATCGCGGTTCCGGCTTTTGGTTTGGCCAGGCTCTGCATCGATCCGCCCAGCAGGCGGACCGCGCCGACGCCAACCCCGGTCGCGAGAGCGGCCGCCAGCGCCTGGCGGCGGGTGATGCCTCGGTGGACCGGTTCAGCGGTGGAAGCGACTTTCTCTTGACCTGGCGCAAGGCTCATGCCCCAATTCAATCCGGCTCCGCCGCGCATGGCATCAGCCAGATGTGAAGAATTCGTAATCGGACCCGAGATGGAATCAGACGCGGCAAACGCCACCCGCAGCCGGGCGCGCCGGGGCACGTACGAGAACTGGTTCGTGAACGTCGCCGATCCTGCCCGAAGACAGGGTTACTGGATCCGATATACGTCGCTCAATCCCGCTGGCCAAGGGGCCGAGCATGCGGCGCACTCCGCCCTCTGGGCTTTTCGCTTCGACCACGACGACCCGAGCGCGAATTGGGGCGCCAAGGAGAACTTTCCGCTGGCAGAGCTAAAAGCCCAATCGCGACCGTTCGTCCTCCGCCTTGGCGCGGCGTTGCTAGCCCATGACGGATGCGCAGGCGAGGTGCACGGCGAGCGGGGAACCATGAGCTGGGACCTGCGCTGGGACTCCCGCGAGCGGCCCTTCCCGTTCGTGCGGCCACCGTGGGACGCGATCGCTTCATTCGCCAACGTTGGCTCGCAGCCGGCCCTGAAAGTGTCGGGCACGATCGACGTCAATGGAAGGCGTACACACCTCGAAAACGTGCCTGGCGGCCAGCAGCACACGTGGGGATCGAGTCAACCGCTGGAGTGGAACTGGGGTTTTGCTTCGGGTCCCGATTTCTGGATGGACGGAGGCACGTCCCGGGTGCGATCTCTCGTAGGACCAGAGCTGGCCGGAACTGCCGTGGGCGCGCACATTCGAGAGCAGAGGTTTCTGATGAACGGACTGACACGAGTCCTGGCGACGCGTGGACCGATCGATGCGGATTCGTGGACAGTCGAAGCGAAGCTGGGTCCGCGCCGGCTGCACGTCCATGTCACGCCGAGACGGTCCGACCTGATTGGAGTCACGCTTGCCGATCCGCGCGGCGGGTCGCGCGTTTGCTACCACACCGAGGTCGCCGACCTGGAGCTGCGGCTCACGCAGGGCGAGCAGGTGCTGGCGCGAATTCGCCGGCCCGCGTCGGCCGCCTTCGAGTACGGCGCGGAATCGCCGGTGTCCGGCCTGCCCGTCCTGTTCTGATCCGGCGAAATTAACAGGCTGGGTTGTAAAGGACGGCGGGCGAATCTAGGTTTCGACAGTACGGTTGGCCGGGTTGGGGGAGGGACCCGGACGGGAGAGGGAGGGCCCAGCCAGAGGTGGCGGATTCCAATTTTTGGTGGTTGGCGGCAGACGTGCGGAATCCGGGCGGTCAAAGGGCTCGGGTGGCGCCAAGCGTGCGGAATCCAGCGGGCTTGCATTCTGGGATGTGTTACGTCGTAATGTTGTAACACCATGACAGAACGAGCCCCCACCCTACCGACCGAGCGCGAAGCACTTGACGCCTACTCCGCGACTGTCACCTCGGTCGCCGAGCGGGTCCTCCCCTCCGTTGCGAGCCTGCGCGTCGGACGAGCCGGGCGCGGCGGCGCCGGCTCGGCCGTCGTCATCACCCCTGACGGCTTCCTCGTCACCTCCGCCCACGTGGTCGCGCAAGGAGGTTCGGCCAGCGCGTCCTTCCTGGATGGCACCGAGTACGACGTTGACGTGGTGGGCGCGGATCCGCTGTCGGACCTCGCGATCGCCCGCGCCCGGGGGGCGACCATCGAGCCGGTGCGAATCGGAAACGCGGATCAACTTCGCGTCGGCCAGCTCGTCGTCGCAGTCGGCAATCCCCTCGGCTTTTCGGGTTCCGTCACGTCTGGGGTCGTCAGCGGGTTAGGCCGCTCGCTGGCGACCGCTGACGGCAACGGGCACCGGCGCTTCATCGAGGACGTGATCCAGACCGACGCCGCGCTCAACCCCGGCAACTCGGGCGGTGCGCTCGCTGACTGGCAGGCGCGCCTGATCGGGGTGAACACCGCCGTCGCCGGCATGGGCCTGGGCCTGGCCGTTCCGATGAACCGGACCACCGAAGCCATCCTTGCCGCGCTGATGCGGAACGGCCGCGTCCGCCGCGCCTATCTCGGCATCGCCGGCGGAACGCGAGCCCTCCCGCCCGCGACCGCTCAGAAGCTGGGCCAGAAGGCGGGCGTGGAGGTGCAAGAGGTCGTGGCGGGCAGCACCGGGGACATCATCGTGTCGGTGGCCGACGTTTCCGTCGCCAAGGCGGGCGACCTGCAGCGCCTCATGGTCGAGACGCGCATCGGCTCGAAGCTCGCCTTGAGCGTTCTCCGCGGCAACCACCTGGTCACTCTCGAAGTCGTGCCCGTGGAGCTGGCCTAGACAACCCAACGGCTAGACTCCGGGAGGTGGCCAAGCAGCGGATTCGCAACTTGCTCCAGGCGCGTCCGAAGGATGGCCGGTTCCGCATGGCGGACGTCGACGCCGACTCGACACCGGGACTGAAGGCCCGCAAGCGGATCTCACGCGACGTCAAGAAGCATAGAGCGAGACTCTTCAACCTCCAGGACCGCCTTTACGCGGAGCACAAGCGGTCGGTGTTGCTCGTGCTCCAGGGCATGGACACGAGCGGCAAGGACGGCACCATCACGCACGTGATCGGAGGCATGAACCCGCAGGGTGTTTCGATCACCGCCTTCAAGCAGCCCACGCCGGAGGAGCGCCGGCACGGCTTCCTCTGGCGAATTCGAAAACGGGTGCCCGACCAGGGACAGATCGGCATCTTCAACCGGTCTCATTACGAAGACGTCCTCATCGCCCGCGTCCACGCTCTCGCGAAGTCCCCCATCATCGAGCGCCGCTACGGGGTCATCAATCGGTTTGAAAGAGAGCTCGTCAGGAGTGGTACGAAGATCGTCAAGGTCTGCCTTCACATCTCGTACGACGAGCAGCGCCGCAGGCTCCTCGAGCGTTTGCGGGATCCGGAAAAGAACTGGAAGTTCAAGGAAACCGACATCGACGAGCGCGCCTTCTGGGACGACTACATGAGTGCCTACAGCATCGCCATCACCCAGTGCTCCACCCCGTGGGCGCCGTGGTACGTCATCCCGGCGAATGACAAGGACTACCGGAACTGGGCCATCTCACGGCTCCTGATCGAGGTCATGGACGAGACGAACCCGCAGTATCCCCATCCAAAGCTGGACATCCCCCGCCTGGTCAAGCGCCTGCAGGCGTAACCTGCCGCCAGGTTTGGTACGTTAAGCACGACTCAATCGAATTCGTGAGGGGACGACAAAAATGAAACGGTTGCACCTGGTTACCTGGCTGGTGGCGGCGGTGCTGGTCGCGGCTTGCGGCTCCGCGGGCAACGGCGCCTCGAACAGCAACTCCTACTCGGGCAAGACGATCAAGCTCGGGGCCATCCTCTCGATCACGGGCGCCGGCGGCGTCTACGGCCCCCAGAGCCGAGACGGGATGAACCTGGCGGTCAAGCAGATCAACGGCTCCGGTGGCGTAAACGGCGCGCAGATCGCCCTGACGATCAACGACGACGCTTCGGACAAAGCGCAGTCGGCCCAGGTCGCGCAGAAGCTGATCCAGGAAGAGCAGGATCTGGCGCTGCTCGGTCCAACCCTGTCCAACTCGGCCGTCGCGGTGCACCCGCTCGCGGAGAGCCTCAAGACGCCGATCCTCGCGGTGAGCACGACCGGCATCAACATCGTTCCAAACTGCAACGCGCCGTCCACGGTGCCCTGCAAGTACGTGTTCCGTGACAGCCTCGGCGAGCAGACAGCCATCCCCGACAACATCAAGTCCTACGCGGCAGACTCGCACCCGGCGACCGGCGTCCTGCTGGTCGCGCAGGACGACAAGTTCTCGAGCGATGGAGGCACCATCGTGCAGGCCACCGTCGGCCAGTACAACATCCAGCTGCTCAAGACGATCAAGTTCAACAAGGCCGAGGCCGACCTGTCTCCGTACGTCACGCAAGCGGTGCAGCTGAAGCCCGACGTGATCTTCATCACGTCCCTCGGCAACATACCCTCGAAGATCATGACCGAGGCTCGCAAGCAAGGCTGGAACGGCCAGTTCCTGGGTGGAAACGGGTTCAACACGGCCACGGTTTCCAGAGCGGCCGGCGCCGCAGGCAAGGGTGCGCGCAGCGCCAGTGCCTGGTATCTCGGCAACAACTTCGCGTCCAACGCGGAGTTCGTGAGCGCCTACCGGGCCGAGTACAACAAAGACCCCGACCAGTTCGCGGCCCAGGGTTACGCGGCGATCAAGATCCTCGCCGACGCGGCCAAGCGGGCGAACCTGACGTTTTCCGACCTCCCTGGAGACCGCGACAAGCTGCGATCGGCGATGGAGTCGGTCAACATCCAGACGCCGCTCGGGCCGTTCCAGTTCACGAGCGCACATGACGTCAAGCAGACGGTGTGGGTGATCGCCATGGACGGCAGCGGCGGCTTCACCCTCGTCCACCAGATCAACCCGAGCTGATCCTGATGGTGGGGGACCGGCGCCGGTCCCCCACCCCCTCCTGAACCGCGCCGCCAGATGGATCAGCAGATCCTCAACGCGATCTTCATCGGCTCGATCTATGCGCTCTTCGCTGTCGGCTACACGCTGGTCTTCGGCGTCCTCGACATCCTCAACCTCGCGCACAGTGCGGTCTTCATGCTCGGTGCGGCTGTCACGTACTCGCTCACGGTCAACCACGGCCAGCCCTTCTGGGTTGCATGCATCCTGGGCATCGCCGTGGCGGCGGCCATGGGCCTCGTCATCGAGTACGTTTGCCTCCGGCCGCTGCGGCGCCGGAAGGCGCCTCCGATCGCCGCCCTCATCTCGACCGTCGGCCTGGCCCTGATCATCGTGGCCGCCATCGAGCAGGGCCAGACGGGCACATTTTTCTCCTGGCTCTGGGTGGACGGTCCGAACTCGGTCGCGTTTCCCGCAGGGACCATCCCCAACCCGACCTGGCACATCGGGGACCTCACGCTCGAGGCAAGCAAGGTCGCGATCATCCCGATCTCGATCGTCTTGATGGCGGTCCTGGGCTATGTGATCCGGTACACGCAGGTCGGACGTGGCCTGCGGGCAGTGGCCGAGAACCCTCGAGCGGCTCGCCTGATGGGCCTGGACGTCGACCGGATGATCGCGCTCACGCTCGTCATCTCGTCGGCGTTGGGCGGTCTGGCGGGCATCCTGTTCGGCGTCGCCCTGGGCGACATCAGCCCGTACATCGGCCGCGACAACGTCGAGGTTCGCGGCCTCGCCGTGATCGTGCTGGGCGGGATGGGCAGCGTACCGGGAGCGGTGATCGGCGGCTACCTGCTGGGCCTCATCGAGGTCCTCGCCCTGGTGGTGGTGGGCAGCAGCGCCCGCGGCGGCGTGGCCTTCGCCGCTTTGTTCCTCATGCTGGTGCTCCGTCCGCAAGGACTGTTCGGCGCACAGCTCCGCGAGAAAATCTGATGGACTTCTTCATCCAGCTGTTTACGGACCCGGTCGGATTCTGGAACTCCCACACCCTTCTGATCGCGCAGATTGGGATCAACGGCATCCTGGCCTCGTCGATGTTCATCGTTCTCTATTCCGGGCAGCTCTCCCTCGCGGCTCCGGGCTTCATGGCGATCGGCGCCTACACCGCGGTGCTGATGGACCTGTACTGGCACACGCCCCCGGTCGGATTCTGGAACTCCCACACCCTTCTGATCGCGCAGATCGGGATCAACGGCATCCTGGCCTCGTCGATGTTCATCGTTCTCTATTCCGGGCAGCTCTCCCTCGCTGCTCCGGGCTTCATGGCGATCGGCGCCTACACCGCCGTGCTGATGGACCTGTACTGGCACACGCCTCTTGCGCTGAACATCCTCGCGGGCCTGTTGCTGGCGGGGATCGTCGGCGTGCTGGTGGGGCTCCCGGTTCTCCGTTTGCGCGGCGTGTTTCTCGCCATCGCCACGATCGGGTTCATCGAAGCGCTCCGCCTTGGCGTAATCCTCAATCTCCCGATCACGGGTGAGGGCCTCGGCCTCAAGAACCCGACCGCCGACCCGCTGGGAGGCATCAACATCGTGCTGGCCTCCCTCGCCGTGGTCCTCTTCGTGATGTGGCGCCTGACCAAGGGACGCCTCGGCGCCGCGTGGTCGGCGATCCGGCAAGACGAGCTCGCGGCGCTCAGCCAGGGCATCCACGTAGCGAGATACAAGATGATCGCTTTCGTGCTCAGCGCGGTCCTTGCGGGGTTCGCCGGAGGGCTGGAAGCGCACCTCAACTTTTTCGTCGACCCTGGCGACCAGCAGTACGGGGTCACGCGAGCAGTGCAGATCCTCACGTTCGCCGTGCTGGGCGGGAGCGGACACTTCATGGGGCCGGTGGTCGGCGCGCTCGTGGTGACGAGCCTGCCCTGGGTCTTCCAGCAAGCCCAGACGTACATCAACATCGTCACCGGGATCTTCCTGATCGCGGTCATCGTTTTCAGGCCGCAGGGCATCGTCGGCCGCGGCGGCTTCGCGATCATCAGGCCGTGGTGGTGGCCGCGCCGGAACGTCCGTGCTCCTTCGCCTGGATAACGTCCAGCGGCACTTCGGCGGAGTTCGCGCCGTCGACGGGGTGTCGCTGGAGGTGGAGCAAGGCTCGATCCACGGCTTGATCGGGCCCAATGGGGCCGGTAAGACGACGCTCGTCAATGTCATCACGGGTTATGTGCCGATGCAATCGGGGCACGCATGGCTTCAAACGGATGAGCTCACGGGTTTGCCCGCGCACCGGATCGCGGCCCTCGGCATCTCGCGCACTTTTCAGAACATCCGCCTGTTCAAGGACCTCACCGCGCTGGAGAACGTGCTGGTCGGCATGCACACGCGGCGCCGCGACGACACGCTGGCGCAGCTCGCCACCCTGCCGTTTTTCCGCCGCGACCAGCGAAGCCTGACGGATGACGCCCGCGGCCTGATGGAAACCGTTGGGCTCGCGGCCACCGACGTCGCCGGTCGCGCGGCAGGCACCCTGCCCTATGGCGACCAGCGCCGCCTCGAGATCGCGCGAGCGCTTGCGTTGAGGCCGCGCCTGCTGATCCTCGACGAGCCTGCGGCCGGCATGAACCCATCCGAGAAGCAGGGCATGCGCGAGCTGATCGAACGCCTCAACCTGGACGGTTTGACCATCCTTCTGATCGACCACGACATGCGCCTGGTCATGGGCGTCTGCCAGCGGGTCGCTGTGCTGGATTTCGGCCGCAAGATCGCCGAGGGCACGCCGGCCGAGGTGTCCACGGACGCCGGCGTGATCAAGGCCTACCTCGGAACCGGTGGCGAGAAAGAGGTGACGAGCGCGCCGGGCGCGAGCGCCGCCGGCGATACGGACACGGTGATGGACCAGGTCGGCCGGCGGCCGGCAGCCGAACCCGAAGGGGCCATCCTCGAGATCGACGACCTCAGCGTCAGCTACGGCGCGGTCAACGCGGTACGAGGAGCATCGCTTCGGGTGGCGGCCGGCGAGGTGGTCGCCCTGATCGGGGCCAACGGCGCCGGCAAGTCGACGATCCTCAACACGCTCTCGGGTTTGATCCGCCCCGATTCGGGGACCGCGGTCTTCGACCGCCTCGACCTCACCAGGGCCAAGCCGTCGGCGATCGTTCACCACGGGCTGGTCCAGGTGCCGGAGGGGCGGGAGATCCTGGCCCGGCAGACGGTGCTCGAGAACCTCGAGCTGGCCACTTGGGGTCGCCGCGACGGCGCGAAGAAGCGGACCCAGATCGAGGCCGTGATGAAGCGTTTCCCGATCCTGGGCGAGCGGCGAGCGCTGCGCGCCGGAACGCTGTCGGGTGGCGAGCAGCAGATGCTGGCCATCGCGCGAGGCTTGCTGGCGCGGCCACGCCTTCTGCTCCTGGACGAGCCGTCCCTCGGGCTGGCGCCGCAGATGGTCGACGAGGTGTTCAAGGCAATCCAGGAGATCCACGACGAGGGGACGACCATCCTGCTGGTGGAGCAGAACGCGCTGCGGGCGCTCGAAATCGCGGATCGAGCCTATGTGCTGGAAACCGGCCAGATCCGGCTCACAGGCACCGGCGACGACCTGTTGCACAATCCAGCGGTGCGCCGCGCCTACCTGGGCGGCTGAGCCGACCATTCGGGCACAAATGGCCCGATCCGAGCCAGGCCACACGGCCATTCGGGCACAAATGGGCGGATCCGGGTGGGTGTTGCAACGACCCCTTGAACCCAAGGGCCTTCCAGACGGCCATTCGGGCGCTAATGGCCGGATATCGGGATCCTTCTGAAAATAAAAAGCCCCGGACCGAAGTCCGGGGCTCTTTCCTTGGTTTCTCTAATTAAAGAGTGCGAACGCTCTTGGCGCGCGGGCCCTTGGGGCTCGCCTCGACCTCGAACGAAACCTTCTCGCCACCCTGGAGGCTGTCGAAGTCGCCTTCGGTGCCACTCCGGTGGAAGAAGAATTCCTTACCGTCTTCGGCTGCGATAAATCCGAAGCCACGGTCCGCGACCAGTTTCTTGATGGTGCCTGTAGGCATTTCCATCTCCTATCTCTCGAACTTGGGCCAACTCAACTACGAGGCCCGTTCGAGAAACTGGCGACCTGCGTGAGCGTCCGCACTGTGCGAACTGAGGTCAGTATACCCCAGACGGTCAGTTGCCAACCACCGAGGTCTCGGCCTGCCTCCGGGCGCGGGACTGGTCGACCTCGGTAAAGGCGCGGGTGAGGACGTAAGTCCTCCCCCGCGGAACCCCCTCCTGTGGGCGGCTACGCCTGGCTGAGCTTGGTAATGGGATGCTGCGTGACGGCCGGAGTAAATCCGGCCTGACGGCGATGCCCGCCTAAATAGGCTCTTAGTTGCCAACTACCGAGGTCTCGGCCTGCCTCCGGGCGCGGGATTGGTCGACCTCGGTGAGGTGCCGTTTTCGAAGCCGCAGATGCTTCGGCGTCACCTCGAGGAGCTCGTCGTCCCCGAGGAAGTCCAGCGACTGTTCCAGGCTCAATCTCGAAGCCGGCGTCAGCCGAACAGAGATGTCAGACGTGGACGAGCGGATGTTCGACTGCTTCTTCTCGCGGCAAACATTGACCCGTATGTCCCCCGGCCGCTTCTGGATGCCGACGATCATGCCCTCGTACACCTCTTCGCCCGCCTCGATGAAGGTGGTGCCGCGCTCCTGCGCGCCCGCCAGCCCGAAGGCCAGCGACTTGCCGGCCGACGACGCGGTCAGCGCGCCGTTCCGTTGCTCCCGGAACTCGCCGAGGAACGGGCGGTAGCCCATGCCGATCGAGCCCATCAAACCCGTGCCCGCGGTGAGCGTGAGAAACGTGTTGCGGAAGCCGATCAGGCCGCGCGTCGGAATCAGATATTCGAGCCGCACGCCGCCCTTCTTGTCGTAGGTGATCTCGAGCATCTCCCCCCGGCGCCTGCCCAGCGCCTCGGTCACCGCCCCGAGGTTCTCCTCGCGCACATCCACGGTCAGGTGCTCCACCGGCTCCATGCGCTGGCCGTTGATCTTCTTCACGATGGCTTCCGGGCGCGAGACCTCGAACTCGTAGCCCTCGCGACGCATCGTCTCGATGAGCACCGCAAGGTGCAGCTCGCCCCGGCCGCTGACCGTGAAACCCTCGGCGGCGTCCATGTCCTCGACATGTAGGCCGAGGTTGGTGTCGAGCTCTTTGTAGAGTCGTGCGCGCAGCTGGCGCGAGGTCGAGAACCTGCCTTCGCGACCGGTGAACGGCGAGGTGTTGACGCCGAATGTCATGCGCACGGTCGGTTCATCGATCGCGATCCTTGGCAGCGGATCCGGAGACTCGGGATCGGCCAAGGTGTCCCCGATCGCCACCTCGTCGAGGCCGGTCAGCATCACGATGTCGCCGGCGCTTGCGCTGGGGACGGCAACCCGGTCAAGGCCCCGATACACCAGCACGGTCACGACCCTGGCCCGTCGCGGTTCGCCGGTGGCGCCGAGCACCGCGATCGAGTCGCCGGGCGCCACGCTGCCGCGTGTGATGCGTCCGATCGAGATCGTGCCCGTGTAGTCGTCGTAGGCGCGATTGGCGACGAGCATCTGGAAGCCGCCCTGCTCCACGACCGGCGCCGGGAAGTTGTCGATGATCGTCTTGAACAGCGGCTCCAGGTCAGGGGCGAGCTGGTCCGGTTTCAGCCCGGCGCGGCCCTCTTTGGCGATGGAGTACACGACCGGCGCCTCGAGCTGGTCGGCGTCCTCGGCCAGCTCGAGGAACAGATCGTGCACGCGGTGGAGTGCCTGGGCAGGGTCGGCGTTCTTGCGGTCAACCTTGTTGATGACGACGATGATCCGCAGCCCGACCTCGAACGCCTTGCGCAAGACAAACCGCGTCTGCGGCATCGGGCCCTCGGCGGCATCGACGAGGAGCAGGCACCCGTCGGCCATGTTCAGGACGCGCTCGACCTCGCCGCCGAAATCGGCGTGGCCCGGGGTGTCGATGATGTTGATGGTCACCCCCTCGTGCCTCACCGAGGTGTTCTTGGCGAGGATGGTGATGCCCTTCTCGCGCTCGAGGTCGTTCGAGTCCATGATCAGCGTGCCGACCTCCTGGTTGTCCCGGAAGGTGTGGCTCTGCTTCAGCAGGGCGTCGACCAGCGTCGTCTTCCCGTGGTCGACGTGCGCGATGATCGCGACGTTGCGGATGTCATGCCGAAGGTTGGTTGGGGTCATTTGATGGCAGCAGGCACTATACGGAGCGCGCCGCTCACTACGTACCGAAAGCGGCTGAAGCCTAAACCCTGACCCGCTGAGCTCGCAGCGGGGCGCCGATCTCGTTCAGGAAGCCGAGCAGCTCGCGGTAGGACCCGAGGAATGACGTCTCGTGGTACTCGATCCCTCTCTCCTGGCAGAAGCGCTCGATGATCGGCTGCGCGCGCCGCATGTTGAGGCGCGGCATGCCCGGGAAGAGGTGATGCTCGATCTGGTAGTTGAGCGATCCATACCAGAGGTCGGTGAGGGGATGGCCCCGAACGTTGCGCGCGGTGAGGACCTGCGTGCGCAGGAAATCCATCCGCGAATCGGAGTCCGTCTGGGGCATGCCCTTGTGGTTGGGGGCGAAGACGGCCGCCATATAGACGCCGCCGACACCCTTCTGGATGAGCACGACCATCAGCGCAGACCACGGCCCCAGGAAATAGACCATGGCACCTAAGTACGCCACCACATGAACCGCGAGGAGGGCGAACTCGAGGCGGCGATAGCGTGAAGGCTCTTTGAACAGGTATGTGAAACCGGCGACGTGCATGCTCCAGGCCAGGAAGGTGGTGAGCGGGAAGAAGAGGTAAGCCTGGTACATGGCGGCAAGCCGGCCGGCCCCGCGCCGCGCTTGCGCCTGCTCGTCGTTGTACGCGATGGCCCCGACTTTGATGTCTGGGTCAAGGTCGACGTCGTTGGGATTGCCGTGGTGCCGGTTGTGCTTCTGCACCCACCAGCCGTAGCTCACGCCAAGCATCAGGTCCGCGGTGACCAGCCCAATCAAGGCGTTCTTTCCGGGGGACGCGAACATCTGGCGGTGGCCCGAGTCGTGCAGCTGGAAACCCAGCTGGACCGAGACGAGGCCGAGCGCGACGGCGGCCAGGGCCTGGGCCCACACCGCTCCCACCGTGAACACCAGGACCAGGCAGAAGGTCCACACCACCAGGTTGGTCGTGATGCTCAGGACGTAATAGCCGGGGTTCTTGTCAAGCAGACCGGCGTCCTGAATTCGCCGCTTCAGGATCGCGTAATCGCGTTCGTTCTTGACATCCGGCTGACCGCCGGATTCCGTTTCCGCAAGCAAGGTTGCCAAAGGTATCTGATTCGACACCCTGCTTGCGATCGCGTAACAGAATCCATAACTTCGGCCATCGACGCGCCGCAAACGCAAACGGCGGCCATTTCCACCCGAAAGC
>WNFJ01607212.1_pt1 | contig 32272 bp, 26 predicted proteins | sample 5400461 | NCBI WGS metagenome assembly WNFJ01 (sample SAMN13153349, study PRJNA577476) | soil metagenome | isolation source: 115 cm saprolite on Douglas fir-dominated hillslope | place: USA:California | collected 2013-09-17
TTGCCTGCTCGATGCTGACGTTACGGCCGCGGACCGGCGGCGGGATCATTTTTGAGATGCGCTCGACCTCGGCATACGGCATATCCAGTGCGCGCCCGACGTCCTTGATAGCAGCGCGCGATGCCAAGGTCCCAAAGGTAACGATCTGGCAGACGGAATCCCGCCCGTAAAGGTCGGCAACATGATTGATTACCTCTGCCCGACCACGAACGCAGAAATCTATGTCGATGTCTGGCATGGAGACGCGTTCCGGGTTAAGGAATCGCTCGAAGAAGAGGTTGTACCTCAAGGGATCGATGTCGGTAATGCCGAGGCAATAAGCCACCAGCGAGCCTGCCGAAGATCCGCGACCCGGACCCACCGGAATACCGTGGTCCTTGGCGTACCGAACAAAATCCCACACGATGAGAAAATAGCCGGAGTACCCCATTCGCTTAATAACTTCGATCTCATGCCAGAGGCGTTTCTCGTATTCTTCGAAGGTGTGCGTCAATTCCCCTCTGGCGAGTTCGCCATCCCATACTTGCTCCTTGCGCGTCTGATAACCGTTGCGCACTGTCTTCTCGAAGAACTCATTCGCGCTTAGCCCGGCATCCGAATCAGGAATAGGATAGTTGGGTAGATAGTTTACCCCGGTCGGCAAAGTCAATTCACACCGCTCGGCAATCTCCACAGTTCGCTGCAGCGCCTCTGGCAGTTCGCTGCCGAAAATCTGCCACATTTCGTCGGGTGACCGGACGTAAAAGTTGGGCGTGCCATAACGAAGGCGGTTCTGATCGTTGACACTCTTTCCCGAGCCAATGCAAAGCAGAATGTCATGGGCCCGCGCGTCGTCGGGCATCAGGTAGTGAGCATCATTTGTGGCCACCAGAGGAATCCGGGTGTGCTTTGACAACTCGACGAGTGGCTTGCGAATCCGCGCCTGTGCCTCGAGGCCGTGCTCCTGAATTTCGAGAAAGTAATTTCCCTTCCCCATAATCTCTTCAAACTCGAGAGCCGCCGTGGCTGCTTCATCAAAACGTTCCCGGGCGAGCAATGTGGACGGCACACCGGACATACAGGAAGAGAGCGCTATCAGACCTTTGCTGTGTTGCGCCAGGAGTTCCTTATCGATTCTCGGTTTGTAGTAGAAGCCTTCGGTAAATGCCTTTGAGGTCAACCGTGACAGATTGCGATAGCCTTCGAAGTCTTTCGCCAGAAGAATCAGGTGGTGGTTGGTTTTTTCTCCCGGGGCAGCGCGACCAGCGCGGTCCTTCCGACTTCCGCGCGCCAGGTAGGTTTCGCATCCAATGATGGGCTTGATCCCGCGCGCTTTCATCGTGTTGTAAAAAGAGATCGCTCCAAACATGTTGCCATGGTCGGTCATGGCGCACGCTTTCATACCAAGCTTTTCTGCGCGCTCGGCTAGTGGTTTGATTTGTATTGCGCCGTCTAACAGGCTGTAGTCAGTGTGGAGATGAAGATGGACGAATTCCTTGTCCTGCATGATCTGATTAGTGCTGAAGAATCTTTTCGCGAGTCAGTATCGGTCCCGGAACCACACTATATCACGTGGCGGCGGCGAATCAACCAAACACGATCTTGTAGTTTGCTTTTATCTGAGGATGGACAATCCCGCTCGTAATGAAGTGAGTTCTTACCTATTCCCATTCGATCGTGCTGGGCGGTTTTGAGCTAATATCGTAAACCACGCGGTTGACTCCCTGAACTTCCGCCACGATGCGGGTTGAGGCGCGAGCCAGCAGGTCGTGCGGTAGGCGCGCCCAATCCGCGGTCATGCCGTCGACGCTGGTAACCGCGCGAATCGCAATCACGCGTTCATAGGTGCGCTCGTCCCCCATTACACCCACGGTTGAAATCGGCAACAGCACTGCAAACGCTTGCCAGACATATCCATATAAGTCTGCGCGCCGCAGTTCTTCTTCAAAAATCCGATCAGCCGCGCGCAGAATGCGAAGCCGTTCTTCGGTCACCTCGCCCAGGATACGCACCGCCAAGCCAGGGCCGGGGAAAGGATGCCGCATGAGGATCTCTTCAGGCACGCCCAATTCCCGCCCGATGAGCCTGACCTCGTCTTTGAACAGTTCCCTCAGCGGTTCGATCAATTGCAGATTCATCTTCTCTGGCAAGCCGCCAACATTATGATGACTCTTGATCGTCGCTGACGGTCCACGCACGGACACCGACTCAATTACGTCCGGATAAAGTGTTCCCTGCACCAAGAACTTGACCCCGCCGATACGCTCAGCTTCTTCCTCGAATACCTCGATGAAAAGCGCGCCGATTCGCTTGCGCTTCGTCTCAGGATCGACCACGCCCTTCAAAGCGTCGAGAAATCGCCGGCTGGCGTCAACTCCCTGTATGTTGAGTTTGAGCTTCTGCTTTAGCAAAGCGAGCGTCCCTTCGAATTCTCCTTCGCGCAGTAAGCCATTATTAATAAACAGGCAGGTCTGACGATCACCGACGGCCCGGTGAACCAGCGCAGCGGCAACCGACGAATCGACTCCGCCTGAAAGTCCGCAAACAGCACGGCCACTTTCCCCGAGATATTCTCTGATTCTGTCGGTCTGCTCCTCAATGGCGGCGCTGGGTGTCCAGTCGCCTGCGCAACCGCAGATTTCGAAAAGAAAGTTGCGCAGAATCTGAGCGCCGAGAGGCGTGTGAGCAACCTCGGGATGAAATTGCAGCCCGTAGATGTTGCTCCGCGGATCTTCAAACGCCCCGAGCGCTTCCGCCGTCCGGGCCGTTACCCGAAGACCGTCTGGAAGATTGTTGACCTGATCGCCGTGACTCATCCAAACGTCCATTTGCTGCGGCAATCCGGCGAACAAACGGCTGGACGAGTCAAGAACGTTTAGACGCGCGTAGCCGTACTCTCGACTGCGAGACGGTTGAACTTCGCCGCCGAGCTTGTGAGCGATTAGCTGCAAGCCGTAACAGATACCCAGCACCGGGCATTTTGATCCTGAAAGCAATTCCGGATTCGGGTGGGGAGCATTTTCGTCGTAGACGGAGGAGGGCCCGCCGGAAAGGATCAGTCCGCGTGGATCATGTGATTCAATTTCTCCAACCGAGGCATTGAAAGGGAGAATCTCGCAGTACACGCCCGCTTCACGTACTCGCCGCGCGATCAGTTGAGTGTACTGAGAACCAAAGTCGAGTATGATGACTCTTTCGTGAACTATCCTTTGCAAGAAAGGAAAACCTCCGTGTAAGATTGCGCGTCAAACATGGCGAAGATTGCGGAACCTCGAATTATAGGGCGGCACTTGAGGAACCGCCAATGCGGCCAACGGCCAATTAGACAGTTTGACTAATGAACAGCGACTGGGCAGCCTCACGCCACAAACGAGTGCACCTCATTTCCAAATCTCTAGCTTGCCTGCTACTGGCTGTTGCGCTGACGGTTTTGCAGTTCGCGATTGCCTCTCCCGCGCAGACGCAGACCGCACTGTCGCAACCGCTAATCGTAAAGTGGCGCTACGAGTCTGATCGGACGACGAACCTGACGCCTGCTTCGGATAAGAACACTATCTATCTGCCGTTGGCTGAAGGAGTCCTGATCGCTCTGAATTCAGCCGATGGAAAGCTGATCTGGAAAGCCGAAACAGGGGGTGAGTGTTCTGCTTCGCCCGCAGCCGATGAACGCAGTGTTTTTGTACCTACTCAGTATGTAGAGACTGAGCAGGGACGCGTTCATGGGACGCTCCGGGCGCTCAGCAAGTCAACCGGCGTGACTCTTTGGATGAGGACTCTGCCGGCCCCGCTCGCGGGCAGTCTGGTCGCCGGTCCCAGCGCCCTGTTCGCGGGCAGCGCCGATGGACGCGTCTACGCTTTCGACAAGCGCACCGGCTTGACCCTTTGGATCAATCAATACAGAGAAGCATTTTCCAGCCAACCGGCACTCGCGGGACATCTAGTCTATGTGGGCAGCGAGGGCGGAACGTTGCTGGCTCTGGATCAAGCTACCGGCGCATTAATCTGGCAGTATCGGGCTCGGGCCCGAATCCAGGGACCGATAGCAATTGCCAACGACACAGTTTTTTTTGGATCCGGGGATGGCTACGTCTATGCGTTCAGAGAGTTGCGATCCAAGTTAGTTTGGCGTCGCCGTACGGGCGCCGCAGTTCAGGCCGTAGTTGCCGTTGACAACGGATTGCTCGCGGTCTCGTTGGATAATTTTGCTTACCTGTTATCCGTGAATAAGGGTTCGCTCGTCTGGCGGCGTCAGCTTCCCGGCCGGATATCCTCGCGACCAATTACCGCCGCCGATGGCGCCCTGTTTACACCACTGTCGACCGATAGTGCGATCGTCCTGGGCCTACGTGATGGCAAGCCGGTAAACACCCTGGCGCTTGGCGAAGACAACAGCAGCAGCGCTGCTCCGATCGTGGTTGGTGATCTGGTGTTGATAACCACCGCCCACGGATTGTTGGCCTTTGCCGCTCCGCAGCAGAAACCTTAGTCATTTTCCAATCAGGCGGGATTAACAGAGACTTCAGGCTTCGCGCACCTCAGAAGGTTGGCCCTCAGGCGCGTGCCGCGAAAGTGAAGTAAAGCCACGCGAAAGCAATCCATGAACAACATAGGCGGTCGCCAGGATTAGCAGGACCCATTGTGAATAAAGATAAATCAAACCCGCCAGGGCTATCATCCCGATTACCAGCCGTGCATTGCGCCTCCCGGTGCCCAAAGACTTAAGACTGGTGAAGCGCATGGTACTGACCATCAGTACACTCAAAAAGGCCACCAGCACCATCATCAGAATGGCGAGAACCTCATAACGGTGCGGCGCATACTTCATGGGCGTCGGAGAGAAGTGAACGATGGCCGCAATCAGACACCCCGCCACCGGAATCGGCAATCCGACGAAGCTCTTCTTGTCTACCTTTTGCGTTCCTTCGGCGAGTGGGCGCGGACGTGATGCCTGCACGTTGAATCTGGCCAGGCGGAAACCACCGCAAATCACAAACATGAAAGAGACAAACCACGCGAGCTGCCGGACATTCGTCCAGTCCTGTAGCGCCGTTCCGTAACCCCACGCGTAAGCAAGCACCGCCGGAGCCAATCCAAACGAAACAATATCGGCAAGCGAATCGAGTTGAATTCCAATTTCGGTAGTGCTTTTTGTCATGCGCGCGATCCGCCCATCAAGGGTGTCGCACACGACGGCCCACCCGATCGCTATGGCCGCATAATCGAAACGTCGGGTGGCCGCTTCAACTTGCGGCACGCCCCCGACTCCCAACAGTTGAAAACCACTCATCGTCGCCATCAGTGAGTAAAAGCCGGCCAGGATGTTTAGAGTCGTGAAGAATGACGGTATGACGTACACGCCCTTCTTGAGTCCCTTATGCCGCGTAGGCGCCGGTGCGGCTTCGAGGCGCTTCCCTGCCTGTAAACGCGATAGGCTCATTTTCTGATTCTTCCGACTATGGTTTCACCGCCACGGACGTGCATGCCTTCACGCACGACTACCTCTACGATGGGTGGCAGCAGCAAATCCGTGCGCGAGCCAAACTTTATCATGCCAAAACGCTCGCCGCACTTTACCCGGTCGCCTTTCCTTTTCCAACAGACAATGCGGCGGGCCAGAATACCAGCGATCTGGGTGCACCTTACGGTCAACCCGTTGCCCTGAATTGTCAAGGTATTTTGCTCGTTTAGCAATCTGGAATCCGCCCTTGTCGCCATGCGGAACTTTCCCGCTTTGTAAGCGATCTCGATGATTTCACCGGCAATTGGCGCACGATTGATGTGCACATCCAGCGGCGAAAGAAAAATGCTCACCAGCGACTCAGGATTTTCAGGGTCAGCGGGTCGGACGATCGTAACTCGCCCATCCGCCGGCGCCAGCACAACTCCCGCCTCCGGGGGCGGCGTTCGACGCGGGTCACGAAAAAAGAACGCCATAAAGCCGGCGATTGCCAGCAGCGGCAGCGAAAGTATCCAGTAACCGAAAAGGGCCGGCACTGCTGCCAGCAAAATCGGCGTGACTACGAATGGAATTCCATCGCGAACCATGGCTTGCGGAAGTTTCGATTTGTCAGTGGCCTTAAAGAACAAAACGGGGCGCAACAGTGGCTCTGTCGTCCCCGTTTCAAGTTGACCTTCGAACCAAACTGAGCCGTCTGCCACAGCAGAGTGTCCAGCGGTCGTCAAAAATCAGTGCTCCGTGCTCGCGGTCTTTTCATGCTGGAGCATCAATGAATACATCTGGTCTTTTATGGCAAGCTTCTTTTTCTTCAGCGTAACCTCTTCCAACTGCTCTTCATCGCTCGGATATGCAAGTGCGGACAGTTCGCTCAGACGGTCTTCGTAACGACCATGTTCGCGGACCAGCTCGCGAAACTCCGGGTTGCTCGTCATTAGTTGTTCCTTCAGGCTGTCCACCTTAGACATTTCCATATCTATAAATCTCCTCTCGATTGTTTGGGTTGGAAAGAAAGTTCGTGCGGTGAGAAGTGCCTGGGGCATTTCGTCATGGCCGAAATGTTAGCCCAAGCAGCGATGTTAAATCAAGGTGAACTTTCCAAAAAAAGGGACATTAATAGCGCGTCCTCAACTGGCTGACTGTAATATCGAGGGCGACGGCCAATAGCCTGGAAACCGCAACGCGAATAAAGCGCCTGAGCCGCGGTATTACCCGCCCGGACTTCCAGCAGCGCCATTCGCGCGTGTTGCCGGCGGCCCCAGTCAATCACGGCTGCCAACAGTTGGGCCGCTATGCCCTGCCGTCGAAACTCAGCCCGCACCGCAACGTTGTTTACGTGAAGTTCTCCGGCAACCAAACGCGAGATGATAAAGCCGGCAATCCCTTCGGTTTCGCGCGGATTGATGCCTGCCGCTTGAGTCCTGGCGACCAGCATGATCACATCCTGCTCAGACTGCAGCTCTTTGTGGTAGGCGTCCCATCCCCAGGGACTCAGACCGGATAGCAATTCGATCTCTACCACTTCGAGGAGGTCATGCTCGCTCATTCGCTCGACCGAAATTCCTAACCTGGGGCGGCCAGTTGTGATTTCTCTGATTGCCATTGCTCGTTGATTTCGGCATCCGATGGACGGACATAAATCGCGCGCAATTCCCCGGGACTCGTGGTCCGGCCGGCGCAATATTCTGCAAAGGCCAAAACCGCGATCGAACCGGCGAGTTCATCATGGCGAGGCGCAAGCGTCCATCCCGTGCTTCGCAAAAGCGATTGCGAATTTCGAACATACCAGCCGAGGCCCACAGCTTTCGCGCGGTCGCATAATGTAGTCGCGTTTAAATGCGCGCCCTCACCGGCCCAGATAAGACCTTCGCTGGATCCATATTTTTCCACAACGGCCTCCGGACTGATATGCGCGGCCGTATCCAACGGGCGCACGCGGTCGGCGTCGACGGAAAACATTTGGGCGAAAACCTCACCTCGTCCGGCAGGCAAAAGTGCTACCGTGCGGACGGACGTTCCCGCCGCATGCGCGATTGCCGCGAGCGTGGGTACGCCGACACATTGCTTGCCGACCGACACGGCGAAAGATTTGATCGTGGCGATTCCAATTCGCAAACCGGTAAAGCTGCCGGGTCCGGAAGCTGCCGCGAACAACTCAACCTCGCTGAGCATTGCCCCGATCGTATTGAGAGTGACTTCGACATTCTCGATCAAATCAACTGAATGCGAAGACACCTGATCGCCGGTTTGCAGATGCAATAGCTCCGCGCCGCGCGCCAATGCGACACTGCCCGCGCGGGTTGCAGTATCGATTGCCAGGATCAAAGGTTTTGAGTTAAAAGTTATCTCACCCACAAAGTCATTCTCTACTGCACAACAGGTGTTATGAGTACCGACTTCGGTCGGCCTTTTTAATGTTGGAAAAGAACCCAACTAAAAGTTGGTGCTCTAAACATCCGTATCCACGGCCCGTTTGACACTGACCTTTAAGGGGCGCAATGATCTTAAACCACACAACTGCATCTGGTGCAAAGGGCCAGGTCAGTTGTTTCTAATGAGAGCATGCGAGTAGGAGTCTTAACCGGCGGCGGCGATTGTCCCGGCTTGAACGCCGCGATTCGCGCGATTGTAAGACGCGCAAACGCTGACGACGTCGAGGTTCTGGGGTTTAGAAACGGCTGGCTCGGTCTGGTCGATAATGACTTTATCGAGCTGACCAGGACATCAGTGACGGGGATTCTGCCGCGTGGCGGTACCATTCTCGGCACTTCGCGTTTCAACCCGACTAAAGACGAGAGTTCGATTGAGCGGCTGAAAGAAAATTGGCGGATCCACAAACTGACGGGCTTGATTGTGGTTGGCGGTGAGGGCTCTCTTTCAGCGGCTCAGGATCTCTGGCGCGATCATCAAGTTCAGTTGGTGGGCGTCCCCAAAACGATAGACAATGACATTAATGGGACGGACTTTACCTTTGGCTTTGACACGGCCGTCTCTATAGTCACCGATGCCATCGACCGGCTCCATTCAACCGCCGAGTCACATCATCGCGTGATGGTCGTAGAAGTAATGGGCCGCCACACCGGATGGATTGCTGCTTACGGAGGGATCGCCGGCGGCGCAGATATCGTTTTGGTCCCCGAACACCCTTTCAGAATCTCTCGAGTCGAGAAGGCCGGGCCTTTTCAATCGTCGTGGTAGCCGAAGATGCACATCCCCATCCCGACGAGGCCTTCCTGAGCCCAGAGCAATGCGATTCGATTTTCCAGCACAATCGGCTGGGAGGAATCGGCGAAGCTTTGGCGAATGAAATTGAACGCTGTACAGACATTCAAGCTCGAGTGACCAAGCTCGGCTACGTGCAACGTGGAGGGTCGCCTACCGCATTCGATCGCATTCTGGCGACAAGGTTCGGGATCAAGGCCTACGAGATGGCACGCGAGGGAGAATGGGGCCAGATGACGGCGCTGCGCGGCAACCGGATCGTGAGTGTGCCGCTCGCCGAAGCTGTGGGAGAGCTAAAACGGCTCGATGAAGAAATCTATCGCATAGCGGAAATTTTCTTTGGATAAGAGCAGCGGCTCTGCCGTAACGCACTGATCGCGATCCAGATCATTCGGACTGGCCCGCTTTCAAAGGCCTTGCCCCAGTCGAGACCCTTTGCGGCAGGCTCCAAAAGAATTTCCACGTGCGCGCGGCGATCTCGCAAAGCTGATAACCAACGCGAGGGTATTTGTTGAATTTTCCCCGGACGTTTATTGTGGCCACGATGGGGTTTGGCCAGCGATTGGGAATTTCTCGGACGAAGACGAAGGGGCGGCGGAGGTAACCGGCCATCAGCGGAAGGGATTCATGAAACTCTCGAAACGGCTTTTCCCATTGTTTGAGCACAGCGGGCGCAAGCCAATCGGGAATCTGCCGACTGAGGGCGGCGATTTCCTCACTTTGAATTTGCGCGTCGACTAACTTGCTTGCCAGGCCGATGGCCGAAAGGATCCAGTTGGAGTGACGTTTGTTCCCGCCCAGACATAACTTCCAATCAAAATTCTCAGGCATGGATTCAAGCAGCAGACCCAAATCGCAGAGCCAGAGGGGCCGCCAGGCGCCGTGCTTCAACAGGTGAACCGCCAATAAAGCGAAATGATCTTCAGCGCTGAGGACGCGCACCTCCTGATCCCCGCATGGCAGCAGCTCTGAACGCAGGAACAGACCCTCCGGATCGCGATCGGCGAGTTCGAAAATGCGCCCATGCAAATCGACCCAGCAATCGCGCGCCTCCTCGCTTGTAATGACTTCGAGCGCCGCCGGGTACTCGTCTCGCCTGACGAAAAGATCTATATCGCCCGAAGGCCGCAATCCGAATTCGGGGTAGAGGCGGCCGATGGCCCATCCCTTGATGAGAATCGGCTCGACGCCCGCCATTCTTAACAAGCGAAAAATCTTCTGGATCTTGGTTTCGTGAGTCTTGGCAAAGAGTACTTGCAGACGAAAAGCCTGGTGCATCAACTCCCCGGAAGGAGAGTCGCACAACTCAGTTCCTCGAATGCGCCACCAGCCCAGAGCCGCCGCGCCAGAATCGTGGAGCAGCGGCGTAACTTCGTCGAATTCTTCAACTGAAAACGAGAGATCCGAATTTGGCGAGGCGCGCCAAGCTCCCCGCAGGATGGTGGAAATCAACTCTCCCCGGGTCATAGCGAATTAATGAACGGGCCTTTCACCGCTCCTCAATAGCAAATGAATCCAACCAAAGAGAGCCAAAAGCCGGACACGGGTCATTGGTGCAGTTCTGGCGTGCGACTGACACGACAATTGCCTGCGTGGCGGCATTGGTGGTCAGATCCAAGGTGAATAACCGCCAACCGTTCTTGTCAGGCAAAAGCGGTGGCGATTGCGCCAGCATGGCGCCCTTTGGATCAGACGCATCCCTGATCGTAATGATTGGCGCCGCCACTGATACGAAATCTCTGGATAGCGCCGCGAAGCTAATCCGATAGTGGGTTTGCGGCTTAACCAGTATCAGTTGCGTGACCAGGGACGTCGCGGGATTCGAGTTGCCGCGAAATTCTATGCGTAGACTCCGTCCGCCGCTCTGGTGTTCGCTGGTGTCAACGGACATGTCAACGTTCGTGATGCTCGAGGCAATCTGCCATCCAAAGCCGACTTGGCCTGTCGCCAGAGAGCCTTCAAAGCTGCCGTCGAAAAAACCGCCACCTGGATTTGGGGCCGCCACGCCGCGCATTCGCGCCCACACCTGGTACGCGTCGTTGAATGCCCTCACCTTCAACAGCTCATCGAGCAAAGCCTCGGCCCTGGCGTTAGGCGTTCCTTTGCTCGAGAGAAACTGCTTAGCCGCCGCCGCGCCTTGACTATGTTTCGCAAAGAAGAGCGCGAGCGCGAGGCGCGTCGAATCGGTTTCCGGCTTCACCATCGCGGCTACCTTCTGCGGATCGTGCTGGGAAAGTCCCCAGGCCAGGTCGATAACGACCGGCAGAGTGCTTGGGTCGCCCTGGGCCGCCTTTCGCAATTCCGCGAATGCCTGGTCGAGCTGTCCCATTCTGAGCAGCAGGTTGCCCAATTGCCAGCTCGGCTTTGCATATGACGGAGCGAGCGAAGCGGATTGCTTCAGCGCGCGCAAGGCTCCTTCCTGATCCTGCTCCGCATCGCGGGTAACGCCCAGGATTAGCCACAGATAGTAATCGCGCGGGCGCAACTGCACGGCCCGCTCAAACTCAATTCTCGCCTGCGTATAGTCCTCGGTTGCCAGCAACACCTCACCACGCGCGTAGTGAGTTTCGGCGTCGGAGGGCGATAACCTCACTGCCCGATCGGCGTCGCCGGCCTGGTTACTCAGCGCCGCGTTCTCACTCACGGTGCGTGCGATGCCGATACGCGCCGCTTGCCAGATGGCCCAAAGACATAAGGCCGAAGTCAGGCCCGTAATAATGATGCGTCTGGTGGTCAGGTGATTAGCCTCATCCGGCGGCATGAGTCGATTACGGTTTCCGCTCGAGCGTAAAGGCGGGCGCACCAAAAAAGCCAGCCCTCCATGAAAGAGGGCCGGCTGATGTTAATCCAGGATGATGTTGCGCTGGTTATTGGGACGGGCTTGAATTTCCGCCGCGCGCCAAAATAATTGCCAGGATTACTCCGCCACCGATTCCGGCGCCAATGGCGCCTTCTTCAGCACCGGTAAGTCCGCCCGCAGGGAAATCTCCCAGCTGACCATTCGGCAGAAGGCAGCCTCCCGCCTGGCGTTTACTCGGATTGGTTGCGTCAGTAACCGTATCCGTAAAAACATCGGCCTCACCAACGCCGTTGGCTTTTTTCTTAGTACGGGCGCAACCGCGAACAAGTTTGACGTGAACGTTTCCTTGCGCGTCGAAGGTCAATTCGATTTTCGAATTGGGTCCGACTTCCACGGTGCCGGCAGGGCCGAGATCGATAGTTGCGCTGACCTGATCCGGCGTCTCGATCGTGGTGCCGGTAAGAAGCGTCGTGCCGGTGCCGGCTGGGTTGCCATTAATCGAGACCGGCTGATTGTTCTTCGTGTGTAGCGTTGCCGTAATCGCACGTTGCGGCACGGGCGCGGTCGTTGTGTCAGGCAGCCCGGCTTGCACGTAGACCTGCGACAATGCAAAAGCCAGAAACGCCGCCAGCGCCATCATGGCCTTTCTTTTTCTGGTAGCCATCGTGGTTACTCCCTCTTTTGGTTCACCCCAAGCTGCGAATGTTATACGGCTGAATTTGCGACCGAAGTTTACTGCCGTTGGAGCCTCACGTCAATGGATTTCTCGACGGTGGGGGCTGGGCAAGTTTACAATTCAAACTTTAGTTTTCCCCATATGATCAGCAACCTAAAGGTTGAACTCCAAACTATTTTTTGACCGCGTTATATAGCTTTTGGGCGAGTTGGGGGTCGAGCTTCTGGAGGATGGCGAAGTCGTGCGTCACGCCTTCCTTGTCACCGAGGCTGGCGTAGACCAGCCCGCGACTGAAATGGGCCAGCGCATGAGTTGGCTTCAACTTGATTGCCTGGTTCAGGGCTGCCAAAGCCTCCTGATACTTGCCGGCCTTGTAGTATGCGTTGCCAAGATTGTAGAACGCTTCGACGTTGCCGGGGTTCATGGATGCGGTTTTTTTGAAGGCCTCAGCCGCTACGTCAAACTGTCCCGCGCGAAAACCTGCCACTCCAAGATTGAAATAGGCCTCTTCATAGTCCGGCTTTAGCTCGGCCGCACGTTTGAACGAGGCAGCCGATTCGGCAAAGCGGCCGACGTTGAAGTAGGCCTTACCGAGATTGTAATGCGCCACGACGTAATCCGGTTTTGATTCAACTGCCTGCTTCAGCAACTCGACCGCTTCGGCGGATCGGCCGGTCTTGTCATAGACGTAACCGAGTCCGTTAAGCGCCTTGGCGTACTTCGGATTTAGCTTGATTGCCCTTTGATACGCGGCGATGGCCTCGGGCTCGTGGCCGAGTTTGTCTTCCGCAAAAGCCAGATTGTTAAAGACAGAAGCCAGGTCGGGCTTCAAACGGGCCGCCTCTCTGAAAGCGGTCACTGCCTCTTCAAAGCGTCCCAGGTTCGTAAAAGCGATGCCCAAATTGTTCTGCGCTTCGCCATAGTCCGCTTTGTTCCTGATGGCTTGCTGATAAGCATCGGCGGCTTCCTTAAATTTCGCCTGCATCAAATACGAGTTACCGAGGTTGTATTGCGCGTCGGCAAACTTCGGATTCAGCTTGACGGCCTGCTGAAACGCAGACGCCGCCGGGCCATACTGTTCCAGTGCGTATTGCGCTGCTCCCAGATTATTCTGGGTTTCCGCATCGTCCGGCTTCAAGCGCAATGACTGAGTAAACGCGTCTACAGCGTCTTTGTACTTACCGGCCTTGTACGAAGCCGCTCCAAGGTTGTTATAGGCGAACGCATCGGAAGGATTAAGCTGAATGACCCTGCGGAGCGCTGTGATGGAATCTTCGTAGCGCGACAGGCGATCGTAAGCAAAAGCGAGGTTGTTGTAAGCACCCACGTTGTTGGGCTGAAGCTTGACCAGAGCTTCGTACGCTTTTGCCGCTTCGTCGTATCGGCCCAGACCGAGATAGGTATCGCCAAGCGCGTTGAGCGCCTCCGGCCAATTCGGCTTCAGCCCAATCGCCCGATTCAAAGCGGCGGCGGCTTCTTCATATTTTTCGGTCGCGTTGAGGGCAATGCCGAGATTGAAATAACTTTCGGCATCGTCCGCTTTCGCCTTTACGGCTGCCTGGAAAGCATCGATCGCTTCTTTGTTTTGATTCAGCGCCAGATAAGCCGCGCCCAGATTGTTATAGGTCAGCGCATCGTTCGGTTTGGAGGAGAGGGCTTTCTTATAAGCTTCCACGGCTTTTGCGTACTGACCAGCGTCATAGAAAGCATTTCCCTCCGTGTTAGCGGTCTCAGACTTCTCCTCGTTTGAAGCTTCTTTCGGAGTGTTCTCAGGTTCCGGCGCACCTGTCTGACGCGGCGGTCTCGGTGGCCTATTGCGCGCAATCTCGGTCGGTTCGGGAGGTTTGCGTGCGACCCGATGCTTCACAATGAGCGAGCTGGCGCCGCCGGCCAGATCGCGCACTCGCGGCGGTCGTTTAAAGACCACGGACGCCCCGCCGATGATGTCCTGCCCGACCAGCGAGCTGGCACCTCCGGCAATATCCTGAGGCCAGCCGAAAAGGCTGTTGCCCAGCGCCGCGAGCGCCAACCATAGCGCCACGCGACCCAGACTATTCGTGCGCTTGTTCAAAATCAGACCTTCCCAGCGGGATTTCAATCGCACCTTCCCTACCTGAACGCCAGCGTTAGATGCTCTTGCATCGTGATTCGTTATTCCGGTGGCCGTCAAACCTCGCTGCGCCTAACGCGAAGGTGACTCACCTTCGGAATCGGAGCGAGACTGATGATCGCCAGCAAAGCCATAAACACCAGCGCGTTCACGGTGATGTGCAATCCAAAATCCACTATGCTGTGCACGCCAACGCCTGCCAAACCCACAATCGCGCCCAAGGTGGCTGCCCTCTGAAATCCCTCGTTCGTGCGCACGCTCCGGCGCGCCTGCTTAACCAGGACCACTGCAAACCAGACCAGTAGCGCCGCTCCCAGAAGGCCCCCGCTGGACAGTACCTCCAAATAATCATTGTGCGCCTGCTGCGGTGTGGTTACGCCGGATGCCTGGTGATAGGTAGGAAATTCGGCCCAATAACCACCCAGCCCCGCGCCCATAATCGGATGCGCCTTGAACATTTGCCAACTCGCTTGCCAAATGTCGCGCCGCCGCGAGCCTTCATGCAACTCCGTGCGATCGAGGATCGTCATTTCCGCGGCCGCGCTTTCCACTCCAGTGGCCAATTGATCGCCGGCGAGCCAGATAATGCCGACAACAATAATTCCGAGTAAGGCAGCGGCCATAATTCCCTTGACGGCGATCGAACGCGTCCAGGCAAACCGGTCCGATTGGCTTTCCACGCTGCCCGTTTTCCTGACTATCCGTGAATTCACGAATAGCAGTGCCGCAAAGATAATTTGCGCGGTCATCGCCATCAAGCCGCCGCGGGACACGGACAGCACCAGGGCCGCCCACAAAGCGAGCAACGCCGCCAGATAAAGCGGGATACGCTCCCGGCGTTTGCCTCTCATGAGCGCTACGCCGACTACCAGGCCCATCGCCATCTCCATCAGAAAGGCAAAATGATTCTTGTTGATAAACTGTCCATAACCTATCGCCGGCCTCAGCCTGGACAGAACGAAACCCGGCGAGTGCTGCATGGCCTGACGGGTAATGCCAAACAAGGCACTGATGACTGCTATCCCTATAATCGTGTGAATCAGAACCGTCAATCTTTTGCGGCTGGTAGTAAAACGAATCAGCAGCAAGGCCATCAAAATCAGCGCTGAGACTCTGAAAACAAAAACCCAACTCTCGAAAGGATCGGCACTCAAAGAGTACCCGACTTTGCTACCTGCCAAATCAACCTGCCACCACACCACGCTTTGTAGCGCCGCCAGGACCACCAGGGCGACGATCGGAAGCACGAGGCGCGTATTGCCAACTCGCCATGAACCGGCCAGCAAGCCATGAATGATCCACAACAGAGTCAAAAGGAAGACCGCACATTCGAATGCCGATAGGGACCAGGCGTGGACGGTGCCGTATGGAATTGCGGTGAGCGCGATTAGAGCAATCAAGCCGTAGAAGACAACACGGTCAAGCACGACAAGGACTCCACTGGTTTCGATCGCGGAGCCGGCGGCCGCGCGTTCAACGATCGCTCTTTGACTAAACGAGGTGTCCAATTTTTTCAGTGTCAGAAGCCCGACCGTGAGGGAGGGCATGCTGGACCTCATCCGGCGGCGGCAGAGAATTTTCGCGGCATCGCGCCGCCGTTGACCAGGGCCCGTTCCGCGGCCTGGGCTACGGCGGGCTGGAAAACTGTGGTGAGGTAATTGACGTCAAAGAGCAGCGCTTCAGAATCAAGCGGACGATACAAATTAACGTATCCAAGCGAGACCTGGTTGCCGGCCAGTGGTAAACGCAGCGTCCAGAATCGATCCGATCCGAGTACGTCGATGTCCTCAAAGCCCTTGCGCTTCCAACTCCAGTGAATGTGACCATCACAAACTGAAACATTTTTCATGGAACTATTTTCCGAGGCCATGTTAACGACTCGGTCGGTCAGTTCCGAACAGCCGTTACAGTTCAACTGCACGGTGGCACAGACAAACTCACCCAACTCCAAGACCTCGAGCACACCATCAAATAGTTCATGCAGTGTCGCGGCGGCCGCGACAGCTTGCGAGGCCCTGCGCAGGCGCAGGTTGTTGGCTGCGCGCACGCGGCGATCGCCGATGTTGCGCCTGACACTGGCCCGCAGTTCATCGACTTCGTGATATCGCAGATTCCCCAGCGCGCCGACCACGAACAAGACTACGGCGGTCAGACTGCTGCCGCTGTTTACAAACAACATTGCCAGCAGCCCGAAGACTGCACTGACGCAGTAGAGCACCAAAGCTACGCGACGCTGTGACCATCCGCGCCGAAGCAGCATGTGATGGATGTGCTCGCGGTCTCCCTGAAAGATTGGTTTGCCGCTGACGAAGCGGCGGGCAATCGCTACTCCGGTGTCGACGACCGGCAGCCCGAAAGCGAGTATGGGGATCGCAACGGCAACTGCCGTGGGCGCTTTCTGCGACCCGAGAATCGAAAGTGCCGCCAGCGAAAAGCCGACGAATAACGATCCTGAGTCGCCCAGAAAAATTGACGCGGGATTGAAGTTGTAGCGCAGAAATCCGGCGAGCGCGCCTGTCAGCACCAGGGCGCAGACCGCGACCATCGCCTTTCCCTGAAGCAGCGAGACGGTCAACAGCACCAGTGAAGAGAACAAAGCCGATCCGGTGGCCAGCCCGTCGACGCCGTCAATCAGATTGAAAGCATTGGCAATTCCTACAACCCAAACCATCGTCACCAGGAACCCCACGACAGGATGAAGACTGACGCTGCCCATAAAAGGAATCGAGAGGTGCTCGATCCTTCCGCCGAGCGCATAGAACAGCACTGTCACTGCGGCCAGCCCCGCAAACTTCACCGTCGCGTTGGCGCCGCGCAAATCGTCATAGATGCCGAGTAACAGGACGAGGAAGCCGCAAACCAAAAAGACGAGAATCTCTTTACGGTCGGGCCGCAAGGCTTGCGTCAATAGGTTATTGACCAACCCGAGGACAGATAAGGCAATCAGGACCGAGAGGAAGATCGCGAGGCCGCCGAGACGCGGTACGGCCCTTTGATGCACACGCCGGGCGTCCCGCGGTTCGTCAACCAATCGATAGCGCTCGCAGAAACGCCGTAGCCACGGCGTCAACACGAGCGACGCGCAGGCAGCAACCAGGAAAAGTGCAAAATATGTTTTCAGTGGCTTGACTCTCTTTTTCTATTCGATGGTTCGATCATTGTCAGGCAGATTGAAACTTTGCGGCCGGAGTCTCTGACGTGCTGGCTCCCGGCTGGGAAGCTACTGCCTCAACTTCCTTGATGACCTTTGGCAACAGCATCATTTTTGAAAAAGCCGCGGCCAAATTTGATTGTCTGCTTTGGACAATGCGTTGGTTAGTCGCGATACGATTCCCACCCATCAAGGCGAACGCCCGCGCCGCATCTGAAATAAACTGAATAACCACGTCGGGTCGGCCGTGAACCGACTGCATCGCTCGGCCGGGATCGTTGAGCCTGGCGATGATGTCGCCGAGGTGGCTCTCTTTCGGCCCCACGTAGAGAAACGGGGTTCCGATCGCCAGGATGTTATAGATCTTTGAGGGATGAACGGTGCCGGCAAATGCTTCGCCCATTACCACGACGTGCAGGTCAGCCGCTGAGAGCACTCCCGACAAATCCTCCTGCGGCTGATAAGGCAGACAATGAGTATTCTTCAACTGATTGGCGAACGCAAACTCCTTAACCTTGCGCTGTTCGCTGCCGCCGCCGACAAAACAGAAGGCCATCTCTTCGCGCCGTACCAGTCTGGCGGCGGCTTCGAGCAGCGTATCCAAAGGATGACACGGGCTGTGGTTGCCGGCGTACATGATCACAAATTTGTCCTTAAGACCGTGCTCACGACGAAAGGCTTCCCTTCCCTGCTGGTCGAAATGAACGGGCTGCGACCAGGGCGAAATCACTTCAATCCGATCCGGAGAAATTCCTTTTAGCAGCAGGCGCTCTTTCATGAATCGATCGAGCACGACGATTCTTTCGGCGTGTTGCATGCTGCTCATGAGGAGCTTCGCCAGAAGTTTCGCCGTCGCCGACTCAGCTCTTAGCCAACCGGCAGCGATCGCTTCATCCGGATTCAGATCCATTATCCAACAAACCAGCCGTCCGCCTTTGAGTCGAGTAAACAAAGCGGCCAGCCATGAAATCAGCGGCGGCGAGGTCAGCGCGATGACGACGTCCTGTCGCCGCGTGAATGCGAGGCGCCAGGCGCAAGTCGTTAGGAAGCTTGCGAAGTTGAGCGCGCGCCGCCAGCGCGATGTCTTGCTCGCAGCAATCGAGCGCACGCGAAAGATCTCGATATTGCGCCAACGCTCGCGCCGTGGAAATCGCAGTTGCGGATCGTCATAGCCGCGCCGGCCAGTGATCACCGTCACCTCGTGCCCGCGTCCCGCCAGCTCGCACGCCACGTCAGTGAGCTGCTGGCCGGTGGCCATCACGTCCGGCCAGAAACATTGATTGAGGAGGAGAATTTTCATCGCAAAACTCTTTTCTCAATCAGCCACAGAGACACGGAGGCACAGAGATAGGGTAAAAGAAAGCAAAGGACTAATCCAAAACAAAACGTTTAATTCCATCTCGGAGCAGCCGAGAGTTAAAATTCATAAGCAAGCCAAACCTCTTACCAGTTACCTTTAGATAAGTTAAAACCTGTGCTTCAAAGATCGGGTCGAAGCGCTCGACGCTCTTAATTTCCACGATGACTAGATTTTTCGACAATAAGATCCAGTCTGTATTCGCCAATGACTTGCCCCTTGTACATGACCGGGAAGACCGGTTGTCTGACGTGCTTCAGGCCTGCGTTATTTAGTTCAATACACAACGCGGACTCGTAGGTGGCCTCCAGAAGTCCTGGTCCAGGCTAACGATGCACTTCTATCGCACAACCAATGATTCGCTCAGTCAGTGCATTAAGCGCTTTCTTCTCGCCGAGTGCCCTCTTCGCTGCTTCTGCCACTCCCGATGCCGTCGTTTGCCCTTCAGCCATCTGTTGATTCTTTCTCAGTGCCTCGGCGTCTCTGTGGCAAATTCCTTCGCACTACATGGTTTCCCAAATACAAAACATCAATCCGCGTTTTCAGAAAGCAATCGATCGCATCTCGCGGCGTGCACACGATGGGTTCGTTCTCGTTGAACGAAGTATTGAGCACCAGGGGCACGCCCGTCAGCCTGTAGAAGTCCGCGATCAGTTGGTAGTAACGCGGGTTTACTTCACTTGAAACTGTCTGCAGGCGTCCTGATCCGTCGACGTGCGTGACGGCGGGAATTTGTGCGCGTCGCTCTGGCTTGATTTGATAAACCATCAACATCGTGGGCGCCGGATGCGTCTGCTCTAAATATTCGCCGACCTGTTCAGCCAGAATAGACGGAGCGAAGGGCCGAAAGGGCTCGCGCTTCTTGATGCGCTCATTCAAGATGTCCTTCATGTCAGCGCGGCGCGGGTCGACGAGAATCGATCGATTGCCGAGCGCCCGCGGCCCGAACTCCAGACGCCCCTGAAACCAACCTACCACTGCGCCGCCGGCGATATCGCGCGCGGCCCGCTCCGTTACTTCCTGGTTCGTGTATGTCTCAAACTTCAAACCTGACTCCTTTAACTCCCTGACGATCTGTTCGTCTTTGAACTCCGGACCGGTGTACGATCCTTCCATCACTTCGCTGCGCGATTGTCTCAGGAGCTGGTTCCAAATCTGGTAGCAAACTCCCAGAGCAGTGCCGCTGTCTCCGGCCGCTGGTTGGATGAAGACCCGCCGAAAAGGAGTGTTGAGCAGAATCTTGCCGTTCATTACTGAGTTGTAGGCGACGCCGCCTGCCAGGCCCAGTTCGCTCAGACCGGTTTCACGGTATAGATGGTTGAGAATATGAAAGGCAACTTCTTCCAGGCGTAACTGTAAGCTGGCAGCCAAATCACGATCACGATCCGTTAACTCGTCATGCGGCCTCCGCGGCGCGCCGAATGCGCGTGCATATTCATCCGAACAAATCTTCCCAATGACCGGCGAGCCTTCGTTCCAGGTCATGTCGACGCCCTCGGCCGCATGCCGAAAGTAATCCAGGTTTAGCCGAAACTGTCCGTCCTTTTCGGTGCGAACGATATCGCGAAACGCTTCGATGAACCGCGGCCGTCCGTACGGCGCCAAGCCCATCACTTTCCCCTCGTCGCCATAATGTGGAAAGCCGAGGAACTGGGTCGTGGCCGTGTAAACGATGCCGAGCGAATGCGGATATTCGACCTGGCCCAAAACCTTTATCGAGTTCCCTTCCCCCAATCCCCACATGGTCGAGATGAAATCGCCAAAGCCGTCGAGAGAAAGCAAAGCGGCCCGGTCAAACGGCGAGACGAAAAACGAACTGGCCAGATGCGCCCGATGATGCTCAATGTTGTGAACTCGCGCCCGCAGTTTGGTCTTCGAGATTCCCAGTGCCTTGGCCAGCTCTTCTCTCAGATCTCGAACGCGCGCGGCATTACGCAGGCGATCTGCGACTTGTTGCAGGATTCCCGGCGAGTGGCCATTGCCGTTTGGTTCAATTGCGATCGCAGATACCTTTTCGGCATCTTCCTCCGTGATTATTCTTAGCTGAGGATTACTCGGCGCCGTAGCCCTCGCTCGCACGATTCCTTTCGCCGCTCGCTGGGCGGCGACCAGAATTTTCTTGTGCAAGTGCGCCGAGGGATCGCGCGAGATGCCGACGTGATCGACGTCATCGATCTCAATTCCCGCGGCGCTCAGGCAATACTCGATTGACTTCACCGGAAAGCCCGCGGAGTGCTTGATTCGATTGAAGCGCTCTTCTTCGACCGCGGCCACGATACGGCCGTCTCTGATCAAAGCGGCCGCCGCATCGCCGTGGTAGGCATTTATTCCGAGGATTAGCATGTTGAAGTTATTTCGGTTGGGCCGCCGCCCTACCACTGACTGCTCGCTCCTGCTTACTGCTTACTGCCTACTGCCTAGTGCCTTCTGCCTTCTGTTGACGCCGCAGGCGCGCGTCCATCAGCCGCACGGCCAGAATGCCTTCCGAAGTCATCCGCTCGTACGCGTAACGCGCAGCGGCCGCGCCTTTGAAAGGACCGCCAGCGCGCAGGTACGCCAGCATTCCAATGATTGGCGGCATCAGTCCCATGCGCCGCGCATAATCGCGGGCCCGTCCGCGATGTCCGTTTGCCAACTCTGCCTCGTTCTCTTTTTGATAACGCAACTGCGATTCGATCCAGCGCTCGAGCGACTTTCGATCGTCGTGAATCAATCTGTTCCGAAACCGATATACTGGTCCCCCAACCTCGAACTTATGACCGTGATTGAGCTGGGTGACTTTGACCTCGTCTCGCCGAACGATTCGAATCTGCGCCGGATAAATCGATCCCGCCAACGAGCGGCCATAGTAGCGATAATCGAACGGAATCAGCCCGCCATCGTAATTCCCTTTTACAAACCCGCCGGCGATTTCTTCGAGCAGTCTCGCCGAAACTTCCATGTCGGCATCAAGCGCCAGGACATATTCAGTCGTAATGTCCGTCTGATGAATCGTGTGCTCCCACTGCGAGCGAAAGTTATCAAACGGTCGGGTGCGCCAATCTACACTTGAATAGCTTCGCGCGATCGCTTCCGTCTGGTCCGTCGAGCCAGAGTCCAGGACCACTATTCGCTCGGCCCAATGCAGCGAATCGAGAGTCCGGCGCAGGTTCACCTCCTCATTAAAGGTGAGCACGACCGGAGTAATCTGTTTCAGGCTCGTGGAGTTCATACTCGGGCCAATTGATCTCTGGTCGTCTGATGTCGGTTGGTTTCGATCAGTTTTTCGTACTGTTGGATCATTTGCGCAGCGATGCTCTGCCAGGAAAACTCTCTTTGCATCCATTGGCGGCCGCGCTCACCCATCTCTCGCAAAGGCATACCTTGCGCTTGCTGAATCGCGCGGACGAGCGTCGCGGGGTCGTTGTCTACCCACAGGCCGCAGTTAAACTCTGTCACGCGGGCCCAGGGCGTCCCCTTGCTCGCGATTACCGGCACTCCACGAGCGAGCGCTTCAGCGACAACATTGCAGAAGTTTTCGGTAAACGAAGGCACGACGCAAAGGTCGGCGTCGGCAAACTGTTGCTCCTTCTCCTCGCCGTCAACTCTGCCGTGAAAAGTAACGCGTTTGCTGAGATCCAATTCGGCCGCCAGCGATTTCAGATGCGCCTGGTAATCAGCTTCGCCTTCGCCACAGACAGACAGCGTCACGCCATTCGCCATTGTCGCCATCGCCTGCAGGAGATTCTCGATTCCTTTGATGGGATGAAGCCGGCCCAAATAGAGCAGGCGCAAACTGTCATCGGTTCGATGCCGTTGATTACCATTCGTCATCGGCGACTCGATCCCATTTGAGATAACTACAGCACTCGCATGCTTGATCCTCTCGACGCTTTCTCTCTCTTCCTGCTCGCTGGTTAGGTGCAGCATCACGCGTTCCGGACGACAAAACAGATCGCAGGTTCTCTCCCAAACTGACTTAAGGCGTTTCCGCGTGCGCGCGCGCCAGCTTTGCAACGCGCCTCTGGTCGACCACATCACGGGCTTGCCCAGCAATCGGCAAAATAAGAGCGTGGGAATCGTCGGGGGCGAATAAACCGCCGTCAGGTGAATTACATCCGCCCAACGAATCATTCCCGGCAGGCGCCAGAACATCCGGGGGGCGATATCAGCACCAAACCAGCGGCGGCAGTAGTAAACGTCATAGCCTTCCAGCAATTTCAAGGCAAAACTTTTGACGTCGATCCGACGCGGCCCGTCACTGTCAGTCGTCAGCACGCGCAACTCGATGCCCGGGATCCTGGCGACCGCGTTGCACAGACCATAGCTCGAAGCAGTTGGCCCACCGTAGTGACCCGCCGGGTAGAAAGAAGGTGAGACGTGCAGAACTTTCAAGTTAAACTGCTCGCCCGGCGAGTGACTTGACGCTCGCCATGATCGAAGGCTTTTTTCGGTAATTCTGCCATGACGATTTCATGTAGCCTGCGCCTGAAATGATGGAACGTGAAGTTTGCCTGCAAACGCTCGTATCCGGCTATACCCATTCGATCGCGCTCTCGTTGATTCGTACCCAACGCAATCATGGCCGCCGCGAGCTGCTCGACGTTTCCGGCCTCGACCAGCATTCCCGTTTCGCCGTCCTTGACGACCTCAGGTGTCGCACCGCTGTTCGCGGCGATAATCGATTTGCGGTAATGCATCGCCTCCAGGAAGACAATGCCGAATCCTTCACCGGCGCTGGGCAACGCGAAAACATCGCACGATTCATACGCAGCCCGCAGCGCGCGCTCATCAAGCGAACCGAGAAACTTTACGCGGTCTGCCACTCCCAGGTCCGCGGCGATTCTCTTGTGCCGTTCCAAATCACTCCCGCTGCCAACGACAAGGTATTCCAAGTCAGGCACGCGCGCGTGCACGGTGGACAGCGCTTTGATGACGGTATCGATACCCTTGTATTGCTCGCGAGCGTCGAGACGGCAAACTGAGAGGACGCGCACTCGCTTTCTCGCTGGCTTGGCTTCGGTGAATTCATGGATATCAGAGTCATTCCACCCAAGCGTATTCGGCAGCAAGTACACTTGCTCAGGATTCACCCCGTTTGCTTCAACAATTCGTCGCTTCGTGTAGTCGCTGACTGACATGACGAAGTCAGCCGTCCGCAAAGCTCTGCGCCCGATTCGCGGCAAGCGCGACCACGCTTCTACGCCATGCAGCATGACGCCGTAGCGTAGATGCGGCCGCAGCCGCTTGAGCAACAAGCCCACCGGCGCGTGATTGACGTGGCCAATCAAAGCGAGATTGATCCGTTCTCTCAAGGCCGTTGCCACTACGCGCCGCACAAAACTTGATCGATGACCGTCAAAGGATTCCAGAGTCAGATTCGAAAAATCCTTTGCGGCGACGGCGAGATCAGTTCGCCGATCCATGGCAATCAAGACGCGCCGTTCTTCGACTGCGACGTCATTAAGTTCGTCCAGGGCGCGACACACCATGCGGTTGTAGGCGGGTATCCCGCCGTGCGCGCTGAACGTCGTAGTTTGAAGCGCCAGAATCAATGCTGAAGTTGAAGAACCTGGGGCCTGCGGAAAGATCGGGTCATCTTAATTGCCGGCAACATCACAATCAGAATAACCACAACTTCCTGGACGATGCCGCCAAGATATTGAGCAAGCTGAGATTCGATCGAGAGAAACGTGGGCAACAGCACCACACCCACAGCTTGCAGTAAAGGTCCCGACTTAATTGACAGAAACATGGTCTGGTAGAAGTCGAAAAAGATACCGAGCAGAAACATTATGCCCAACGCTCCGGGCCAGGAGAAATTGATGTAACCCTCAGTCAGGGTTCCGGCCGCGATCGAAACCTGCCCGAGTTGCTCTTCAGCCGTCAAGCCGTAGGCGACTTGATAAAACTGATTCGCCTCGTTAACCGAGGGCTTGTCCGGCCAAAGAAATCGTGGAATCAGTGTGACTCCCAGATATGAGTAGAGCCGCCCATATTGATAAGGCACCACTGACGGCGTTAGCTCGATAACATTGGCCGTCTGATTGAGGAGAGAAATTCGCGAGACACTGGGAGTGATCGCGTCTCTGAGCGTTTCAACACGAGGGTCAGCAAACGTCTCACCCCACTTTTCCAGTGATCTTTGCACCCAAAACGAAGCCCGCTCCAGTTTCCCACCTTGTGCTGCTCCTGCGGCTACGTCTTGAGACCCTTCTCGCCAATAGGTCTTGCGAAAGTCTTCCTTGCCTACCTGGAAGAACAATACAAAGAGCACCACCAGTATAAATCCGACCTGCGGAATTCTTCTCCGTTCGGCGAGGTACACGATGCCGCACGTTATGATTAGAGACATCGAAACACCCAGCCAGCCCGATGACAAGCCATTAAACAAACGAGTGGCGACGAATATCACCAGCAGGATTCTATCTACCTGAGTGCTATCGCCGCGCACGTAGTCGCGAAAGAGGATCACAAACGCCAGCATCGGCACCACCGAAACCAGGATACCCGTGAGTTGTCTTCCTCCTTCGCCCAGAATGTATGTCGAAAGGTCATAGACGTTCAGCAGGCAACCAACTGCCAAGATCGCGCGAATGTATGGTCGGCGCGATGGCGCCAGATTGATCGAGAGGTGACGCGGGGCCAACCGCCTTCCCAGGCGAGCGTGCATGCCAAACCACAGACTGCCAACGCCAAGCACCGCCATTAACATCGCCTTAGCAATTCCATCCGCTGAAAGCTCGCGCCTTACCGGCGAGTATATTTCCAATATTGTGTGCGGCTCCCAGAAGAGTGGCAGAACATAGTAGAGCCAATACATAAGCGCGATCATCGAGAAGACTGGCAGATCATTCTTCCGACTCGATTTCCACGCCATGTATCCATGCCAGGGAATGTAGATTAGGATTACCGCCAGGAAAACTTGCACAAGACTAACTTCGTTTGAGCGCGTTAGCCACAGGAAGGTTGTGACCGAAACGGGTAGTCCCAGGCGGCTAAGGATCCTCGGTATTCGTTGTCGGAAGTGGAGTGCTTTCAAGTTTTCCTCTTGCGGGTTACGGCAGTAAGAGCTTGCCTGGTGCTCTCCACGGCAGCTTCGATTGAGTGTGCGGTCATCTGCCGCCGGGCCCGGACTCCCATCTCCAACAAACGACCTTGCTGTCTCGCGTGGGAACTAAGTAACAATGCCAGGGCGTCGATATCACCCACCTGAAAAATGTTGCCGGTCTCACCGGGAACGATCAAATCAGGTCCGCAGCCGACCCGGCTACTAACAAGGCAGGGCCGTCCGCACGTCATCGCCTCATTCACCACCAGTCCCCAGGTCTCACCTCCATTTGAGGGCAGCACCAGGGCGTCTGCTGCTATGTATGCCTTCGTGATCTCCGACTGGTTAAGGAAACCGGCGAATCGAATCGGGGCGTCATGGGCGCGCACGAATGTTTCGCATTCAGATCGCAACCTACCGTCGCCGACCATCAGACCGCACAAATTTGCGCCGCCTTTCGCAGCACGATCGACGGCCCTGAGGAAATCCATCGGCCGTTTCTTCTCAGTAAACTTCCCGACGAACAAAAAGACGGTACGGTTGCGGCCAAGGTCCCAAGCCTCTCTTAACTCATTGCGCCTTGGCGCCCACCGCGCGGATTCCGATTCAAAATAGCCGCCGTCAATAGCATGCGGCACGGTGAAGACTTTCTCAGGGCGCGCGCCGTAATGAAGAAAGTAGTCCCGCGACCACTTCCCTGCCGGCAAGCAAGCGTCGAGCTTGGGAATAAACCAGTTGTAAATGGGCCACTTCAAGAGTCTCTTTGCGAAGTTACGCGCCGTGAACAAGTGCGAATCGCTGCGCACCATGACCGGAGTCTTTGCGCGCCAGCAGGCGCGCATTGTTTGCCATGCGCTCTTGTAGTTCCAGCCATTGACGATCACTGCGTCGAAGTTTCCGGGCTTGAGGATATCGCTTATCTCCGGAGTATCGAGTCCGGCAAATTCATTCAGCGAAGGTTTGCGCGCCACACTTCGCAGGAAACGATGCCGGTAACCATCCAACAGAGATACGTCCCAATCGAACTCCACATCGAAGCCGGCGCTTGCCTGCTCCTGAGGCGTGGCTCGATGACAGTAAAGCACCTTCAGATCAATTTCAGGATGTTCCGCCAGTGCGCGAAACCAAGCCGCGTGATATTGAACCGGATGGGTCGCAATGATCGCCAGATGACTCTTCATCGAATTTTATTACTTGGTTTCCGACACTGCACAGCCAACGAGTCCACAAACCGACTCTCTTCCTCAACATCCTCAAAGATCGGTTCGTCCCTCATACAACATCTCCTGATGTCCTTGAAGCCCACGGCACACAGCTCCTTTTGAATCGACTTCAAGTCCCACATCCAGAGATGGGAACTGTTGCCGAGCCACATCATGACCAATCCACGCAATCCTCTCTGTCTTTCTGAAACCCCAAGACTCGTCGCTTCCATGAAGGAGCTTGCCGCCTCAGGATCGTCCGACTCAATGTATCGCCTGGCCAAAATCTCCAGGTCAGGAACAACCAGCCGAAACAACCCGCCATTGGTTAATAAGCGATACGTGTTGGCAAGGGCCACGCGAAAATCGCGAAGCGAGAGATGTTCCAAGACATGGCTGGCATAGATGGCCTCGCACGATTCCTTTGGCAGTGGAATTCCTTTCACTATGTCTCCATATTCCACATTGTTCGGAAATCGCTGCTGGTTCCTGGTGTAAAGGCGTCCAACCAGGGGCACACGCTCGAAGCGAAGAGTTGGTGACACATCAAAGTTCTTCCACCCGGACGGAGCGTTAAAGCCACAGCCGTATTGCATGCGGTAACCTCTCGCGCTCATCCTACAAATGGGTGCTCTTCTCTGCTGACCGTTGGCTAACAGCCGTCACCCTCTGAGTTGGCACCGCAACATCAAAGACTGCACACAGCTTACGAGTCATTTCGCGTGCCGAGTACCGCGCAAACTCTTGCCAATCAGTGTCGGGACTTGTCGCTGGAATGTTCAGCCACGTCTCGGTAATTCGATCTGCGACCTTATCGATCCGCTCCTCTTGATCGAACGTTACTACCACACCAGCTCGACACTGCCTGACGATGTCCGCTAAGGAGCTTTGCTCGTGAACTATAACGAGCAGCGGCTTTCGCGCGAGCACGTACGGGAAGATTTTCGAAGCGGTGTACGCGGGATCATCCGAACCGAAAACCAACAACGCGTCGGCATCCAAGAGCAATTTCAAGGTCGTTAGAAATGGCAAACGGTCGGTCGTTTCATGAACGATTCCAGCGAGGCCGTATTCTGCGGCGAGCGGCTCAACGGTTTTCACGGCCTGGGCCCGAACTGCATAGTCTGTGCCGACGAAGTGAATCCTCAATCGCGCGGCCAATTGTTCGTCGTGCGCTAACTTTGACTTGAGTGCCGAAAAGAAAGCACGGATCGATTTCTCCATCATCGAGCCCACGACTCCTGCGTAAACCCAGTGAATCAATCCATCGCCACGTTCGAATATTCCGTGCTTCGGCTTTGTGGTCATGGCAATTTCAAAATCTCTCTCACTCGCGGCGAAAGGGAGCACGGTGAAAGTGTTGCCATTCAACTCAGGATAGCGCTCGCGAAACAATTCGGGATAAGCGGGGGAAACCACAACGATGTGCGCCGCCTGGCGAACAACTCGCGGCTCAAGCGCCTTCCCCAGCATCTTGGAAAAGCCGTACTTGATCCTGCCGCCTGGTGGCACTGAGTCATTATTGTCGTAGTACTCCGTCAACCACGGATCTTGGAAGTCGAGCATGTAGGGAATGCCAAACCGCCTTCGCCAGACCGCGCCAAGCGACATTACCGGAAACAAAGTGGTCGAGAAGAACACAAGGTCAAACTTGCGGCTCGCCAGAATCTCCTTTCCCTTTGCGCGCAGATAGGGAAGGCTCCGCAGCGCCAGACTTCCCAGTCCCACGGTCCTGGTCACCTGCGCCGGCAAAGCGTGCACGCGATGGATTTCACAATCCTCGGGGAGCGTGGCCATCAATGTTTCGTCACGACTGTTTTCGGAAAACTCTGCGGCCACTGCTAACACTACGGGTTCCCATCCAAACTCTCTGAAGTAGGGCAACGCCATGCGCACGCGCTGGTGATCCGGCATGTTGATCGGAGGAAAGTTCGGAGACACGATCAGAACGTGGCGCTGCTGGGTCATCGTCTTAGGATGCAGTGGCGTATCTCAGATTGGCGGACTCAGGTTTTGGCGCCTGATCCTGAAGTGCGGCTTCAGCAGCCGTCAACAGTGCGTGTTGTTGCTTTTCCCAACAGAACTCTTCCTCCGCTGCTTTGACCGCGGCGGCTTTGGCTAACCTTAGTTTGGCTGGCTCATTAAGCAAGTTCTCGATCGCCGTCGCCAGTGCGCGCGGATCGTCGGCAGGAATCAGAGATCCGATTTCGGGTCGGCGCGTGAAGACTTCTCGCTGACCGGCAGTATCAGTTGCGATTATCGCCAAGCCTGCTTGCAAGTATTGAAAGACTTTGTTGCTGATTGTCAATTCTTTGTTGGAGCAATATGGAACCTCAAGCGCCAAGCCGATGTCGTGCTCGGCGATTCGTGAAAGCAACTCTCCATTGGGTACGGTAGGATGAATAAAGAATCTTCCGCGCCACAACTCAGGCACAATTCGATTCAAGGATTGACGCGTGTTCTCAGAGCAATTACCGCGCAGATGTATTTCCAGGGGAACAGATATTATTCGCAATGATCGAATCAGCGTTTCGAGCCCACGCCCTTCGCCGATTGTTTGCGAGAACCAGTGCAACGATGGAAGTCGTCTGTCTGAACGGTCGCGCATTTCATCATCAATCCTGGCGCGCTCGGCGAACGGGAACACGTTGTAAACAACGTTCGGCAGTGGCGCGGCGTATGCCCTGCTCAATGCATCCGCCAATGCGTGTGAAGTCGTGACGCGATAGTCGCATTGCCCGATCAACTCGGCCTCATAACTCCTGAGTTGCTCGATTGGACGTCTGATGCGATCCTTTGGCAGAAAATCTTCTGAGAACCAGTCTTCGAAATCGACACCAACGCGCATTCCCTTCTTCAGTAACTGCGCGCCTACCCAAAGTCCCGCTTCGGAATGAACAATCGTTAAGTCTGCGCTTTCACTGAGCGCCGCTTTCAACATCTCATTCGGGCCGTACCCCAACAGCGATGGTGTGAACCTGCCGAGACGTCCGCAAGTTTCTTGAGCAAGCCTGCGACGAGTGCGAAGGTTGATGCACTTTGCGCGGCTGCCTAACGAGATTCCACGAAGATCCAAAACTGGATCGAACCCCCACCTGCGGCTGGCAATTAACTGGCGATCTCGTTTTGCTAATTCTCCGTCAAACCAGAGCCCCTTCACGGTCACCTCATGACCGGCGGCAGAGAGCGTTTCCGCCTCCTTCTGCGGGCGCGGCGCGGAGCAGAGATGGCCGGCAATTAGAATCAGAATCCTACTCATTAACAGTTCGGCCCGTGAGTTTTGAGCGAATTAACCGGCGGCCTCCTTATGAAAGTCCACGTATCGCACGGCGCACTTCTCCAGAGTTAGGTTCTCCAAGACGTAATCCCTCGGAGAGAACTGACCAGCGGCTTTCCTGTCTAAGAACTCGGCCAGCTTTTCCGGAAACTCTTCGATGCGTTTGAACGTCATGCCACACCGCTCGTCCCAATAGGGCACTGAGGTAACCGGGGCGAACTTAACCTTGTGAGGATAATAAGAAGGATCCTGCCAGTAGCCGCCTCGATCCCAGGCCAAAATCGGAACGTTGCAAGATAACGCTTGCTGGTAAGCGATTCCCTGTGTCTCATGCTGGCATAGAAAGATCATCGACTTGCTTCTATTTAGGAGCGACAGAAAACCATCTTCCTTATAAAGGCCGTAGCGAATCACTTCCGTAGTTAAACCACGCTTGACCAGAGTTTGGTGAATAGCCGAAATCAATTCCACCTCATAGCGTTGACGCTCCCACATCACTTTATCGTAAACCAGAACGTCAATGTCTTTGTCCGCCGATGGCGCGGGCGACCATCTATAAGTGTCGATGCCAACTGGCCAGGCGCACACTTTATCGCCCCAGGCGTCCGCGCACATGTCGCGCATCCATTTTCCCGGAACCAACACTTTGCTGATCGGATACTGAATCAGAAGCTCCGGATTGTCCGAAGGGTGTGAATAGACCGCTGCTCCAAAAACAATCGGATTGCGCCATTCGACCTTATTCAGAACGTGCGGCTTTCCGACGATACCCACAACTTCGCCGGTGTTCGCCATCGCATGTTTGTAGTCGTTTACTCGATACGGAATCTTGATCAGATCAAGCCCGGCGCGCAAATTCAGAAATGCCCGCATCTGCCCGCCCGGCTGCGAGTTTCCGCGGATGACTCTACGCGCAATCGCGCGAGGGTAGCGATCCGCCGAAAGCCAGCGATCGGAGATCGGCATTTCTTCGTAAAAGAGATTCAACGGCCTCATTAGCGAGCTGGCCTTATTGCCGACTATCGAGGAACTGGCCGTTCATTTCGACGGAGACATTCGACCATTGCGGGGAACACGGCCTCTGCCACTTTGACGCTTCCGGCGTCGGTGTAGTGGCAATCGTCATAATAGACTTGCAGGGACTTGGGAACGACCTCGTCGAGATTCAGAAAACATGATCCCGTTTCCGCCGCAGCTTTGCGTTGGGCCTCATTGAAGCGCTGCATCTCGTGGTACATCCACGCCCCTGAGGCGCGGAACGCCTCGCTCCCTTCATAGTGACGAAACCAACGGACGGAGTCCTCGTCCGGGGTCATTTGGTCTTTCCATAACACGGGCTGTCCCAGTAACAGAACCGGTACGCCATTGTTCCGGGCAAGGTTGATAATCGATCGTACACCCGCCACGAATCGGGGCAATGGATCCGGGCTTCTCCTGGCGGGTTCACTCAGCGGCAGCGCTCGCAACTTTCCCGCGAGGTCTTTGAGATCGCGCTCCGTGATCCATTTGAACGCAGCCCCTCGAGCAACTTCCCATTTCAGCTTAATGGCTGAGACGTGACGGTAGATTTGCGAGATGCTCCGAAGGAAGGCTCGAAGACGATACATTCCGGGAAGATCGGAGTCGGAGTGTTCAGGAAAGGCAACGTCGTTGACACCTACGAGCGTGACGAGGAGGTCAGGGTTCAACTCGTGCAACTCATGCTTCAGCCACGTGTTGACTTCCGACACTTCGAAACCACCTTGACCGAAAGCCAGAATCTGAACCGACTTTCCGGAAAACTCCGGCTGCCGCTGGAGTCTTTGTTCCAACAATCCCCACCAGGCGTCCTTCAGTTCCTGCTGCGGACTCTCTGCGGTGGAGCCTCCCACGACCAGGATGCGGAAAGTTTGCGGCGGCTTTAGCAACGGCGATTCCTCGGTCCAGGACAAGCCGCGTAGATCGTGATACTTCTCGAATACGATCTGATCCTTCACGCCAGGAATATCTTGCTTCCAAATCCATCGCGCTGAA
>WNFJ01036935.1_pt1 | contig 32260 bp, 29 predicted proteins | sample 5400461 | NCBI WGS metagenome assembly WNFJ01 (sample SAMN13153349, study PRJNA577476) | soil metagenome | isolation source: 115 cm saprolite on Douglas fir-dominated hillslope | place: USA:California | collected 2013-09-17
CGAACGCGAATTGGAACGCCCGCTCTTCGCGATCACCGGCGACCATTACTCGCGCAAGCAATACGTTTCCGCGCGTCCGACGCATACGCTTTTTGAAAGCCTGTCGGTGCCGCTAATTATCTGCGGCCACAAAGCGCTTGAAAAAGTTCAACGGCCAACGGCGCTCGCCGGCAGCCATCTGGACATTTTACCGACTCTTATCAATCTGGCGGCACCGGCCGGTTTCGCTTATCACGCATTCGGCCACGATCTGCTCGAATCGCAACGGCAGGTCGGCTTTGGCTGCAACGCGGTTATCAGTCCGGATTTTATTTTGAAAATCAACGATCCGACTCATGTGGAAGATCTTCACGGGGGACCGGCGGGCGATGTGGACGGAACAGCGCTGGCGCTGCAGTATCGCCAGTTACACGGATTGGGATGGTGGCGCGCTGTGAAAGGCAATCAGTGGCCGACGCGCTCAGGTAGGGGCGATTGACCTCAATCGCCCGTTGAGGTTCTAGGTGGAACGCGTTCTCCGCAACGCGTTGATATTTTTACGCGGCTTCGCCGCCTTGATTAACATCGTCTTCGCCTCCAGCTCGCGAGAGCCTACGGCTCGGAGAGGAGAAGCCGATCTACCTTTGTTGCGAACGCGCTCCGACTTCGGCAAACTGCTCACGACGAGCTCGTACGAGTGATCGATCATTTTCCGCAACTCGATATCCGGGATTCCGCTTTCGATCTCCACCGTGTTCCAGTGTTTCTTGTTCATGTGGTAACCGGGCGTGACTTGTTCGTAACGGTCGCGCAATTCCAGGGCGAGGTCGGGATCACATTTCAAATTCGCTGTCGCCGGAACTTCGTCGAGGGATGCGAGCGCAAATATTTTGCCGCTAACTTTGAAGACGAGGACATCAGGTCCAAACGGCGTGCTTTCAGGTCCAAACGGCGTGCTTTCGGCGGCGTTTGCTTTGCCCAGGCAATATTCGCGAAATTTCGCGAGATCCATCAAGAAATTCGTGAAACAAGAATGTTCGCCAAATCTTTTATCGCGACGTGTTCCTAATTAGGTGGAGTCACTGATGCCGATGGCTTTACAAAGAGAGGAATTGACGCCTCCTGCCTACCGTCTACTGCCAAGTCAATCGAATATTCGTCAAAACGCGGCAGCCTCAGTTGCTGAAAATTGATAGCCAAAGACACGGTTGCAGACGGGTCGTTATCCTGAAACCGCACTTCAGTCGTAGCATCGACATTTGCCATAACAGACGCACCATCCTGATCAACAAACGCAATTCGGATTCGTTTCTGACCTTCCTCGACACGCTCAAAACGCAATTTAATCGCCAACGCGCATTGTGGATGCATGACGGGCTCCTCTCTCGCGCTCAGGCGATCAAACGACCCGAGAATGTTTAACTTCCCTGCAGCATCCAGTGTAGCCGCATCACACAATGTAAAGATTTCAACTCTCATAATTCACGCGAGATGGCGCTCGCACATGTTTATGTGCGTAAATCAACGAATACGCGAAACCAAAATGTCCGGCAAATCTTTGATCGCGACACGCTCTTGTTTCATCGAATCGCGCTCGCGCAGGGTGACGGTGTCACGAAGCGTAGAATCTTTTTCGCCGAGCGTTTCGAAATCGACTGTGATGCCGAATGGAGTCCCAATTTCATCCTGGCGTCGATATCGCCGGCCGATCGCCCCCGACTCGTCGTAAAAAACAAACATTTGCGGCCGGAGAAGATCGACAATCTCTTTGGCCTTCGCGACCAACTGCTCCTTGTTTTTCAAGAGCGGAAAGACTGCGCATTTGATCGGCGCGATTCGCGGATGAAATCGCAGCACAAGTCGCGTTTCCATTTTGCCTTTTTCGTCGGGCGCCTGGTCCTCCGAATACGCTTCGCAAATTAGGGCAAGGACCGTTCGATCGACGCCCGCGCTGGGCTCGACCACGTGCGGAATAAATTTTTGCTTTGTTTCCTCGTCGAAATACTCGAGCGATTTGCCGCTGGCTTTTTGGTGCTGCGACAAATCGTAATCCGTTCGGTAAGCAACGCCCTCGAGTTCCTGTCGGCCGAATGGAAAATCGTATTCGATGTCGTAGGTCCCTTTTGAATAAAAGGCACGCTCCTCGTCGGGCACGGTGAGGACGTGAAGCTTATCGCGCGCGATTCCGATATTTTCGTAAAACTTCAGCCGCTCATCCTTCCAGTATTCGAGCAGCTTCATCCCCTCCTCGGCCCGGCAAAAATATTCCAGCTCCATCTGCTCGAACTCGCGGGAGCGGAAGGTGAAGTTGCGTGGATTAATTTCGTTGCGAAACGCTTTCCCGATCTGGGCGATGCCGAACGGCAGTTTCTTGCGCGACACTTCGAGGACATTTTTGAACTGAACGAAGATTGCCTGCGCTGTTTCCGGACGAAGATAAGTCACCGACGATTCGTCCTCGGTCGCGCCCACGTAGGTTTTGAACATCAAGTTAAACGCGCGCGGCTCAGTCAAATCTTTGCCACCGCAATTCGGGCACTGCCTCCCTTTTCCCTTGTCGATCAGCTGATCGGCGCGCAAGCGTGCCTTGCAAGACCGACAATCGACCATCGGATCGCTGAAGGTGTCTTCGTGTCCGCTCGCTTTCCAAACCGCGCGGTTCATTAGAATCGAACCATCGAGACCGACAACGTCGTCGCGTTCGTGAACCATCACCCGCCACCAGTAGTTCTTCAGGTTGCGCTTCAGTTCGACGCCGAGCGGGCCGTAATCCCAAAGACCATTCAGGCCGCCATAGATTTCGCTCGATTGAAAAATCAATCCGCGCCGCTTGCACAAGCTGACGATCTTTTCCATCCGTTGTGCGTCGGTCACCGTGCTCATCGGAACAGAGTTAACCGCAGATTACGCGGATGTCGCGGATAATACAGAACTCCGCCAAACAACGCTAAAAAAGAGGACAGGCGACTGGCCTTTATTTCGGACCTTTGGCGGCCTTTAGTGTGTTTGGCGGACGAATTTGCGCGGTTAATCAACGGACAGATATCCGATCATCCCCATAGTCTGCGGTTACGTTTGCGGTTCAACCGCAATTTCGGTTTTGACCGAGCTGGCGATGAAACAGTTCTCGTGCGCGGCGTGATGCATCTTATCGAGCTCGTCCGTCGTCGGCTTTTTGTCGCCTGAGAATGTGATTTTCGGTTTTAGCGTCACTTTTGTGATCGCCAGTTTTCCTTCGGCATTTTTCTCCATGTGACCGACTGCTTCATCGACATAATCGTCCATCACGAATTTCTGCTTACAAGCGATGGCGAGAAAGGTGAGCATGTGACAACTCGACAGCGAAGCAACGAACGCTTCCTCCGGATCGACATTCTTCGGATCGCCAAGATAGGCCGGCGCGGCCGAGGCCCTCATCTCGTGACCGCCGTCAAATCTCCAGGTGTGATTGCGAGGATACTTCTGGTAATCGAACGGCGCGTCGCCGCGTTTCCAGGTCAGAGTCATTTTGTGTTCGGACATACATTTACATAAAACGCAGGGCGCTGTAGGGCAAGCGGCGCCGCGAGGATATGCGCGATGCTGGTATCGAACCAGCGACTCGTTGCGTGTGAAACATCGTCGGCGACTTCGCGTTTGTTCGTCAATGTGCGTTATCGTGCTGGCATTATTCGCGTTGCACGGATAGCGATTTTTTCGCAATTCGAAAGATCACGCACATGAGCGCAGAAATTCTGTCGAGAATTGTCGAGAATTTTATCGACGGCGCGAAACGCTCTGGAAAGGTTTTAATTTCACTACGCTGTTGCCAGTCGCGAAGCTCGTTTGGACGGTTTCTACGTGCTGTGAGCCTCGGCAAACAAGATCGACGCTGCCTGACGCAGAGGGCAGTGATCGCGCTCGTCGTGCTGAACTTCGATAGGGCATTCTCGCGCGTTTTCGGGATAGCGGAACGAAGCCAAAACGTTGCCGCGAGGAGTATGCAGACCACGGCGGATTTCCGCTTGGCCTTTTTGACGCTTGGCGGAGAGGGATGCGACGTAGAGGCGGATCCATCCTTGGTGCGTTTCTGGAGGCATTCTGGCGCGCGCCTTGCTTGATTTTTCTGCACCGGCCGCTCAAGAATCGGCCAACTATAATTCAATGGAGGTTACAATGACGAAAGGATACTGGAAGGCAGTTGCTGTTTGTGTCGTTGGTTTGCTTTTGACGGTGCCGCCGCGCGGTGTGTTCGCGGCCCAGATACCCCTTATGCTCGACCTCTCTTTTAACATCGGGCCCATTGCTGCAGAGCTACACATCACGAACCCGGTCGCGCAGCCGGGAACAGGCGTGTTCAAGAGCACGCTCCATGTGCACGCCCGCGATGACACGCAGACGCCGGCGGTCAATGCCTTGCTCGTCGCGACCGGGCAGGCTGCGGATGCAGATACTCTCCTCGGCGGCTTCCTTCCCGCCGTGATCATCGTCGAGAAGGATATTCTCGCCGGTATGACGTTTCAGCAGGCGGCCGCGGACGCTCAGGCCAAGACCGGGGTCACGGTGACCTTCTTCAACGATCCAACGGCGGTAGAATACGCGGTCATGCTTGCCCTTATCATCGTAGTCTGCATCACCGCTATGGTCATCGTACAGCCCGGGTTGAAGGACCAGTTCTGCACGATTCGGGGTAATTTCGAGGCAGGTCTGGCGGCAGCCGGGGTTGAGAATACTGATCCTTGCGCCACGCCCACGCCTATAATTCCGTAGGAAAGCCGCGAGGTCAGTCGCTGAAAATAATTTCAATCGCCAATTCTGTCGTTAGACCGCCCAGCCGCTCCCAGGTTCGCCGGAGCGACGATTCGCCGCGGCTTTGATCTAATCAGCGAAGCACACCCGCTGCTCAGGCCGCAGAGGCACACAGACTTTATTTGGCGGCGAAGTGCTGCAACGCGTGCGCTCCGCATCGCGCACCCACGACAAACAAAATCAACGATGCTGCGCCAGAAAGTATGCAGATTACTGAGTTGATGTGTCCGAAAAACTGCCATCTTTTATTGTAGCTCCATTGAGCGAACGCAAGAAATCCGGAAAACGATCCGGCCGTTAGGACTCCATAAAGAAAGAGCCGCAATGCAGGAGCAAAATGAGGGACTAACGGCTGTGTTGTAGGATCGGTTGCCAGGTGGCCGATGAAAGCTAGCAGGGCGACGGCACTGGCTCCATTCATTACGAGCAATGTTCGGGCACATACCACTGCCGTCTTAATTACGGACCGAAACATTTCCAGTGCGGCCGCATTTTGTTCTGAAAACACGGTTAGGGCGTGCTCCTGTTGTAGTCTGGCGTTTTCTATAACAATGTCCGCTGGTGTCGGAGCGGCAGTTGCCGGCGGAATGCTGCGCTCAACCGCATTTAAGAAAGCTTCAAGACTGTCGATACTAACATTACCTGCACCTTCTTGACGCAGGCGATTTAGGTTGATTCGTATAAGCCTAATGAGGTCGTGAATACCGTTCATCGCTCTTTGACTATGCCACGGATTTACCAACCCCTAAAAACAGTTTGCTATTTGGTCATCAAAACTCTCGACCATAGGCGTAATCGTGCATCGCGTGTCCTGCGCATTCGGGTCGTCTAACGAGAAAGAGATAAGCCACGGCAGGGTGTAGTGGCAAACACGCTGAAGTTGTTTCGCCAATGGGGCCGTCGGCTTCATCGATTGGTTAGGCTTCGTTGTCAGTCATTTCCGTGGCTGTTTGCCCGTAGGTAAAACGGCTGTTCTTAGTCGGATCGAGCCCTACGTAATTGGTCGGAAAACCTTACGCTTTTTTGTGCGAATCTAAGAGCAACGCTAAAGGACGATATGTTGTAATATACTGATTGATAGAGTTTTATATCAAGAATTTGTCGGGTGGCACCTTATGTGCTGACTTGCCGAACAGCGACTTGGCGCGTGTTGTGGGAAGATGACAAGGGAGCGGGGTAGGAGCGCGTGCTTCCGCGTAAAACAACAACCTATCAATCCCATGAAAACAAATCCTTCATTCAGAATCTTCAAATTCTCTACGCTCGTTCCTTTAGGAATTGCAATCGCGGTCGCACTCCTCTCGCAGCCTGTGCGTGCCAGCGTCATCAACAACATCGTCCTTACCGAAAACTCGTCTACGAGTCTGACGGCCACCTATAACGGATCACCAATTTCCGCTGCGAACATTACGAACAGCGGTCCGGACAGCTGGATCGTAACTTTCCCCGGCACGGTGTCCTTCAACGGCGATAGAGGGACTTGGATCGAGTCAGCGAATATTGAGAACACCGTTGATTTTATTTTAATGGATCATGTACTGACCGTTAACAGCGATGTCGCCGGCACTGGCTTTTTTTCAGATGGCCAAACTGCTATGGGCGTCGGTACGGATAGCAGCAACGGAGCGTCTATTAACGCGGCCTTCTTTGACAATGCTGCTACCTCCGAAGGAGTCCCCGACACCGGCTCGACTTTGGGCCTGCTCTCTCTGTCCATGGTAGCTTTATTGGGCGCAACTCGCCTCCGGTTTCCTTTAAAACTCGCTGACCTCACCATTCCACTTTGATACAATAAAAATGAAAGTTATCCTGCTTCTGGCAATTGCAATCGCGGCCGCACTCGTAACGCAGCCAGTGCGTGCGACCGCAATCAACACCCTCGTCATTACCGAGTTCTCCTCAACGTCGCTTACTGCGACTTTGAATAATAACCCCCTGAACGTGACTTTTAATGGTGCTGATAACTGGACTATTGTCCTGGCTGTCTTTGGCGGGCAGGACTGGGCGGAGCCGGGCGGTGCTGCGGGCGTAGCTAACGGCGTGATGGGTCAGGGTTTACTTGGAATATCTGTCATCAGTGACAGCAACGTCGGAGTGCAGGGACTAGCGGACGGCACGATGGACACCACGTCCTTCACACTCAACAGGGCCGAGCTTGACGTGACCTTTTTTGACAAGGGTGACGTAGCCGCAGCCCCCGACACCGGCTCGACTTTGGGCCTGCTCTCTTTGTCGGTGGTAGCTTTATTCGGCGCAACTCGCCTCCGTTTCCTTCAACTAGCCGCCTAACGAGAATTAGATTGCAGCTTGCCGTCTATTTCCGGCTCCATACAGGGGAACATCCGGTAAAAGGCTGCGCGATGGCAAGCCGTGGTTTCAACCTCTGTCGAGAATTGCAAGCTCTTTCGTTTTGCCGGCTGCAGCGAGTGTCGTTTTACGAAGCATGCGCGATGCTGGGATCGAACCAGCGACCCCTTGCGTGTGAAGCAAGTGCTCTACCACTGAGCTAATCGCGCGTTGCGACTTAGAATTAGAAATTAGAAATTGAAAATTACAAGTCTTCGCAGCCTCACGTTTCTTTACCTCGCCGAGCGGTCGCCGCGGCGACAAGGCGCAGGTTCGAACCCTGCACCGCGCATTCTCCATAGCTTCCCGATGTTTTACCCCTGCGTGCTGAGATGCGGCATGTGTACATCCAGCAAGCCGGTAAGGTTAACGCGGGGTTCCTACGCTCGTCAGCAGCTAAATGTCAAAAAGGTTTAGAGTGAATCGGCGCCGGCCTTTGGTTCTTGTCGGATGAATCGAAAAAAGGTAGAAATGGTGCGCACCTAGCCTCCTATGGCGCACGAAGTTTTTATCTCGCACTCGTCGCTCGACAAACCCGTAGCTGATGCTGTTTGCGCGGCACTTGAAAAAACCACGATTCGTTGCTGGCTCGCTCCACGAGATGTGCAACCGGGGCGCTCCTTTGCCGGCGAGATTACGCGAGCCATCCAGCACAGCAAAGTGATGGTGCTGATTTTCTCAGCGCATTCGAATACGTCCGAGCAGATCCTGCGCGAAGTGCAGCTGGCTGCTAATTCTCATCTGCACATCGTTCAGTTTCGGATTGAGAATGTACTTCCTAACGAGGACTTAGAGTACTATCTCAGCGCTCCACACTGGCTCGATGCGCTGACTCCTCCACTGGAAAACAACATCCGGCGTTTGCGGAGCTCGGTTAAAGCGTTGCTCGAGATGACCGTTGAAGAGCCGGCGAAGCCTGCGATGACGCCCGTTGCGTCCTCCATGCATTCGAGCGCGGAGAGAAATCACCAAAGTGACGTAGCGACCGACGAGGGCGACGGGGTACCGGTGAAATCAAGTCAAACGATGCAGTCTCAACCAGCTATCCCTCCGGTTGCATCGATCTCCGCGATCGCTGGTCCAAAGGAACCGTCAGTTTGGAGAAGAAAGCCCCTGATCATGGTAACGGGTGGTGTGGCTGCGGCGTTGTTGCTGCTGACGGTCACAGTGCTGCTCACCAGGCCTCATCCATCAATCGACTCGTCAGCGGAAAAGGACTATGCCGAAGCGATGAAGCTCGAGAATGGCACCGGGGTGCCCAAGGATGTCGGGAAGGCGATCCAGTTTTATCAAAAAGCAGCCGATCACGGGTATGCCCGCGCTCAGGCTAAACTCGGCTTCCTTTATTGGAATGGTAAAGGCGTAGCGAAGGATCTGCCGAAGGCTGTCGAGCTTTTCCAGAAAGCAGCCGATCAAGGATATGCCCCAGCGCAGACAAGTCTCGGCGACTTTTACCAGTATGGCATCGGAGTACCCAAGGATGTAGGGAAAGCAACCGAGCTTTATAAAAAAGCAGCCGATCAAGGGGATGCCCGGGCTCAGACTTATCTCGATCACCTTTCACTATTAACGCCTGCTCCTCATACAAGTAACACGCCGTATTCGCCGAGCGCGTCCGCAAGCAGTGGAGGCGGTCTATGGATCAGTACAAGTCCGGTTGGAGCCACTGTGATTATCGACGGTTCGACCACGAAAATTAGTCCGGCGACTTTTTCGAACCTGCCAAGTGGGCAACATCATCTGCAAATTATCCTGGAAGGTTACCAGACGGAGGAAAGGGAAGTAGAAATCCAAAGCGGCCTGGTGAAGGCTCCCGGAACTATCACGCTTCTCGGGAAGTACAATGTACCTCCACTTTCAAGCGCTCCAACTCTGCCGCAGCCCAAAACGGACCAATTTGACGGAGTATGGATTGGCCGCGACACAAGCGGTTCTGGGTGGAGTTCGGTCTTGACGATTAAGGGTGGAACGACGGCCAGCATCACTGTGACATTCACGCAAAAGCGTCCGCCGAAGTACGATCGCTGGAGCGGCATTCCCTCTCCTTATGACAAAAGCCGTACACTTTTTTTTGAATGGAGCACAGAATCGACGTCCGTTCGAGTGACCACGACGACCGTCGACGCTAACTGGAACGAATGGAAATTGAAATGGAAACCGAGTGGGATACCTTATTCAGTTCTGCAAAACGTGTATGGCCGACCAGGTCCGGGATCTTTTAACCAAGCATACGCCCCTATCCAGGGTTGGGAATTTACGCTAAGCGGATCCGACCTTACAACAGGCGGCTCAGCCGGGTGGACTTTTCATCGCAAGCGCTAAGCCTTGCTGCGTCGATTCAGCACGTGGGCAGAGCCCCGAGTGAATGGAAACAACGCCGCGCCAAGTGTTCGATTCGCCGCGTGCGGCCATACCGTAATTCACGCTCGCTCCCGGTAGCCGGACCATGGGTCTTTGGTTCTTGTCGGATGAATCGAAAAAGGTAGAAATGGTGCGCACCTAGCCTTCTATGGCGCACGAAGCTTTTATCTCGCACTCGTCGCTCGACAAGCCTGTAGCCGATGCCGTCTGCGCAGCGCTGGAAAGGATAACCATTCGCTGCTGGATCGCTCCACGGGATGTGCAACCGGGACGCTCCTTTGCCGGCGAGATTACGCGAGCCATCCAGCACAGCAAAGTGATGGTGCTGATTTTCTCAGCGCATTCGAATACGTCCGAGCAGATCCTGCGCGAAGTGCAGCTGGCTGCTAATTCTCATCTGCACATCGTTCAGTTTCGGATTGAGAATGTACTTCCTAACGAGGACTTAGAGTACTATCTCAGCGCTCCACACTGGCTCGATGCACTGAGTCCGCCCCTGGAAAAGAACCTGCAGCGGTTAGGCGCGTCCGTTAAAGCGTTGCTCCAAATGGAGGACGAGGATGTAACCAAGCGTGCATCATCGGTGGGTTCCGCGACCCAAAAGAGTCAATCAGATCGCCTCGCGACAACGAGCGCTACCATCGCACCGGCGACATCGAATGAAATGCCTTCAGGTTTCACTCGGACTGCCTCGCTTTTCGACGCCGTTGGCTCCAAAGCAGCCGCAATTTGGAAAAGGAATCGGCGGACGCTGATTGTCATGGGTGGAGCTGTATTACTCTTGCTTACTCTCGTTGTGGTAACGGGAACGTTTCATCGATCGACGAATTCGTCGGCGGAAAAGGACTATGCCGAAGCAGTAAAGCTGGCAGCCGGCCTTGGTGAGACGAGAATTAACTTACCCAAAGCAGTCGAATTTTTGCAGCGTGCGGCAGCGAAGAACTTGCCCGAGGCCGAAGCGCGCTTGGCGTATTGGAGCAATAGAGGAGTTGGCGGATTGGCTAAGGATAATGTCAAGGCCGAGCAGTGGGCAAAAAAAGCATTAGAGCACGGCCTAACGACCAAAGCGGCAAACAGGGTCGAGGCACAAACTGAGCTCGCGGTGTTTTATGAGAACGGATTGGGCGTGGTGAAGGACGAGACTAAAGCAGCTGAGCTTGCTCACAAAGCAGCTGATCAGGGAGATGCCCGGGCGCAGAATGCTCTCGGGTCGCTCTATCAAAATGGACTGGGCGTACCGAAGGATTTTGGCAAAGCAGCAGACCTTTATCAAAAATCGGCCAATCAGGGATACGCAGACGCGCAAAATAATCTTGGTTGGCTCTACTACAGTGGGCAGGGCGTGACTAAGAATTTAGGAAAGGCGGTCGAGCTTTACCAAACAGCAGCCAACCAGGGAAACGCTACCGCACAGAATCATCTCGCCTGGCTCTATCAAAATGGACTGGGAGTGACTAAGGATTTAGCCAAGGCTGTGGATCTCTTTCAAAAGGCGGCAGAGCAAAGTAACGCTGCCGCGCAGACTAATCTCGGTTGGCTCTACCAAAGGGGAGAGGGTGTCCCAAAGGATTTAGGCAAGGCAGCAGAGCTTTATCAAAGATCGGCCAATCAAGGATACGCGGATGCGCAGCTTCATCTCGGTTGGCTCTACGAATATGGTCAGGGCGTCCCGAAGGATGCAGGCAAAGCAGCAGATCTTTATCAAAAGGCGACTAATCAAGGAAACGCTGCTGCGCAGAATAATCTCGGTTGGCTGTACCAAAATGGAGAGGGTGTTCCAAAGGATTTAGGCAAAGCAGCAGAGCTTTATCAACAGGCGACTGACCAGGGACTTGCTATCGCTCAGAATAATCTTGGTTGGCTCTACCAAAATGGAATAGGTGTTTCAAAGGATCTCGGTAAAGCGGCAGAGCTTTATCAAAAAGCGGCCAAGCAAGGATATGCAGAAGCCGAAAAGAATCTGGGATTCCTCTATTACTATGGGCAAGGGGTGACTAAGGATCTGGACAAGGCAACAGGGCTTTTCCAAAAAGCGGCCGACGGCGGAAGCGCTAGCGCACAGAACCAACTTGGCCGGCTTTACCAAATTGGAGAAGGTGTTTCAAAGGATCTCGGTAAGGCAGCAGAGCTCTACCAAAAATCGGCCAACCAAGGTAACGCGGATGCTCAGACTAATCTCGGATTTCTCTACTACTATGGCCAAGGGGTGACCCAGGATCTGAACAAGGCAGCAGAGCTTTCCAAAAAAGCGGCCGACCAGGGAAATGCTTCCGCGCAGAATCAACTCGGTTTGCTCTACCAAAACGGCCTGGGTGTTCCGAAAGATTTGGGCAAGGCCGCAGAGCTTTATCAAAAAGCGGCCAAGCAGGGTAACGCAGATGCTCAGACCAATCTCGCAGTTCTCTACTACCATGGCCAAGGGGTGACCAAGGATCTGAACAAGGCAGCAGAGCTTTCCAAAAAAGCGGCCGACCAGGGAAACGCTTCCGCGCAGAGTCAACTTGGCTGGCTTTACCAAAATGGGGTGGGTGTTTCGAAGGATCTAGGTAAAGCAGCAGAGCTTTTTGCAAAATCGGCCGACCAGGGAAACGCTATCGCGCAGAATGAACTTGGCCGGCTTTACCAAAATGGGGTGGGTGTTTCGAAGGATCTCGGTAAGGCAGCAGAGCTCTACCAAAAATCGGCCAACCAAGGTAACGCAAATGCCGAGGTTAATCTCGGCATGCTCTACGAATCTGGACAGGGCGTGACGAAGGACTTAGGGAAGGCAGCTGAACTTTACCAAAAAGCAGCCAATCAAGGTAACCAAACTGCGATCGGAAACCTAAAGAGATTATCGGGACACTGAGAATGATCGAGCGACCCTCCGCCACTTTTTCCTGTCGTCCGCGTTATTGGAAAGGCAAGCCGGCGTCAGCCACTCCAAGTCGGAGGTCCTACTTGGTCGGATTTCTCGCTCTTACTTTAATCACCCAAATCGCGTTGGCCGACAAGGTTCGCATCCTAGAGAACCCGGCCGAGGCGGCCCAAGCTCGAGTCGATTTGATTCAACAAGCACGGAGCTCGATCGACGCACAGTATTACGTTGTTGGTAACGATGATTTCACGTTGGCGGGGCTCGCGCTCTTGCGCGATGCGGCTCGGCGCGGTTGCCAGGTCCGTTTGATCGTCGACGGACGGTCAAACATGCTGAGTAATCCGGTACATGCAGAACTCCAGCGGGAACATGTTTTTGTAAAGCTTTACCATCCCGTCACGCTCGGGACGCTGTACTTGCTCCTTCATCGAATGCACGACAAGGGGCTAAATATCGATCACAAGTGTATGATCCGAGGGGGTCGGAATGCCGAAGGTGATTACTTCAGCTATTGGAAACATAACTTCGTCGATCGTGATGTTTATGTTGAAGGTGGTGCGGTCGCCGAGTCGGTCACTTATTTCGACCGTCTTTGGAACAGCGCAGAAGTAGCGCCGGTCGCTACTGTGCACGATCCAACGGGTGCGAGTGCCGAGGAGGGACGCAAAATCCTGGATGTGGCCAGGGAAAAACTTCGCACTGGGAAGGTTCTGAGGATGAATAGCGGCACCGATTGGGACGCAAAAGCGCGGGAAGTCAGGCCGGTAGAGTTCCTCCACGATCCGGTTGGAAAGAAAAATATTGAGTTTGGCATTGCCCAGGCCCTGCGATTGAAGCTCCGCCAGGCACGTCGCTCCGTCCTGATAGAGACACCTTATCTCGTTCCCACCAAGGAGCTGTTGAGCGACTTAGGGGAGCTACGAAAGCGAGGGGTTACGAAGATCGAAATGATCACAAATTCGAGTGTCTCGAATGACGATCTGCTCGTTTCAATTGGTTACGAAGGGGCCAAGAAGAAGCTCTTGCAGCTGGGCGTCGACCTGTGGGAATACAAGGGACCCAATACCATCCATGCTAAGTCTGCAGTGCTTGACGACAAATTGGCTTTGATCGGTTCATTTAATATGGATTTTCGTTCCCAGCGTTTGAATACCGAAACAGCGGTTTCAATTCCGGACGAGGAGACAGCACTGGAACTTCGCCGCAATATTAATGTGCACAAAGCGAATTGCATTCATATCACGCCTGAGCAGCTCGCCGGACCCGATCGTTCGGCTCCATCGTTTTCGCAGCGAGTTAAGCGTTCGTTTCTGAAACTGTTGCTGCCATTGTTGCACGCTTAACTGTGGAACCTTCGTGTGCTAGTCACGATTCTCTGTTGTCACCGATCTGGATCGTAGGTTTCACTGGGCATCGTCATCTTCGAGACCCCGAGAAGATGAGAAGGGTCACCGGCACACTGTTGGATTCATTGCGTGCCGAGATTCCGGGTCAACTCGTCGGCTATTCCTCGATTGCCATCGGAGCGGACACGCTTTTTGCCGAAAGCTGGCTGTCCTTGGGCTTGCCGTGGATGGCTTTGCTTCCACGGGCAGAAAAGGATTTTAAAAATGATTTCACGGAATCCGATTGGGCGAGAACATCTGCTTTGCTGCGCCGCGCGGCTCGAGTGCAAAGTCTCTCCGGCATAAAAGAGGCGGAGCGCGACCTCGCTTACCTGGAATGCGGCCTTCTCGTCGTGGAGGAAGCCGACGTAGTTATCGCAGTGTGGGATCGGAAACCATCTCGTGGTGTCGGAGGCACCGCCGACATCGTGGCCAATGCGCGGAACTTGGCCAAGCCGCTGGTTCTGATCGATCCCGATTCCCTTACAATCGAGCGGGAACGTTTTTCGCCGGAGCTCTTTTCGGATCCGGAGATGAGTTATCTCAATCGGGTCGCGCATCGCGACAGAATTCCAGTCGACGAGAAGGCCGATCCCGAGGAGCGTGTCCGGCTTTTTTTTCAAAAAATCGATACTAAGGCGGCGAGTATTGCTCCACGCTTCCGTCTTTGGGTGGCGGCGTCCGTGATTATGAATGCCATGGCGGCAATTCTGGTGGCAGCGACAATCGGGTTCCAAGTTCATTCTTTTGTTTTGGACACCCTTATTTTCGTTTTGACCGCCGCGGCGGCGATCGCGGTCGGCCTTATCAAAAGGAAGGGGGCACACCAAAAGTGGATTCGTTGTCGAGTTGCTTCCGAGATCTGCCGGTCGGCCCTTGCGACTTGGAAGCTGGCTGATGTCGCAGAGCCAGCCTGGTTTAATCAGCTTGCCGGATTCCTACGTCTGGCGAAGACGATCCGATTGTTGAAACAGACCGATCAGACGCCGCCAATCACAAACGTTTCCGAGTGGCGACAAAAATACCTCGCCGACAGAGTTGATGAACAGATTCGTTATTTTCGCCGGCGTCGACAAGAATTTGGCCTCGCATTGTCGATTCTGACCTTTGGGTTTTGGACGTTCTCTGCCTTAGCAATTGCCCGCGCTGCTCTTACGGGCTCCGCATTCGGAATCGGACCAGTATTGCCGGTAACGCCGTCCGATTTTTTCGCCTGGCATGCCGTGCAATCTTTCCTGCCGATCGCCCTGCCTTTGGCAGCCGGTTGCACGCTTTCTCTGATTTCTATCTTCGATATTAATCGCCAACTGGCGCGCTCGAAAGCGATGGAATCGTTGCTAACCACGTCCAGAAAGCAGATTGAGAAATGTGAGAGCTTGCCGAGCTTACGTCGTGCGGTGGAAAATACGGAGAACGCTTTCGCGAGCGAAGTATTTGAATGGTTTACACTCTTCCGATATCCCAGATTTAACTGACCCGGCGACATGAAACGACTTCTTGCACTCGACGGCGGAGGAATACGCGGCGTATTCGCACTGGAAATTCTGGCGCAAATCGAATCGCGGTTGAGAGAGAAAACAGGCAACCCGCGACTCCTGCTCGCTGATCATTTTCACTATCTTGCTGGAACAAGCACCGGCGCCATTATCGCAGCCTGCCTGGCATGGGGAATGAGCGTCGCAGAAGTCCAACATCTTTACCTAACGAGGGCGGTGGAAATGTTTCACGCCGCGCCAGTGTATCGGCGATTTTGGAATAAATTCGATGCCGAGGGAATCACACGCATGTTCAAGGTTCTCTTTTCAGAAGACGGCGAAGGCAAAGTCCCGGCTCTTCTGGATACGAAGAAACTTCGGACCCTGTTAACGCTTGTCATGCGAAACCATTCCACCGGTTCACCCTGGCCGGTGTCGAACAATCCTGCGGCGAAGTTTAACGATCCGAACTTGCCTGGGTGTAATTTGAAGCTGCCGGTATGGCAGTTGGTTCGAGCGAGCACTGCTGCGCCCGTTTATTTCCCACCGGAAACGATCGACATAGGGGGCAGAAAACATGTTTTTGTGGATGGTGGAATCACGCCTTACAACAACCCGGCCCTCCTTCTCTTTCAAATGGCGACTCTTCCGGCTTACAAGGTGGGGTGGGAGACCGGTGTCGATAAGATGATTCTGGTGTCGATCGGGACAGGGCGGATCCCAAGCGGGATTGGCTCGCGGCGGGGCGACCAGATGAACATGCTTTTTCACGCTCAGACAATCCCGATCACGTTGATGGATTCTATCAGCCTTCAGCAGGACATGATTTGCCGCACGATCGGCCTCTGCAAAGCGGGAGAACCGATTGATTCCGAAGTCGGTAGTTTGCGCGATGTTCCGCCGACAGAGATTGCGGAGAGAAAATTTACCTACGTGCGATACGATCATTTGTACAAACCCGAAGAGATTGAGTCAGCCAGTCATTATGGCAAGGCAGGGCTCTCGCTCGATAACCTTCGTTTGCTTCCCTTTCTACAGAGTATGGGCGCGAAGTACGCGGAACAGCACGTGCGGGCTGACGACTTAATCTAGCGTCACTTGTCGATTATCGGCTTTCAGAGCTCCGGCCAATAACCGATCACGAACCTGGCAGTCACTCGCTCCCTCCCAAGTCGGCGATGACCTCAGCCGTCACGTCCGGAATTTCAGTGCTGTTGATGATAACCGGCACACCGTTCAAGCTCTTTCCGGAGCCGTCGAAGATAACATCAAGGTCCCGGATTTTCGCGACGGAAGAGACGTCGGTGGCAATCCGGTTCACGATCATCCGACGTTTTTCCAAGGCCTCGGACTGTATTTCCTTGTCTTTGGCAGCCTGGGCGCTCGCATCGGGATGAGCTCCAAGCTCTGTTTTCGCTTTTTTCTTCGCCGCATCGACCTTCGCCTGGGCCTGCTTTGTTTCCGGCAAAGCTTTAAAAGCCCGGTCCATATCGATCAGTCCAAAACGCCGACCATCGGAGTATGCAAGTACTGATCGGGTCGCGGATTCTGCGCCACCAACGCCCTCGTTCAAGCCTGATATTACCTCATCAGTTAGGTTGGGCAGGTCCCGCCAAAACACTAGAAACGCAACTTTATTCACGCTTTGTCCGTTGGTGTCCAAGACAATGCATTCTCGGTCTTTTATGTATTGCCGATTGATGAAATCCACGATTTCTTTCACAATATCTTCACGCGACTTAAGAGCTTGATCTTGGAGCTGTTTCTCGCGCGTCTGGCGAAACTCGTTAATCTCACGCTCCATCTTTTTGACGTTGGCGATTTTGTCATCGCGCTCTTTCAATTTTTGGATCTTAGCGTCCGCGCTCATGTCCGGAGCAGCCAGCTGTTTGTTTAGATTGTTGATTTCCTCGATCGCACCTTTGTAAGCAGCGGCGCGTGTATCATATTCCTTCTTTGCCGCGCTTTTCGCATCGTTGATTTTCGATTCGGCAACCTTGGTCTGGTGGTAGCGAATGAAGACTTCATTCATATCGATCACGGCCATCCGAACACCACGGGTTGCAAGAAATGCTGTCATAGTATGATCGTTCAGGGCAGAAACGATCCGATCACTCATGTCCGCTTTTGTGGGTGCGAATATAAAAAATCGCACGCCATACGAACTGTTCCCGCTGCTATCGATGATGAAATTATCTTCCGATCGGCCTAACTCGTTAATCTTTGCCGTAATGTCGCCTACGATTGCCTCGCGCGTTCGCAAGACTTGATCTTGCAGCTGTTTCTCGCGCGTCTGGCGAAACTCGTTAATCTCGCGCTCCATCTTTTTGACGTTGGCGATTTTATCATCGCGCTCTTTCGCTTTTTGGGTCTTAGCGTCCGCGCTCAGGGCCGGAGCATCCAGCTGTCTGTTTAGAACGTTGATTTCATCGAGCGCTCTCTTGTAAGCAGCGGCGCGCGCATCATATTCCTTCTTTGCAGCATTTTTCGCCTCGTTGATCTTCGCCTCCTCCTCTTTTGTTCTCCAATATTGTCCGAAGATTCGGTCCATATCGACAAAGGCGAAAGATGGGTTGCGACCTATTCCACCCCCGCGGCCAACTGCGGGTGAAGCCGCCGAAGCCGCGGCGGTCGGCACGGCAGAACTTGTAACGGAGGGGCTCCGTTCGGCGATCGATGGAGACGCAGGAATGGCTGCAACACCTGCGTTGTTCCGGACAGCGGCATGTCGAAGTCGCGGAAGCAACACAAAGAAAAAGGCTACCGCGCTGATAACCAAAAGGCCGATTGCTGCAGCAATCCACCGGGTCCTTTCGGGAGGCGTTTGTTTTGTTTCCTCTGGCGGGATTGAAGTAATCGGAGTGAGAACTGCCTGAGATGGTGTCGCTCGGGTTGGTTTCACAGGCACCGTTGGCTCCTTTGCGGTCGAGGCGTCACTTGGGCTACTTCTCTCCGCGCTCGAAACAACCGACGGCGCGGCGGGTGTGACTGTACCCTTCGCCGGCTCCGGTGCGGCCATGTCGAGCAGCGCTTTGACCGAGGTCTCCAGACGCTCGAGGTGGCCTTCCAGCGGCGGAGTCAGCGCATCGAGCCAGTGGGGAGTGCTGAGATAGTATTCCAGATCATCATTAGGAAGCACGTCCTGGATGCGAAGCTGAACGATGTGCAGATGCGAATTTGCGGCCAGCTGCACCTCGCGCAAAACCTGTTCGGAAGTATTTGTATGTGCTGAGAAAATCAGCACCATTACTTTGCTGTGCTGGATGGCCCGCGTAATCTCGCCGGCAAACGAGCGCCCCGGCTGCACATCCCGCGGGGCGATCCAACAACGGATCGAGCCGGTTTCGAGCGCCGCGCAGACAGCATCACCTACCGGTTTGTCTTGCGAAGAGTGCGAGATGAAAACATCATGCGCCATATAATCCAACGCCTGCGCGTTTATATCTTTTCTTGATACAACAGACAACGCCTGGCTTGTCCTTAGTCGCTCGAGCGCAGAATACGTCGAACTTCTGCAATCCCGTCGGGATGGACCTGAGCTGCGTGATTCGACGATATGATTCGTTCGGACTGTGCTCCGTCGAGGTGTGAGCTCCAGTACGCGACCATACCATCATTACTATCAGGTGCGTCGCCCCGTCCCCGGTCCGCCTCGATCGTGTGGAACGGTATTTGGGGTGCGATCGGAAGCTTGTTCAACGCAAGCACAAACGGATCATCCGGCGCGAGAGTTTCGACGCAGTTTGGAATGCGTTTCAAATGCTGAGCAGCCGGGTCTGCACTAACAATGGTGCGGATTTCAGCAAACGATCGCGGTTGCTTGATGACGCGCGCAGCCATGCGGATCCACCAATGCGACGCCACAGTGGTTCCACGATGCGGCGTAGTTATAAAGATGGCGCGTTCAACATCGGGCCGGTGATTGAAGATTAGTGTCTCCTTTAGTAATTGGCCGGTGCCGGTCGGAAGCTGCATTTCACCTGGAGTCTTGCCAAAGAGCGCACGCCAAATTGTATCTCCAGCATCCGTTACCAGAAGGCGTATGACTACGCCGCCTAAGCTGTGACCTATCAGAACAGCCCGCTTACTGTTAGGGAATACCTGCTTAATCTTATCAAGCTCATGCCGAAGTTGAACTGCTGAATATGGAAAAGGATAACCGGTCGGATACCAAAAGACCCAAAACTGGTATCGCCGACGGATTTCGGGGTCGGCGATCAGGCTGTTAATCATCGGGGTCCAGTAGAGCGGGCCGCTGGCCAACCCATGGACAAAAATCACGGGCGTACGTTGTGGGTCAAAAGGCTGCAAGCGTATCAGCCGCGCCCGCTCCCGATATTTATCCGGGAGCAACAATGCGCTAACTCCAATTCTATTCGGCCTCTCCCGCATCATGCCCAACGCGAGCGGCGCTGTGAAATCGGCGGAGAGTGGATAGGTGTGTCCGTCAATGGAAACTTGCTCGGAGGAAAGTCGTTCGAAAACCTCGATTCTGGCGCGATGATCTTTAAAGGTTATAACGGCGGTTTCTGCAGCGTAGGTATGCTCGGGATCGAATGGTGCGTGATGCCCTCGATCCGCGCTTTGTGCAATCGCGACAAGTGGAGCTCCAATTCCCTCTGCTGTCGAACGAGAAGTAATAAGCCTGCCGGCAAGTTCGATCGTGTCGGCTGGTAATAGCAGGTGGTTCGAAGGGTCTCGCTCGGCATCTGACGGCCGGGCTCCGCTCAGAAGGAACGCGCCTTCTGGACTTGGAACGCTGACCGGATGGTGCCACGGCTGTATTGCGCTGCGTTCCAGATTTTCGATGCTGCGCGCGACCGCGAGATTATACAAATTGCGCGCCTCCGGCCGGCTTGGATTGCCGGATAACTGCTTTAACGCAAGTCGAGCAGCGGCCAGGTCATCCCCCAATGCGAGAAGTGGTTGTCGCTCGGCAATTTTGTGTGCTTCGGACAATCGTTTTTCAGCGTCCAGAAGAGCGTCCCGCGAAGTATCATCATGCGATATAGCTATTTGTCCCGGATTGACTGAAGCGAGAGGAGCGCACCCGATTAGGGCGACGAAAACCAAAAGGGGACTGGTTCCTTTGAAGACTGTGGATATACGCATGTTTCGATTGGATCGCGTCAGCCAGCTTTCACCTTATCCTGTGGTGTACTGTCGGAGCGACAAATACAACACTAACGACTTTCGGGCGGTGTCGATTAATCTGCGCACGACAGCATTCCCAAATGAGAGGCGACATAGAAAAAAAAAGTATACGCTCGCATTTATATTTGATAACAATCGCAAATCGCACGCAAAACGTCCTTCTTCCGGAAATAAAATGAGAATTAACCTTGTTTGTGGCCTCGTTGTCTGTGTCTTATCCAACCTCGTTATCGGCTGTAGCTTCGGTGGGAAGGTCACCGACGAACAGACGGGAAATGCAAAAATCTACGTCATGAGGCGGCTTTCCGTCACGGGTAGCGGCCGTATCGCAATATTGGACAATGGAAAGCCAGTTGGCACCATTGATCGAGGAGGAATGGTGACTTGGAGCCGGCCTCCCGGGACACTCGTGGTCACCGCTTCCCATGGGACAGAGGCCAAGGAGACGCTGACAGTCCAAGCGAATCAAGTTTATTATATTGAGGTGAGGGCGACTCACGGGACGGCTGAGCATCCAAAGGTAATCGAACTTCACGTTCTTTCGAGCACCGAAGGATTGCATTTGCTTCGAACACTTCAGCAAGAGTTTCCGAGTTGAGACTTTGTCTCGATCGGTCTTCGTTTAGCATAGTAGAAGTTGGTCGCTCTTCGGGGCAATCGAAATCGCCGACCTAAATGGACGCCTGCCGGCGTGGTGAAATTCTTCTTTTGTCTGCAAACTGCCTGCGGAAAATCCGCGATCTGATTGGTAGCTAATTCGGTAGCATTGAAAAATGCTCAGACCGGCTTCCAGGACCATGCTGCCGTCCATTTTGGACATCGGACACGCCGAAATGACTCAATTATTCCGTGAACGCACATAACGGGCGCCTCACCGAACCGATTCGATCCAGATTAGCACTTGCGGACGATTGAAGTCAATCGTCTCTACCAGAGTTTGAGCTGTTCGTTAGGCCGGCGAAAAGCCGCCGTCGAAAGTTTTGGCCGTTCAGCGAAACCGGCGCGACGACAACTCACCTCGAACATGTTTTGAATTTGCTCGGCGAAGATGCCCTCGCCGGTTTGACGTTTGCGCCAGCGCGAATCGTAGACTTTTTCTCCGCCTCGAGTCGCGCGAACTCGGTCCAGCACTTTCGCCTTTCGCTCCGGGAAATGTTCATCCAGCCAACGCTCAAACAATGGCGCCACCGCCCAGGGCAAACGCAGCAGCACGTGGCCGGCAAATTGTGCGCCTGCTTTCGCGCATGCGGAGACAATTGCCGGAATTTCATGATCGTTAATTCCCGGAATGACAGGCGCGACCATCACGCCGACGGGAATCTTTGCCGCTCGCAATTGCGCGACCGCGTCCAACCGCGCAGCAGGAGGCGATGTTCGCGGCTCGAGTACGCGCTGGAGTTTTGGATCCAAGGACGTGACCGAAAGGTTCACCACCACAGCATTATGCCGCGCCAACTCGGATAAAATGTCGATGTCGCGCGTCACGAGTCGGTTCTTGGTCAGGATGCCAACGGGATTGCGAAATTTCGCAATCACCTCAAGACAACTCCGAGTGATACGCAGTTTGCGTTCGACCGGTTGGTAACAATCGGTCACCCCGCTCATCATCAGGAGCTGCGGTTTCCATTTCGGCGACGACAACTCGGCTTCGAGCAAACGCGGCGCGTCCGGCTTCACCATGATGCGTGATTCGAAATCGAGACCGGCTGAAAATCCGAGATATTCGTGGGTCGGCCGCGCGAAACAATAAATGCAGCCGTGCTCGCAGCCGCGATACGGATTGATGCTCACTTCGAATCCCACATCCGGACTTTGATTGCGCGCGATGATCGTCTTGGTGTCGTCGCGGAAATATTGCGTCGCGCGCCGCGGTTTTTCCTCTTGATCAGGATCGGTATTGACAACATCGACATCGGTAAGATCGACATGCAGCTTTTCGAAACGATTAGCCGGGCTCCAGGACGCGCCGCGGCCGTGGATTGGCTCGCGACTTTGCGGCGTCTCGTTAACGACAGGCTTTAACTTCTTCTTGCCACCCGGGCACATGAGAAAACGTTCGCATGAACATATCGACCTGTCGAGTTCGTTTGGTGGATCGGCCGCTCCGCCGGACGATGCCAAATTTTTGCGGCGCCGCCGCCACTCTTAACATCGAGCAAGGGACTGCTCGATCCACCCTTGCCCAACCTTCTAGCGATGGCACAATTCTCGCGACCGAAATTTTCGGAGGGGTGGCAGAGCGGTTGAATGCGCCGGTCTTGAAAACCGGAAGGCCGAAAGGCCTCGTGAGTTCGAATCTCACCCCCTCCGCGCTTTTGCCATCGCGTTGCCTTTAAGTTGTGCTCGACCATTTCTTGGCGTGTGACCAAATGAAGATTCGAACGCAGTTCGATTGGCGGGGCGCGACGGCGCAGGGTTAAAATCCCGCGACTGCGGGATCTAACTCCAAAGCCAAAGCGCAGCTTTTGATAATGCACTTGCCTCTAGAGCCGGCGAGGCGAAGAGGCAAAATCCATGAGCGGGCGCCACTATTGCATCGCTAGCAGGGCGCGTAATCTCACCCCCTCCGTTCTAATTTTCGATTGCCGATTGCTGATTTCCGATTTTCAGGAAAAAGCGCGCAACAAGAATCGCGCATAACATTCCGAGAACGGCGGCACAGACCACGTCCGATAAATAATGCGCGCCGCCGTAGATTCGCGAAAAGCCGATCAGCATCGGAATCACGAGACACGGCAGCCCGATTCGCCAGCTCGCGAAAGTAAGAACACCGAAGAACGCGGTTGAAGCAACCACGTGCCCGGACGGAAACGCGTGATATTTGGAGCTGAAACTCGGACCGTTCCAAACTTCTGCCGATTTCACCGACGGTCGCGCTCGGCCGGTGGAAACCTTGATCGCGTGCCCGGTAAGTCCCGCAATCGACAGAGCGATCAACATCGACAAGAAAATGCGCGTCCATTTCTTGTTTCCACGCCACCAGGCGATACCAGCGAGAACAAGTCCGGGGGCAAAATGCTCCGGCCAATCGCCAAACCGGCTCACATTGCGCGTGAAATTGCGGACGCTTGGGTTTTGATGCCTCGCGATAAAATCGCGGACAGCTTCATCCAGATAAAACGCAGCGGCGATTATCACGGCGACAATGACGATGCCGATCAGCCAGTAAAAAACAGTGCTGCGCTTCACAATACAGTTTCCGTTAGATTTGCCGGACGCTATTTTGAAGCCGCACGTGAGATCAATCAATTACGCGTTGCTGTTTTTCGGATGTCTGCTTTTTCACGTTGTCGGGACGTGGAGCATTCCGCTGATTGATCGGGACGAGCCCCGCTTTGCCGAAGCGTCGCGCGAGATGGTTGAGCGCGGCGACTACGTCGTTCCACATTTCAATAACCAACTACGCCTCGATAAACCTCCCCTCGCCTACTGGGCGCAGGTCGCGAGTTTCCAAATCTTCGGCCAAAACGATTTCGCTGCGCGATTTCCATCGGCGGTCGCCGCCGCGCTCGTGGCGATGTCGATCTTAGCGTGGGGATCGCGCATCGGCGGAAATCACGTCGGGTGGTGGGCGGCGATCATCTTTACGCTGTCGCTGCAGACTTTTATCCACGCCAAAGCCGCCGTCACCGATATGTGGCTGGTGTTGTTTATCACGCTAGCGCACAGGAGCGGCTACGAATTGCTTTTCCAAAACGGCAAACGCCCAACGCTCAACGCCCGACGCTCAACGCCCAATTCAGAACCCGTGCGATGGTGGTTCACTTTTTACCTGGCACTGGCGTTTGGATTTTTGGCGAAAGGACCAATCGCGTGGACGCCACTCTTAACGCTCGCCGCGATGAAATTGCTTGTGCCAGATGTCGATCTTGCGAAGCGCTTCAAGTTTGTGCGTGGCATTTTGCTGATGCTGGCAATCGTTGCTCTTTGGGGAGTCCCGGCGTTGATCCAAACAGATGGCGAATTTTTTAGAATTGGAATCGGGCGACACGTCGTCGGTCGATCCTTAGGCGCGATGGAAGGTCACGGCGCCAATTCGTTAGGCATTTATCTGCTTCTCCTCCCCTTTTATTTCGTCACGATCTTCGCCAGCTTTTTTCCCTGGTCTATTAAACTGCCATCGTTAACCAAAAAGCTTTGGCGAAGCCGCGACAAGATCGACATCTACCTTGTCACCGCCGCAGGAATTATTTTTGTCATTTTCTCCCTCATCAAAACAAAGCTACCGCACTACACGCTGCCGGCATTTCCGTTACTCTCGCTTCTTCTCGCGCGCCACCTGATCGATCATCGCCAATTTCTGAAACGATGCGCAATCGTCACCGCCTCGATCTATCTCGTCATCGCGCTTTTCGTCACGCCGCCGGCCGCGCGAGCTTTCCCAGCGGCTCAGCTTTTTCGACAAACACGCGACCAGCTGCGACCGGAAATGGAATTTGGCGCGGTCGATTTTCAGGAACCGAGCCTGGTCTGGTATTTTCGATCGCGCGTGCACGGTTGGATGACACCGCGCAATTCATGGGAAAAAGCGGGCCGCGCTTTGTCGTTTTACCGACCGCACTTACCGCAAAGACATTTCGGGATCCACCCCCGACCTGGAAGAGCTTTACCACACGAGGCTTCAACATCGCCAAAGGCAAGCATGTCGATCTTACGCTTGTGTTGAAGCCGGATTGATGAAGCGTTGTTCGGGATGATCACGTTTCTTGACGGCAAACTCGTAAGCGCGCTGCCGACTCAGGCAACGGTCGACGTCAACGGCGTCGGCTACGAAGTTTTCATTCCGTTATCGAGCTACGACACGCTTCCCGCCGTCGGCCAGCCTATCCGGATTCTCACCCATCTGGCCGTTCGCGAAGACGCGCATATTCTTTACGGGTTCATGACCGTGCCCGAGCGCGATTTGTTCCGGTTGCTGGTGAACAACGTCAGCGGAATCGGTCCGAAGCTCGCATTAGCAGTTCTGAGCGGGATGAGTGTGACGAATTTCAAAACGGCCGTCGTCAATTCCGATATCGTGGCCATTTCTAAGATCAGCGGGCTCGGCAAAAAAACGGCCGAGCGAATCGTTCTCGAATTGAAAGACAAGCTCGGGGTGGCGGCTGCCTGGGAAGCTGCGACCGCCGCGCACGCGCCGACGCCGGAGCAGGAACGGGCAAACGAAGCGGTTCTCGCGCTGATCGCGCTCGGTTACAAACAGGCCGACGCGCACAAAGCCGTTCGCGATTTGCAGACGCAAGGTCAGGCCAAGTCGGCGGAAGAACTGGTGAAGCTCGCGCTGAAGAAAATGGCCGCCGGTCGATAGCAGAAAACGCCCAACGCCGAATGTCGAATCGGGAGGTCTGCATTCGGTATTGGACGTTGGACGTTGGGCGTTGGACGTTTGCTTCCTAATGCAGGTTCAGGACGATAAGATCGACATCATCCGCAAAGCCTTCCCCAAAGAAGGTCTCTTCGCGGAAAAGGATTGGCTGCTCTCGCCCGACGCGTTTCCGATCGAGCAAAAATTTCTGGCTGAGCTCGAACAACTCGGGCATCGCTTGTTCGTTTTTCAGCGTGCCTGCAATCTGCTTTACCAACTCAGCGTCAAAGGAAAGCAGCCCGAGTGGGTCGCCCGCTATCTCGATGCCGGAAAGCCGAAAGAATTAATCGAATTTTCCCGGCGCAAAGAGATCCGTGACGATTTGCCGCGCGTTATTCGGCCGGACCTCATTCTCACCGAGGACGGTTACATCATCGCTGAAATCGACTCGGTTCCCGGCGGAATCGGACTCACCGCATGGTTAAATCAAACCTATTCGACGTTCGATAAGGAAATCATCGGAGCTGCTGACGGAATGCTCGATGGATTTCAAATCGTGTTACCGAACGGCGGCGACATCGTTGTTTCGCAGGAAGCGGCGACTTATCGCCCGGAGATGGAATGGATCGCTGCCCGGTTAAAAGATCGACATCATGGTCTGAACTGGCAGGTAGTCGCCGCGGAATATTACGAGCCGCAGGATGGTCGCGCTGTTTATCGCTTCTTCGAATTGTTCGATCTGCCGAACATTCCGAAAATCGACAATCTGCTCCGGGCAAACGCCGAAGGTCGAGTCACGATCACACCGCCGATCAAACCTTATCTGGAGGAGAAAATGTGGTTCGCACTGTTTTGGCTGAAACCGCTCCATGAGTTTTGGCGGCGTGAGCTGGGCGAGAAATATTTTACGCAGCTCCAGAAGGTGATCCCCTATTCCTGGCTGCTCGATCCAACGCCGTTGCCTCAACATGCGGTTATTCCGCGTTTAGAGATTCACGATTGGCGCGAAGCGGCAAAGTTCAGCCAGAAAGATCGAGATCTTCTTTTGAAGGTGAGCGGATTCTCGCCCCTCGGCTGGGGCAGCCGCGGAATTTCACTTGGGTCCGATCTCGCCCACGCCGAATGGGAAAAGAGAATCGACAATGCACTGGCCACATTCGACTCCTCGCCCACGATCCTGCAGCGTTTCCACAAGGGCCGCTTGTTCGAACATCGCTACTGGGATGCGGACTCCGCCGAATTGAAAACGATGAAAGGCCGTGTCCGTCTTTGTCCGTATTACTTCGTGGAAAACGATCGGGTGAAATTGCGCGGCGCTCTTGCCACCATCGTTCCGGCCGACAAGAAGTTTCTGCACGGCATGCGCGACGCGATCTTGGTGCCGTCGCGAAGTGAACCCTAGTCGTTAGGCGCAAGTCTGCGCGCCCGTTCGAGAGCCCGTCGGCAAGCCGCGCTATTCCACAGTAATTACGACTTTTCCTCGAGCGTGGCCTTCTTCCAGATATGCGATCGCGGCCGGGACTTCGCTTAACTTGTAAGTCCTATCGATGACCGGTTTCACCTTTCCGGACTGCATCATATCGGCCAGGATTGTCAGGTCCTTCTGGCTCGTGTCCGCCATCATCATACCCATTTGCTGACTAATGAACGGTGACATCACCATCGTTTTGATTACACGACCAAAGGGACCGACCCAGCGGCTGTCGTTTGGTCCTCCGCCCCCGATCATGACGTATTTACCCTGCGGGGTTAAGACGCCCCGACAGTCGGATAAAGAATGGTTTGGAACGTTGTCGAGAATCACGTCGTAACGTCGCCCACTTTTGGCGAAATCCTCTTTGGTGTAATCGATGACATGATCTGCGCCAAGCGATCGGACAAGATCGACATTTCTCGTACTACACACGCCGGTCACATCTGCACCGAATGACTTGGCTATCTGCACCGCGAATGTGCCGACGCCTCCGGACGCGCCGTTAATCAAGACCTTCTGACCCGGCTGGACTTTTCCTTTGTCGCGAAGAGCCTGCAACGCCGTGATGCCCGCTATGTTTACAGAAGCTGCTTGCTCAAACGTGAGATTGGCCGGCTTCAGCGCGACTGCGCCCTCGGCGCGCCGACATACATACTCGGCAAACGCACCGCCTCTTCCGCCGAACACGTCGTCACCTGGTTTGAACTGGGTCACATTCTTGCCGACGGCTTCAACTGTCCCCGCAAAATCGACACCAAGTTGTATGTCCTTTGGTTTGCGCAGGCCGACCCCCATCATGCGCATGATGTAAGGTGTGCCTTCGACGAAATGCCAGTCATACGGATTGATCGAAGCCGCGCGAACTTTTACCAGGATCTGGTCGTCATTTGGAACCGGCTTTTCAATGTTCTCGAGTTTGAGATTGGATAGACCGTAGTCGGAATAAACGATCGCTTTCATAGGATGATTGGGAGCAGCCGTCTGGCGATCGTAGTCGTTGGTTGATGTCCAGTAGGCGATCTGAAACCACACCAGCAACGCCAGCACGATCACGATTACGCTCCACTTTAGTATGCGTTTTATTTTCATAAGCCTGACGAATGTTTGAGATTAATGGCAGCCATCTATCATCGGCGAAGAGGTTAAGCCGCACCAGCTTGGGTTTGTTTCAGTCGCTTGGGAGCTCACTCAACGGTGATCACAACTTTTCCCCGAGCGTGTCCCTGTTCCAGGTAACGAAGAGCGTCGGCGGTCTCACTTAATTTGTAGGTCCGGTCGATCACCGGCTTCATTTTTCCGGACTGCATGAGATCGGCCAGGACCATCATGTCTTTTTGGTTAAATGCCGCGATAAAAGTGATGAACTTTTCGCTCACGAAGCGTGACCGCACATACGCATTGAGTTCACCAAGCAAACGCGTCGCGAAACCGTCGTGCCATCCTGCTCCTCCGATTCCAGCCATGACGCAGATCCCATTTGGATTCAAAATACGCCGGCGCTCCGAGAAGGAATGGTTACCAACGAGATCGTAGATCAGATCGTAGCGTTGATCGGTTTTCGTGAAATCCTCCTTCGTATAGTCAATCACGTGATCTGCGCCAATTGATCGGACAAGATCGACATTGCGCGTGCTGCATACGCCGGTCACCTCGGTCCCGAACGATTTCGCGATTTGAACGGCAAACGTGCCGACGCCTCCCGAAGCGCCGTTGACCAAGACTTTTTGCCCGGTCTGAATTTTTCCTTTGTCGCGAAGACCTTGCAATGCAGTGATCGCGGCCACCGGGACCGAAGCTGCTTGCTCGAAAGTCATGTTGGACGGTTTCAAGACAACTGCTCGATCCGCCAGTACGCAGATGTACTCAGCAATGGCGCCGTTCTTCCCGCCAAACACTTCGTCGCCAGGTTTGAAGTTGGTGACGTTCTTGCCAACTGCTTCGACGGTCCCCGAGTAGTCGACACCTAGTCGAGTGTCTTTTGGTTTACGCAGACCAAACAACGGGCGGAGGAGGAGCGGGCCTCGAATGGTGAGATCGAGTGGATTCACTGAATTCGCGCGAACCTTCACCAAGACTTGGTTGTCATTCGGAACCGGCTTTTCGATTTCTTCAACCTTGAGGACCTCGGGACCTCCATACTCGCAATGGGTAATGGCTTTCATCGGATTACTCGGAGTAGGTCTATGATCGCAATCGTTAGTCGATCTCCAGTAAGCGATGAAGCCGAGCAGGAACGCCAATATTAAGGCGAGCAAAATCACGCGTCCGCTCCACTTTAGTATTCGTTTTACCTTCATCGGCCTAACCAGTCTGCTCGCCCTGTTCCACAGTGATTACGACTTTTCCTCGGGCGTGACCTTCTTCGAAATACCGCATTGCCTCCGCGGTCTCGCTCAACTTGTAAGTCCGGTCGATGACGGGTGTCACTTTCCCCGTTTGCATGAAGTCGCTCAACAACTTCAGATCCTCTTTGTCCAGTTTCGTAACATACCTGACGAACTTCTGATCGACGAACCGCGACAACAGATCCGCCTTGAAAGTCCCAACGATACGTCCCCACGTTTCCGGGTGAAGTCCTGCTCCTCTGATTCCGGCAAGGACGCAGACGCCATTCGGAGTTAAGACGCGCCGGCGATCTGAGAAGGAGTGATTGCCAACGTTATCAAATATTACGTCGTAACGCTGCGTGCCTTTGGTAAAATCCTCTTTCGTGTAGTCAATGACGTGATCTGCGCCGATTGATCGGACAAGATCGACTTTTCCCGTACTGCATACGGCCGTTACCTCCGCGCCGAATGACTTCGCTATCTGAACAGCGAAAGTGCCCACGCCTCCCGTTGCGCCGTTGATCAGGACCTTTTGCCGCGGCTGAATGTTAGCCTGGCGAAGACCCTGCAAGGCGGTGAATCCCGCCCAAGCTACAGAGCCCGCTTGTTCAAACGTCACATTAGCTGGCTTAATGACCAGTGCTCGCTCGCGAGCACACGCATACTCCGCAAGAGAAGGACGAGCCACGCCAAAAACTTCGTCGCCCGGCTTGAACTGCGTCACGTTTTTGCCAACCGCTTCAACCTGGCCGGCCACATCGGTGCCTAACCGTGTCTTCTCTGGTTTGCGCAGCCCGGACATCAGGCGAAGCGGCCACGGCCCTCGCATCACGCCCGGATCAATAAAATTGAGGGAAGCCGCGCGAACCCTGATCAAGACTTGATCGTCGTTCGGAACAGGCTTTTCGACGTCTTCAAACTTAAGAACGTCAGGTGAACCATACTCGCAAAAACGAATGGCTTTCATCGGATTGACCAAAGCAGTCTTGCGATCGCAATCGTTAGTCGATCTCCAATAGGCGACGAACCCCACCAGGAACGCCAGGATCAACCCGACCAAAATCGCGCGCGTGATCCACTTTAGAATAAGCTTTATTTTCATCGGCCTAACGAAAGATCAGGCTGCGGCCGGCTGAAGCGCGCTTGAAAGAGCTGTTGGCACCTTGGCGCCCTTGATCAGAAGCCAGAGCATGATCGCGAGTTCTCCAAACAGAATTGGCTGCGCCCATTTGAACGCGGCTTCGTAGTAATCTGGAAAGAATAACGCCGTCACGCTCAGAGCTACGTAGCCGAGACAGTTGATCATTAGCCAGACACCAATGAACCGCGGCAGAAAACCGGAGCGAAAGACGAGAAGCCCAAAGGGAAAAAACAGCCACAACCCCCAAAAGATCTCGTTGATCAAGATCCCTCGACTGTGCAGACGAACAAACAACATCCCGAGTGCGTCGCGCTGTGGTTTGTCGAAGACCGTAAGGAAATCCGCGCCGCGGAAGAGAGTCAGCGCGGCAATGTTGTTAAGTGTGTTGAGAAATCCTACCGCGGCCGAGACCAACACGAACGCGACCATTAAACCAGCCCAAGTCTTACTGACACCGCTGAGCAACTTATAGAGAGCGATCCCGAGGCAGATAAAAATCACCGACCCAACGAGATCGGCCAGAATCGCGAGACGAAACATGGTCTCGTGAGCAAGGATGTTATCGGCCGTCGCGGCCGCGTTACCGCGCACGATAAGTTTGCTCGGAACATAAATCAGGCTGAAAGGACCAGTGATTACCATCGACAGATAGATGGCGCCGGCGATCCGGGCGGATTTCTTCAGTGGATGCATGGGATTTCTCCTTTGTTGGTTTTTTGGACGAGCAGATAAATCACAGCGGCCCGCGATAGCGGCGCAGCCGGACCGCTGCGACGATGAATGCCGCGGCGAATGCCAGCCCGATCCAGAGGCCCGGGCTGCTCAGGTATCGTCCTGGAGTGAGTTGTGGGCTATCGATCGTGTGACCGGTGAAGGCAAACGCTTCCGGGGCGAATCCCATCAAGCGGTTTCCGAGCATCTCCGCGAAATGCGACGTGTTGAACGTGATCTTCTCGAAGAAAGCGATCGCGAGCAGCGGTAAGACGGCCCAAAGAAATGTCGCGCGCCGCGCCCAGCCTGAAACCAACAAGGCCCAGCCGTAGATCGGCGCATGCCACAGCGCAATCGCAATCAGGCCGTAAAGCAGAACGAGCGATTGTTGAAACAAATTGAAGTTTGTCCATGTCGTTGCGGCAAGACCGCTCGGCAGCAGCGCCGCAGTGCTGATGAGCAGCATGACGAATTGCGTCATAACAATGATGGCGAAACTGACGAGCGGGAGAACAACCAGCGGAACGCTCACTTTCGAAAGCACAGTCGTGAGATCCGAAACCGGCAGTGATTTCCAAAAGAGGATGCTGCGCTCGCGACGTTCGCCGTGCAGAGCGTCCAGACAGTAAAACACTCCGATAATAAACGCGGTAAAGATCAACATTACCGCCGCGATGTCGTACGGCATCTCGATTGCCGCTCGTCGACGCGCTGAATCGAGCAACAAGGCATTATGCCTGCGACCCGCCAGATGAAAGGAGCCGACAAAGGAGCCGAACAAAATGATCGCGGCGACGATCGACGGCGCGATGTAGATCGAATGGTTCTCCCACAATTCACGCCAGACCGACCAATAGAATGGCCGGGTCGCGGTAGCGCTGGAGCTAGGAGCTAGGAGCTCGGAGTTAGCCTGCGATTCGCTGGATGGACTATTCATCTATTTCTTCCTCTCATCTCTGA
>WNFJ01624392.1_pt3 | contig 32211 bp, 30 predicted proteins | sample 5400461 | NCBI WGS metagenome assembly WNFJ01 (sample SAMN13153349, study PRJNA577476) | soil metagenome | isolation source: 115 cm saprolite on Douglas fir-dominated hillslope | place: USA:California | collected 2013-09-17
GCGCTTGCCATGTCATACCTTTTCAGGACGCATGGTGCCGAGCAGCCCAGCCGGCCGAAAAAGCAAAATCAAGATCAGAAGGGCGAAGGCAATGCCGTCCCGGTACGAAGAGATTAGATAGCCGGAGACGTATTCCTCCGTCAGGCCAAGCAAGAGCCCTCCGAGCATCGCGCCGGGGACGTTGCCGATACCGCCCAATACCGCAGCGACGAACGCCTTGAGGCCCGGCATCAGACCCATGAGAGGATTGATCGTGGGTCGCGAACCGGCGACCAGGAGCGCGGCGGCGGCGGCCAGAGCGCTTCCCAGCCCAAAGGTCCAGGCGATGATTCGGTTCACGTTGATCCCCATGAGCGCAGCGATGTTCGCATCGAAGGAGACCGCCCGCATTGCCATGCCAAACTTCGTTCGGTAGACGATGAACTGCAAAGCGAACATGAGGCCGACGGCCACGCCCAGCGATACGATGTCGTAATTGCTGATGTGGATGCCGAGCGGCTCGAAGTCGATTCGCGGGAAGGGTTCTGGGAAAAATCGCGGAGTGGGGCCGGGAGGAAACGCGATCCGTCCATCGCCGATGGGCGGAAGCTGAAAGCCGTACTCGAGAAGGAAAGAGACGCCGATCGCGGTGATGAGTGCAGTGAGGCGCGGCCGATGCCGAAGCGGCCGATACGCAAAGCGCTCGATAATCACTCCCAGAGAGCCGCACACCGCCATCGATCCGACGAAAACGATCGCCGCTTTGGCGAGGGAGGGGTGCTCATCGACATCGAGCATCTGCGCGATGTAGAGCCCCGTGAACGCGCCCACCATGTAGATATCGCCGTGCGCAAAGTTGATGAGCTTCAAAACGCCGTACACCATCGTGTAGCCGAGCGCGATGAGGGCGTAGATGGTGCCCACGGAGAGGCCGTTGACGAGGTGCTGGAAGAACTCGATCACGTTAATTCACCCGGTTCAGCATGTGCCTCACTCCGCCTCCGCTTCGCTCCGGCTCCGTTCCGGCAACAACTTCAGCCATGGCGGGCATGGGGGGAGCGAGGCCGCTCCCCCCACACCCCCCAGCCGGAGACTGCGTTTCCTCCCAGGTCTTGCACGGGCGGGAGGCTAGCGGCCCCGTGCCCTTGACATGATCTGCGTTTGTGTTCAGTATAGTCAGGCGTGTGGAGAAGTTGGGCATCGACCTGTGGACGGAGCGCAGTCGGCGCGACCGCACTCCAGCCGGTGAGCTGTGGATATTAATCGAGCTTGAATCCACAGCCCGCGACGTGGCTACGTAGGGGATGCGGCGGGCGGAAAAATGAGCTCGAAGGACACAAGGGCACCGGAGCTCGCGAAGGAAGCCCGCCGTGTGCTCGAGATCATGCGGCAACACGCACGGCGCGCTCTAGTGCTGGAGATGACTGGCACGCCGAAAGCGGGAAAAACGACCGCCGTCACCTCGCTGAAAGCGTTCTTCAAGGAATGCGGGTATCGAGTTCATCTGTTGACCGAGCGCGCTGCGGATTGTCCGCTGCCGATGAAAGGGCATTTTTTCTTCAACACGTGGACCACGTGCACAATGATGGCCGAAGTCTTGGCCACGGTCGATACGAACGTCGACCTCATCATACTCGATCGAGGATACTTCGACGCCCTGGTCTGGCTCGAACTGCAGCATAAGCGCGGCCAAGTTAGCACCGAAGAGAAGGCGGCTTTCGCTGCCTTTGTGATGCTCCCACGGTTCCGAGAGTTGCTTGATACTGCCGTGGTAATGAGGGTCGATCCGGAGACGGCCATACAACGCGAAAATGCGCATTTAATTATCCCACGCGCCGGCAGCATCATGAACCAACAGTCGTTAACTGAATTCAATATCGCTTTATCCGAGTTGTCTGCTCGATACGCTAGGGACCTTGTGCTAATAGAATTCAATTCGTCGACTCACAATGTCGTTGAGTCCAGCATCCGACTTGTCGAGTTGTTACTACCACGATTTGGCGTTTGGGCCGATCCGACGATTGCCGCGATGCCTCGGAAAACACTTGTGGATCTGCTCGGCAGACAGTCCTTTTTACGTGCGAATGAGGCGCGTGACGTCTGGTCGAAACTTCAACCGACGTTGCATATCGATCGGCGGGCGAATCTAGAGCGTAGTTCAGAATGGGTGCAGATCATTGCTTGTGGGGTCGCGACCCACGACGGCGGTGTCTTTGTATTTGACCGTTCCGAGCGCGACAAAAAGTTCAAGGACTACGGCAGGCAAGTCCTATGGAAGGGTTGTCACGTCGACAGTGGCTCTCCGCCGGATCTCGCGATCGTAACCGAGCGTCTGGTTCAGCGAATCCGTCAGGATTTGCATCTGGCGATCCCCCTCCTCCCGGAGCTTATGGGCCTTGTTTGGGATGAAAGCGAGGAACAATTTCATGTGGGAATGATGTTCAAAGTGCCAATCCATTCCGACGATGTCGCACGATCCATGAAGGAGAAGGAATTTCGAACTAGTGGACGATATCACACTACAACCGGCACGTTTCAAAAGCCAGCCGATCTACTCAGTGGGACCGATCTAGACCTTGAGGTGTGGTCCCGTCACCTCCTCAAAGAAATCGGAGTGTCGCCATGAACACAAGACGCTCAGCTCTCGCATTCGTACTCATCAAGATTAATATTGACGGGCGCGATCACTTGCTATTCCTGGCTCACACAAAGTGGGGCGATTGGGGGCTTGTGGGCGGGCACGTCAATAAGGGCGAGGAAGGTCGTTGGCTAGATACCGCTCGGCGAGAGGCAGAAGAGGAGCTCACTCCGCTTCGATATGGTCGAGATTTTGTTCTGAAAGGGCTGCTTGCAAGGCCCATCAGTTGGGGACCCGTGGAATCGCGCTCCGCAAAGGGAGCGGAGTCCATCTATTCTGCACAATATTTCACACTGCGATTCAAGCGTGACCCGGTCGAATTGCTTGCTCAATTGGATAGGGGGAATTTCCTGCTGGTTCCGCAGGAACATTTCAGTCCTCCGCTCTGGGACTCTGACGTTGCAGATACTCTTCGTCGGCTTGACGACGCTCTGCCGGAGGGTCTCTCTAGCGTACCGTGGAGCTGGCCGGTCACTGTCGAGGGCGAAAGGGTAGGTGTTCAGATTCGGCCCTTTCGGGCGGCGACGGAAGCGGTGAGCCTTGACGACGCTGACATCCTCGAGCCCGTTGGTCACTTGATAGCCGCGGAAGGGTAGGTTCCGCGGTTGTACGATCGCCGCGTCCTTCAGAGCGGAAAACGCAGTTCACCTGCGGGGGCGAGGGGCCCCTCCACAGACACACTCAAGGATTGATGGTCGTTGCGTACTTTGGGGCGTTCTTCTCTATGCCCATGACGACCGCCGACTTTACTGCGTTGTGGTCTTCGTCGATGGTGATGACGCCGCTCACTCCCTGAAAGTTCTTCGTCTTCTCGACCTCGTCGCGGATCGCGCCTGGGGAGAGATCCTTGCGCGACCTTTGCCGCGTCGTAGCCCAAGACGGCCATCGAGTCCGGGACGGCCCCATAGGTGGCTTTGTACTTGGCGACGAACTCCTGAATCGCCGGGGAGGGATCTTCGGGGGCGTAGTGGTTCGAAAAGAAAGAGCCGTCGAGCGCTCCTTTGGCGACCTCGTAGAGTTTGGCGGAGTCCCACCCGTCGCCGCCCATGAGCACTTGCTTCATGCCGAGCTCCCGCTCCTGACGAGCGATGAGCGCTACCTCTGCGTAATAGCCCGGCACGTAGATCGCCTCCGGACTCTTTGCCCTGATGGCCGTTAGCTGGGCTTTGAAATCCTGGTCGCCGGCCTTGTAGCTTTGGTCGGTAACGACCTGTCCGCCCAGCTCCTGAAACTTGTTCGCGAAAAACTGAGCGAGGCCGACCGAGTAGTCGTTGCCGACGTCGCGCAGAACCGCAACCCTCGTGAGTTTCAGCCTGTCGCGGGCATCGATGAAACAGACGCGAAAGACGTACGGGCGAGTCTTGCCGTTGTCTTTGGTTACGCGGGGGTTCGTCGAGGTTGGCGTGATCATCGGTACCCTGTTCGAGTCGGCGATTGGCGCCATCGCGAGCGATCGGCTCGAGGCCACCTCGCCGAAGAGAACGGAGACCTTGTCTTGGGTGATGAGTCGGGTCGCGGCCACTGCCGCTTCCTCGGGCTTGCCTTGGTCATCGAGCGTCTGCAAGACGACCTGCTTGCTATGGACACCCCCTTTCTTATTCTGCTCGCCCACGGCGAGACGAAGGCCGTCGTCGGTCGACTTGCCGAACGTCGCATTGTCACCGGTCATCGACCCCACGTGACCGACCAGAACCTTGTCACCAGCAGCAGTGGGACCGCCCCCCGTCGCGGGCGCGCCCGCAGACTCTTCCGCCTTCTTCTCCCGACAACCCATCGTCGTCGCGGCGAGCGCCAGCAGGGTGACCGCAATCGCTCGCCCGTGTCGCATCCGGGGATAGTACCGGTAAGTCATCGAATCGTCACTCGATGGCCTCGAGGAAAGTTCGATCATTGGGGCGGCTCATCGACCGCCCTGCCCGCCGCCTCCGCGCCGAAACGTCGCTCGCCGAGCTCTGTTGGCTCGGTGAGCCCGTGGGGGACTCAATTGGCTGAGCTGTTCGGAAGAAAGGCCCCCCGGCTCCTTTCGGAACCGGGGGGCTGGACCTCTGGACAGAGGTCGATTGCGCGGTGAACCGCGCGTTTGCGTGTCGTGCTGTCAGGTGCCGTGCGTCGGGGCGGTCCCCGGCGCGGGTGCCGCCGGCGTCGTCGCAGCGGGCGCTTTGATCTTCGCTCGCTGCTTCTTGCCGACGATGTGCCGCGCTTGTCGCGTGGCTTTCCGCGTCACTGCCGCTGCGGCCTTTTGCTCTGCGGTCAACGGCGTGCGCACCTTGCGGGGCGCGATGCCGAAGTCCTCGAGCGTAGAGGGCGCGTTGCCGAACCGATTGACGACGAAGGCGTGAAAGGCCCCGAGAACGGGGACAATCGTAGCCTTGCCGTCTTTCATGCTCTTCAGCGCATCCTTCCATTCGGCCTTTGCAGCGTCGCTTCGCGTGACAACGTCAATCAATTGTTGGAGCAACTGAATGAGCGCCGGCGCCGCGAACGTTGCACCGTTGAACGCAAGAGTCTCGTTCGCGAGGTGCTTCTCCGTGCCCGTGATAAGGCCACGGGCGCGCTGCTGCAGATTGCTTTTGGTTGGGTTGATTCCACTCATGACTGTTTTCCTCCTTTCTGGGGGATTGCCGCGGCGGTGCGTGGTTGGCGCCCGCATCGACGTCCCTTATAATGGGAGGACGCGAAAACGGCGTTTCTGCCATGCCGCGCGTCGATTTCTTGAAGAAAGTGCGCAACGCCATGGATGTTCTTGCCTTTTCGCGCACGCGTGAGGCGCGTTCCTGCATGACCGCCGGGCGTTCGTGGATGCACACCGGGCATTCGTGGAAACTATGCTGGGGTACTCGTGCACGTACGCCACGGCATCAACGCACGTACGCCGTGGCATGCGTGCAATAACGCCGTCGATGCGTGCACTCACGTCAGGGCATGCGTGCAATGACGCCGTCGATTCGTGCACCCACGCCAGGGCATGCGTGCACGTATGCCGTGGCATGCGCGCAATGACGCCGTCGATTCATGCACCCACGCCAGGGCATGCGTGCACGTACGCCGTGGCATGCGTGCAATGACGCCGTCGATTCGTGCACCCACGCCAGGGCATGCGTGCACGTATGCCGTGGCATGCGTGCAATGACGCCGTCGATTCGTGCACCTACGCCAGGGCATGCGTGCACGTACGCCGTGGCACGTATGCGTGAGTACCCTCATACGCCTGCGGCGATGCCGTGCGTCCCTGCGCGGTACGGCGGCATCCGTGCCGGTGCCGCGTATCCACGCATGCCGACGCTCCGGACCCACTTGCAAGACGCGGGCTCCGATGCACGTGGACCGCGGGACCCGGCGCCGTCGGCCGTGCTTTACACGGCGAACACCTTCACGCCGTTGAAGAACGAGACCGCGAGCCGCGTGAGGTCGTCGTAGTCGGAGGTGAAGACCAGATCGCCGCGGCGCGCGGCGGAGGCGACGACCACGGCGTCGACGAGTGTCGCCCGAGGCACCGCGGCGATTGCTTCGCCCGCCAGGCGAGCGAGAGGCAGCTCGAGCGGCTCGATGTCGACGCTCATGAGAATGTCGTCTCGGCGGTCGCTCCGACCACGCCACCACTCGCCGACGACCACCGTCGGTACCGTGATCCGAACGCCGTCGGCGATGGCAACATGCCAAATGCGAGAGAATCGGCCGGACCGTCGTTCTAGCGCGATCAGCGCACCCGTATCGAGCGTGATTCCGACGCTCATTGTGATCGTGATCGTCGCAGCGGGTGCCTCCGTTTCGGCGGATGCCGCGGGCGTTTGCCGTGAAGAAGCTTTCGGATATCCGCCGCTTCCTCATCGGTCGGAGCCGTCTCGGGGCCAAGCCAGTTGAGCGTGCGCAGGCGTGCCTGCTGGCGGCGCGCGTCCTCGACGGCTTGCGTGACGACGGACGAGAGACTCCGCCCCTCCGCCTTTGCACGCCGCTCAGCCCACTGGACATCGTCGGCTGGCATCGAGATGCTAATTTTTCTGGCGGGACCTTTCATTCCTACCAAGGGTAGGAAATGGGAGGCGCACACGCAAGCACTCCACCCCGGGCCATGGCAATCGAAGGCGGCCTTGAGTCGCGCAGCTACAGTCCCCGCATCCCCTAAAGGACAACTACGCGCATCCCGTCTCCCACGTTGGCGACTCGACCGAGCGCACCGTGGTGCACTCTCTTTGCCCAGCGGATCGCGGCGATGACGCGTTCGCTGCTCGGCGGGTGCGGTTCTGCAAGCGCGAGACGACCCGCTACCAGCGACGCGAAAGTGCAGCCGGTGCCGTGTGTGGGGGGTATATCCAGGCGCTTAGCGCGGAGCTCGACCACTTCCCCATCGATGGCAAGGACGTCGATGGACGCCGCGCCCTCCATGTGGCCCCCTTTGACGAGGACTGCGCGCACACCGGTGCGCACCAGCGCGCGCGCGGCGTCGTGCGCTTCACCTACAGTGCGAACGCGTTCGCCCAGGAGCGCCTGTACCTCGGGCAAGTTGAGGGTCACCAGCGTCGCGAGCGGCAGGAGCTCCTCGCCGAGGGTTCGAAGGTCGCGCGACGAGAGCAGACGAGCGCGGCCGCGCGTTGGCAAGATCGGGGTATCGACGACGATCGACAAATCCCTGTGGCGCCCGAGCAGGCGCGCAAGACCCCGGATGTTGCTCCCGCTTCCGAGTGCGCCCACCTTGATTGCGCGCACGCGCTGATGAGCAAGTACTTCGCTCACCTGGGCGACGAGCTCAGTCGTTGGGATCGTGCGAACCGCGCGCAGTCCCGCCGTTGATTGTACGGTCATCAGGGCAACGGCCGCGCATCCGAACGCACCGGCTGCCGCGAACGCGCGAAGGTCAGCGACAATGCCCGCGCCCCCCCCGGGGTCGAGGCCTCCAATGGCAAGTGCACACGGCAACGAGAGAGATGTCACTTTTGGCGGATCCTACCACCCCTCACACAGCTCGAACGCGTTGGCCTCCCCGCGACCGCGCAATTGACAGTTCGAAGCGAGCGCTGCTACCTGACGAGAGGATGCGCGCGCGCCCGGGGTCGATTCGTGCCGCGAGCGTCGTCGTCGCAGGCGTCTTGGTGACGGCCTTCGGGGCCGCCGATGCACGGGCACAGTGCGTCGACGAAGAGCTGAAGCAGGAGCTTGTCGGCGGTCGCCACTACCGCGGAGTGCAAGAGCGCCTCTTCACGAAGGCCTTCCGTCACGAGCTATCGGCCTTGGGCGGCATTTACGCTGCCGACCTTTACTCTTCCAACTGGATCGTGGGCGGCGCGTACACGTTTCACTTCAGTGAAGATCTCGGTCTCGAAGCGAGCGTCCAATTCACGCGCTTTCATAGTGCCGTAACCGACGCTTACGAGCGCCGTTATCCCCAAATCCAGGTGCTCGACCGCCCGGACAAGCCCGGCACGCTCTACTTGGGACACCTTGTCTGGTCCTTTGCCTATGGGAAGCTGCGGTGGATGGGGGGCGGCATCAGTCGCTTCGATTTCAATCTGGCCATCGGTGCCGGCGTGACAGACGACTCTACTTCGCGCAGTGTGACCGGCAGCGCGGGGATTGGAACGAAATTCTTCTTCGGCCGCTGGGTCGCGCTGAGATTCGACGCGCGTGACCATGTGCTGAGGGAGGTGCTGGTGGGTGACGAGCATCTCGTGAACGACGTGGTGGTCACGCTCGGGGCAAGCATGTTCATTCCGTTCGGGGGCTGAAGGGCCTTGGCGTAGAGAGCGATTTGGGGGCACCATCGGCGGATGCGCACCCGGGTCTTGCTCGCCGCGCGAGTACTTGTGGCGACGCTTGGCATCGGCAGTCTCGCGCTGGCGCAGTCACGGACGCACCCGGCGAAACCGGGCAGCAAGACCAGCGCACCCACCGGCCCATCGAGCGACGGTGGAGCCGCCGCCGCCCCTTCAGCGGCCGAAGTAACGGAAACGGCCCGCCTGTCACCCCTCAACCCCGCGCCAAATGAATTCTCGGAAGCCGGGGCTCCTGCCTCGATCGACTACGAACGACTGCTCGCGGACATTGCGTCGCTCCGCGCGCGCGTGGCTGCCGTGAGCGACACACTTTTCCACTCTCATCTATCGCTTGCACTTCAGACGAGCGGCGATCACGGTCGCATCGCCGCCCTAAACGTCTTGCTCGACGACGGGATCGTGTGGTCGTCTCCGGCTTCGTTTCACGCCGACGACGCCACGACCATCTACGATCACGCCGTCGCCCCGGGCCACCATGCGGTAACGGTGGACATCGAGCGCCGCGACGATCGAAACGATACTTTCCGTTCGTCGCAGCGTTCGCGGTTCATCGTGGACGTGCCGGCGGACCAGAGTCTCTCGGTGCAGGTGAAGCTGTCCGATGAATCGGATATGGGCGGCGAGTTCCCCAACGCCAAGAAGGGGCAATATGAGCTTCTTGTCTCCGCTCGCGCCAAGGCGCAGCCGATCGCCAGGTGAGAGAGTGATGCGCTCGCACTTCGCGACGGCCCTGGTCCTGTCGCTCGTCGCGACGATTGCGCATGCGCAGCCCGCGAAAACATCGTCGCCCCAAAGCTCCACCCCGGACGGCGATCAGGTCTTCGCGGGCGCGCTCCGGGCCTACCAACTGGCGCTGGCTCAGCGCCATCTCGGGTTGGGCGAGCTGCGTCGCGAACAGGTCAGCGCGCGCGTCGCCGAGGCCGAAGGGCTGATGGCATCGGGACGCATCGACGAAGCGATCGCTCGACTCGCCCAGATCGTCGAACACGAACAGTTCACGCTGTTCGCCGATACCGAGGAGGGCCGCGCGGCACTGTTCCGCCTCGGAGACGCGCTGGCGACCGCGGGCGTCTTCGAGCCCGCCCGCGGGTACCTTCGTCGCCTTCTCGAGACCCGCGGGGCTTGGGCTGACGACGGGCCTGCCCACGTCTGGCCACGACGGTCGGTGCGCCGGCTTGTCGACTTGGCCCTCGAAACCGAGCAGTTCACCGTCATCGGGCGTGACCTCCAAAGCGTCCCGCCGACCGCACCGGAGGAGGTTCGAGGCGAAATCGCCTACATGAACGGCCGAGCGCACGAAGCTGCCGGCGACGTCGACGCAGCGCTGGCGGCCTACGGCGCGGTTACGCAGCGGTGCAGGTTCTGGGCACACTCCACGTACCTGTCGGCGCTTATTCACGTTGAACGGGGGAAATACAAGGAAGGCGAGGAGCTGCTTTGCAAGATTGCCGATCCGCAGCGCAGCGCGTCGACGACGCCGGTGTTTGCCGACGAGAAGTTCTTTGCCGTGCGTGACTTGGCCCGGCTCGGCCTCGGCCGGATCGCCCACGAAGAAGGACGCAATGACGACGCCCGGTATTATTACTATCTCGTTCCACAGGACTCGGATCGTCTGGCCGAGGCCCTCTACGAAGCGGCGACAACACGCTACGAAAAGAAGGACTACGACGGCGCCCGCGCTCTGTTGGACGAGCTCGCAGCTCTCGGGGTGCATCACCGGTACGAAGACGAAGCGTGGGTACTCGACGCTTGGGTCGACCTCGCACGCTGCCGCTTTGCCGATGCCGACAGGAAGCTCGTGGAATTCATTAAGCGGTACGAGCCCATTCGGGAGGGGGCGAAACGTATCGGCGAGAACGACATGGCGACCGCTCGCTTGCTCGCGGCAGCCCACTCCGGATCCGACGCGGCGGGTGCAGAAGTCGGCGGGGTTGACGCGGAAGTCGCTCGGACAATCTCCGCTCTCATTCGCGTCGATCCTAGCTACGGTCGGGTGCTTCGCCGCCGCGCCGTTCTCGAAAGAGAGGCCTCGGCGCTTACCGGCGCAATGAGCACTCTCGTTGACCTGCAGCGCGCACTCGCCAAAAGTGGCGAGCTACGTTCGGCGACCGGCCTTGATGAAGATCCTGCACGCAGGCCACGCGAGGTACGTGACGCGATCGCGGGTGTTGAACGCCAGATTCGCGATCTCGAGACCGGCCGGCTACCGGTCGAGCGTACCGCGCCCCTGCGCGAACAGCTTTCGTCTCTGAGGGCGCGGGCGGCTCAACCGGCGGTCGCGACGGAGATTCCGTCCGGGCCGACCGCCGCCGCTTCGGGTCCCGATCTGGCCGATTTGGTGCGCGCGGACTCCGCAAGCGCAGGCGGACTACTCGCCCGGATCGCCAATGTTCGCAAGGAGCTTGCTGACGCTGAATCCGCCCTCGCGAAAGACGCGCTGCATCGACTCGACTTGCGTCTCTCGCGCCTGCTTCGTCGCGCGCGACTGGGCCGAATCGAGAGCGTGCTTGGGCGAAAGCGGGCATTGGAAGTGGAGGTCGAGGCGATTCGGCTCGGCTACCTTCCGCAGGATGCAGTCGATTCGCTCGATGCCGCCCGCTACCTCGAAGACAACGAAGAGTACTGGCCGTTCGAGGGAGACGACTGGTCGGACGAGTACGTCGGCGGCGAGGTGAAGTAAGGCCATGCGAAGCCGAGTCCTCGTTTGGACTGCGATCGTTTCGCTGACCCTCGTTGTTCGAGGTGGGCACGCTGCAAACGTGAAAGGAGGGGCTGCCGCTGGGGGTCCCATCCAGCCGGCGAGCGAACGCATTCTCGTGGGGGCTCGATCCGCACCGCTACGAACGCAGGCTGTGCGCGGGAGAGAAGCGGATCGGGCAACGGCCGCGGGACGGCCGGCGATTCGAGGACCCAAGATACCGGACTCGCTCCGAGCGCAGCTCAAGGGACGCCTCGACGCACGGGTATCGGCAGACGTGGTTCGCCTCAAAGAGCTTCGCGGGGAGGCCATCGGCCTGCTGCGACAGTTCGTCGCGGAAACACCTCGTGGAGCGCGGGAGATGCCGGAAGCGCTCGTCCGACTCGGGGAGCTCGAGTGGGAGAACGAGCGCGAGGCGTTCGTCGATCGCTTCAAAGCTTGGGAAAGGAAACCAGTGGACCAACGCGGCCCGGTCCCCGAGCTCGACTATCGCACGGCGCGAGAACTGTTTGGTCGTATCCTGCGCGACTACCACTGGTTCGAGCAGTACGATTTCGCCCTCTACATCGACGGCTTCCTGGCCTTCGAACAGAACAAAGAGGACGAGGCCAGAGAACGATTCGAGCGCATCTTGCGCGACTATCCCGAAAGCCGCTTCGTGGCCGATGCCCACATGGCCAGGGCCGAAACGATTTTCAATGGCTCTTTCGACTACGCAACCGCGCTGGCCGAATACGAAAAGGTGCTCGCGTACAGGGGCCGAATCGACCCTTCGCTCTATGGCTTGGCGCTCTTCAAGAGCGCGTGGTGCTACTGGCGGTTGGGCAAGAACGATGAGGCCGCACGGCGCTTCGTCGGAGTCTTCGAGGCGACCGATGCCGGAGGCGGGGGCGAGAAAGTGAGTGCGGCTGAGCGCCGGCAGCTCGATGAGCTGCAGAGCGAGGCGCTCAAGTACGTCGTCGAAGTGTTTTCGGAGGACGAAAGGAACACCGCACAAGACCTGCACGCGTTCCTCACAAAAATCGGCGGCGAACGGTTCAGCGGTACGATTGTGCGTGCGCTCGCGGAGCAGTTCTACGCTGAGGCGCACTATGAGCGTGGGGTCGAGGCGTACGAGCTTCTGCTGAAGCTCGAGCCCACGAGCCCCGACGCTGGCCGCTGGGTGCTCCAGATCGCGCTTGGCTACGACGCTGTCGAGGACTGGCCGCACGTCAAGTCGACGTACGAGCGCGCCATCGCCCAGTACACGGCCGACGGGGCGTGGGCGCGCACACAAGACGCGACGCACGACGCGAGCAATGTGACATCGACGACGACGGCGATTGAAAAAGCGCTTCGCGAAGACGCGACGTCTCTGCACGCGAAAGCACAGAAAGACAGAACGAGCGTCGCCGAGTTTGAGGGAGCCGCGGGCCTTTACGACGTGTATCTTTCGAAGTTCGCGCAGCAACCGAAGGCGTATGAAGTCCACTTCGATCTCGCTGAGATCGATTTTTTTCGGTTGCGCAGAAATCTGGACGCCGCAGCGCACTACATCGCGGCGGCGCGAGCCATCCCGTCAAAGGACAGCAGCGCGGCGCTGGCGACGATGCGACACGACGCGCTGTACAACGCGCTGGTGGCCCTCTCGCGCGAAATGGACAACAAGCCGCAGAGCCCGACCAAATCGGCCGCGGAGAGTCCCAAATCGACCGCCGATCCCTTCGCGCGCGCTTCGGACATGTACGCCGAGACGCTCGAACTCTACGCTCAATACTACCCGGGCGACCCGGAGCTACCGGCAATGTTCTACCGCCAGGGCCGGCACTATTTCGATAGCGGCAGTTACGATTCCGCCGTGAAAATATGGGGGATGCTTATCGAGAAGTTCCCGAACAGCGAGCCATCCCGCGACGCGGGGGACAGCATCCTCGAATCCTTCAGCCGCGCGAAAAACTACGAGAATATCGAAACCTGGGCGCGGCGCCTCAAGGCGCTGCCAAGCTTTGCTGCTCCGAAGGCCCAGGAGCGGCTCGACGCGTTGATCGTTGTGTCTGTGTTCAAACAGGGCGAGCAGAAGGCAGTGGCTGGCGATCATGCCGGCGCCGCAAGCGCGTACCTGCGCGCGGCCAAGGAATTTCCAAAAGACGCACGTGCGGCGCAGGCCTGTGTCAACGCAGAGCAGGAGGCGAAACTTACCGGTGACGTAAAGACATTGCGCGAGGCGGCGCAGCTCGCCATGGGGCCGCGTTACTCGAGCAGGCCCGAATCGCCAACGGGCGCTTGGATCGCAACCACTACGCTGCAGGCGATGGGTCTCTTCGGCGAAGCGGCCGACATCGCCGAGACGATGGCGAGTCTGAATGACCGCGAGCACCCGAACTACGCAAAATTCGAACACGAGAAGGACGCGGCATACAACGCAGTCGTTCTACGTGGCGCCACCGGCGATCACGGCCGCGCCATTGCGGACGGCAACAAGTTCCTGGCAGCGTACGCCGGCACCCCCGAAGCGGACGAAGTTGTCTTCCAGGTCGGGCGCGCTCAGCAAAACGCCGGTCACCCGAGGGACGCCGCGGAGCTCTACCAGCGATACCTGGCGCGCGCGAAGAACTTGGATCACCGAGTCGAGGGGCTCGTGCTCTTAGCCCAGGCGCAGCTCAAGATGGGAGACGAACGAGGAGCCCAGTCGTCGCTCGAGGAAGCGTCGAAGCTCGGCAGGCAACGTGGCCGAGAGCTGGAGGCCGAAGGAAAGTACGCAGTCGCTCACGCACGCTATCTGGTTGGCGAACGCATTCTGGCGAAGTTTGAGCAGATTCAAATTCAGGGCGACATAAAACAGCTCAAGGCTCGCCTGAGACAAAAGACAGAACTGCTCAAAGACGCTGCCAAAGTCTTTTTGGATTGCGTGTCCTTGGGAGTAGCGGAGTGGACGACCGCGGCGCTCTACCAAATCGGCCACATGTATGAGGCTTTCGCAAAGGGACTTCGCGACTCGCCGGCGCCCCCCGATATAAAGACCGAAGATCAAAAGGCGGACTACCAAGCCCAAATCGAAGAGTTCGCCGTTCCGATGGAAGAGCGCAGTCTGGACGCCTATGAAAATGGATGGAAGAAGGCCATGGAGCTCGGCATCTACAACCAGTGGACAGCCAAGATGCGGGAGGCGCTCGGCCGCTTGAACACCGAGATATACCCGCCGTTCAAGGAGACCGGCTTCGAAGTTCGATCCCAGGGCCCGCTGCCTATGCCGCCGCTCGTCGAGGCTCGGTCACGTTAATTCACCCGGTTCAGCATGAGCCTCACTCCGCCTCCGCTTCGCTCCGGCTTGGTTAACGAGAAACCCGGTTCAGCATGAGCCTCACTCCGCCTCCGCTTCGCTCCGGCTCCGTTCCGGCCCGGGAATTCAGCCACCCCAGGTTTGGGGTTTGGGGTCCCGGCCCCAAACGGCGTGGAGGGAGCGAGGCCGCTCCCCCCACACCCCCCAGCCGGAATCGCGTTTCGTGCGTCACGTGGCGAATCTACCGGTGCGCCGCCACCATGCGGCGCTCAGTTTCATTCAGCGTTGCGTGCGTGTGTTTGTTCCTCATGGCGGCTTGTGGAGGGGGCACTGCTGCGGGGGGTCTGCCTGCGGCGAAGACGGTGCAGCTGCCACCTAGTAACCCCGTCGCCGTGTCGAAGATGATGCAGGGAGTTCGGGCGGCGAGGGATGGTCAGCGCGAGAACGCCATTGCCTTTCTTCGCGAAGCGATTCGACTCGATGCGACGCTTTGGGAAGCGCGCTACGACCTCGGCGTCCTGTTCGCCAATGCCGGAGACCTCGGAGAGGCCGAGGAGCACCTTGCGGCGGCTGCGAAGTTGTCGCCCGACGCGCAGGACGTGGCCGTTGCGCTGGCCGAAGTGCGACGTCGCAGAGGCGAGCACAAGCTTGCCGCCGAGGGCCTCGCGACCTTCGTCCACGACCATCCAGGCGCGATCGTAGCGCGAACCCTGTTTGCCGCGGCGTTGCGCGAGAGTGGGCAAATCGACAAGGCGATTGCGGAGGCGGGGGAGGTTCTCGCGCGAAAACCGGCCGATGCGTCGGCGCTTGCGGAGCTGTCGCTCTCCCACCTTGCGAAAGGCGAAAGGGAAGCCGCTGCCCTGCTGGCAAAGCAGGCTCTCGACGCGAATCCAAACAGCGCCGTGGCCCACCGAGCCACCGGCCTGCTCGACTTGGCGAACGGCGACGACGCCGCGGCCTTCAACGAGTTTCGCAAGGCTTCGCAGGCCGACCCGCACGACACGACTTCGAGACTGAATATGGGCGTTGTCTTGTTGCGAGCCGGCGCGTACGGCAAGGCAGAGGAGCAATATCGGGAGATCCTCCGCCAGTCGCCCGATGACGGAGACGCGCAGGTGGGCCTCGCGGCGGCGCTTCGTGGGGGGGCCGACGCTCAGCATCCACAAAAGCTCGAGCAAGCGCGGACACTGCTCGAGAAGGTCCTGTCGGTCGATTCGCACGATACGAGCGCGCTCTTCAATCTCGGGGCGCTCTACGCCGACTTTCTGAAGAAACCGGCAGACGCGGCTCCCCTCTTCAAGCGTTTCCTCGTCGACGCCCCGAGCGATGACCCGCTGCGAGCATCGGCGGAAAGGTATGTATCCGCCGCTTCCGCAAGCGCCCCCGCAGGCCTCGCCCCGTTTGGGGTCGGGGCCCCAAACGACAAACCTGGGACGGCCCCAAACGACAAACCTGGGGCGGCCCCAAACGACAAACCTGGGACGGCCCCAAACGACAAACCTGGGACGGCCCCAAACAACAAACCTGGGGCCAAAAAGTAGTTCGTCGTCACAGCGCCGTACGACGCAGGATCGCGCTACACTTGTCGCTCGGCCATGGCCACGCGTCGCAGCCTGTCGGGGGACTCGCTCGCACTCGCTCGCACCATCTTGCTGGCTCTCGCCGTTCCGGGTGTCGTTGCGCTCGTCGCAAGCGCTGCATTCGCTCAGGCCCGCAGGCCCCCGGCGGCCGCTCAACCGAACCGTGCTCCGGCCCGCGCTCCGGCTCCTAGAGGCGCGTTCGCCGCGTCCGACGGCGGGGGCCGCGCTCCAAGTCCATCCCTGGCGAGCTCACCCTCGGGTACCACAAGCACACTTTCTGGCGACTCCGGTGTGGTCGAGGCCAAGACGGTCGACGGCGGAACTCAAGTGTTCAAGTTCAGTGAGCTCGACATCGAAGGCCGCTTGAAGAGTCCGCAGCTCGTCTACTTTCTTCGCCGCGTTCGAGCGGAGTTTGCCGCAGGCGAGCTCGGCCACCGCAGCTTTATGAGAGAGATGTCGGAAACTCGCCGGGAGAACTTCTGACGATGACGCCCGCGCCGCCGCAAGTTCTGCGGGTCGCAGCGGCTTGGGGCACCACTATCATCGGCGTCAAGCTCCTCGATCCAGGACAAGACTGCGTGCTGGGGGATGCTCCGAATGCCCTCGCATCGATGCCCGATGCACTGCAAGCGCCCGAAGTACCACTGCGTTCGGTGGGCGGCGCATGGGAACTCGATGCTCGCGGCGCAATGAGCGGAGTGCTGCTGCTCCGAGGACGCGAGGAGAACGTACTTAGGCTCGGTCGCAGTGGCGCACCCGTGCCCGTCGTCCCTGGAGACTACGGCCTAATTCAGTACGGGCTCTTTTCCGTATTTTTTCAGTACACAGCCGCCGCACCTGCGATGCGAAAACCGCGGGGTGGGTTGCTCCTTCCCTTCGCATTGCTTTCGCGCTTGCTTATGGTCACCGACCCGCTGGCCGGACTCTCGCTCTTCTCGAGCCTCGTGTTCCATCTCGGTCTCATTGCGCTTCTCGTCTTCAACTGGACGCCACCCGACTATCGGATGCCCCCCGAGCTTGTGAGTCCCGAAGATTATGCCGCACGATTCGGGCTGAAACGCGTCCTGGCCGAAATGGCGCCAGCAACCGCCAAGGGAGATGGTGGCGGGTCTCCGAAGGGGCCCAAGGACCCGGGCGCGAAAGACACGAAAAAGCAGGGCGGCGGGCAGAAGATCCTGGGCAAGGAAGGAAAGGCCGGACTGAGCGGCAAAGAGGACCACAGCGAGCTGCCCGGCGACATCAAGCCCGTCACGACGTACGGCGGCCTGAGCGAGGCGCTCGCCGACACGGGCACGGAGATCAAGAAGACGCTCAGCGAGATCCAGACCGTCGCCGATGCCCTCGGCGGCTTGAACTCCGCCAACGTAGTCCTCGGAAGCGGGCCGGGAACCGGCCTTCGTGGAACTGGGTCGGGTGGTGGGGGCACGGGGGCTGGGGTCATGTTCGGCTCCGGCACGCTCAACACGGGCTGGGGGCAGGGCATGGGCGGTGGCTTTGGAACGGGCGGAGGCCGCGGAGGAGGGGGGCTGGGCGGCACGGGGGGCGGTACGGGAACGGGAACGGGAACCGGCGCCGGAGGCCGTCCCGGCGAGCACGGTATCGCCGGCGGCGCCGGCGGCACGTCGCACGGAGGACTCAGTCCCGAGCAGATACGCCGCGTCGTCGTGGCGCACTCGGGCGCGCTTCAAGCCTGCTACGAGATCGAAGCCCAGAAAGATCCTTCGCTGCGCGGTGGGGTCACCGCCGCATGGACAATCGATGCAACCGGAGCCGTAACGAGTGCAAACCTCGCAGGGTCGACGATTCACAACGCGCGTGTCGAGGGGTGCGTGCTCCGCCAGGTGCGCACTTGGCACTTTCCCTCGAGCGACGGGACCTCTCAAGCCACTTTCCCATTCGTATTCGGGCTGAGGCGCTGACGCGCCCTACAGACCGAGCCAAGGGCCGGGCGAGACTGTGCGCGAGCCTTGCCTTACTTCGAAGTAAAGCATTGGCCCCTGTCCGTCGTCGCCTACCGTCCCGATGCGCTCGCCCGCGCCCACGTCCTGGCCCGGCTTCACGTCGATTTCGTCGAGGTTGCCGCTTACCGTGTAGTAGTGGCTGCCGTGATCCAGAATGATGATGCGGCCATAAGGACCGTATCGGTCGGCGAAAGCCACGCGGCCCGCGAATACGGCACGAACGACCGAGCCGGCAGCGGCGCGGATCTCGAGACCCGGTCCGTCGGTTCCTTCTCGACGGGCAGGGCGTACCTCGGCGCGCGCGACCACCGGAAAGAGCAACCGCCCGCGGGCCGCCGCAAACCCCCCGCCGGAAACGTCTCCCGTCACGCCCCCCGCGCCCCCGTAGACTGCGACGTACTCTGCGGCAACGCCGCTTGAGGTCTCGAAGGCCCGGTCGAACGCTTCCTGGCGCCTTAGCTCGTCCTGCACCGCCATTCGAGCCGCGTTCATCGTCTGCCTCTGACTGGCAAGGTCCACGTGGTCGCGAGCAACTCGCTCGAGATCGCGCTCGAGCTCCTCGGCGCGGGCGTGCAATTGCCGCTGCTGGCTGATGTCTTGCCCGACCAGCCGCCGAGCACGCTCGACGTGCATGGCGTGGGAGACCAGAGACCCAAAACCGCCACCCACCGGCAGGAGGCCAGCACGCGTCAGCTTGTAGTACGCACGACCATGACCGATCAAACGTGCGTGCGCGATCGCAACTCGCCCCGCCATCTGCGCCAGCTCCGCTCGGTCGGCTTGCTGCTGAGAGTCGAGATCCGCGATCCGTCGGTCAAGCGCCGCAAGCGCCAGCGCTGGATCGCTCGGAGCCTGTCCGGGCAGGCCCCGAGCCCAACCGAGCGACAGCGACGCGGCGATGGCCACGGCTGTCCCCAGAGCCACAAGGCACGCCTGTCTCAAACGGCCACCAGTTTGCGCAAGCTGACAAGCGCCGCAAGACCCCCCAGCAGGGAACCCAGAATGACCATCGAGCACGCTACGGGCCATGGCAAGAAGCTCGGATCGAGCCCGACGAGCGAAGCCAACTCCGAATCGAGCCGACCGCGGACAACGACGAACAACAGCCCGAGGAGCGCGATGGCCCCGAAAGCGCCGAGCGCTCCTTGCACGCTGCCTTCGACAAGAAAGGGCTTCTTCACAAACCCGTCTGTTGCCCCGACGAGCTTGAGCACTTCAACCTCAGTGCGCCGCCGCTGAAAGACGAGGCGCATCGTTGACCCGACGACGGCGAGCACGGCTGAAAAGACAACCATAGCCAAGAGAATCGACGCCGTGACGCCGCCGCGCACAAGGCGCGCGAGACGTTCGGTCCAAGACTTGTAGGTTTCGACATCATCGACCGCAGGAAGCTGCTTCACCTTGCCCACCATGTCGGTCAAATCGGAGTCAGCCATCTCGGGCGCAACGTCCAGCTCGATCGATGCAGGAAATGCTTCCGCAGGGAGTGCGGCTAGCTCGCTCTTGCCGTCGAGCTCGCGGCCGAACTCGGTGCGCGCGTCGCCGCTTGACACATAGTGCACGCCGACGACCCCGGGCACCTGGGCCAATGCCACCTTCAGTGCCTCCACTTCCTCTTGGTGCGCAGTGTCCCTCAGATATACGGATGCGCGCCCAGCGTGGGCCCAGCGCTGCTCGGCGGCCCGGAGATTCGTGACGACAAGTACCGAGGCCCCAAGGCACACGAATGCGACCGCGAGGGAGAACACGCTCAAGGCATGCAGGCGCCACTCTCGCATCATCCCCCTTCTGGCTCTGCGCGTCGTACTCAAGGACAACATCCTTCCTCGTCAACCGTGGCTCACACGCTCGCGTCGCCTCAAAGCGGCAGGCGATTGTCGTACTCGTCGCCCGCAATGCCCTGGGGGACGTCAATCGCTTTTCCTTCGTCCAAAATAACGACCCGGCGCGCGCGCACCTCAAGGAGCGTACGATCATGGGTCGCAAAGAGCACCGTTGTTCCGCTCTCGTTGATTTCTTCGAAAAGGCCGAGAACGTCGATTGCCAGTTGAGGGTCGAGGTTGCCGGTGGGTTCGTCCGCCAGCAGGAGCGCCGGCTCGCCCACGATGGCTCGAGCGATGGCCACGCGCTGCTGCTCGCCGCCCGACAGGACCGCGGCAGGATCGTCGCCTCGCCCACCGAGCCCGACCCGCTCAAGCGCTTCTCCCACGCGCGCGCGAATGAGTCGCTGCGGTAGGCCCAGGACTTCGAGCACGACGGCGACGTTTTCGAACGCGCTCCAGGACGAAACGAGCTTGAAGTCTTGAAATACAATCCCGAGGTTGCGGCGCAAGAACGGAATGGCATCGTCGCGCAGCCGGGCGACGTCGCGACCCAGAAATAGGATGCGGCCATCATCGACCGTATCGGCCCGGTAGAGCAGTCGAAGCAGCGTCGACTTTCCTGACCCACTGGGGCCCGTCACGAAAACGAACTCGCCGCGCTCTATGGTCAAACTCATTCCCCGGAGGACCGGGGCGCCGTGACGATACGACTTGTAGACGTCCTCGAAGACGAGGATCGGTCTCTGGGCGGCCTCGCGCGAGAATCGTGCGCCGGCGCGCAGCAGCGGGCGAAAGGCCTCTGGGTTATCGCTGCGAGGCATGTACCTCGGGGTACCAGCCATGGCGCCCTACGACAACTTTTTGGAGTGCTGAAGCGGAAATTAGCTATGCAACCGAGTCATCGGGGGCCGCGGCGGAGGCTTTCTGCCCGTCCCATCGGCCGCGCACAAGCGACGTGTGCCAAGGCTCTTTCGGCAAGCTCCACAGCGCGTGCCCCATCGAGTCCGGTGGCGAGCTCCCGCGCCGCCGAACCATCGAGGGCATCGGCGAGCGCGGTAGCTTGCGCATGCAAGGGCTCTTCGAGCGGGAGCGGGACGTCGGTCCGAACGCAGTCGGGCATGGAAATGCGCGCGGAAATGCGCCGTGACGTGCGGACGAGGCGATGGGCCAGTAGGTCGCCTTCGTAGACCCAGTCCCGAGTGGCAAGAACGAGGCTGCGCTGGCGCGCTGGCGCATGGCGATCGACGTGGAGGTGACCGATGGCGCCCGAAGCAGTGTGGAAAAGCACGTGCGCGAAGTCTTCACCGGTATCGTGGGTCGAGGTTCCCAGCGCGGACTGAAACACGACCTCACCGCCCCCGAGGTAAGCGGCCAGGTCGAAGTCGTGGACCCCGACGCTGACGAGCGCAGAGCCGGTGTTGGACGGCGATGTACCCACGCGACGGAAGTCGATGGCGATGAGCTGCTGGCCGCGCAAGAGACGCACAAGGGCGCGGATAACGGGGTTGAAGCGCTCGGAATGGCCAACGAAGAGTCGTGCGACTCCGCGCGCCAATGCGACCAGCCGGTAGGCTTCGGCGGCATTGGCGCAAAGCGGCTTTTCCACCAGCACGTGCCGTCCAGCCGCAAGCGCGCGTGCCGCGATGTTGGCATGCGCCTCCATGGGGGTCGCGACGACGACAATATCACCGCGTGCGACGGCCTCGGTGTCGCTGCCGAGCGGCTCTATGTTCTCAAAGGGCTGCGCGTCGGGGCGGACATCGTACGCACCGACGACATCGAAGCGATCGCGCAGCGCGCAAAGCACGCGCGCGTGTCGTCGACCCATCGTGCCGAGACCCACCAGCGTGACCTTGTATCGTCTCGTCGCTCTCGGCACTCGTCTGCCCGCTATAGCCCCGGCACGCGACAATGCCACGGCTTCTTGGGATGCGGCGAGCAGAAAAGGTTGCCATCAATCCACATGCGACAACGTGAGTCCACGCGGCACTACCACCCGCTCGAGACCGGCGAATAGCGCCTGCACCACGAGTGCGAGGAGCGCCGAGGGCACGGCACCTGAGAGAATGAGCGGCGCGCTCCTGAGTGTGATGCCTCGCAATATCGGATCGCCTAGGCCGCCTGCTCCAACGAGCGCCGCAATGGTCGCTGTCCCCACGGCGATGACCGCGCTCGTGCGGATGCCCGCAAGGATCGATGGCGAAGCGAGAGGCAGCTCGATCCGAAGGAGCTTGGAGCGCGGTCGGGATCGTCGTCAGGCCCGTGTAGGTGCCTTGCACGATCGGGAGCAGACCGTAAAGAAACAGGGCGACGACGGCGGGCACGACGCCGATTCCCAGGACCGGGATGAGCAGCGCGAGGAGTGCCAGCGACGGGATCGTCTGCAGCACGCCTGCGGCCCCCAGGGCGACGACTCCGATTCGTCTTCGCTTCGCCGCCAGGATTCCCACCGGGATGCCAAGGGCGACGCTTCCTGCCAGCGAGGCACCGACCAGTTCGACGTGCCGCACCAGATCGTGCACAACGGTCTCCCCCGCCGTCGCTCCGGCTAGTGGCGCCGGCGCAGCCGCTCCAAGCGCCGCGTGCAACAGCTCCGCCGCCGCGAGTCCGACCGTTGCGTGGCCGGCGACGGCGGCGTTGGCGCGAGTCACGGATGCGCGATCTACGCGCCCGACCAGTCGCTGGATGGCGGCCAGTGCCTCCGGAGCGCGTCTTGTGAGATCGAGGCGGTAGACGACTACCGCGTCGTAGCGCGGGAAGAAGCCACGGTCGTCGTCGAGCACGCGCAAGTGCAGTCGATCGATCTGTGGGTCGGTGGTGTACACGTCGACAATGTCGGCCTGTCCGCTAGCTATCGCTTCGAACGCGAGCTCGTGCTGGACCCCGCGCACGTTGCGCAGGGAAAAACCGTAGCGTTCCCGCAGCCCGCCCCATCCGTCCGAGCGGCCGAGGAACTCGTGAGTAAACGCCGCACGGAGCTCGGGACGGCCCACGAGGTCGGAAATCGCTCGGAGCGCAAACTTGTCTGCGACCGATGGTGCCGCCGCAATCGCATAGGAATCGTCAAAGCCCAGCGGTTCCGTGACGCCGAGACCGTCGCTTGCGAGACGGGCGCGTACCTCGTCAGTCGTCGCGTTGGGCGCGTGAAGCAGCACTTCGCGGAGCGTGCCCGTGTACTCGGGGTAAACGTCAATCGCGCCCGACCGCGCGGCTCCAGCGACAATCTCCGTTCCGCCGAGGTTTGCGCGGTGGACAGCGTCGCAGCCGGCGCTGCGCGCCATTGTCGCAAGCGCCTCGCCGAGGATCCAGGACTCAGGAAACGCTTTCGAACCTACAACCACGCGCTCGCGCGCCTGCACCTGCCCCGCGGCGAGCGCGGCGAGAAGGAGGGCGATCGCGCCAAGAAAGGCGTATCGACTCATGTCCGGCCGACACTACCTTGATTCACCGCTCCCGGTGGGTGCTACGGTCAAGCATCCCAATGCCTGGCCTCGCCATGACGATCCACGTCTACCAATATCCAAAGTGCAGTACTTGCCGGAAGGCTCTCTCGTGGCTTGAGCACCACGGCGTCAAGTATCAGGCGCGCGACCTCGTTTCTGACCCGATCCCGCTCGCGAAGTTGGAAGATCTGTTCCGTCGCTCGAAGCTTCCTATCGCCCGTCTGTTCAACACGTCGGGTGAAAGCTACCGCTCGGGCCACTTCAAGGAACGGCTTCGAACGATGAGCGAGAAAGAGGCACTCGGGGCGCTGGCAAATGACGGCAAGCTCGTGAAGCGCCCGATCGTCGATGCGGGCAAAGTCGTGCTCGTGGGGTTCGACCCAGAGCTTTTTGCCGAGTACTTCGAGTGAGAACGGGGGGTTAGCCCCTCACGCGATCGACAACGGCGAGCACCTCTTCGTCGGTGAGGATGTGGGTCCTGCCTTTGGCCACCTGCAAGATCGCGCTGACCAGCTCCTCGGTGGGGTCGATATCGCGCTGGCGCAGCCAGTGCGTGACGTTCGAGGCCCCGCTCATGAAGCCGATGCTTATCTCCTGATGCCGGCCGACCATCTCGGCAGGCACACTGCTGTAAACGCGATCCGCCAACCAACGGTCGCCCTTCTGAAAGGCCTTGACGATTGCGGCAGCGTGCACCCCAGTTCCCGTGCGGAATGCATCACGCCCGATGAGCGGATAGTTGGGCGGGATGTCCCAGTGCAAGGCGCGTGCAACGGTCTCGCAGTATCGGGCGAGCTTCGTGAGGTCGCGATCGGGTGCGAGCTCTCCAAGCAGGCTCAGATTGAACAGAATCAATTCGATGGGCGCGTTGCCCACGCGCTCGCCTATGCCGAGCGCCGTACCGTGAACGCGGTCCGCCCCACACTGCATTGCCCAAAGCGCGTTTTCGAGCGCTCGGCCGCGATCGTTGTGTCCGTGCCAGTCGATGCCGACCGATGCATGGGCGCTCCCGAGAACCTCTCTCGTGAACTTGATGAGATTGCTCACGCCTTGCGGAGTGGCATGCCCGACCGTGTCGGAAAGGCACAGTCGAGAAGCGCCGCGATCGACGGCGGCTCGGAACAGGGTGGAAAGGACCTCCGGCCGTGATCGCGTCGTGTCCTCTGTAACGTAGGTGACGGGCAGGCCCGCTTTCAGCGCAACATCGATCGCCTCGGCGCTTCGCTTGGCCATGAGAGCGACGTCCCATTGCTCGACGTACTGACGGATCGGGCTCGATCCAATGAACGCGCAAACCTCGAGCCTGCAACCGGTCCGCTGACTGATGTCAATCATCGGCGTGATGTCGCTCACGACCGTTCGGCCGGCGGTGGCAATCTCGATGTTCATCCGGCAATCGACAACTTCCTTGCAGAGCCGCAGCGCATCCTCAAAGGCGCGCTTGCCGCTTCCGGGCAATCCGATGCACGCGTGCTCGATTCCGAGCTCCTCCATGAGGTGCAAGATGTGCAGCTTGTCCTCGAGGGTCGGGTCCGACACGCTCGGGTTCTGCAGTCCGTCGCGCAACGTCTCGTCGAGTAGTGCTACGCTGCCGCGAGCCTTGCGCTCGCCCCGGCTAAGCTCGTTCCAGTCGAAAATCAGCTCCCCCGCACGGTCCGCTGAGTCGGTGAAGGGGGGCATGGGGGGGGTGAGTATATCCCACACGCTCGACCTTGCCGATGGCTCGGCCGCAGGCGTCGTCAAAGGAGGCTTATGCCGCGCCGTCCCGTCGCGTGGAACGGGGCCCCATGAGAAGACGAGGACGTGAAGCGAGTACGGGTACGAGTACGAGTGACGAGTAGGAGCACGAGCACGAGTACGAGTACGTAAACGAGTGACGAGCACGAGTACGAGTACGAGTACGAGTACGTAACGAGTACGTGCACGAGCACGCCCCCCCTTCTCACCAACTTCTCACGCCCAGGTCGACCCCCGTCGTACTCGTGCTCCTACTCGTTCCACGTACTCGTACTCGTACCAGTAGTCGTGCTCGTGCACGTACGCGTTCCACGTACTCGTTCTCGTCCTCTCGCGCACGTCGCCGTTCCACGTCACGGAGCGCCGCTCGCTTCCCCACAACCCACCATGCCTCGCGAGTGAAGAACGAACTAGCCAAAGAGATCCCGAAGCTTGTCCATTAGCGACCGGGACTCCAGGTGCGCCTGGGGCGCGGCACCGAGCTCGGCGGCGAACTGCTCCAAAAGCTCTCTTTGCCGATCCGTGAGCTGCGTCGGCACTTCGACTGCCACCTGTACGCGCAGATCCCCACGGCCAAGGCCCGCGCGACGAGGGACTCCTTTGCCCTTCATCCGAAGCACGGTCCCTGGCTGTGTTCCACCGGGCACGCGCAACTTGCTTTCGCCATCGAGGGTCGGAACGTCGATCTCGCCCCCCAGTGCGGCGTGAGTAAATGCGACTGGAATCGTGCAAAGGATGTCGTCGCCTTCGCGGCGAAAGAACCGATGCGGAGCGACCTCGATGACGATTTCGAGATCGCCGGGAGCTCTGTCGGCACGCGATCGGTTGCCGGCGCCGCTCACAAGTCTCGTTGCGCCCGACTCGACGCCCGGAGGAATCGATACCGTTACCGTGTCTTGCGACTTGACCAGTCCGCTCGCTCGGCAAAGCGTGCACGCTTCGCGGACGGTCCGTCCCGTTCCTCGGCAACGCGAGCACGAGCGCTCCACTGCGATCGGAAAGAGCCCTTGCTGGAAACGCACGCGCCCGCGGCCATTGCACGCTTCGCACGATTCGGCTTTCGTCCCCCGCGCGGCACCGCTGCCCGCGCAGTCTGCGCAGGCAACCACACGCTCGTAACGGAGCGGCTTTTCGCAGCCGAATATGGCTTCTTCAAAAGAGACCGTAAGGCCTCGCTTGATGTCTCCTTTGTCGCCGCGACCGACGCCGAAGACGCCTAGCAAATCGCCGAGAAATCCGTCGATCGCGATGTCGCTGATATCGACAAAGCCGCCGGGAAAAGGCCCGTTGGCGCCAAAGGGAGACCCGGGTTCCTCCGCCCGGTGTCCCAATCGGTCGTACATCGTGCGCCGGCTTGAGTCGGACAGCACCTGGTACGCCAGATTAATCTCCTTGAATCGATCGTGCGCTGTCGGGTCGCGGGGGTTTAGGTCGGGGTGGTATTGGGTCGCAAGCCTTCGAAACGCGCTCTTGATCTCCTCGGCGGTGGCGTCTCGCCGGACTCCGAGGACCTCGTAGTGGTCCCGCTGCGGCATGCGTCGGCCGTGTGGACTAGCATAGGAGAGTGCGAACGGCACTGGCCTTGGCGCTCCTGGCGCTCCCAGCTTGCAGGGCAGCGCCCTCCGACCTTCCGGACGCGGCGACGAGTCCTCAGGCGAAAGCAGAGCCGACTCCGCTGACTACGCTCTCGTCGATTGCCAGCGCTGCGGCTCCTGGCGCTGCATCGAACTCGGGTCCGGCACCGGAGCCCTTGCTTCCCGGCACAGAGCTCGCCGCCGACCTGGCCCATGAGGTCTTGCACGAACCGAGTGGCCGCGATCCCAGGGAGCTGAGCGGGTATGCCCTTTACGCGGTACTGCGTACTGGCGAGGGGCCAGGCCCACCGAAAGCGCCCGAGGTGAACTCAACCGCAATCGAAGCTGCAAGGCGAAAGACAGAGTCGCATCTGACGATCGATGTCTCGCAGACCCGCGCGCGTTTCGTGTTGTCCGCCGGGTTCGTGGTGCCACAGGGCACCGAGCTTCGCGCGCGGCTCGATCGGTACGGGCACCTCTTGCTCTGGCCGGGAGAAGCGACCTACCGCATCGTTCAGCCGGGCGCGCTTCGCGCATTGCTGGGCGAAAGGCGCCTTGATGTGGCGCCTCTCGCTGCGGTGGAGATTCGGTCGGTCGGAGAAGGAACCCGTCGCGCCGGCATGCGCACCCGGCGCATTGAGGTGGCAACCCGAGCGGCCAAGGCAACGATGGAGGTCGCGACGCTGCGCGACGCGGGAGACGGCGGGGTCCTCGTGTGCCGGATGCTGCTCGATCTAATGAGTGGCGCGCAGTCGCCTCCAGCGTGCGGAGCCGACGATATTCCTCTGCATGCTGAAATTCGGTGGACAACACGCGGTGCGCTCACCTTCGACGTCACGACGCTGACGAGGCGAGCTGACTTTGTGGCGCAAGACTTGGCTGCACCGCCCGCGGCGCTGACGTTCATGGATGCGCCGCCGCCCGCAGCTCCGGCCGAGACGCTCATCCACAAGTCCGAGATTGTTGCCTTCCGCACCGCGGCTGTGGACACGCCGCCCACGACCGCGCGCGATGCGCAGGTCCCGCCGCCAGAAAATGGCCTGCTGCTCGTTAATTCGAGCGACGAGCTTCGTGTCGTCTGGCTCGACGGGGCCCTGGTAGCTTGGGTGGCCCCCGGAGAACGCCTCTCTCTTCCAACGATCCAGCGTGGACGCTACGCTCTGCAGTGGCGCACGTTCCTCGGCGATAGCTGGGAACCCGCTGATCTCATTGTCGTTCCGGGGACGAGCGAGGTGCGCTGATGTGGGAGCGGACGCCGCCCTGCACGTGGGCGTAGATCGCTTGAAGATCCAGCGAGTGAACGCGTGCGCCGAGATACTCAATCAGATCGGGGCGGTCGGCGGAAACGTCGAACGATCCGGATCTCACTACGCTGCCGCCGACCACTCCCAAGAGTTCGCCAGCGTGTCGACATATCACCATTTCGGCCCGCGCCGGCCCGATCGCGATCACGGGCAGGACGACCCCGGCGTGCAGCGCGATGCCGAGCAGCTCGGGGGGCGCGCCGGGCACGGGCGTGACGCGCGGTGCCGACGCCACACGGATCGCGCTCGATGCCGGTATGAACCACAGCGCGTCTTGCACTCGGACCAGGACTCCCCCGCGTTTGGCGTCATTCTTCAAGGTCTCGCGCTCCACAAGGGCCCGCACAGCTATGCCGTTCGACGCCGCACAAGGCGCGCCTCGAGCAACTGAAAGAGGATCTTGCACGCGTCGAAGCTCGACATGTGGCTTTGTTCAACGATCTGACGCACCGTACGCTCGCCGTTGACCATCCCCAGAAGCTTTTGCTCGGAATTGGCCAACCGATCGACCCCGCCGGCCTCGATGGCGGTGGAATCGGCCAAGAGCACGGAGTCGAAGCTCCCGAGGCCGCCTTCGACGAGACGCCATTCGTCGACGCGCCGGAAGCCTTCCATCACAACCGAGGCAACGGGTAGCCCCAGGCGCGCGCTCTCCGCGGCGGGAGCGCTTTCGCGCCGAAATTCGAAGCGCCCTTGGGGCCAGCGTAAGAGGTCGTACACAAGCTCGCTGGATTGACGTGTGAGCGCTTCGCTGAGCTGTTCGCGCGTGACGCGACCCGATTCTACCAGCAAGTCGCCCAACAACTTGTGTTGCCAGGAAAGCTCGACCTTTGCGGCGCGATCGCCAAGCAGACGATCGATGTCCTCGGCGGAAACGAGCCCACGCTCCAGGAAATAGCGCCCGAGTCGAAACTCGATTCCTGCGCCTTGGGCTTGGACCAGGTCGATCAGACCTTGCCTCATTGCAATCGTGACTTCACTCTTGCCGTCGGTCGCGAACAGGACGCCCGTTTGCGATTCGAGCTGCAAGAGCTGAAGCACCGCCCCGATTGGAATCACGGAGACATCGCCCGAGAGAGCCACGCGCGAAATCGTCTCCGTAGGGATCGTGGGGGGCGCGTCGGTAACTTCGATGTCTTCCAAAACGTCGACGCTGATCGAGTCGGCCCGTGTCCTCCACTGATCGGTTCGACGGACGGCGTTCTCGATAACAGCAATGAGGGCCCTAGCGTCGAAAGGCTTGCTAATGGCGTCGATGGCACCCGTTTGCTGAACGAAATGCTCGCGGATGCGATCCGACTTTGCGCTCATCAGGACGATCGGCATCGCGTGAAGGAGGTCGTTCTGGCGGATAGCGCGGCAGAGTTGAAAACCATTCATCTTGGGCATTACGAAATCGACAAGCACAATGTCAATTTTCCCGGGCCTATTTAGCTCGCCGTTCTGCTCTGCGCGGGCCGACTGAAGGAGCTCCTCGAGCGCCACCTCGCCATCTTCCGCTTCAAGAGAATCGAAGCCGTGCCGCGAAAGCACCGCGCCAACCACCCGTCGAATGGTCGGGCTGTCGTCGACGACGAGAACGCGAATGGCCATGCCGTGTCGCAAGAGGAGCATAGCACTGTAGCCTGCGCGTATGGACACGGTGGTGCGCGGCGGCACGGTGGTGACGTGCAACATGAACGACCGCGTGGTCCGCGGAGATGTCCTGATACGCGGGCGCAATATCGAGTCGGTCGGCACCGTAACGGCCCGCACGCCGGCACGCGTCCTTGACGCGAGCGGGTGCGCCGTTGTGCCCGGTTTCGTTCAGGCGCACGTGCACCTGTGCCAGGTGCTCATGCGGGGTCTGGCCGACGACCTTCCGCTTCTCGAATGGCTTCGCCGTCGGATTTGGCCGCTCGAAGCCGCGCACGACGGACGAACGCTCCGGGCGAGCGCCGATCTCGGGCTCGCCGAGATCATGCTCGCTGGGACGACCACAATCCTCGACATGGGAACCGTTCACGAGCATGACGTGGTGATGGATGCCTGTGTGCGAGCGGGCATCCGCGCCATCTCGGGGAAGGCGATGATGGACGCGGGCGATGGGGTGCCGGCGCGCTTGCGCGAGTCGACGCGAGCAAGTTTGACCGATAGCGAGCGACTGGCCCGCACCTGGCACGGCAAGGGCGACGGTCGGATAGGTTACGCTTGGGCACCTCGGTTCTTGCTTTCGTGCAGCGAGACGCTGGTGCGTAGCGCCGTCGAGAACGCGAAGGCGAGAGGCGACCTCTTGCACAGCCATGCGGCAGAGCAGATGGCCGAGCGGGAATTGGTCCGCCGCACTTTTGGCGATGACGACGTGGCTGTGCTGCGCCGGTGGGGATTCTCTGGGCCACGAGCCATTCTCGCGCACGGGGTGCACCTGAACGATGACGAGATTGCAGCGATTGCCCGCGACGGCACCAGAATTGTTCATTGCCCGAGCGCAAACCTCAAGCTGGGCTCTGGAATCGCAAGGGTCGCGGAGCTTGATCGACAGGGCGTCGTAGTGGCCCTCGGCGCCGATGGTGCACCCTGCAACAATAACCTCGACCCTTGGACCGAGCTGCGACACGCCGCGCTATTGGCAAAGGTCCGTACGGGAGTTACTTCTCTTCCCGCACGCCGCGCTCTGCGCCTTGCCACGATCGACGGCGCCCGCGCGCTCGGACTCGACGGCATCACGGGATCGATCGAGCCCGGCAAGCGCGCGGACCTCGTGGTCGTGCGCCTCGACGGGGCTCACGTGGAACCGGCGGGAGATGTCTTCTCCCGACTCGTCTACGCGTGCGGAGCGCGTGATCCGGTCGTCAAAGATGGGATCCACCAGACTCTCGACACCGAGCACGTCAAAGCATTCGCCCGGGCGCAGGCGCGGCGTCTGACCAGCCGCGCCGCGCTATGAGCGCGGCCGAGATACTTCGGTTTCCTCAATCTGCGCGAGCGCCACGGCAAGGGCATCCTTGGCCCGCTCGAGCGACTGTCGATCGGACTCCCACTTGGCGGCCGTCCTCTCGGCGCGCGATACCTCCGAGGTGAGCTTGTCTTTCGTCTCTACGAGCTCGGACCGGGCGGCGTCCAAATCGTGCTCAAGGGCGCTGGCACGCGCCGCAGCCGAAGCGAGCTGCTGCTCCAGGTCGTCGCGCGCGCTCTGAAGGTCGAGCAGGCGCCTCTGGACCTCGGCAACTCTGGCGTCGTGCGCCTTGTCATCGGCTCGCTTGGTCTCGGCCAACGATTCAAGCTCGCCACGCGCCGCGGAGAGCTCCATCTCGATTTCCGCAATCTTGCCACGCGCTTCGCCCACTTCGCGTGCGGCGCTTGCTTCGATGGCGGCGATTCGCGAATCGCGATCGTCCTCGATGGCCTTGACCTTGGATTGTTCGCGCTGCGCGGCTTCCGCCCGTGTCCGCTCCACCTCTTGCTGCTGCGTTCGTCGCAGGAGCGCGACGTTCGCGTCGTGCTCCTGCCGCAATTGCGTCGCTTGGTCGCTCAACGCATCGCGTTTCTCGCGCTCTGCCTGGTCGCGGAACTCGGTGATCGCCGCTTCGCGATCCCGCCATGCCTGGTCGAGGTCCGTTCCCCTTTTTTGCTCGGCGAGATCAAGAGCGCGTGCGTGCTCTGCCCGCTCGCTCGCAATGAGCTGGTCGGCCTCTGCGCGAACCGCAGCGAGCCTCATTTCCGTCGCGCCGCGCTCATCGGCCTGTTTCGCGCGAAGCTCGGCGAGCTGCCGGTCTTTGGAATCGGCCTCGGCCCTCAGCCGGTCGGCGCGATTTCGAAGATCTTCGGCTGCTTTCTTTGCACCGTCCCACTCGGCGACCAGCGTCTCAGTCCTCTCGCTTGCCGCCGCGAGTTCGCGCTCGACGCCCAGCAGGCGGTCCTCAATGTCCGCCTTGGTCCGCTCGAGACCGAGAGCGCGATCCTGCGCCTCGACAATCTCGCGGTCCTTCTTCGACAACTGTTCCTTGTACGCGAGGATTTCCTTGTCCTTCTTGTTGAGCGCCTCGCGAAGGTCCAAGAGGTCTCGACTCGAAATGCCACCGCTCTTGGACGCCGCGGCGACCTTGCCTCGCAACTCTTCGATCTCGCGCATGAAGCGCGCCGAGTCGCCTGCGTCGAGTCGCAACTTTCCTGTTTCGCGCCGGGCCTCGTCGAGCTCGCGTTCGGTCGTCTCAAGACGCTCGCGCGTGGCGGCGAGCTCTGCGCTCAGCTGTTCATGTTCGGCCGCCTCGAGAGCCGAGGAGCGCGGAGCGACCCGACCCATCGCAGGCGGGATGGAGCTTCGTGAACGCACCGGCTCCGAAAGCGTCGACCCGTTAGGACCCGAATGCGCCTCAATTGACTGTGCGGGTACCTCCGCCGCAGTCAACCGTCCGAACGCGGACTCGGCAAAAGCGTCCATGTCGGGATCAATGGACGACTCGCGCGG
>WNFJ01704616.1_pt1 | contig 32159 bp, 31 predicted proteins | sample 5400461 | NCBI WGS metagenome assembly WNFJ01 (sample SAMN13153349, study PRJNA577476) | soil metagenome | isolation source: 115 cm saprolite on Douglas fir-dominated hillslope | place: USA:California | collected 2013-09-17
GGTGGTGGGGACCGTTTGTCTTGGTCGACGCGATTCTCACGCCGACCAGGGAGCCGTCGCTACTCAGTTCTCAAGTTCAACAGGGACCGGGACATCCCCTGACGATCTTGGCGCACGACTTGGTCGGATACCCGCGCGCCGCTCTCAGTCCCGGAGCCCTCATGGATCGGCCGAGCCCGATACGTGGCGCACAGGACACGTCCGGCCAAAAAGTGTATGTGCAGTTCTGCATCCATGTGGAGGTAGCACTCAGCGATGGGACGCTGGTTCCCGAGACGCTCCAGAAATTGAAATTCTACGTTGGCGAGACCCTTTACGAGTTCACGCCTGAGTTCTCGGCGACGTTCTAGGCGATTCATCTTGGCTTTCTATTATACAGTCATGGGATAATTGCCATACGGAAAGGCGGGGGGATGCCATGGCCGCGGCTGAGGTCGTCGTCGTCGGGGGCGGAGTGAACGGGGCGAGCACGGCCTTCCACCTGACCCGGCTGGGCGTCCGGAACGTCCTGCTCCTCGAGCGCCGCGGGCTCGCGTCGGGCGCGACGGGCAAGTCGGGCGCGCTCGTCCGCATGCACTACACGAACGAGCACGAGTCGCGCCTGGCCTTCGAGAGCCTCAAGGTGTTCCAGAACTTCGACGCGCTCGTGGGCGGCGAGTGCGGCTTCGAGGCGATCGGGTTCCTCGAGCTCGTGCCGCGCGGCTACGAGGCGGCGCTCCGGCGGAACGTCGAGACGCAGCAGCGCATCGGGATCAAGACGGAGCTGGTCTCGCACGACGACCTCCGGCGGCTCGCGCCCGGCATCCGGGTCGACGACCTCGGCGGCGCGGCGTGGGAGCCCGATTCGGGCTTCGCCGACCCGAACGCGACCGCGTTCGCGTTCGCCGCCGCCGCGCAGCGGGGCGGCGCGCGGATCGAGACCGGCCGCGAGGTCACGCGGGTCCTCGTCGAGCGCGGGCGCGTCGCCGGCGTCGAGACGCCCCAGGGCCGCGTGGACGCTCCGGTGGTCGTGCTGGTCCCGGGCGCGTGGGCCGGCCGCCTCCTCGGCCCGCTCGGCCTCGACTTCGGGCTCGAGCCGTTCCGCATCCAGGTCTCGATCTTCCGCTGGCCGGCTGGCCTGACGCGGCCCCATCCGGTCATCATCGACGCGGTCCACAAGTCGTGGATGCGTCCGGAGGGGAGCGCCGCGACGCTCATCGGCATCGAGCTGGGGCGCGGCCACGCCGACCCCGACGCGTTCAACGAGGGCGTGGACCCGGGCTTCGTCGCGACCTCCCGCGAGGCGCTCGCGGCGCGGCTGCCCGCGTTCGCGGGCGCGACGATGCGCGGCGGCTGGGCCGGCATGATCATGATGAGCCCGGACGGCCGGCCGCTCATCGACCGGATCGCGTCCGTCGAGGGCCTCTTCGTGATGCTCGGCGACTCCGGCACGAGCTTCAAGACGGCGCCCGCGATCGGCCGGTGCCTGGCCGAGTGGATCGTGGAAGGCAAGCCGCGCCTGCTCGATCTCACGCCGTTCCGCGCGACCCGCTTCGCCGAGGGCAAGCCCTGGGTGGACGAGTTCAACTACGGGCGCGAGCGGCTGTCGATCTCGCGCTAGTCGCGCCGCGCGGCGCGGTCCCTCACGCCGAGCGCCTCGCACACGATCAGCGGCAGGAGCCAGGACCCCACGTCGAACAGGACGACGAGGAGGACCGGCCAGAAGCCGAAGAGCGCCGGGCGGTTGAGCGTCGCCGACAGCACGCGGAGCCCGAAGACGCCGAGGACCGTCACGATCGCCGGGATCGGCGACCGCCCGGCGCGGCCGACCGCGCGGCGAGACGCGTAGACGGCGTTCATCACCGCCAGCGCCACCGCGAGGAAGAGCGCGAAGTAGCCCAGGAAATGGGTGAGCAGGACGATGGATCGGGCGCTCATGGGTCAGCCCCCCTCGGGCTCGGCGAGGTGCGTGCGGCGCACGCGCGCCTGCACGTCCTGGACGACGCCCCGCTCGAGCGCGATCTCGACCTCGTGGTGCTCCACGTCCCAGCGGCTGACGGTCGCGACCCAGCCGAAGCGCCGGCGCCGGCGCGGCACCACGGTCCGCCCGCGGTAGACTAGCACGCGCCGGTCGGGGGCCGCGAGCTGCTCGTGCTCCTCGGGCTCGGCGCCGCAGAGGCCCAGCACCTGGTCGAGCGTCGTGACGCCGGGCTCGAGGCGCGCGAGGGTCTCGCGCCGGACCACCGTGCCCGTCTGTCGCGCGGCGCCGCCGCGCGGGTCGACGTGGATCCGGCGGGCGACCTTCGCGCCGACGCGCCGCGCGGCCATCGCGACGAGCGGGCCGGCGAGGTTGCCGAGCGCGAAGAAGACGATGGGGATCAGCACCGGCGCCCACGACTGCCAGCCGGTGTAGTAGCCGAACTGCACGGTCAGCACCTGCGGCACCGTCCCCTCGGAGTGGTCGAGGAACACCGAGACGACCTCCGTCGACTCGAGGGTCTCGCTCCTCCGGCGGTCAGCGGTCCGCGGGAAGACGTCCTGGATCTTGAGCTCGGCGGCCTGCGCGAAGTCGATCAGGAGCTGCGCGGGCTCGTCCGCGAGGCGGACGAGCCGGCGCCGGTTCTCGAGGTAGAGGGGGAACATCGCGCGCGGCCGGACGTCGTTGAAGCTCAGTGACGCCGTGTAGCGCCGGCCCCAGAAGGCGTTCTCGATCCAGCTCGCCTCGCGCGGCTTCACGAGGCGAGGCAGTCCCATCCGGAGCTGGATGAGGAACGTGCGGTTCACCAGCATCGGCGTCCACGGGATGCGCACGTAGCTGACGGGCGCGGTGAGCCCGAGCGGCCCGCCCTGGCGCACGAACGTGACGAAGGGCGCCCCGCCGGCGATCGGCTCCGGCGGCTGCTCCGTGCGGGCCTGATAGAGGCTCTGCGCGTAGAGCGGCAGGCGGCCCTCGCCGACGACGGCGTAGCCGCGCTCCTCGACGTAGCGCGCGAGCGCGGGATCGGGCGGGCCCGGCGTCATGAGGCCATCCACCTCGTCGGGCCAGAGGAGGTAGAGGTCCTGCTCGACGGCCGCGCCCGAGCGCGTGGGCGGGATGACGAGGCTCCACAGGAGATCCACCCGGGCCGCCGCGAGCGCCGGCGAGACGCTCGCGCGCACGAAGAGCGGCCCGATGGCGAAGTCGGGGTTCGGCCGTGAGGCGAGGAACACCTGCGCGCCCGCGGGGGAGGCGGCGGCCAGGATCGCGAGCAGCGTCGCGAGCCCGCACGCGAGCAACGGGCTAGATCTTGACAGGCGTGAACTCGCGCGTGAGGTGCTCCTCGAGCGGGAGCTTCTTCCGGATCACGGCGTACTCGAGCAGCGTGCCCTGCATGACCGCGAGCGCGGTCAGGTCGATGCGGCCGTCGACGGGCAGGAGCGGCCCGGAAATCTTGTGGGCGGCGAGCACCGCCTCGGGCGTCCAGCCGAGCCGTTTTGCGCAGAGCTCCGCCGCCTCCTTCGGGGTCTCGCGCATGAGCCGCATCGCCCGGAACATCGCCCGCATGCTCTTCCGGATCTCGCCGGGCCGCGCCTTGATCGCGTCCTCCGACGCGTACTGGATCTGGCTGATCCACCGGCCCGTGACGGCGTCGAAGCGCAGCAGCACCTTCGACTTGCCCTGGAGCTCGGTCACCGCGCCGCCGTCGCCCCAGACGTAGGCGCCGATCTCGTGGCGCGCCATCGCCGCGAGCTGGGCGTCGAGCCCGCCGAGGCCCACGATCTGGACGTCGCGGTCCGGGTCCCAGCCCTGCTTCCGGGCGAGCATGCGCGCGAAGATCCACGTGGTCGCGCCGGCCCGCGTGACGCCGATCGCCTTGCCCTTGAGGTCGGCCACGCCGCGCACGTCGGTCGCGACGTTCAGCGTGAAGTGGTTACCCTCGGTGTGGGTCGCGACCATCTTGATGGCCGAGCCCGCCTCACGGAACACGAGGATGTCGGTCGAGCCCGTCACGGCGACGAGGATCTCGCCCGCCATCACCGCCTTCAGGAGGTCGGGGCCGCCGCGGAAGGGGACGAACTCGGTGGCGAGCCCCTCGTCCCTGAAGAAGCCCTTCTCGAGCGCGACGATGATCGGCCCCGCCATCGAGTAGTCGCCGAGCACCGCGGTGCCGATCTTCACGGCGCTCCGGGCGCGGGCCGGCCGCGGCGCGAGGGCGGCCGGCGCGGCGGCGGCCGCGGCTCCGGCGAGGAAGCGACGTCGGGTCAGCGAGACGCTGGGCATGGCTGGTCTCCTTGACATTCTTTCAGATCTTCCCTACGTTGGGTCGCGCTTTCCATGAGTGACACCCTGGTTCCCACGCAGTGCTCCCGCCGATGCTACATCGCGCCGCGCCCCCTCGACAATCGCGGCGCCGCGGGCACGCCGGCCTCGCGGGCCCCGTGACCGACGCCCCGGTCACCTACGCGGCCCGCGACGGCGTCGCGTGGATCACGCTGAACCGGCCGCGCGTGCTCAACGCGCTCGACACCGAGCTCGCCGCCGCGCTCGCCGACCACGCGGAGGCCGCCGCGGCCGACGCCGGCGTCACGTTCGTGGTCGTCCGCGGCGCCGGGCGGGCATTCTGCTCGGGGATGGACCGGACGGCGCTCGCGGCCGGCGCCATCGCCGAGCCCTTCTACCGCCACTGGATCCGCGCGCTCAACCACCTCGAGGACATGCCGAAGGTCTCGCTCGCCGTCCTGCACGGCCACTCGATCGGCGGCGGTCTCCAGCTGGCGCTCGCCTGCGACCTCCGCCTGGCGACCGAGGACGCGGTCCTCAGCCTCGGCGCCACGCGCCACGGGCTCATCCCCGACGGCGCGATCCTGCGACTGGCGCGCGTCGTGGGCGTGGGGCGCGCGAAGGAGCTGACGCTCCTGAACGACGACGTGAGCCCGGCGGCGGCCCGGGCGATGGGCCTCGTCAACTGGGTGTGCGCGCCGGCGGAGCTCGAGCGGACGCTCGCCGAGATCATCGCCAAGGCGCACGCCGCGTCGCCGACCGCGAACGCGCACGCGAAGCGCCTCCTCCACGAGTCGTTCCACCGCGACCCGCGGGCGATGATCGAGGAGGTCGTGCGCTCGCAGAAGGACTGCATGGCGTCCTGGGAGATCGAGGAGGCCAACCGCGCCTGGCAGGACAAGCGCGAAGCCGTCTTCCATCCACGCCGGCGCGAAGCGCGCGACGGCTCCTGAAGGCGCCCCGCGAGGGGAACGGAGACGTCATGGCGTACACGGACATCCTCTACGAGAAGCGGGACGGCGTCGCCTGGATCACGATCAACCGGCCCGAGGTGCGCAACGCGTTCCGGACGCGGACCGTCGCCGAGCTGACCGAGGCGTTCACGGACGCGCGCTGGGACCCGGCCGTCGGCGTGGTGGTGCTGACGGGCGCGGGCGACAAGGCATTCTGCTCGGGCGGCGACCAGAAGGAGCGCGGTCAGGGCGGCTACGCGCCTGGCGCCGCAGGCACCGAGGTCCAACGGCCCATGGACGTGGAGGCGCTCCACAGCGCGATCCGGCACATCCCAAAGCCGGTGATCGCCATGGTCAACGGCTTTGCGATCGGCGGCGGGCACGTCCTCCACGTCCTCTGCGACCTCACGGTCGCCTCGGAGAACGCGGTCTTCGGCCAGACGGGCCCCCGGGTGGGCAGCGTGGACGCCGGGCACGGCACGGGCTACCTGGCGCGCCTCGTGGGCGAGAAGAAGGCGCGGGAGATCTGGTACCTCTGCCGCCAGTACACGGCGCAGGAGGCGCTCGCCATGGGGCTCGTCAACAAGGTGGTGCCCCTCCGGGACCTCCGGGCCGAGGTCGAGCAGTGGTGCCGGGAGCTCCTCGACAAGAGCCCGACGGCTCTCGCCCTCGCCAAGCAGTCGTTCAACATCGACTCCGAGCAGCGTGCCGGGGTGGCGCAGTTCGCCCACACCGCCCTCAACCTCTACTACCAGACCGAGGAGGCGATGGAGGGCCGGAACGCGTTCGTCGAGAAGCGCCCCGTCGACTTCAAGAAGTTCCGCAGGTGACCAGAAAGTTTCCGTAAATGGCACGGCGGTGACACGTTCGCTGACACGGGGCCGGGCGTCTCGGTGATCCGTTCCGAAGAATATCGGGTACTTCCGACGGCGTTCACGCTGGCAGGGACCTTGCCTATGCCCCGGGGCATGACGCTTCGGCTCTTCGTGATCGCCGCCGCCCTTCTCGCCGGTCTCGCGCTGGTCGCCTCGGGCGCCTAGCCCGGGTCGCCGCGGTCCCCCGAGGCCCGCGGATGAGCCCGCCCCCCGGCCGGCTGGACGTCTACCCGGCGCCCGGGCGGGAGGGCCGCCTCCCGAAGCCCGTCTGAGGTAAACTCCCGCCCGGCACATGGCCTGCTCACTCGCCCGCTTCTTCGGCTTCGCCGAGCGTCGCACGGACCTCGCGACCGAGCTCCGCGCCGGCGTGACCACGTTCATGGTCATGGCCTACATCATCTTCGTGAACCCGATCGTCCTCGGCTACGTCGGCGTCCAGGGGCTCGAGGCCAAGGGCCTGCCGTTCGCCGCGACGCTGACCGCGACGTGTCTCACGGCGGGCGTGCTCTCGATCGTCATGGGCCTCGCGAGCAACTACCCCCTGGCGCTGGCGCCCGGCATGGGGCTCAACGCGGTGGTCGCCTTCGAGCTCGTGGCGGGGCGGGGGCTCACGTGGCCGCAGGCGATGACGGTCGTGTTCCTGGAGGGCGTGGCCATCACGCTGCTCGTGCTCACGCGGTTCCGCGAGGCCGTGATGGACGCGGTCCCGCTGGGGCTCAAGCGCGCGATCAGCGTGGGGATCGGCCTCTTCATCGCGTTCATCGGCTTCTTCACCTCGGGGTTCGTGGTGAAGCCGGCGGCGGGGCCGCTCCCGGTCGGGCTCGGGTCACTCAGCGGCCTGCCGATCGTCGTCTTCCTCCTGGGGTTCATCCTGACGGCGTGGCTGATGGCGCGCCGGATGCGCGGCGCGCTCCTGCTCGGAATCGTGCTCACGACGCTGCTCGCGATCGTCCTGAACGGCGTCCTCGCGGACTGGCGCGGCTTCGCGACGCCGGGCGCGGCGCGGATCCCCGGCGCCATCGTGCAGCCGCCGGACCTCTCGACCTTCGGCCGCCTCGACTTCGGTCTCGTCGCGAAGCTCGGCGTCGTCACGGCCGTCCTCGTGACGTTCTCGATCATGCTGAGCGACTTCTTCGACACGATGGGCACGATCATCGGCGTCGGCGGCAAGGCGGGATTCCTCGACGCGCGGGGCCGGCTCCCGGGCGCCGGCCGGGTGCTGCTCGTGGACTCCCTCGGCGCCGCGTTCGGCGGCCTCGCGAACGCGAGCAGCAACACGACCTACATCGAGTCGGCCGCCGGCGTGGCGGAGGGGGGCCGGACCGGGCTCGTGTCGGTCGTGGTCGGCGTGCTCTTCCTCCTCGCCATGTTCTTCTCACCGCTCGCGGCCGTGATTCCCGCGCAGGCCACGGCCCCCGCGCTCATCATCGTCGGCTTCTTCATGATGACGATCGCGCGCGAGATCCCGTGGGACGACTACGAGGAGGCGATTCCGGCCTTCGTGACCATGCTCGCGATGCCCTTCACCTGGTCGATCACCAACGGGATCGGCGCCGGCTTCGTGACCTACGCGGCGATCAAGCTCCTCAACGGCAAGGGCCGGCGGGTCCACTGGATGGTCTACCTCGCCTCGGTCGCGTTCGTCGTCTACTTCGCCCTCCCGCTCGTCGAGCACGCGCTGAAATAGGGGGACGACCCGGGCATGGCGCGGCACGTGGTGCCGACACGCTGGAAGAGCGGCATGCTCGAGGTCGCGCCGAGGGTCTTCGCCTACGTCCAGGCGTCGGGGATCGACCCGGCGGGCGACACGGGCGTCTCGAACTCGGGGCTGATCCTCGGCCAGGAGGGGAACGTGCTCGTGGACGCCCTCATGGTGCCGTCGATGACGCGGAAGCTCGTGGCGGCGATCAAGAAGACGACACGCAAGCCCATCGGGACCCTCATCAACACCCACCATCACCTCGATCACACCGGCGGCAACCGGTTCTTCCGCGACGCGACGCTGATCGCCTCCGCGAAGTGCCGCGAGGCGCTCGCGCCCGGCTTCCCGCCCGTGCCGCTGCTGCAGCGCTTCATGCCGCGCTTCGCGCGCGAGTTCCCGCTGCTGAAGCTCGCGCTGCCGACCGTGACGTTCGAGGACCACCTCGTGATCCACGACGGCGACCGCGAGATCCGCCTCTGGCACCCGGGGTTCGCCGCCCACACGGTCGGGGACGCCGTCGCCTACCTGCCGAAGGAGCGGGTCCTGTTCGCGGGCGACATCGCCTTCCACTACGTCACGCCGCTCGCCTTCCAGGGCCACGTCGGCGGCTGGATCAAGGCGGCGAACCGCCTCCTCGCGTTCGACGCCGACGTGATCGTGCCCGGCCACGGCCCCATCGGGACGAAGAAGGAGCTCAGGCTCGCGCGCGACTACCTCGCGCTGGTCCGGCGCGAGGCGAAGACGCGCTTCGACGCCGGCATGCCGGCCGAGGCGGCCGCGCGCGACATCAAGCTCGGGGCCTACGCCGCGTGGAGCGACGCCGAGCGCATCCTGCCGAACGTGATGCGCTGCTATCAGGAGTTCCAGAACGACCTGGACCGGCCCATGGACCTCGTCTCGATGCTCGACGGCATGGAGCGGTTGCGCGGGCGGACGGCGGATCACGCCTGCCTCTGAGTGGGCGCAGCCGGCGCCGCTCGCTCCGGCTCGCGAGAGCAAGCGCGGCGCGTCGTAAGTCCCCGTCATACTGACCGAAATGCTTGACACCCGGTGACCTCTTGGCTACACTCTCCCGACCCGCCCCAGAAGTGGGAGCACACGGCCCGCAACGTCGCGGAGGCGATTTGGACGCACACGCTCACGGAGCCGCTTCGCAGGCGCTCGATCCCGAGCATGACACGTTTCCGAAGCTCGTCCGGCTCAACGCGGCCCGATTTTCCCGGAAGATCGCGATCCGCGAGAAGGACTACGGCATCTGGCAGTCCTACACGTGGCGCGACTACCACGAGCAGGCGCGGCTGATCGCCCTCGGGCTGGCGTCACTGGGCTTCCGGCGCGGCGACAAGGTCGTGATCGTCGGCGACAACCGGCCCGAGCTCTACTGGGCGGTCGTGGCCACGCAGGCCCTCGGCGGCGTGCCGGTGCCCGTCTACCAGGACTCCGTCGAGAAGGAGATGGAGTACGTCGTGGACCATGCCGAGGCGCGCTTCGCCGTGGTCGAGGACCAGGAGCAGGTCGACAAGCTCCTCCTGGTCAAGCGCGCGTGCCCCCGCCTCGAGCGCATCGTCTACGACGACCCGCGCGGGATGCGGGCCTACTCCGAGCCCGGTCTCATGAGCCTCGCCGAGCTCCGGGAGGCCGGCAAGAAGTTCGAGGTCGGCTACCCGACGTACTTCGAGGACGAGGTGGCGAGGGGGCGGGCCGACGACCTGGCGATCATCTGCTACACCTCGGGCACGACCGGCGTGCCCAAGGGCGCGATGCTCTCCCACCGCAATCTCCTGGTGACCGCGCGCAACGCCGCCGCCGACGACGGGGTCGGCGAGGACGAGGAGATCCTCTCGTACCTGCCGATGGCGTGGGTCGGCGACCACGTCTTTTCCTACGCGCAGGCGATCGCGGTCGGGTTCACGATCAACTGCCCGGAGGGCGCCTCGACGGTCCTGCACGACCTCAAGGAGATCGGCCCGACCTACTTCTTCGCGCCGCCGCGCATCTGGGAGAACATCCTGACGAACGTCATGGTCCGCATCGAGGACTGCGCGTGGCCGAAGCGGCGGCTCGTCCAGGGCTTCCTCGGGCTCGCGCAGGCGATCGAGCGCGCGCGGCTCGACCGCCGCCCCGTCGCCGCCTGGCGCCGGCTCCTCGCTCCGCTCGGGCGGCTCCTCGTCGCGGGGCCGCTCCGCGACAACCTCGGCATGCGGCGAGTCCGCCGCGCCTACACGGCCGGCGAGGCGATCGGCCCCGAGCTCTTCGTCTTCTTCCGCGCCCTCGGCATCAACATGAAGCAGATCTACGGGATGACCGAGGCGAGCGTGTTCCTCACGATCCAGCGGGACGGCGACATCCGGCTCGGCAGCGTGGGCACGGCGGTCCGCGGCGTCGAGCTCCGGATCTCCGACGAGGGCGAGGTCCTCTACCGGAGCCCCGGCGTCTTCCAGGGTTACTACAAGAACGACGCGGCGACGCGCGAGACCATCGTCGAGGACGCCTGGGTGCGCTCGGGCGACGCCGGCTTCCTCGACCACGACGGCCACCTCAAGATCATCGACCGCGCCAAGGACGTCACGCGGCTCCGCGACGGGACGCTCTTCGCGCCGAAGTACCTCGAGAACAAGCTGAAGTTCTCGCCGTTCGTCAAGGAGGCCGTCTGCATCGGGCAGGACCGCCCCGACGTGACGGCCCTCGTCAACATCGACCTCGCCGCCGTGGGGAACTGGGCGGAGCGCCGGAACATTGCTTATACGAGCTACACCGACCTCGCGCAGAAGCCCGAGGTCTACGACCTGATCGCCCAGGAGGTGGCCCGGGTGAACCGGAGCCTCGGCGAGGACGAGGTGCTGCGCGGCGCCCAGATCCGGAGGTTCCTGATCCTCCACAAGGAGCTGGACCCGGATGACGAGGAGATCACGCGGACGCGCAAGGTCCGCCGCGGCCACGTCGCGCGGAAGTACGCGGCGCTCATCGAGGCGCTCTACGGCGACCGCGACCACGTGCAGGTCGAGGCGCAGGTCACGTACGAGGACGGCCGGACCGGCACGATCCGCGCCGACGTCCGGATCCGCGAGGTCGACGCGCGATGAGCGTGGGGGCCCCGCCGGGCCCGCTCCTCGAGGTCCAGGAGATCAGCGTGCGCTTCGGCGCGCTGCTCGCGCTGAACCGCGTGAGCCTCGCGATCGGGCGCGGCGAGATCGTCGCGATCATCGGTCCGAACGGCGCGGGCAAGACGACGCTCCTGAACTCCATCAGCGGCTTCTACCACCCGTACGAGGGCCGGATCGTCTTCGACGGCCGGGACCGGACGCGGCTCGCCCCCCCCGACGTGGCGGCGCTCGGCATCGCCCGCACCTTCCAGAACGTCGCCCTCTTCAAGGGCATGACGGTGCTCGACAACATCATGACGGGGCGTCTCCTCAAGATGCGCGGGAGTTTCCTCCTCGAGGCGCTCTACTGGGGGCCCGCTCGGCGCCAGGAGCTCGAGCACCGGGGGTTCGTCGAGCGGATCATCGACTTCCTCGAGATCCAGGCGATCCGCAAGACGCCGGCCGGACGCCTGCCGTACGGGCTCCAGAAGCGCGTCGAGCTCGCCCGAGCGCTCGCCGCCGAGCCCACGCTCCTCCTCCTCGACGAGCCGATGGCCGGCATGAACGTCGAGGAGAAGGAGGACATGTGCCGCTTCATCCTCGACGTCAACAGCGAGTTCGGCACGACCATCGCGCTGATCGAGCACGACATGGGCGTGGTCATGGACATCTCCGATCGGGTGGCGGTCCTCGACTACGGCCAGAAGATCGCCGACGGGGTGCCCGAGCAGGTGCGCAAGGACCAGGCGGTGCTCGACGCCTACCTCGGAGTCGCGCATGACTGAGATCCTCCGCGGCGTCTTCCTGGCGCCCTTCAAGGACATGGCGGGCTCGCCCGCGTTCCTCGCGGAGGTCCTGATCGGCGGTGTCTTCGCCGGCCTGCTCTACTCGCTGGTCGCGCTCGGCTTCGTGCTCATCTTCAAGGCCTCGGGCGTCTTCAACTTCGCCCAGGGCGTCATGGTCCTCTTCGCGGCCCTCACCCTCGTCGGCCTCATGGAGCGGGGCATCCCCGTGCTCGTGGCGCTCGTGCTGACCGCGGCCGTGATGGTCGCGCTCGCCTTCGCGATCGAGCGCGTCGTGCTGCGCCCGCTCGTCAATCAGGAGTACATCATCCTGTTCATGGCGACGATCGGGCTCAACTTCTTCCTCGAGGGCTTCGGCGAGATGGTCTGGGGGGCGAACGTGAAGAAGCTCGACGTCGGGATCCCCGACCGCTCGTTCATGATGGCGGGCATCCAGGTGAACCAGCTCGAGCTCTTCGCGGCCGTGACGGCGGCCGTGCTCGTCGCCGTGCTGGCCGTCTTCTTCCACGGCACCCGCATCGGGCGCGCGCTCCGCGCCGTCGCCGATGACCACGAGGCCGCGCTCTCGATCGGCATCCCGCTCAAGACCATCTGGGTCATCGTGTGGTCGGTCGCGGGCGTCGTGGCGCTCGTCGCGGGCATCATGTGGGGCGCCAAGAGCGGCGTCCAGTTCAGCCTGTCGCTCATCGCGCTCAAGGCGCTACCCGTCCTCATCCTCGGCGGCTTCACCTCCGTGCCCGGCGCGATCGTCGGCGGGCTCATCGTCGGCGTCGGCGAGAAGCTCGGCGAGGTGTACTGGGGCCCGCTCGTCGGCGGCGCCATCGAGAACTGGTTCGCCTACGTGATCGCGCTCGCCTTCCTGCTCTTCAGGCCCCAGGGGCTCTTCGGCGAGAAGATCATCGAGCGGGTATGATGCGACGCCGACTGACTTCGCCTGGCTTCGTTCTCGGTCGTCGCCGGTCCTCACGTACAAGCGCGTACGCTGCGGTCGGCTCCTCCCTCGGGCCTCGCCATGCTCGTCATTCGGCGTCGCGCGCGTCTCTGGGCCGTTGTAATCGCCATCCCGAGCCGCCGGATCATCGAGCGGGTATGACGGCGTGATCTACCGCGAAGCCGGCCAGTTCAAGACGACCTACGCGAGCGATCAGGCGATCTTCCCGATCGCCCAGGACCGCGTCGTCGTCGTCCTCGCCGTCGCCGCGGCGTTCGTGGTGCCGACGCGCTTCGCGAACGAGTACTGGCTCCAGGCCGTGCTCATCCCGTTCCTCATCTACGCGCTGGCCGCGATCGGGCTGAATCTGCTGACCGGCTACGCGGGACAGCTCTCCCTCGGGACCGGGGGGTTCATGGCGGTCGGCGGATACTCGGCGTTCAAGCTGACGACCGCGTTCCCGCAGCTCAACATCATCGTCGTCTTCCTGCTCTCGGGTCTGATCGCCGCGGGCGTCGGGCTCGTCTTCGGCATCCCGTCGCTGCGGATCAAGGGCTTCTACCTCGCCGTCGCGACGCTGGCGGCCCAGTTCTTCCTCGTCTGGCTCTTCAACAAGGTGCCGTGGTTCGTGAACTACGCGTCGTCGGGAACGATCACCGCCCCGAACCGGTCGATCTTCGGCGCGCTCTGGCCCGAGCCGTGGGCCGTGGTGACCGGTCCGAACGCGACGGCGCAGACGCGCTACGTGGCGGCGCTGGCGATCGTCGCCGTCTTCGCGCTCGTCGCGAAGAACCTGGTGCGCGGGCGCGTCGGCCGCTCGTGGATGGCCATCCGCGACCGCGACATCGCGGCCGAGATCATCGGTGTTCGGCCGCTCCGGACGAAGCTGCTCGCGTTCGGCATCAGCTCGTTCTACTGCGGCGTGGCCGGCGCCGAGTACGTCTTCCTCTACCTCGGCAGCGCCGAGACGCTCGCGTTCGACATCACGCTGTCGTTCCTGGTCCTGTTCATGGTGATCATCGGCGGCCTCGGCAGCGTGCTCGGCTCGTTCCTCGGCGCGGCCTTCATCGTGCTGGTGCCGATCTTCCTCACCAACGCGCCGCACCTGGTCGGGCTCCCGCTGCCGGTGGCGCTCCAGAAACAGCTCGAGCTGATGGTCTTCGGCGGCCTCATCATCTTCTTCCTGATCGTTGAACCTCGTGGACTGGCGCGGCTCTGGCAGATTTCGAAAGAGAAGCTGCGTCTCTGGCCGTTCCCCCACTAACAGAGGAGGAGGCAACATGAAGCTGAGATCGGTCCTGATCGGCGCGCTCGCGACGGCGCTCGTCGCCGGGCCCCTGCTGGCGGCCGCGTGGGCGCAGCCCAAGGAGATGTTCATCCCACTGCTCGTCTACCGCACCGGCGCCTACGCGCCGAGCGGCATCCCGATCGCCAACGGCTTCGTGGACTACTTCATGCTCCTCAACGAGCGCGACGGCGGCATCAACGGCGTCAAGGTCGGGTGGGAGGAATGCGAGACCCAGTACGACACGAAGCAGGGTGTCGAGTGCTACGAGCGGCTCAAGGGCAAGGGCGCGACGGGCGCCGCCCTGGTGAACCCGTACAGCACGGGCATCACCTACCAGCTCATCCCGAAGGCGGCGGTTGACAAGATTCCGGTCTTCTCGATGGGCTATGGCATGACGGCCGGCGCGGACGGGCGATGGTTCCCCTGGGTGTTCAGCTTCCCGACGACCTACTGGAGCCAGGCCTCCGCGGTCATCCGCTACATCGGCCAGCAGGAAGGCGGGGCGGACAAGCTGAAGGGCAAGAAGATCGTCCACATCTTCCACAACAGCCCCTACGGCAAGGAAGCGAACCCGACGCTCGAGACGCTCGCCCGGCAGCTCGGCTTCGAGCTGACGCTGCTGGCGGTGGACCACCCAGGGCAAGAGCAGAAGTCCACGTGGCTCCAAATCCGGCGAATCAACCCCGACTGGATCTTCATGTCGGGCTGGGGCGTCATGAACCAGGTCGGCGTGAAGGAGGCGGCCGCCATCGGCTTCAAGATGGACCGCTTCATCGGCAACTGGTGGTCCGCGAGCGAGGCTGACGTCGTCCCCGCGGGTGACGGCGCGAAGGGCTACAAGGGTGCGACGTTCCACGCGCCGGGCACCGCCTTCAAGGTGCACCAGGACGTCTTCAAGTTCGTCTACGACAAGGGCAAGGGCGGGGGCAAGAAGGAGGCCGTCGGCGAGGCGCTCTACAACCGCGGCCTCGTCAACGCCATGCTCTCGGCCGAGGCGATCCGCACGGCGATGGGGAAGTACGGCAACAAGGCGCTCACCGGCGAGCAGGTCCGCTGGGGCTTCGAGAACCTGAATCTCACCGAGCAGCGGCTCGACCAGCTCGGCATGAAGGGCTTCACGCACCCGATCAAGGTCACGTGCGAGGACCACGAGGGCAACGGCCCGATCCTCGTCCAGCAGTGGGACGGCAAGAAGTGGAGCATCGTGTCCGACTGGATCGCGCCCATGCGCGACGTCGTCCGCCCGATGATCGAGGCGGCGGCGATCGAGGAGGGCGGGAAGCTCGGGTACGCGAAGCGCGACTGCTCCAAGGAGAAGTAGCGCGGTGAGCGCCGAGGACCCCCGGGCGCTGCTGTCGGTCAACAACATCGAGGTGATCTACGACCACGTCATCCTCGTGTTGAAGGGGGTCTCGCTCCGGGTCCCCGAGGGGGGCATCGTCGCCCTCCTCGGGGCCAACGGCGCCGGCAAGAGCACGACCCTGAAGGCGATCTCGGGGCTCCTCCGCACGGAGCGCGGCGACGTCACCAAGGGCGCCGTCGAGTTCCAGGGGCAGGCGATCCACCGCAAGGATCCCGACGAGGTGGTCCGCCGGGGCGTGGTCCAGGTGATGGAGGGGCGGCACGTCTTCGAGCACCTCACGGTGGAGGAGAACCTCCTCACGGGCGCCTACACGCGCCGTAACGGGCACTCGACGAAGCAGGACCTCGAGCTCGTCTACCGCTACTTCCCGCGCCTGTGGGAGCGGCGCGGCTCCCGCGCGGGGTACGTCTCGGGCGGCGAGCAGCAGATGGTCGCGATCGGGCGCGCGCTCATGGCCCGGCCGAAGCTCATGCTGCTCGACGAGCCCTCGATGGGCCTGGCGCCGATGCTCGTGAAGGAGATCTTCGAGATCGTCGGGCGCCTGAACCGCGAGGAGGGCGTCGCCGTGCTGCTCGCCGAGCAGAACGCGACCATCGCGCTCCAGATCGCGCAGCACGGTTACGTGATGGAGAACGGGCGGATCGTGCTGGACGGCGACGCGAAGACGATCAGCGAGAACGAGGACATCAAGGAGTTCTACCTGGGCCTCACGGGCGTCGGGCAGCGGAAGAGCTACCGCGACGTGAAGCACTACCGACGCCGCAAGCGGTGGCTATCATGAGCGCCGTTCGAGCGCCGGCTTCGCCGGCGCCATCGGGCGGGGGGAGGTTCGGAAGGGGGGCGGAGCCCCCCTCCGAGGGATGAGCGCGCAGGTCGAGATCCGCGACGCCTCGAAGTCGTTCGGCGGCGTCCAGGCCGTCTCGCGGGTGAGCTTCGACGTCGAGAAGGGCCAGATCCTCTCGGTCATCGGCCCCAACGGCGCCGGCAAGACGACCCTGCTCAACTGCATCAGCGGCGTGTTCCATCCGGAGCGCGGGCACATCCACCTGGAGGGCGAGGACATCACGCGCCTGCGCCCGCCGCAGATCGCCGCGCGCGGGGTCGCGCGCACGTTCCAGAACATCGCGCTGTTCCGGGGCATGACCGTCGTCGACAACCTGATGCTCGGCCGCCACCTCCACATGACGAACGGCGTGTTCCGATCCGTGCTCTACTGGGGCCCCGGACGGCGGGAGGAGGTCGCCCACCGCAAGGTGGTCGAGGACATCGTCGACTTCCTGGAGATCGAGGCCATCCGGAAGCGGCCGGTCGGCTCGCTGCCGTACGGCCTCCAGAAGCGTGTGGAGCTGGGGCGGGCCCTCGCGCTCCACCCCAAGGTGCTCCTTCTCGACGAGCCGATGGGCGGGTGCAATCACGAGGAGAAGGAGGACATGGCGCGCTTCATCCTCGACATCAACGACGAGTGGGGGACGACGATGATCCTCATCGAGCACGACATGGGCGTCGTGATGGACATCTCCCGCCGGGTCGTCGTGCTCGATCTCGGGGAGAAGATCGCGGAGGGAACGCCCGCCGAGGTGAAGGCGAACCCGCTCGTGGTCAAGGCCTACCTGGGTACCAAGGCGACGGCATAGGAGGCGCGGCATGGCAGAGCTGACGCTGCCCCAGTACCTGCTCCGGAACGCCCGAGAGTTCCCGCGCCGGCCCGCCCTCCGCGAGAAGGAGAAGGGCATCTGGCAGGAGTGGACGTGGGCCGACTATCTGGCCCACGTGCGCGCCATCACCCTCGGCCTGGTGGACCTCGGCTTCCAGCGCGGCGACAAGCTGGCCCTGCTCAGCGACAACCGGCCCGAGGTGTACGCCGCGATGGTCGCCGCCCAGGCGGCCGGGGGCGTGCCGGTCCCGGTGTACCAGGACTCCATCGCGCGCGAGATCCAGTTCGTCATCGATCACGCGGACGCCCGGTTCGTCTATGCCGAGGACCAGGAGCAGGTGGACAAGATCCTCGACCTCAAGGCGCAGCTCCCGAAGGTCGAGAAGGTGATCTACGACGACCCCAAGGGGCTCCGCCACTACAACGACCCCCTCCTCCAGAGCCTCGAGCGGCTCGAGGAGCAAGGGCGCAGGATCGACGAAGAACGGCCCGGCCTGTTCGACGAGCTCGTGCGGGCGACGCAGCCGCGCGACGTGGCCCTCATCTGCTACACCTCCGGCACCACCGGCGCCCCGAAGGGCGCCATGATCTCCCACGCGAACTTGACCGCCGCGATCGAGGGCATCCTCCAGATCGAGCATTACGCTCCGACCGACCAGATGCTGGCCTACCTGCCGCCGGCCTGGATCGGCGACTCCTTCTGGTCGCTCGCGGGCGCCCTCATCGTCGGCTGCACGGTCAACTGCCCCGAGCGCCCCGAGACGGTCCTCGAGAACCTCCGGGAGATCGGGCCCCACGTCGTCATCGCGCCGCCCCGGATCTGGGAGAATCTCGTCTCGACGGTCCAGGTGAAGATGGGGGACGCGTCGTGGATCAAGCGCCGGCTCTTTCGCTGGCTCATGCCCGCCGGCGAGGAGGTCGCGCGGCGCCGGATGGAGAAGCAGCCGGTGTCGCTGCCGCTGCGGGTGCGGAACGCCCTGGGCGAGGGGCTCGTCTTCGCTCCGCTCCGCGACCACCTGGGCTTCCGGCGCACGCGCTACGCCTACACCGGCGGCGCCCCGCTCGGGCCCGAGATCTTCCTTTTCTTCCGCGCCCTCGGGATCAACCTCAAGCAGGTGTACGGCCAGACGGAGGCGGGCGGCGTGTCCTGCGTCCAGCGCGACGGCGACATCAAGCTCGGCACCGTCGGCAAGCCGTTTCCCAACACCGAGGTCCGCCTCACCGAGGCGGGTGAGGTCATCAGCCGGAGCCCGTGCGTGTTCTCGGGCTACTACAAGAACCCGGAGGCGACCGCCGCGACAATCCGCGACGGCTGGCTCTACTCCGGGGACGCGGCCATGCTCGATGCGGACGGTCACCTGATCGTCATCGATCGCGCCAAGGACGTCACGGCCCTCGCCGACGGCACCAAGTTCGCGCCCCAGTACATCGAGAACAAGCTCAAGTTCAGCCCCTACATCAAGGAGGCCGTGGCGGTGGGTCAGGACCGGCCCTACGTGGCGGCCATGATCAACATCGACATGGAGAACGTCGGGAAGCTGGCGGAGCGGCGCCAGATCGCCTATACCACCTACACGGACCTCGCCCAGAAGCCCGAGGTCTACGACCTCATCGGGCAGGAGGTGGAGCGGGTGAACCGCGACCTGCCGGAGAGCACGCGCATCCGCAAGTTCGTCCTGCTCCACAAGGAGCTCGACCCCGACGACGAGGAGGTCACGCGCACGCGGAAGGTGCGGCGCAGCTTCGTGGCCAAGAAGTACGCCGAGATCATCGACGCACTCTTCACGGACCGGCCGTCGGTACCGGTGCACACGATCATCACCTACCAGGACGGCCGTCAGGCGACCATGCAGACCGAGCTCGCCATCCGGACGGCCGGCGGCGCCCGCGAGCCCGTGGCGGTGTAGGCGGCCCGATGGGGTTCTTCTTCGATCTCTTCGTCAACGGGCTCATGAACGGTGCGATGTACGCGCTGGTGGCGCTCGGGTTCGTCCTGATCTACAAGGCCACCAGCGTGGTCAACTTCGCCCAGGGCGAGCTGGTGATGTTCGGCGGCTACATCGCGGCGGCGTTGCTGAGCCTGTATCACCTGCCACTGGCGGTCGCTCTGCCCGTCCTGTTGGCCAGCATGGTCGTGCTGGGGTTCGTGCTCGAGCGGGGCGTGCTCCGGCCCCTCGTCGGGCAGAACGTCATCTCGGTGGTCATGGTCACCATCGGGCTCGCCCAGGTCTTCCAGGGGTCGGCGGCGATGGTCTGGGGCGCCCAGACCAAGAACATCTCGCTCCCCGTCCGCCTCGAGCCGTACGTGATCTGGGAGATCTACATTTCACCCATCAACGTCGTCGCCGCCGTCGTCTCCGGGGTCTTCCTGGTCGGTTTCGCCTGGTTCTTCCGGAAGAGCCGCCTGGGGATCGCCATGCGGGCGGTGGCCAACGACCAGCAGGCGGCGATGGCGGTGGGCATCAACGTCCACGTCGTCTTCGCGATCTCGTGGGCCATCGCCGGGCTCGCGGCCGCCCTCGGCGGTGTCCTCTGGGGCAGCATGCTGGGGGTGGACACCCAGCTCGCCCTGGTCGGTCTCAAGGTCTTTCCCGCCGTGATCCTGGGCGGCCTGGACAGCGTCCCGGGCGCCGTCGTGGGCGGGCTCATCATCGGCGCCGTCGAGAGCGTGGCCGCCGGCTACGTGGATCCCTACGTCGGCGGGGGCACCAAGGACTTCCTGCCCTACGTCCTGATGATCGTGGCGCTGATGATCCGTCCCTACGGCTTCTTCGGCCGCGAGATCATCGAAAGGGTCTGAGCGACACGCGAGATGATCAATCGCGAGTGCGGCGTGTACCAGACGACCTACGAGGGCGACATGGCCCTCTACCCGATACCGCTGGCCCGCTACTCGAGCCTGGGCGCGCTCGCGGCGCTGCTCCTGGTCCCGCTCGTTCTCGACAGCCACTCGATGGCGCTCGTCAACCTCATGACCCTGGCCGCCATCGGGGCCATCGGGCTCAACATCCTCGTCGGCTACACCGGACAGGTCTCGCTCGGGCACGGCGCCTTCATGATGGTCGGCTCCTACACGGCGGCCCTCCTCACGGTGAGGCTCGGGGCGCCCTTCTGGCTCGGCCTGCCGGCGGGCGGGGCGGTCGCGGCGCTCGTGGGAACCTTCTTCGGCATTCCGTCGCTCCGGATCAAGGGGCTGTACCTCGCCATCGCCACCCTGGCGGGGCAGTTCATCATCGAGTGGTGCATCAACCACAGCACCTGGATCAGCGGCGGCGTGCAGTCCACCGTCTACGTGCCGACGCCGGCCTTCTTCGGCTGGCAGATCAACAGCGAGTACCGGCGCTACTACATGCTGCTGCCGGTTGCCGTCATCGCCTACGTGGCGGCCCTGAACCTCGTGCGGAGCCGCGTGGGCCGGGCCTTCATCGCCGTCCGGGACCGCGACGTCGCCGCCGAGATCATCGGGGTCGACATCTTCCGCTACAAGCTCCTCGCCTTCGCCGTCAGCTCGTTCTACGCCGGGGTGGCGGGCGCGCTCTGGACCTACTATCTCAAGATCGCGAACTACGAGCACTTCACCCTCGCCACCTCGGTGTCGTACCTGGCGATGGTCATCATCGGCGGGCTTGGCAGCGTGCTGGGCTCGGTCTTCGGCGCGATCTTCATCACGCTGCTGCCGATCGTGCTCGTCTACGTGGTGGAGGGCTCGGCCGCCGTCTTCGGATTCAAATACGCGGCGATCGCCGACTTCCTGGCCAACCTCAGGCTGATCATCTTCGGCGCGCTGATCATCCTGTTCCTGGCCATCGAGCCGGAGGGGCTCTACCGCATGTGGGGCAACGTCCGGCGGTATTTCCGCCTGTGGCCGTTTTCCTATTGAGGGGGACTTCGCCCCCCTCAAGGCTCCCCCCAGGAGGGGATTGCGCGGGCAAAGCCCGCGCTCGAACGTGGCGATGCAAAAGTGCGGGGCGTTCAACCCGAGCGGGTTGGTCGCCAAGGAGGATGACATGAGACTCAAAGGATGGGTCGCAGGAACGCTCGCGGCGGTGCTGCTGCTCGGCCTGGCCGTCCTGCCGGCGATGGCCGCCGACGTGATCAGAATCGGCGGCACGTGCGACCGCACGGGAGCGACCAAGAACGTCGGGGTGGAGATCTGCCCCGGCCTCACCGACTACATCGCGCTCGTCAACAAGAAGGGCGGTGTCCTGGGCCACAAGCTCGAGTACACCGAGATCGAGCACGGCTACACGGTGGACCGGGGCGTGGAGGCCTACGAGCGGCTGAAGCGCGACGGGACGGTGGCGACGCTCGACTACGGCACGCCGATCGTCTACGCCCTCACGCCGCGGCACATGGACGACAAGATCCCGGCCATCACGCCGGGCTTCGGCCGCGCCGACTCGATCGACGGCGAGGCCTGGCCGTACATCTTCCCGATGGCCGCCTCCTACTGGTCGCAGGCGGGCGCGGCCATGAAGTACATCAGGGACAACGGCGCGAAGAAGGGCACCAAGGTCGCGTACCTCTACTTCGACAACCCCGCCGGCCGCGAGGGCATCCCCATCATGGAGACGGTGGCGAAGAAGGAGGGCTACGAGCTGCGGCTGTTCGCGGTGCCGCCGCCCGGCGTCGAGATGGGGCCCCAGGTGATCGACATCACGCGGCGCTTCAGGGCCGACTGGGTGGTCGGCCATCTGTTCGGCCAGGCGCCCTCGGTCTCGATCAAGGAGCTGAAGCGGGCCGGCTTCCCCATGTCCCGCGTGGTCAGCTTCGTGTGGGGCGCCGGGGAGGCGAACATCGAGGCCGCGGGCTGGGACACGGCCCAGGGCTACATCGGCATGCAGTTCACCTCCGTCGGCCGCAGCCTGCCCGTGATCCAGGAGATCATGCAGAAGGTCTACAAGGACGAGGGCAAGGAGGTGCCGAAGTACGTCGGCGGCGTCTACTACAGCCGCGGCGTGCTGAACGGCGCCATCCTCGCCGAGGGCGTCCGGCTCGCCATCCAGAACTTCGGCCTGCCGGTGACGGGCGACAAGGTGCGGAAGGGCTTCGAGTCGATCAAGAACTTCGACCTCCAAGGGTTCCTGCCGCCCTTGACCGTCAACCCCAAGGACCACGAGGGCGGGGGCTGGGTGCGGATGTATCAGGTCAAGGGCACCGAGTGGGTGCCCATCACCGACTGGATCCGCGGCTACCGCGACGAAGTCATGGCCATGGTGAAGACGGCCAACAAGAAGTGACGGCTGCCGTGCTCCGGCTCAACAACGTCGAGGTGGCCTACGACCGGGCGATCCTGGTCCTCAAGGGGATCTCGCTCGAGGTGCCGGAGCAACGGATCATCACCCTGCTCGGGTCGAACGGGGCCGGCAAGAGCACCACGCTCAAGGCCATCTCCGGCCTCCTCAAGCCCGAGCGGGGTGAGATCACCACGGGCTCGGTCGAGTTCGCCGGCGAGCGGATCGATCACCGCGGGCCGGAAGAGATCGTCAGGCTCGGCATCACGCAGGTCATGGAAGGCCGCCGGGTGTTCGACGACCTGACGACGGAGGAGAACCTCCTGTCGGGCGCGCACACCCGACGCGGCCTGGCCAGCATCCGCAACGACCTCACCGCCGTCTACGAGTACTTTCCGCGGCTGGCCGAACGGAAGGGGCTCAAGGCCGGCTACCTGTCGGGGGGCGAGCAGCAGATGCTGGCCATCGGCCGGGCCCTCATGGCCCGGCCGCGGCTCATGCTCCTCGACGAGCCCTCGCTGGGGCTCGCCCCCCTCCTCGTCGAGGAGATCTTCCAGATCATCCAGCGGCTCAACCGTCAGGAGAAGCTCACGGTGCTGCTGGTCGAGCAGAACGCGGCGATGGCGCTCACGATCGCCGAACACGGTTACGTCATGGAGAACGGACGGATCGTGCTGGACGGCCCGGTGACGGCGTTGCGTGAGAACCCCGACGTGAAGGAATTCTACCTGGGGCTGACCGAGGTCGGGGCGCGCAAGTCGTACCGCGACGTCAAGCACTACAAGCGGCGAAAACGGTGGCTCAGCTAAGGAGGGCTGCTCCATGCGACGGAAGGGTGTGATCGGAAGGGGCATGCGGGTGCTGCTGTTGGGGACGCTGGGCCTGGCGGCCTGCGCGACGATGGCGCCCGAGCCGACGCTCTACGAGCGATTCGGCGCCGTCGACGGCGTCGGCATCCCGCGGAAGGGACGGGACGCGATCTCGGTCGTCGTCGACCGCTTCGTCGCCAACATGGTCGCGGACGCGCGGGTCAACGCGCGGTTCAAGAGAATGGCGCCGCCGGCGGTCGAGAAGCTCAAGTCCAACCTCTCCGACCAGATCTGTCAGGCGACCGGCGGTCCCTGCTCCTACTACGGCCGAGACATGAAGGACGCTCACAAGGGGATGGGGATCAGCGAGGCCGAGTGGAGCGCGACCGTGGAGAACCTCGGCAGGGCGCTCGACCAGGCCAAGGTGGGCGAGCGCGAGAAGAAGGAGCTGCTGGCCGCCCTCGGTCCGATGAAGGGGGAGATCGTCGGCCAGTGACGGTCTGAGGGGATGGGCGTTCAAGCGTTCACGGTCTACGATTTGCTGGCGCGCGGGGCGGCGCTGCATGGCGACGCCCCGGCGCTCATCCAGGGGCCGCGGCGGTGGTCCTTCCGCGAGCTCGTGGCGCGCGCGGACGCGCTGGCAGCCGGGCTCGCGGGGCTCGGCCTCGCCAAGGGCGATCGCGTCTGCATCCTCGCCCAGAACGACGCGGCCTACGTCGATCTGTACGGCGCCTGCGCCCGTCAGGGCGTGATCGCGTATCCCATCAACTGGCGGCTCACCGCCCAGGAGGTGGAGCGCGTGGTGGAGCGCGCGGCGCCGAAGATGCTGGTCGCCGACGCCTCCACCGTGCCGGTCGTGGGGGAATGGCCGCGCACGCACCGTGCCGTCGCCCACTGGTACCAGCTCGGCGACGGCGCGGCGCCGGGCTTCCAGCCGCTTTCGAGTCTGTACCGCGGGGGCGCGCCGCCCCCGGCGCCCGACGTCTCCGGCGACGATCCCTTCGCGGTGATCTCGACCGCGGCGGTGGACGTGATTCCGCGGGGCGCGGTGCTGACGCACGCCAACCTCATCACCGCGTCGCTCGTCGTCGCGGGCACCATGGGCTTCACCGCGGCGGACCGGTACCTCGTGGCCCTGCCCCTGTTCCACATCACGGCGCTCGGGAACCTCGTCACCCACCTGCACGCGGGCGGTGCCGGCGTCGTGGTGGCGCGCTTCGACGCCGAGGAGGCCGTGCGGTTGATCGACGAGCACCGGGTCACGCACGTGTCCGACTTTCCTCCGGTGCTGGCCAATCTGCTCGACGCGGCGCAGAAGCTCGGCAGCAAGCTCCCGAGCTTGAAGCACGTGTCGGGCCTGGATGCGCCCCCGACCATCCAGCGGCTGCACGCCGAGACCCAGGCGCAGTTCTGGACGGGCTTCGGTCAGTCGGAGACCAGCGGGTTCGTCACCATCCAGCGGGTGGTCGACAAGCCTGGCGCGGCCGGCAAGCCGATCTCCGTGTGCCGGGTGCGCCTCGTCGACGACTACGAGCGCGACGTGCCGGTGGGCACGCCCGGCGAGATCCTCGTCAAGGGGCCGGTCGTGTTCCAGGGTTACTTCGGCCAGCCCGACGTGACGGCCCACACGCTGCGCGGCGGCTGGCACCACACGGGCGACGTGGGCCGGTTCGATGCCGACGGCTGGCTCTACTACGTCAAGCGCAAGCCGGAGAAGGAGCTGATCAAGCCGGGCGGCGAGAACGTGTATCCCGCCGAGGTGGAAGCGGTCATCGTGCGGATGGAGGGCGTCAGCGGCGTGTGCGTCTATGGGGTGCCCGACGCCAAGTGGGGCGAGGCCGTGAAGGCCGTCGTGGAGGTGCGCCCCGCCGGCCGCTACACCGCCCAGCAGGTGGGCGACTTCGTCGGCGGACAGATCGCCCGCTTCAAGCGTCCCAGCCGCGTGGCCTTCACCGAGACCCTGCCGCGCACCGCCGAAGGCGGCGTCGACCGCGACGCCGTGAAGAGCCGCTGGGGCGACGACTGACCGGCGCGCGGAGCCCGCGGTGAAGATCTTCAACGAGCAGCACGCGATGTTCCGCCAGACGGTGCGGAGCTTCGTCGAGCGGGACGTGGCGCCCCACATCGAGGCGTGGGAGGCCGCGGGGCGGATCCCGAAATCCATCTGGCCGCGCATGGGCGCGCTCGGCCTGCTCGGCGTCGAGTACGACGAGAAGTACGGCGGCGGCGGCGCCGACCTCCTCACGACGGCGGTCCTCCACGAGGAGTGCGCCCGCTCGCGCTCCGGCTCGTTCGCGATGGCCGTGGGCGTCAACACCGACATGGCGTCGCCCCACCTGTACTGGACGGGCAGCGAGCGCTTGAAGGAAAGGTACCTGCCCGGAATTTGCCGCGGCGAGAAGCTCTGCGCGGTCGCGGTGACCGAGCCTGGAGGCGGGAGCGACGTCGCCGCCATCCGGACGCGCGCGGTGCGCGACGGCGACCACTACGTGCTGAACGGCTCGAAGATGTTCATCACCAACGGCGCCCTCGCCGACCTCTACTTCGTCGCCGCCCGAGTGGAGCAGGGCGACGACCGCCGTCGCCACAAGGGTATCTCGATGTTCCTCGTCGAGCGCGAAACGCCCGGCTTCCTCGTGAGCCGCACGCTGGAGAAGATGGGAATGCGCGCCTCCGACACCGCCGAGCTCGCCTTCGAGGACATGCGCGTGCCCGCCGAGAACCTGCTCGGCCGCGAGGGCGTGGGCTTCTACGAGGTCATGCGCGTCTTCCAGCGCGAGCGCCTGGTGGCGGGTCTCCACGCGGTCGCCATGTCGGAGCGCGCCCTCGAGGACACGCTCGCCTACGTGCGCGAGCGCCAGGCCTTCGGCGGACCGCTGGCCGACAAGCAGGTCGTGCGCCACCGGCTCGCCGACCTGGCGACGCTCATCGAGGCCGGGCGCCGGCTCACGTACGCGGCGCTGCTGAAGTATCGGGACGGCGAGGAGGCGCTGAGCGAGATCTCGATGGCGAAGCTCTTCACCGCCGAGATGGTCCAGAAGGTCGCCTACGACTGTGTCCAGCTCCACGGCGGCTACGGCTACATGCGCGAGTACGCGATCGAGCGCTTCGCGCGCGACGCCCGGCTCCTCTCGATCGGCGGCGGCACGAGCGAGATCATGCGGGAGATCATCGCCAAGCAGCTCCTGCCATGAGGCTCCGCGATCGCGTGGCGATCGTGACGGGCGCGGCGAGCGGCATCGGGCGGGCCATCGCCCAGGCGCTCGCGCGCGAGGGCGCGAGGGTCGCGATCGCCGACCTGAACGAGGCGGGCGGCGCCGAGGCCGCGCGCGCGATCGAGAAGGACGGCGGGACGGCGCGCGCGTGGCGTGTGGACGTGACCGACGCCGCCGCCGTGGCGGCGATGGTCGCGCAGGTGGTGTCGAACTGGGGAACGGTCCAAGTCCTCGTGAACAACGCGGGTTGGGACAAGCCGATGCCCTTCGTCGAGACCACGCCCGAGTTCTGGGACCGGATCCTCGCGCTCAACCTGCGCGGCCCGATCGCCTGCACGCACGCGGTCCTCCCGCACATGATCCGTCAGGGGCACGGCAAGATCGTCTCGATCGCCTCGGACGCCGGCCGTGTCGGCTCGACCGGCGAGGCGGTGTACTCCGCCGCGAAGGGCGGGATCATCGCCTTCACCAAGACGATCGCGCGGGAGGTGGCGCGCCACCGGATCAACGTGAACTGCGTCTGCCCCGGCCCGTCCGACACGCCGCTCTTCCGGAACGAGTTCGCGAAGGTCAGCCCGAAGCTCGCCGAGAGCCTCACGCGGGTGATCCCGTGGGGCCGCCTCGGTACGCCCGAGGACGTGGCGCCCGCCGTCGTCTTCCTCGCTTCCGACGACGCGGGGTTCATCACCGGCCAGACCCTCTCCGTGTCCGGCGGCCTCACGATGCTCTGACGCCCTCGCTGGAATGAATCGCGCCATGTGGAACGCAGCCGGCCCGCATCTGTGTCAGGCCATCCACCGAGTGTCCCCGGCCTCGCGGACCCCGTTACAATGACGCCCCGCGCATCTCTCTCAGGCCACCTACGGTTCGAGCCGGCCTCGCGGACCCCGCTACAATGACGCCCCGCGCATCTCTCTCAGGCCACCTACGGTTCGAGCCGGCCTCGCGGACCCCGGTACAATGACCGTGCCGGACTTCGTCGTGATCGGCCACGTCACGCTCGACCGGGTGGGCGACGCGACGCGGCCCGGCGGCGCCGCCCTCTACGCGGCGGTCACCGCCCACCGTCTCGGCCTCTCGGTGGGGCTCCTCACGAGCCACGCCGCCGACTTTCCCCTCGACGTCATCCCGTCGCGGATCGAGGTCGTGAGCGTGTCGGCGGAGGCGACGACCCGCTTCGAGCACCGCTACGAGACGGGCGGGCGTGTCTCTCACGTCCGCGGCCGTGCGCGGCCGCTCGGCGCCGCCGACGTCCCCGAGGACTGGCTCGGCGCGCCGCTCGTGCTGCTGGCGCCGGTGGTCGACGAGGTGGACCCGCGGCTCGCCGTCGAGTTCACCGAGGGCGCGGTCGGCGCGGCGGCGCAGGGGTGGCTGCGCGCGACGGGCCGCGACGGGCGGCTGGCGCCGCGCCCGTGGGAGTCGCCTCGGCCGCTGCTGCACCACATCCAGGCGCTCTTCCTCTCGCGCGAGGACGTCCGCGGCCAGGAGGCGTCGGTCGTCGAGTGGCTCCAGCACGTGCCGCTCGGCGTCCTCACCGCGGACCGCGACGGCGCCCTCCTGTTCGTCAACGGCGACCGCCACGAGGTCCGGCCGCGGCCGGCCACGGAGGTCGATCCGACGGGCGCCGGCGACGTCTTCGCCGCGACGTTCCTCGTCGAGTACCAGCGCTCCGGCGACGCCTGGCACGCGGCGGGCGCGGCGGCCTGCGCCGGCGCGCTCGCCGTCGAGGGCCAGGGGTGGTCCACGGTGCCCGACCGGATTGCGCTCGATGCTACGCTCGGAGAATACGAGCGGCGCGGCTGAGGCCGCGCCACGGGAGGCGCGATGCGAATCGGGATCATCGGCACGGGGAACGTCGGGTCCGCCGTCGGCACGCGTTGGGCGCTCGCCGGGCACGACGTCATGTTCGGCGCACGCGACGCGAAGAGCCCGAAGGTGCAGGCGCTCGTCGCGGCGGCGGGGAAGTCGGCCCGCGCCGGCACGGTGGCGGAGGCCGCCGCGTTCGGCCCGGTGGTCGTGCTGGCGACGCCGTTCGAGGCGACGGAGAGCGCGATTCGCCAGGCGGGCGACCTCGGCGGCAAGGTGGTGATCGACTGCACCAACCCGCTCCGGCCCGACCTCTCGGCCCTCAGCGTGGGGCACACGACGTCGGGCGGTGAGTCGGTCGCGCGCTGGGCGAAGGGCGCCAGGGTCGTGAAGGCGCTCAACACGACGGGCGCCGGCAACATGACCGACCCTCGCTACCCGGAGGCGCCGGCTACGATGTTCGTCTGCGGCGGCGACGCCGGCGCGAAGGCGACGGTGAGCGAGCTGGTGAAGGCGCTCGGCTTCGACGTCGTCGACGCGGGCCCGCTCGCCCAGGCGCGCCTGCTCGAGCCGCTCGCGATGCTCTGGATCTGGCTCGCGTACCAGGGCCGCCTCGGCCCGAACATCGCGTTCCGCCTGATGCGGCGCAGTTGACACCTCTTCGCCGCGAGGACTAGGCTTGAGCCCGTGGCGGATCGCGCGATCGTGATCACGGCGGGCCGGGTCTCGACGGAGGCGCGGCTCAACGATTCGAAGACGGCCGCCGCGATCTGGGACGCGCTGCCGATCGAGGCGAAGGCCGACACCTGGGGCGACGAGATTTACTTCGACATCGGCCTCACCGCCGCTCCCGAGTCGCCCCGGGAGGTCGTCGAGCCGGGCGACCTCGGCTACTGGCCGCCGGGGCGCGCGTTCTGCGTCTTCTTCGGCCCGACGCCGATGAGCCGGGGCGACGAGATCCGTCCCGCCAGCCCGGTGAACGTCGTGGGGCGGATCGTCGGCGATCCCAAGGCATTCAAGGCGGTCCGCGCGGGAACGCGCGTGACCCTCAGGAGGAACGAATGAAAATCTTTCTCGACACCGCCAGCGTGACCGAGATCAAGGAGGGCGTCGCGCTCGGCCTGGTGGACGGCGTCACCACCAACCCGTCGCTGATCGCCAAGGAGAAGCGCCCCTTCCGGCCGCTCGTCGAGGAGATCTGCTCGGTCGTGCCCGGCGACGTGAGCCTCGAGGTGGTCGCGACGGATTTCGAGGGCATGGTGAAGGAGGGCGAGGAGCTCCGCCAGATCGCCGACAACGTCGTCGTGAAGTGCCCGCTCACCAAGGACGGGATCAAGGCGGTGAAGTACCTCACGGGCAAGGGCATCCGGGTCAACCAGACGCTCTGCTTCTCGGCGACCCAGGCGCTCCTCTCCGCGAAGGCCGGCGCCTACTACATCAGCCCGTTCCTCGGGCGCCTCGACGACATCGCCGCCGTCGGCATGGACCTGGTCCGCGACATCTGCGAGATCTACCGCGTCCAGGGGTTCAAGACGCAGGTGCTCGCCGCGTCCATTCGCAACCCGCTCCACGTCATCGACGCCGCCAAGGCGGGCGCGCACGTGGTGACGCTTCCGTTCGCGGTGCTCGAGCAGCTCATGAAGCACCCGCTGACGGACATCGGGCTCAAGAAGTTCCTGGACGACTGGGCGAAGCTCGGCGAGAAGATCTGACGCGTCGCGCGTAGCGTTTTCGGACGAGGCTCCAGCAGGGGCGCCGGCCCGGCTCAGACGCTCGGGCGGACCTCCCTGGCGAACTTCTCGTAGATCTGCGTGAGGTCGGCGAGGTCGCGGACGCGCGACTCGAGGATCACGTGGCTCACGCCGAGCGCCGCGAGCGCCCGGATCTCCCTCACGAGCGCCTCCGCGTCCTGCTTCGCCGGGAGGCCCACGCGCGCGCTGATCACGAGCGACTTCACGTCGCGCCCGGCCTTCGTGCACGCGGCCTCGAGGTCGGCGACGCCCGCGCGCATCTTCTCGGCGGTCGGGAACGCGGCGTGCCAGCCGTCGCCCAGCTCGGCGACGCGCCGGAGGGCGCGCGGCGTATGGCCGCCGATCCAGATCGGCACCGTGCCGCGCGCCGGCCGCGGCAGCGCCGCGAACGGCGGGAAGCGCCAGAACTCGCCGCGGTGCTCGACGCGCTCGCCCGCCCAGCACGCCCGCATGACGCGGATCGCCTCGTCGCTCCAGGCGCCGCGCCGCGCGTAGGGCACGCCGAACATCTCGATCTCCTCGCGCATCCAGCCGACGCCGGCGCCGAGGACCACCCGGCCCGGCGCGAGATGGTCGAGCGTCGCCAGCATCTTGGCGGCGAGGACCGGGTGGCGGTGGGGCAGGACTAGCACCGTCGTGCCGAGCCTGATCCGCTCCGTCGCGCCCGCGACGAGGGCGAGCGCCGTCAGGGGCTCGAGAAAGTTCGTCGCCGGCGGCAGCGGAAAGTCGCCCGTCGGGCTGTAGGGGTAGCGCGAGGCGATCGCGTAGGGGATGACGACGTGGTCGCTCGCCCAGAGGGAGGCGTAGCCGAGCGCCTCCATCCGGCGCGCGAAGCCGAGGAGCACGTCGCGCGTGGCGGCGGCGCCGTAGACGGGCAGGTGGCAGCCGAACTCCATCGGCGGCGCTCCCCTCAGTGCCCGCCGTACACGACCCGCTCGCGGAGCTCGCCGTCGCGGATCATCTGGACGAGGCGCGAGCGCTGGATCTTGCCGCTCGACGTCTTGGGGATCGAGCTCGCGCGCACGAGGAGGACGCGCGCGGGACGGTGGCCGCGCGCCTTGTGCACGCGGCTCACGATCTCGCGGACGAGGCCGTGGTACTCGTCGTGGCCGGCGCTCTCGCTGCGGACCTCCGCGACGACGTGGAGGCGCTGGGTCCCGGCGCGCGCGCTGTCGATTCCCACCGCCGCCGAGTAGCGGACGCCGGGGACGGTGTCCACGACCTCCTCGACGTCCGCCGGCAGGATGTTCTCGCCGCCGAGGATGATCAGATCTTTCAAGCGGCCCGCGACGAAGAGGTAGCCGTCCTTGTCCACGAAGCCGAGGTCGCCGGTCCGGAGCCAGCCGTCGGGCATGAGCACGCGCGCCGTCGCCTCGGGGTCCCCGTAGTAGCCACGCATCACGCCCGGGCTCTTGACGCAGATCTCGCCCTCGACCCCCGGCGGGAGCGCGGTGTCGTCGTGGAGGCCCGCGCCGGCGTCGAGCGGCGCCAGGATCCGCACCGAGACGCCGGTGCACGGCCGGCCCACCGAGAGGAAGCGCCCGCTCACGTCGAGCCTGAGCGGCGCCCGGCGCGGCCAGATCGCCACGGCGAGCGTCGCCTCGGCCAGGCCGTAGCACGGGCGGACGATCTCCGCGAGGCCGAAGTGGCGCTCGAACGCCTCGATCGTCGAGACGCGCACGGGCTCGGCGCCCGAGAGCGCGGCCTTGAGGCTCGTGAGGTCGAGACCCGCGGTGTCGCGGACGTGCCGGACGCAGTTCCGGTAGCCGAAGTCGGGCGACACCGTGAACGTCGCTCGGACCTCGGTCACCAGCTCGAGCCACGCGCGCGGGCTCCGGAGGTCGGGCGGCATGAGCCAGAGCGGCGTGCCCGTGAGCGGCGGCGTGAACGAGCAGCCGATGAGCCCCATGTCGTGGTAGAGCGGCAGCCACGACACGACGCGGTCCTCGGCCGTGAGCCCCGCGGCCTCGGCCATGAACTTGATCGTCGCGACGACGTTCGCGTGGCTCAACATGACGCCGCGCGGATGGCTCGTGCTGCCCGAGGTGTACTGGAGGAAGGCGAGGTCGTCCTCGCGCGCGGGCGGAGCCGAGGGCGCCCGGCCCTCCACGTCGAGGTCGGGAGGCTCGAGGATCGCGGGCGCGCCGGTGGTCAGCCCGACGCTCTCGTCCACGCCCTTCCTGAACCAGCCGATCGTCGCGATGGCCCGCGCCTGGCAGTTCCGGAGGATGCTCGCCGTCCCCTCGACGCCGAGCGTCGGGTAGAGCGGGACGGGCACCGCGCCGAGCCGCAGCGCGCCGAAGAAGGTGTAGAAGAACTCGGCGCACGTCGGGTAGATGAGGCAGACCCTCTCGCCCGCGCCCACGCCCGCGCGCGCGAGCCCCGCCGCGTGGCGCGCGCTCTGCTCCCAGAGGCGCCGGTACGTCACCGTCTCGCCGTACAGGTGGAAGTA
>WNFJ01446080.1_pt1 | contig 32142 bp, 31 predicted proteins | sample 5400461 | NCBI WGS metagenome assembly WNFJ01 (sample SAMN13153349, study PRJNA577476) | soil metagenome | isolation source: 115 cm saprolite on Douglas fir-dominated hillslope | place: USA:California | collected 2013-09-17
GCTGGTATTCGAGCAGGCGCCGCACCAACTCCGAGCGCGGGTCTTCCCACTCGTCGTCGTTGAGCCGCCGCGGCAACAGCATCTGCGCCTTGATGCGCAACAGCCGCGCCGCCATCTCGAGGTAATCCGCCGCTTGGTTCAGCCCCAGCTCGTGGATCGTCGCCAGGAACTGGTCGGCGATCTTCGCGATGGGCAGGTCGGTGATGTCGACCTCGTCCTCGTGGATGAGATGGAGGAGCAGGTCGAGCGGGCCGGAGAACTGCTCCAGCTCGACGATGAATGCATTGGCGTCGGTGCGCAGCGGTGATGTCATATCGGGAACGCTCCCTCTCCCAGGGCGAAGCCACCGACAACTGACAGGGCCGCATTCATTAGGGTACTGGCGGGCCACAGGTAAACTGCGGCGGCGGCTGGCACCATCCTCACGAAGATTAGGAAGGCAAACAAGGGGAGGTAGCCATAGCGGTACAGCTGCTGGTAGCGCGCGTGCGCCTGAGGCGACAACAGATATTTGAAAACGTGACTGCCATCCAGAGGCGGAATCGGGAGCAAGTTGAAGAATGCGAGAAGCAGGTTCAACCACATCGTCCACCACAACATCCGCTGGACGATCGTGAGCGTGATCGCGCTTCCGTGCAGGGCTCCGCCTACCAAGCCCACGACGGCGAAGAGCAGCGCGGCGATCAAGAACAAGCCGATGTTCGTCACGATGCCCGCGAGCGACACGATGATGTCGCCGCGTCGAAAGTTGCGATAATTGCGAGGATTAACCGGCACCGGCTTGGCGGCGGCAAACATGAATCTGCCGCCGCTGGCAAACCAAAGCATGGCCGGAAAGAGCACGGTCATGACCGGATCGATGTGTTTTAGGGGGTTAAGAGTCAGCCGCCCCAGCATGTGGGCGGTAGGATCACCCTGACGATACGCGGCCTCGGCGTGGGCGTACTCATGGGCCACGACCGAGAAGAGAAGCACCGGCGCCACCAAAAGGATTTCGAACGAGATAGCGCAATCCGGGGTCGGTGACCGCCTAAGATAATGAACCGCCGCCCCCTGGGTCAACGGCGTAGCGCCTTGACCACCCTGCACTTACCGTCTAAGTTGCGCCCCTCGACAGGAGACTAAGAGTGCCCAGGATCAAGTCCGCAAAGAAGGCGATGCGCCAGGCGCGCAGCCGCACCATCCGCAACAAGGATCAGCGCTCGGCGCTACGCACGGCCGTGAAACGCGTCCGCACCGCCACCGGCGCTGCCGCCGCCCAGGCCTACGCCGCCGCCGTGCAGCTGCTCGACCGCGCCGCTCGCAAAGGCCTGATTCATAAGAACAACGCCGCCCGGCACAAGTCGCGGCTGGCGGCGTTCGTGAAGTCGCAAGCGAAGTAAGGGCTACAGCGCAGCCAGCTCCGCTCCACAACTCTCGCAGTACCACTCCGTCGGCAGATTCATCGTGCCGCACTCGCGGCACTTGAGTGTCTTGGCCGCCTCTTCTTCCTCTGCGGCCTGCTCCTGCGACGCGGGCGCCGCCGCCTTGGGTAGAGCACTCACATCCGCCGGCTGATACTGTGCGCCGCTCGCCCGCTTGGGCGATGGCGCGCCGCCCTTTTCGTCCTCGGTCACGGATTTCAGGAACGCCAGCTCGTCGACGACGGGCCGCTTGGCATCCTTCTTGTCGTCCGGTTTGGACGCCGGCTTGGGCGGGGATCCGACCCTGGGCTGCGCCTTCTCGCGCACCAGCGCGTCCAGCTCCGTGAGCTTCTCGATGTCCTGCTCGACGGCCTGGATCTCTTCGCGCACCGACACCAGCTCTGCCAGCGCGTCCTTGTGCACCTGCCCCCACTGCATTTCATCGTACTCGCCGACGGCGTGTCGCAGCTCGGTTTCGGACAGTCGCTCCGCCGCCGCCTTTTCCTTCTGCTCCAGCTCCACCAGCGTTTCCTTGCGCTGCTCGATCAGCTGGCGAGCGGCGTCGGCGTGCGCCTTGAGCTCCTCGGTGACGGCCGCGAGCCGCGCGTCGTAGTCGGCGCGCACGCGACCCTTCACCTGTCCCGGCGACGCATCGCCCGCGGCGTCGAGCCGGGCGATCCACGCCTGGTACTGGCGCCGCTCTTCCAGCAATCGCTGGATCGCCGCCGTGCTCTTGGAGGACCCCTTAGGCATGCAACTCCCGTGTTCCGGCGACCATGATACGCTCTAATCCAGCACGGAGCCTAGACTTAGTCAAGCGCTGAGCGGTCACATCGCCCCTTCGTGTACGATTTTTCCGGCCACCAGCGTCAGGGTCGGCCGGCCCACCAGCTCCCGCCCCGCGAACGGCGTGTTGCGGCACTTCGTGAAAAACCGCGCCGGGTCAACGGTCCAGCGCAGCTTGGGATCGAGCACGCAGACGTCGGCCGCCGCTCCCGGTTGCAGCGTGCCCCCGCTCAGCCCGAAGACGCGCGCCGGCAGGGTGCTCATCCGCGCCACGAGCTCGGGCAGCGTCAGCACCCCGCCCTGTACCAGCTCGCTATGCGCCACGGCGAACGCGGTTTCGAGTCCCACAATGCCGAACGGCGCGTCGTCGAACGCCGCTTCCTTCTCGTCGTAGGCGTGGGGCGCGTGATCGGACGCGATGCAGTCGATCACACCCTCCTTCAACGCCTGGCGCAGCGCCGCCACGTCCGCCGCCTCGCGCAGCGGCGGGTTCATCTTGGCGTGCGTGTCGTAGTTCTCGCAGGCGTGATCCGTCAACGCCAGGTGATGGGGTGTCACCTCCGCCGTAACTCGCACGCCGCGCTCCTTGGCGCGGCGGATCAACTCCGCCGAACCACGCGTCGACATGTGACACAGATGCACGCGGCCGCCCGTCAGCTCGGCCAACAGCACGTCGCGCGCGACCATGATCTCTTCGGCCGCGGACGGAATGCCCTTCAAGCCCAGCCGCGTCGCGACCAGTCCCTCGTGCATGACGCCGCCGGCGGCGAGCGTGGGCTCCTCGCAATGGTCCGCCACCGCGATGTCAAAGGTCAGAGCATACTCGAGCGCCGTGCGCATCAGGTGGCCCGACACCACGGGCCGGCCGTCGTCCGAGACGGCCACGGCCCCCGCGCCCACCATCTCGCCGAACTCCGCCAGCTTCTCGCCCCTTTGTCCCACCGACACCGCGCCGATCGGATACACGCGCGCGAGGCCCGCGCGCACCGACTGCCGCACGATGAACCCGACGGCCGCCTGATTGTCGGTGACGGGATCGGTGTTGGGCATCGCGCAAATCGCGGTGAACCCGCCGGCCGCCGCCGCGCGCGCGCCCGTCGCCACCGTCTCCTCGTCTTCGTTCCCCGGCTCGCGCAGGTGAACGTGGATGTCCACGAGGCCGGGCGCCACCACTTGCCCGCGCACGTCGCGCACCTCCGCACCGTCGGGCCGGCCGATCGAGGGAGCGATCCCCGTGATCTTGCCGTCCTGGATCAGCACGTCGGCGGTCTGATCGAGATTCTTGCTGGGGTCGATCACCCGCCCACCCGTGAGTACGAGGGGCCGCATCAGTCCGGCGCTCCGCGTTTGGCCGCGTCGGCCAGCTCGGGCTTGCCGCCGGCGAGCAGATACAACACCGCCATCCGCACCGCCACACCGTTCGTCACCTGGTCGAGAATCACGCTATGCGGTCCGTCGGCCACGCGCGACTCGATCTCCACGCCGCGGTTCATGGGCCCCGGGTGCATGATGACGAGCGGACGGCGCGCGCGGTCCAACCGCTCCTGCGTCACGCCAAACACGCGGAAGTACTCCCGCAGCGACGGAATGAAGCCCTTCTCCATGCGCTCGAGCTGCAACCGCAAAATGTTCAGGACGTCGGCCCACTCGATCGCTTCTTCGATCCGGCGGAACACCGTGACGCCGAGCTCAGCGATGCCGCGCGGCATCAGCGTGTGCGGCCCGCACACGGCGACCTGCGCGCCGAGCTTGGTGAGCCCCCAGATGTTGGAGCGCGCGACGCGCGAGTGCAGGATGTCGCCCACGAGGCAGACCTTCACCCCGGCGATCTTGCCGAGCTTGTCGCGAATCGTCAGCAGATCGAGCAGCGCCTGCGTGGGGTGCTCGTGCTTGCCGTCGCCCGCGTTGATGACGTTGGAGTTGATGCGGGCGGCCAGGAACTGCGCCGCGCCCGACGAGGGGTGGCGGATCACGACCATGTCGATCCGCATCGCCTCCAGATTCTTGGCCGTGTCCACCAGCGTCTCGCCCTTCGAGACCGACGAGCCCGAGGCCGCGACGTTGACCGTATCGGCAGACAGCCGCTTCTCGGCGAACTCGAACGAGATGCGCGTGCGGGTCGACGCTTCGAAGAAGAGATTGACGATCGTCTTGCCGCGCAGCGCCGGCACTTTTTTGATGGGCCGCTCGGACACTTCCTTGAAGGGCTCGGCGGTATCGAGGATCAGCCGGATCTGCTCCGGGGCGAGCGCCTCGAGCCCCACCAGATCCTTGCCGAGGGCGGCGCTCATGGAGCGCCCCGAACCACGGCGACTTCATCCTGGCCGTCGAGCTCCTGGACCAGGACTTCGACCCGCTCATCTTTGCCCACTTTGGCGGCTTTGCCCACGATGTCGGCCTGAATCGGCAGCTCGCGCCCGCCGCGGTCGATCAGGACGCAGAGCGAGATGCGCTCGGGGCGCCCGAAATCGGCCAGCTCGTCGAGCGCGGCGCGCACCGTACGACCGGTGAACAGCACGTCGTCCACGATCACCGCGTGCTGGCCGGTGAGGTCGCCGGGCAGATGCGTTTCCCCCACCACCGGGCGGGGGCCGACGGTCTGCAAGTCGTCGCGATAGAGTGTGATGTCGAGGGCGCCGCGGGGGACCATCACGCCCTCTTCCTTCTCGATGAGCTTGGCGAGCCGCTGCGCCAGCTCCACACCGCGCCGTTGGATGCCGATCAGGACCAGCGCGTCGGTGCCGTGCGCGAGCTCGAGAATCTCGACCGCCATACGCTGCAGCGCCCGCGACATGGCGCGGGCGTCGAGGATGGTGGTGCGCTCGCTTCGGGGCATCTCGAGGCGGAAACTTAGCTACCTGAACACCGGCGTCAAAGGGGGCTGGCCCGCGAGCACCGCGCGGACGGACGTTGGCGAGGGCGAGTGCCGCCATGCGCCGCCGGGTGTCGCCCGTGGCGGACCCGATGTGCGGCAGCAGGACGGTCCGCGGCGCCGCCAGCAACCGCGGGTGGATGGCGGGCTCGTCGGCGTAGACGTCGAGTCCGGCGGCGCCCAAGTGGCCATCCTCGAGCGCGATGGCGAGGGCTTCTTCCCGCACCAGGTCCCCGCGCGCCGTGTTGACCAGGATCGCCCCCGCCTTCATGCGGGCCAGGCTGTCGCTATTGATCAGGCCCTTGGTCTCGGGGGTCGACGGCACATGCAAGCTGACGACGTCGCTCTGGTGGAGCAGCGGTCCCAACTCCACCCGTCGCGCGCCCGTGTCGGACTCGAAGTCGGGCTTGGCCGTGCGCGCGGCGTAGATGATTCGCATCCCGAACCCCGTTGCCCGCCGCCCCACCGCCTGCCCGATACGCCCCGCCCCCACCAGGCCCAGCGTCTTGCCGCGGAGCTCGAGGCCCAACAACTCGGTGGGATGCCACCCGGCCCAAGTGCCGCTCTTGATCAAGGCGATGCCTTCCAACAGCCGGCGCGCGCAGGCGAGGATGAGCGTCCACGTGAGATCGGCGGTCGCATCGGTGAGCACGTCGGGCGTGTTCGTGACCGTGACGTTGCGCATCTCGGCGGCGACGACGTCCACGTTATTGTAACCTGCGGCGCAGTTGGCGATGATGCGTAGCTGCGGGAGATGCTTCAATTCGGTGCCGCCCACCCAGCGCGACAGCAGCGGCACGATGGCGACGAACTCGCCCGGGGGCGTCGGCTCGCCGACTGCCATCCATGTGACGTCGAGACCCTCGAGGTCGGCGGGCGTCAGCAGCGCGCGGAGCTCCGCGGCGATCAGAACCAGCTGTGGCACCTACGCCCTGCCGCCCGGCACATCGTTGGCGCGCCACAGATACCACGCCGCCACGCTGCGATAGGGCCGCCACTTCTCACCGCGCTTCATGAGATACTTGGGCGACGGCAAGCGCCCGCCGCCGAACCACCGCGCGTAGCCTTTGCGCACGCCGTAGTCGGTGACGGGCCAGACATCGGGCCGGCCGAGCCGGAAGATTAGGAGCATCTCCACCGTCCAGGGACCGATGCCCCGGACGGAGACCAGCCGCTCGACGATCGCGGCGTCGGGCATCTTGTGCAGGTGCGCCAGCGACGGCACCACGCCCTGGAGCGTTTTCGCGGCGAGGTCTTTCAGCGCCTTCACCTTGGCGCGAGACAAGCCGGCGCCGCGTAGGCGGCGCGGGTGCGTCTCGAGCAGACGCTCGGGCGTGATACGCTTGCGGGGGAAGAGACTCACAAGGCGGCCGTGAATCGTCGCGGCGGCTTTGCCGGTGAGCTGTTGATAGACGATGGATTCCGCGAGCGCCTGAAATGGGCTCTGCATGTGGCCGAGCTCGATGCGGCACGGCCCCACCCGCTCGATCAGCGAACGGAATTTCGGATCGGCGGCGCGCAACACGCGCGCGGCGGCAGCGGCATCGATGGGGGCGAGTTTCAAGACGGAGAGGGTGGGATTCGAACCCACGATACGCTTGCGCGCATTCCGGTTTTCAAGACCGGCGCCTTCAACCGCTCGGCCACCTCTCCACGGATAGGGTGGGATTCGAACCCACGAAACGGTTACCCGTTTACGCGCTCTCCAGGCGCGTGCCTTCAGCCACTCGGCCACCTATCCACACGGATGGGGTGGGATTCGAACCCACGATGCCCTTGCGGGCATACCGGTTTTCGAGACCGGCTCCTTCAGCCACTCGGACACCCATCCAAATGCTGGACGCGTAGACGCAGCAGGCGCGGAGACGCGTAGGTAAACGTTGGGACTACAACCTAATCGCGCCGTGTTACCTTCTCCAGCCATGGCATCCTCTCCGGTGACGTACGCCAGCTATCTGAAGCTCGACGAGCTGTTGTCGCTGCAGCAGCACGGCCCCGAGCACGATGAGATGCTGTTCATCATCGTCCACCAGGTCTACGAGCTCTGGTTCAAGGAGCTGCTGCACGAGCTCGACTACCTGATGGGCCTGCTCCGCTCCGACGACGGCGCCCGCGCGGCGCACACCTTCAAGCGGATTCTCACGGTCTTGAAGGTGATGGTGGCGCAGATCGACATTCTCGAGACGATCACGCCGCTCGAGTTCTTGTCGTTTCGCGACCGGCTCGAGTCGGGCAGCGGCTTCCAATCGCGCCAATTCCGCGAGCTCGAGTGCGTCCTGGGCATACGGCGGCCCGACATGCGGGAGCGTTACCCCGAGGCCCGCTATCACGCGCCGGGATTGTGGGACGCCGTCCTCGCCTGCCTCGCGCGCCGCGGCTACGGCGTCCCCGCCGCGGTTCTGAATCGGGACGTCACACGTCCAATCGAGCCGTCCCCGGCCCTGCAGGCCGTCTTGATCGACGCGTATCGGCGCGATCCTGCCACGGCGCAGCTGTGCGAGCGACTGGTCGACTTAGACGAGGGATTTCAGGAATGGCGGTACCGCCATGTGAAGATGGTGCAGCGCACGATCGGCACGAAGCGCGGCACGGGCGGCTCGGCCGGGGCCGAGTATCTAATGAAGACGCTGAATCAACCGGCCTTTCCGGATCTGTGGGCGATTCGGACGGAACTCTAGCGTAAGCCTGCGAAGAAGGCCCGTAACAGCTCGCCGCTCGCCGCGGCGGCCACGCCCCCCACGACCTCCGGCCGGTGGTTGAGGCGAGGATGCCGCAGCAAGTCCCCCACGCTCCCTGCCATGCCCGCCTTGTCGTCGTAGGCGCCGAAGACCACGCGGCCCACCTTGGCGAGCACGATCGCGCCGGCGCACTGCGCGCAGGGCTCGAGTGTGACATAGAGGGTGCAATCGCTGAGGCGGTTGGTGTCGAGCGCGACCAGCGCGCGTTGCATCGCCAGCAATTCGGCGTGCGCCGTCGGGTCGTGCTGCGAGACCGTCTCGTTGTGGGCCTCGGTGATTACCGCCCCGTCGCGGAACACGACCCCGCCCACCGGGACCTCACCCCCAGCCGCAGCGCCGCCGCCATTCCCGCCTTGTCTTGTGGGGACGGCTCAGGCATGCGCCGCCGCGGCGGCCTGCGGCTGCGCGGGAATCCGCTCGAAGGTGAGCGACGCGCCGTCTTTGGTACGGTCGACCTTCACGCGATCGCCTTCGGCGTACTTGCCCTCGAGCACCGCCAGCGCCAGCGGGTTCTGGATCAGGCGCTGAATGGCCCGCTTCAGGGGCCGCGCGCCGTATACCGGATCGTAGCCTTCCGCCACGATCACCTGCTTCGCCGCGGGCGTGATCTCGAGGCCGAGCTTCCGTTCGGCCAGCAGCCGCTTCACGCTCTCGAGCTGCAGGTCCACGATATGCTCGATCTCCTTCGTGCCGAGCGGCCGGAAGATGATGACGTCGTCCACGCGGTTCAGGAACTCGGGCTTGAACGCCTGCCGCAACAGCTCCATCACCTTGGTCTCGACCTGCTCCCAGTTCGACGTGCCGTGCTCCAGGATGTACTGCGAGCCGAGGTTCGACGTCATGATCAGCACGGCATTGCGGAAGTCCACCGTGCGTCCCTGGGAGTCCGTGAGACGCCCCTCGTCGAGGATCTGGAGCAGCACGTTGAATACGTCGGGGTGCGCTTTCTCGATCTCGTCGAACAACACCACGGCGTACGGCCGGCGCCGCACCGCCTCGGTAAGCTGGCCGCCTTCTTCGTAGCCGACGTAGCCCGGGGGCGCGCCGATCATCCGCGCGACGGCGTGTTTCTCCATGTACTCCGACATGTCGAGCCGCACCATCGCCTTTTCGTCGTCGAACAGGAACTCCGCCAGCGCACGCGCGGTCTCCGTCTTCCCCACGCCCGTGGGGCCAAGAAAGATGAAGGAGCCCGTCGGGCGATTGGGGTCCTGCAGCCCGGCCCGCGCGCGACGCACGGCGTTCGATACGGCGGCGAGCGCCTCCGGTTGCCCGACGACCCGGCGGCCCAGCTCCGCCTCGAGCTTGGTGAGCCGCTCGCGCTCCGACTCGAGCATCTTGGTCACCGGGATGCCGGTCCACTTCGCGACGATTTCGGCGATGTCCTCGGCGTCCACTTCTTCCTTCAGATACTTGCTGCTCTTCTGAATGTCGCCCAGCCGCTTTTCGACGGCGGCGATCTCCTTCTCCAGTGCCGGCAGCGTCCCGTAGCGAATCTCCGCCGCCTTCTGCAAATCGCCGCGGCGGGTCGCCTGCTCGACTTCGGCGCGCAGCCGCTCCATCTCGGCTTTCTTCGCCTGCAGCCCGCCGATCGCCTCCTTCTCCGCCTGCCACTGGGCTTTCATCGCGGTGGACTGCTCGCGCAGCTGGGCGAGCTCCTGCTCGACCTTGGCACGCCGCTCCTTGGAGGCCTTGTCCTTTTCCTTGGCGAGCGCCGCCAGCTCGATCTGGTACTGGATGATCTTGCGCTCGACTTCGTCGATTTCCTGCGGCAGCGAATCGATCTCGATGCGCAGCCGGCTCGCGGCTTCGTCCACCAGGTCGATCGCCTTGTCGGGGAGGAAACGGTCGCCGATGTAGCGGTGCGAGAGCGTTGCCGCGGCCACCAGCGCATTGTCCGTGATCCGCACGCCGTGATGCACCTCGTAGCGCTCCTTCAGGCCACGGAGAATCGCGATCGTGTCCGCGACGGACGGCTCCCCGACGAACACGGGCTGGAACCGCCGCTCCAAGGCCGCGTCCTTTTCGATGTGCTTGCGATATTCGTCGAGCGTCGTGGCGCCGACCACGTGCAGCTCGCCGCGCGCCAGCGCCGGCTTGAGGAGATTCGACGCGTCCATCGCGCCTTCGGCGGCCCCCGCCCCCACCAGCGTGTGCAGCTCGTCGATGAACACGATGAACTGCCCCTCGGCCGCCGTGATCTCCTTGATCACGGCCTTCAAGCGCTCCTCGAATTCGCCGCGATACTTGGTGCCGGCGATCAGCTGGCCCAGATCGAGCGATACGAGATGCTTGTTGTTGAGCGATTCCGGCACGTCGCCGTTGACGATGCGCTGGGCGAGGCCTTCGGCGATCGCCGTTTTGCCCACACCCGGCTCGCCGATCAGCACCGGGTTGTTCTTGGTCCGGCGCGACAGCACCTGCATGACACGCCGGATTTCTTCGTCGCGGCCGATCACGGGATCGAGCTTGCCCTTGCGCGCCTGCTCGGTCAGGTCGCGGGTGTAGCGCTGCAGCGCCTGATACTTCTGCTCGGGCTCCTGGTCGGTCACCTTCTGGCCGCCGCGCACCGCCTCCAGCGCTTGCACCAACTCCTTCTTGTCCACGCCGGCCGCCGCCAAGAGCTGGCGCGCCGTGGTCCCCTTCTCTTCGGCCAAGGCGACGAGGAGATGCTCGGTCGAGACGTAGGCGTCTCCCAGCTGCTGCGCTTCGCGGTCGGCGCGGTCCAGCACGCTGGACAGCTCGCGCGACATCGTGGGCTCCGCCGCCGTGCCTGACTGCTTGGGGAAACGGTCCAACTCACGCTCGGTCTCGGCCAGCACTTGCGCGACGTTCACGCCCGTTTTCTGCAGCAGGGGCACGACGATCCCTTCGTCCTGGGTGAGCAGGGCGTGGAACAGGTGCGCGTCGTTCACCACGGGGTTGCCGCGGGAGCGCGCGAGCGCCGCGGCCTGCTGCACCGCTTCGGCGGCTTTGATGGTCAGTCGGTCGGGTCGGATCATAGCGCCCTCGGCTAAGGCAACCTTTGTGCCCGGCGAAACATGCCGAAGTGACAGAAGAACTGCAAAGACAGACGGTTGGGACGCTAGGAGACGGTAAAAAAAGGGGACGGAAGGGTGTGTTCTCCCCTACCGTCCCCTAGCGTGTCCTACCGCCTGTGCGTCCCCTACTTCATGACGATCATCTTCTTGGTAAAGCGCCGGCCGTCCACTTCCAGCTGGTAGATGTACACGCCCGACGCGGCCGGCTGGCCCGTCCGGCCGACCGTGCCGTCCCAATAGGCGCTGAACGTGCACCCCTGCGGGTCGGAGCACGTCAACTCCCGTCCGTCGAGCGGTTCGCCCGACCCCTGGAGAATCGGGATCGCGACCAGCTGCGCCAGGACGTTATAGATCTTGAGCGTCACCTTCGGCCGGTGGCCGTTCGCAAACACCGATCCGTCCAATGCGAACGGGATCGTGGTCGCCGGATTAAACGGGTTCGGGTAATTCTGCTTGAGCTCTACCGCAGGCGGGGGCTGTGCCCCTTGTGCCCACGCGCCGCTTGGCGCGGCCACTGCGAGCCCGAGCCCAAGCACTGCCCAGGCGTACCGCTTCATCACCGCTCCTCTAGCGAACAGAAAAGGTTGCGTTAGACAGCGCTCCTGTTTGGACGAGATACGAGCTACCGATTTGAACCTACGGGCCGCCGCTTCCCGCTGTCAAGCGCGCCAGCACTCGGGAATCGCCTGTACGCCGCGTGATGCCCCGCCGGTCCGACCACTCAAGCAACGGGATCAGGTGCTTGCGGGTCAATCCGAAACGCTCCTTCAGCTCGGCGGGCGTCGCCTGCCCCAACTCCTTGAGGGCCGCTTCGAGCGCCGTGCGAAAATCCCCTAACGCTTTCGGATCCGCGTAACGCTCCTGATCCATCTGCTCCACGGCGCCGTCGCGCGCCAAGTGGGCGAGCAACGGCCCGACCGGCTCCGCCGCGAACTCACGTTGCAACTCGGCCACCGTTGGTACCTGCCAGCCGGCGGCGGCCACCCGCGCCGCGAGCTTGGCCCGGGCGGCGGGGTCGACGGCGGCCTTCCACCCCGGCCGGCGGACCTCCCCACCTTCCACCGCGATCAGTTTCTTGCGTACCCCGAGATCGGGCAGCTGGTCCATCACAGCGGCCGGCACGTCTCCCATAGCGGCCCGCAGCGCCTGCAAGGACATCCCGCGGTCCAGCGGATGCGCCGCGTGATGCGCTGCCACCACGTTCGCCAGCCGCTCGGCCTCGGCGGCGATGTGCGCCCGCCCCGCCAGGACATCGCCACAGACTAGCACCGGCTTCCCCGCCGTCGCGATGACGCCCGTCACGTCCCCCGGCAGGATCCCCAGGCGCACCGGGAGGTCTCGGGTGGGAACGCCGGCGAGACCAGCCTCGCTCACCCAGCCCAGCAGGCGTTCGGCGGGCGTTTGGGTAAGCGCCAAGGCGCGATGGCGCAGCCGCGGACCGGGCTGCGGCGGAAAGGGATCGAGCACCACGCCGCCGCCGATCGTGGTGACGGGCGAAAAGCTCCGCAGCACAAACCGATCGCCGCCGCGCGCCACCAGCGGGCTCTCGAGAACGAGCCGCGCCAGGCCGGAGCTGCCCGGCGCGATCCCCGCGACCTGCACCACACGCGCCAGGACCTCGGCGGTGCCGAGGTGCACGCGGACCCGCGTGCGCGACGCGAGCGGTTTACGGGCCGCGGGCAGCAGCTCCACCGCAGCGTCCAGCAACGTGGTGGCGCGCCAGCCGTCGCCGCGCACCGCGACGTGGCCGCGGGCCAACTCGTCGCGCTCCACGCCGACGAGCGCCAGCGCCGTCCGCCGTCCGGGCACCGCGCGCTCCGCCGCCTGGCCGTGCACCTCGATCGAGCGCACCCGCACCACGCGGTCGAGCGGCAGCAGGTGGACCGATTCCCCGACGGCAACGCTCCCGCTCCAGGTCGAGCCCGTGACGACTGTCCCCGCGCCCGCCACGGCGAACACCCGGTCGATGGGCAAGCGGAACAAGTCATCGACGGGCCGCTCGGTCAGGTCCTGCGCCGCGGCAGTGAGTGCGCCGCGCAACTCATCGAGGCCCTCACCGCTCACGCTCGACACCGCGACCGGAGGTGCCCAGCGGACCCGGCTCCCGGCGAGCCGCTTCGCGACTTCGGCGCGGATCAGGTCGAGCCATTCGGCGTCCACGAGGTCGCGCTTGGTAAGAACCGGAATGCCGCGCCGTACGCCCAAGAGCTCAACGATGGCCAGATGCTCCTCCGTCTGCGGCATGAGGCCTTCGTCCGCAGCGATGACGAGCAGCGCGACGTCGATCCCGGTGGCGCCGGCGAGCATGTTGCGGACGAAGCCTTCGTGCCCCGGCACGTCCACGACGCTCGCCTGCAGCGCGTCGCCCAGCGGCAGTGGGGCGAATCCCAGATCGATCGTAATGCCACGGCGCTTCTCTTCTTCCCAGCGATCGGTGTCGACGCCGGTGAGCGCCTTGACCAGGGCGGTCTTGCCGTGGTCGATGTGGCCGGCCGTGCCGATTACGAAGCGGCGGGCGCTGCCCATGCGTGGCGCTCCCAGAACTCCAGGGCCGGCAGGCGATCGGGGCCACCCATATGATGCCGCGCAAAGCGCACCACCAGGCGGCGGTGCGCGGCGGCGTGCGGGAGATCGAGCGCCGGCAGAGCGGCCGCCCGGTCGTTCAACGCGAGCAGGTCGCGGTAGTCATCCGCCTGGAGGCGCGTGGGCGGATTGCCGGCGGCGCACTTGGGGCAGAGGACGCCGCCCTCGGCGGCGCTGAAGCCCACGAACCCGTTCGGCTCGATCACGACGCCGTCGCGCACGCACGCCGCCAGCGACGGTTCGAAACCGAGCACACCCAAGAGGCCCCACACCGCCCGCAGGGCGACCGCGTCGGCCGTGACCGGCGCGGCGGCGGCGAGGGCGTCGAGTCCCGTGATGAGCGCGTCGTAGGCGCCGGCCAGCGGCGCCTCGGGTGCGGCGCGCAGCATCACCTCGGCGAGCGCGGTGGCGCCCGCGAAGCGGCCCACATCGGCCGCGAGATCGCGCCGCAGCGTCACGATGTCGAACGCCGCCAGCGTCTGCAGCTCCCGCGTGTCGCGGTGATAGAGCTGGGCTTCGCCCTCGCTCAGCAGCTCGAGCCCGGCGCCGAAGCGGCTCTTGGGTCGCAGCGCGCCCTTGGCGATCGCGCTTTGTATGCCCAGCTCGCGCGTGGCCAGCCGTACGATCTTCGAGGTCTCGCTGTAGCGGTAGGTCTGGAGGACGACCGCCGGGGTCGTCACGAGGCTCACTAGTTGCCGTGCTCCAGCACGATGTACTTGGCGTCGTCGGCGGACACGGCCTCGAGCCACGTGATCAGGTCGTTCACGCGGCTCGGCGGAAACACGCCGTGCGCACCCGTCATGCGGCGCGTCACCCTGAGCACGCGGCCAGCCTGGCTGTAGTGCGCTTCGTAGTGGCCCCAATCGCTCGGCAGGTCGACGTCCTTAGGTAACCGCGCGTGCCAGCCCTCGGGTAGGGTGATCTCGACATTGTCCTCGTCCACACCCTCACCGCTCACGGCGGGCGCGCTGAGGGGGAACTTGCGTTCCCCGCGGGACTGCAAATCGGCGGCCATGCCGCGCAGCTGGTACGTCCGGATCGGCAGGGTGAAGATGTCGGTGCCGCCCGCGGACGACGTCGCGCGGCCATTGTGGATCGCGACCGCCAGGCGCGGCTGGATCGTGAGATCCCGTCCGTCGAACAGCGACAGACTGTCGCCGGCGGCGCCCGCGAACACGGCGTTGGCGATGTTGCGCGCCAGCCGCTTCTGCTCCGTCGAATCGGGACGCGACCTGAAATTGTCGCGCAGCCCGTACTGCCGGTTCCCGGTGGCAGACTCCTCGAGCCGCCCGCTGAACATGCCGTCGGGCGACAGCGCTCCGGTGATGTGGGAGACTTCGCGGTTGTCCGCGACCGGCGCCTCGGGGAGCACCACATGGTCGTCGCTGCCGTCGGGCCGCACCACCAGCGCGAATCCGCCCTGCTCGCTCGGCGGCAGCAGCCCGAACGGCACCAAATCGGCCGTGAGGTCGAGGAACTGATAGCCCGGCCGGCCCGGCCACACCACGGCCGCGATCATGTGGTCGAACTGATTGATCGACGGCAGCGTGCTATCGGCGTCGGCGCTCGAGCTCAGCAGCAGCGGGTAGGCTGTGACGCCCATTCGGCGCGCCAGGGCGATGAACAGCGTCGCCTTGTCCTTGCAATCGCCGTATTTGGTGTCGAGCACGGCGGCCGGCTGACGCGGTTGATAGCCGCCGATGCCGAGCGACAGCGAGACGTACCGGATGTCCTGCGCCACCCAGCGGTGCACCGCGCGCAGCGAGTCCTGCAGCGTCTTGGACCCGGCCACGAGCTCGGCGAGCTTCGCGTCGAGCGCGGGCGTGATCGCGAAGCGATCCTTGGCGAGCCCGGCGTACCAGCGCGCGATGTCCTCCCACGTGGTGGTGCCCACCATCTGGATGTGGGAGAACACGGTGTCGGGCGACCCGGCGAACGGCTCGCGCTCGATGCGCGGCACGTCCTGCGTCGCCCACACGTACACGCGCCGGCCCTTCGCGAGCGTCACCTGCGTCTTGAACCGCAGGTTTCGTTCCTGAATACGCGGGTGATAATTCTCCGGCATGTCGACGACGAGCCGCGAGCGGCGCGTGAAGCGGCTCGTGTGCACCGACCAGGCCGAGTAGAAGTCGCCCGGCAGCGGCGCCTGGAAGCGCTCGGTGGTGTAGCTGAAGTCGACGATTGTCCCCGGGGCCACGCCCGCAAGCGACACGCGCCGGACCTTGCCGTCCGAATACACCGGCGCCGACAGCGCCACCGGCGACAGCGACTCCTGCTCGTGGCTCGGCCCGTCGCTGATCACCGTGCCGTCCGGTTTGACCACGCGAATCCAGTTGATGCGCAGCTTCTCGCGGCTCGCATCGTAGCCGAACGACTGCTCCGCCCAGTCCTCGACGCCGTCCTGAGTGAGGATTTGAACCACCTGACGATACGTGCGTACCGTGCGGCCGTCTGATTCGACCCGCACCACGCCGTCATCCAACAGAAAGATGTATGGGTCGTCGGGGTGCGTCGTCGCGTCCACCGCCAAGCGGTAGATGGTGTCGCTCTTGACCGATGGATCGCCGGACGAGGTGATGTTCGGCGCCTGGGCCAGCGCGGCGACGGCGACGAACGGGAGCCCGGCCAACGCGAAGGGACGCATGCAACACTCCAAGCGGATGACTGCTGGACGTTAGGGGATGGCGGGTGAGAACGCTACCGCCGCGGCGCGCGGGCACGTGCCCACCGCAACCGTCGTTAACTCGACGTACGCGGGGGGCGCGGACAGCACGTGCACGACGCCCGGCCCGCCGCAGCCGCGCGGCGCCACGGCGTACACCCGGCCGCGCTGGTCCACGGCGAGGGCCACCACGCTGTCGCCGCCGGGCGTGAGCCCCGCCCCCGGTCCCGGCGCCAACGTGCGGGTGAGCGTGTTGATCTCCATGATGCCGTTGGCGCCGCCTGCGATGAGCAGGCGGCCGGAAGGGTGATACACCGCCGGCCCCGGCAGTTCGCCCAGACCGTTGATGACGGCCACTTCACTGCGCGTCGCTGTGTCGACAATGGACAGGCGACCGTTCGCCTTCCCCTGCGCCCCTCGGTCCACCACGTAAATCAGGCCGTCCGCGCCGACCACCGCGAATTGGGCGTTCGTGCCGGTGAGGGGGATGGTGTCGATCACGTTGCTGGCGCCGCTGGTGAGCCGCACCGTCACGGAGCTCGCACCCGCCGGGACATTGTTCACCGCGTTGGCGTTGATCACCCAGACCCGCCCGTCGGCGACCACCGCGGCGCTCGCCCGGTCACCTGCGGCCGTGCGGCTGGTGGTATCGAACGTCAGGTAGTTGATCTGCTGCGCGCGGTTGAGCCCCGGCTCCGCCACCCAGGCGAGCGAGTCGTCCTCGACCGCGATGCCCGACGCCTGCGCGCCGGACTTCAATCGAATGACCTGCGAGGAGACCGCCCCCGACACGAGGAGGCGCGTCACCACGATCGAGTCCCCCGTGGCGACCGGCACGAGGAGGAACGAATCGCGCGCCGCGATGCTGGCCGGCGTCGCGAACGGGTTCGCGTACGGCAGATTCGTGCCGGTGAAGTGCGTGGCACTGATCAAGGTGACCGCGTCGGAGCCGCTGTTGACGACGGCAACGATTTGGCCCGCCGTCGTGTCTTTCTCCAACGCGTCGCTGCAGGCGCCGACCAGCGCCACCACCACCGCTACCGCTACCGCTACCGCCTGTCGTCTCACGTCCCCCATCCCGGTTTCAGTGTCCGACGTTCAGTGCTCCCCCGAATAATAGAGTGCGTCCGCGCGCGGGGAAGTTCTTGATGTCCTGGTACTTGGCATCGAACAGGTTCTCGACCCGGGCATTGAGCGTCAATCCGGGCCAGGCGCCCCGCCCGGCGCTCAACGCGTAACTGCCACTGAGATCGACCCGCGTGTGGGGCGGCAGAGTCACGCGCACGGGAGGATACGGCCCATAGTCGTAGTCGTCGCGGTCGCCCGTGAACACCGTCGCGAGCGACACGCTGCCCCGGTCCCGGAGCGCATAGCCCAGTCGCAGGCTGCCGGCATTCGTGGGCCGGCGCTGCAACCGCTGGCCCGCCGAGTCACGGGATTCGAGGTAGGCATAGCTCACGTCGAGTGTCACACCGGCGCCAAGCGTACCCTGCACGCCCACCTCGATCCCCTGCACCCGGGCACCGGAGACGTTATAGAAGTTGACCGAATCGGGGCCCAGGTGCACGCTGCTGTATTGCACGAGATCGCGGAACCGCTCGTGGAAGTAGGTGACGGCCACGGTGACGCGATCGCCTGGCGGCGTGTGCTCGAGCCCCACCTCCCAGTTCGCCGATTGCTCGGGCTGCAGCTTGGGATTGCCCCGGGCAAACGACGACGTACCGAAATTCTCGAGCAGGGTCGGCTCCTTGAATCCCGTGCCCGCCGCCGCGCGCGCCCGCGTGCGGTCGTCCAGCTGCCAGACCATCCCGGCCCGGGCGGTGCCGTGGGTGCCGAACTGCTGGTTATCGTCCACGCGGGCACCGAGGGTGAACGACAGCGGCCCGGTCGTGCCGGTGAGAACCTGCGCGAACAGCGCACTATTGCGTCGCGTGGTGTCGAGATTCGAGCCCGACTGACTCTCGTGCTGATACTCGGCGCCGATCGTCACCACGGTCGCGACCGAGGGACGCAGGTCGGCCCGCGCCGCCGCCGCCAAGCGCCGCGTGACGTCCTGGCTTTGATAGGCATACGTCGCGTCGTCGTAGCGGTTCTGGGCCTCGGTCCACCCCAGATTGGCGCGCAGCCCGACGCGCGCCGAGAGCACGCGGCCCGCGTCGAGTCCGAACGACGGCCCGCGCGCGGTGGTGGATTGATTCGAGTCCACCGGCTGGCCGCCCCCGTTGGTGGGAAAATGGTAAACCCCGTCTGCGTAGCGCGCCGAGAAGCTGGCGTCGGTGCGGGCATCGGGCGCAAACCGCAGCCGCGCGCTCGCCACGCTGTTCTTGTATTCATTGTTGAAGGCGTAGAGCCCATCGCTCGTGAAGCGCGACAGCGACACGCCGTAGGACAGCGGCCCCGTGCCGCCGCCCACATCGCCGTTGGCCCACTGGGCGGCGTAGGTTCCGCCCCCGAACCCCACCTGTGCGCGCGGCGCCCCGCGGCCCGCGCGCGTGAAGATCTGGATCACCCCCGTGACGGCATCGGAGCCGTACAACACGCTCACCGGACCGCGCACGATCTCGATGCGGTCCACGTCGGCGGTGCTCAGATTGGCAAAGTCGAACGAGCCGCCCGGCAGATTCTGCGGCACGCCGTCGATCAGCACTTTTACGTAGTCACTCTCGCCGCCGCGCAGGAACAGCGACGTCTGACTGCCGAACGACCCACTCTCCACCACGCTCGCCCCCGGCACGAAGCGCAGGGCGTCCGCGACGGTGCGGACTCCGCGGGCGCGCAGCGCGTCGCCGGACAGCACCGTCACGGCCGCGGGAATCGCTTCCGCCGGGGCCGCCACGAGGGTCGCCGTGACCACGACGGGCCGGAGATGAAACGCACTGTCCGCTTGCTGGGCGGCTAACGGCGTCGCCAGCGCGAACACCGTCAAGTAGATACGTCGAGCGAAGGTGTCGAGCGACATCGTGAAAGGCCTCATGGAAGAGATTGACGCAAGGGGATCATCTGCGGGCGGCCGTCGAACGGCTCGATCGCCACGGGCCAGCGGAACACGCGTTCGATGGTTTCGCGGGTGAGCACGTCGGCCGGTGTGCCCTGGCCCACGGCGCGGCCGTCGGCCAGGAGCAGCACGCGATCGGCGAAGCGGGCGGCTAGGTTCACCTGGTGCGTGATCACGACGGCGGCCAACCGCTCGCGATCGACCAGCGCCCGCACCCGCTCGAACAGCTCCATCTCGTGGCGCAGGTCGAGCGACGCCGTCGGCTCGTCCAACACCAGTGCGCGCGGCTCCTGCGCCAGCGCGCGGGCCAGCCGCACGCGCTGGAACTCACCGCCCGAGAGCGTGGTGAGCCACCGATCGGCCAGGTCGGTCGCGTCGCACTGCGCGAGCGCGCGCTCCACCGCGGCGCGGTCCGCGGGCCGCTCGCCGCTCCACGGCGACAGCCGGGCGTAGCGTCCCAGCAGGACCGCGTCGCGCACGCGCAGCGGGAACGATGTCTCCTCGCGCTGCGGCACCACGCCCACGAGCCGCGCCAGATCGCGGCGGCTCCAGTCGACGGCGGCGCGGCCGAGAATCGCCGCCGTGCCCCGGGCGGGCCGCAGCAGTCCCAGCGCCAGGCGCAGCAGCGTGGTCTTGCCGCTGCCGTTCGGGCCGAGGAGTGCCACGCACTCGCCGTCGCGCACCGCGAGCGAGACGTCCGTCACCGCGTCGCGCGCGGCCTCCGGGTAGCGGAACGTCGCGCCCGCGAGCGCGAGGATCAGGCCGTCGTCCATCGGCGCAGCAGCAGCGTGAAGACGGGGACGCCCAGCAATGCGGTCACGATGCCCACGGGCAGCTCGCGCGGCGCGATCGCCGTGCGGGCAAGCGTGTCGGCGAGCGCGAGCAGCGTGCCGCCGCCGAGAAACGCCGCGGGCAGCAACGTGCGGTGGCGATGCCCCCACAGCGTCCGCATTACGTGCGGGACAATGAGGCCCACGAAGCCGATGACGCCTGAGACGGCGACCGCCGCCGCGGTCAACAGGGACGCCGCGACGTACACGCGGCGCTTCACGCGCTCCACGTCCGCGCCCAGGTGCCGGGCCGGCTCATCGCCCAGCGCCAGCAGGTCGAGCGACCGCGCGGCAGTGTACAGGACGGCGAGCGGCAGCGGCGCGTAGATCGCCATTACGCGCACCGTGTCCCACGACGCCCCGCTCAGCCCACCCCACAGCCACAGGAACGCGTTGCGCAGCTCGGCCGCATCGGAGAGCGAGACCACCGCCGTGGTCACCGCCGCGGCAAACGCGCCCACGGCCACGCCCGCGAGGATGAGAACCCGGGGGTCGAGCTCCGCCCCACCCACGAGACCCAGCCGGTAGACGAGCCCCATCGCGCCGAGCGCGCCGGCGAAGGCCGCGATGGGCAGCCCCCAGGGACCGGGGACGTGCAGGGCGATCGCCGCCACCGCCCCGAGCCCCGCCCCGCCCGACAGCCCGAGCAGGTAGGGATCGGCCAGGGGATTGCGCACCAGCGCCTGGAGGCTGGCGCCGGCCGTGCCGAGCGCGCCGCCCACGAGGAACGCGAGCAGCGCGCGCGGCACGCGCAGGTCGCGCACGATGGGTGAGGTGAGCAGCGCCGCCGTGGGTACGTGGGACGGGCCCAGCGCCACCGCGAGGACGAGCGAGATCAGCGCGATGCCGCTCAACGCGAGCCATTTCATCGCGCGACCTGGAGCCGACGCCGGAACTCGGCGGCCGCCTCACGCATCCGCGGATTGGGCCGGCCGAACAGCGATCCCACGAGGTAGACGAAGCGCCGGTCCCGCACGGCGCGGACACTCTGCCATTCCCGCTTCGCAGCGAACGCCGGGGCCTTGGTGCTGTCAACGAGCACCACGATGACGTCGGGATCGCGGACCGCCAGCGTCTCGAGCGACACTTCGGCCGACGCACTGCCCAGGTCGTGAAACACGTTGCTCGCGCCGGCGAGACGGGCCAGTTCGTCGAGATAGCTCCCCGCCCCGATCACGATCGGCGGATTGTCCCACACCACGAAGGCCACGCGGGTCGAGGCGGGCGGCGGCGGCGTGGCAAGGAATGCATCGATCGCGCCAGCGAGCGAGTCGCCGCGCGCCGAGTCCCCCACCGCACGGCCCAGCAGTCGCGCGGCGTGGGCGACGTCGGCCAGGCGGTCCTGGCGCAACAGCGCCGCCGCGATGCCGAGTCGGCTCAGTTGGGCCGCGGCGGTCTCGTCGAGGGCCGATCGATACAGCACGACCAGATCGGGCTGCCGCGCCGCCACGGCTTCGACGTTGGGGTTGAGGCCGTCGCCGACGCTCGGCACGGCGAGCGCGGCGGCGGGATAATCGCACCACGTGGTGCGTCCCACCATGCGCTCGCCCGCGCCCAGCGCGAACAGGATTTCGGTGAAGGAAGGCGACAGCGACACGACGCGGCCGGCCGGTGCCGCGAGCGTCACCGCGCGACCAGCGTCGTCGAGGAACGTGACCGGCCCGCGCGCCGGCGCGCGCGCGCCGCTACCGCACGCCGCGAGGGCGAGCAGCAAACCGGCGAGGTGGGTGCTGTGGGCCACAGGGCGCATAGCAAAAATCCCACCCCCGACGGAGCGGAGATGGGAAAGCGTCTGCGCCGAGCGCAGCACGCCACCATCCCTCCCGCGAGGGAACTGCAAGGTGGCGCGAACGGAGACGTCTCCTGGCTTCGGGCGCCGCGGCTCGCCTTCCCGGTTTCCCAGTGGCGATGAGTCGCGCTGCTACTGCCCGTTACAGTGGCGGGGCCGCGCCGGATTCACACCGGCTTCCGTAGATCCCCGTTCGCAAGTGAAGGCTAGTTTAGGACGGCGGCCGCCGGAACGCAAGCCACAATCCGCCGCCGAGCATGATGACCAAGAGCGCAACGACCACCGGTACGAGCCGCGCCGGATCAAAGCGCGGTGCGCCGAGCTGGATCGTGACCGCGGTGCCCGCGGGCACCGCGTGTAGCGCATATCGCACGAAGCGCCGTCCTTCCACTTCCGTCACGGCGAGCCGCTGCACGCGCGGCCCGGTCACGACGGCCGTCGTATCCTCGAGCAGGAACTCGAGATCGTCGACCGTTTGCGGCATGGGTACCACGACCTGCCTCACCGACGCGGGGAGCGTGTAGCCGAACGACACCTGGCGCACTTGGGCGGGTGGCAGCGGTGCGAACACGAGTGCCGTGTCGCCGCGGCGCCCCACGGCTTCCGGCGACACGTCGCCCTGCCCCGCTTGAAATTGGATCGCGCCCGTGGGCAGCACTCCCCGCCACGTGGGCTGCAGCGTGTCGGCCGCGATGCGCGTGGCAGGCCCGGGATTGAGCAGCTCCACGAGCTCGAGCACGTCGCGCGAGCCGTCGGCCTTGGCGCGCGCTACTGTGAGCAGGCGCTGCGACACCCCGACCGGCGGCCCGGTAGCGCTCGTGTGATACACGAGAATGGGATCGAGGAGGATGTCGCGCGTCGTGACGCGCACGGGCTCGGAGAAGTAGGCGATGTCGTCGTAGCGTGCGCTCGCGAGGTAGAGCGCGGTGGTATCAGCCGCCGTCACCCGGAACGTGAACGCGCCCGCGCCGTCGCTCCGCAGGGAGTCGACCGGCGCGCCGTTGGCGGTCGTGACGCGATGCAGCACCACCCATTGCCCCGCTACCGGCCGGCCCCGGGCGCTCCCGAGCAGCACGTGGCCGCGGACCGTGCGGCGCCCCCGGGCCTGCGCGCCGAGCGCTCCGGGTCCCGCAAGCACGCACGCCAGGACGAGGGCAAGCGTTTTACGGCGTGAACTTGCCGAAATCTTCAGGATCGAGGTTCTGGAGGTAGGTCTTCAGCGTATCCGGGTCGAGCGGGCCGGCGCCTGATTCCGACACCGTGTCGCTCGTATCGACCGACGTATGCTCGAGCAAGCTGTCGCTGGTGAGGATCGGGGCCTTGAGGCGCAGCGCCAGCGCGATGGAATCCGACGGCCGCGCGTCGATCTGAATCACCTGGTCGCCGCGATAGATGTGCAACTCGGCGTAGTACGTGTTGTCTTTCACCTGCGTGATGATGATTTTCCGCAGCTCGGCGCCCAATCCCACGATGACCTGCTTCAGGAGGTCGTGCGTGAGCGGGCGACTGAACTTCACGCCCGCGAGCTCCATGGCGATGGCGCTCGCCTCCGCCGGACCGATCCAGATCGGGAGCACCCGCTCGCCCTCCATCTCCTGCAGGATCACGACCGGGGTGTTGGTGGTGCGATCCAACCCGAGGTGGGCGACCCGGACCTGGACGAGATCGCTCACGTGCCCGCGTCCCAGGACGCGAGATACTTCTGCTGCTCGAGGGTCAGCGTGTCGATGGCGGTGCCCATCGCCTGCAGCTTGAGGCGCGCGATCTCGCGGTCGAGCTCGCGCGGAATGCGGTGCACATCCTTCCCCAGCGTGCGCGCGTTGGCGAGGACGTATTCGGCCGAACGACATGTCCATCACGCTGGCGGGATGGCCCTCGGCCGCCGCCAAGTTGATCAAGCGGCCGTCGGCGAGGACAAAGACGCTCTTGCTGTCGAGGCGCCATTGATCCACGAACTCACGCACCCGCGTAGGGCCCTGCGCGGCCTTCTTCAGGCCGTCGAGGTCGATCTCCACGTTGAAGTGCCCCGAATTGGCGATCACCGCGCCGTCCTTCATCGCCCGCATATGCTCCAGCCGGATGACGTGGATGTTGCCCGTCAGCGTGACGAACAGGTCCCCCACGCGCGCGGCCTCGGCCATCGGCACGACCCGGTACCCCTCCATCTGGGCCTCGAGCGCCTTGAGCGGGTCGATCTCGGTGACCAGCACGTTGGCGCCCGCGCCGCGGGCCCGCAGTGCGAAGCCGCGACCGCACCACCCATACCCCGCCACCACCACCGTGCTCCCGGCCATCAAGAGGTTGGTAGCGCGCAGGATGCCGTCCAGCGTCGACTGGCCGGTGCCGTAGCGATTGTCGAACAGGTGCTTGGTCTGGGAGTCGTTCACGGCGATGACCGGGAATGAGGCGAATGACACCGGTGGTGGTCTCTTCGGTCGACCCGATCACGCCGCCCACCAGCGCCTTGCGCTCGGCGGCGGACAGTCCCTCGACCCACGTGCGCACCGGCGGCTCCAGATCGTCGAGCCGGTTGAGCGCGATCATGTGCAGCGCGCTCACGAGATCGGCGCCGTCGTCCATCGTGACATCGGGGCGATGCGCGAGCGCGGCGCGGATGTGCTCGTAATAGGTCTGGTGATCCTCGCCCTTGATCGCGAACACCTTGATGCCGTGGTCGCGCACCAGATGCGCGGCGACGTCGTCCTGCGTGGAGAGCGGGTTGGAGGCGCACAACGCCACGTCGGCGCCGCCCGCCTGCAAGGTCACCGCCAGGTTCGCCGTTTCGGTCGTGACGTGGAGGCACGCGGAGAGCCGTTTGCCCGCCAGGGGCTTCTGCTTGGCGAACCGCTCGCGCAGCTGGCGCAGCACAGGCATGGAGCGCTCGGCCCACTGAGTGCGGCGCCGCCCCTCGTCGGCGAGGCGAACGTCCTTGATGTCGTGGTCGGCGCTTCGGGCAGTCGAAGTCATGCGCGGGCGGTGGTCGTCTTGGCGTAGCGGGAGCGCTCGGCCGCGCGGCGCAGCTCGGCGGCGCGGTCGGCGTGCTCCCAGGTGAACAGCTCGACCTCGCGGTCGCCCACGCGTCGCTTCTCGGGCGCGCGGCCGAAATGGCCGTACGCCGCCGTGGGACGGTAGATCGGGACCTTCAAGTTGAGCGCATCGATGATGGCATTGGGCTTGAGGTCGAACACCTGGCTCACCGCGTCCTCGATCGCCTCGGGCGGCAACGCCGACGTGCCAAACGTGTCGATCATGATCGACACGGGATCCGCCACGCCGATGGCATAGGCCACCTGCGCTTCGCACCGCGCGGCGAGTCCCGCCGCCACGATGTTCTTCGCGACCCAGCGCATCGCGTACGCCGCCGAGCGGTCGACCTTGGAGGGATCCTTGCCGCTGAACGCACCGCCGCCGTGGCGGGCCATGCCGCCGTACGTATCGACGATGATCTTGCGGCCGGTGAGCCCGGCGTCACCCTGCGGACCGCCGATGACGAAGCGCCCTGTGGGGTTGACGAGCACGTCGCCGTCAGCGACGCTGAAGCCGGCCTCCGCGAGGACCGGGTTGACGACCTGCGTGATCACGCCGGCGCGCAGCTCGGCCCCGTCCACTTTGTCGGAGTGCTGGGTCGAGACGAGCACGGTGCTGATCCCGACCGGCTTCATGCCCTCATAGACGACGCTGACCTGCGTCTTGCCGTCCGGCCGGAGCCACGACAGCTCGCCGCGCTTGCGCACCTGCGCCAGGCGCTCGGCCAGGCGGTGCGCCAGCACGATCGGCAGCGGCATGAGCGACGGCGTCTCGTCGCTGGCATAGCCGAACATCATGCCCTGATCGCCCGCCCCGCCCCGATCCACGCCCATCGCGATGTCGCCCGACTGTTTGTCGATGGTGGTCAGGACGGCGCACGTGTCGGCATCGAAGCCGAAGTTGGCGTCGGTATACCCGATGGCGGCGATGGTGCCGCGCACGATGTCCGGGATGTGGACGTAGGTGGAGGTCGTGATCTCGCCCGCGACCACGGCCATGCCGGTGGTGACGAGCGTCTCGCAGGCGACGCGCGCGGCGGGATCCTTGTCGAGGATCGCGTCGAGCACCGCGTCGGAAATCTGATCGGCGATTTTGTCCGGGTGGCCTTCGGTGACCGATTCGGACGTGAACACGTGACGCGCAGCGCGCATGAGCAGGTGATCCTGACCGTTAGTGGCTCAAGCTAGCCGCGCGCCCGTCACCGGGCAACCGGGTGTCGCTGTCGAGCAGCTTGAAATCCACCGCTTCGGCGAGCGCGTAGCGCAGCACGTCGAGCGCGAGCTCCGCGGTGCGCGCGGCGAGCGCGGCGTCGGCCGCGGCCTGGGCGTGCTCGCGCGTGATTTGGCGAATCATCCAGCGGATCAGCGGCAGCGCCGGCGGCGATACCGACAGCGTCTCGTACCCCAACCCCACCAACAGGAACGCCGACAGCGGATCGGATGCCATTTCGCCGCACACGCTGGCGGGCTTCTGTTTCGCCTTGGCCGCGTTGGCGACGAGCTTCAGCAGGCGCAGCACGGCGGGATCGTGCGGCGTGAAGCGATCGGCGAGCCGCGCGTTGCCGCGATCCACCACCAGGGTGTACTGCGTGAGGTCGTTGCTCCCCACGCTCAGGAAGTCGCTCACTTCGGCGAGGCGGTCCGCCATCACCGCCGCGGCCGGCGTCTCCACCATCACGCCGATCGGCACAGTACTCGCCGCTTCGACGCCGATCTGTTTCAGCCGCTCGGCCTCTTCCGCCACCAGCTCGCGCGTGCGGTCCACCTCGTCGAGCCGCGTCACGAGCGGGATCATCAAATGAATGTCGGCGTGCGCCGCCGCCCGCAGGATCGCGCGGATCTGCGCGCGGAACATCTCGGGCTCGTCGAGGCAGACGCGGATCGCGCGCCAGCCGAGGAACGGGTTCGCCTCCACGCCCGTGCGGAACGGCGCCGGGAACTTGTCGCCGCCCAGGTCGAACGTGCGGATCACCACCGGGTGGCCCTTGAACGCCTCGCCGACCTTGCGAAAGTACGCGGCCTGCTCGTTCTCGGTGGGCAGCTGGGCGTGGCCCGTCACGAGAAACTCGGTGCGCAGCAGCCCCACGCCCTCGGCCCCGTTGCTCCGCGCGGCGGCGATTTCCTCGGGGACATCGACATTGCCGCGCAGCGCCACGCGCACCTGATCGCGCGTCACCGCCGGCTCGTGCACCGCTTTCCCGAGCTGGGTCTGGAGGCTCTGGCGGCGGTCGCGCTCGGCATCCGCTTCGGCGATCTCGGCCGGCGTCGGGTCGAGCAGCACCGTGCCCCGCGCGCCGTCGAGCACGATCATCGTGCCCGGCCGGATGCGCTCCAGCGCGCCACTCAGTCCCATGACCGCCGGGATGCCCATCGAGTGCGCCAGGATGGCGGCGTGCGACGTGCGCGTGCCTTCCTCACTCACCAGGCCCACCACGCGCTCACGATCGATCTGCACGGTGAGTCCGGGCGCCAGCTCTCGCGCCACCACCACCGACGGGCGCTGAATCGCATCGAGGCCGTCCTCAAGACCCTGATGCAGCAGGTGGCCGAGGACGCGCAACACCACGTTGTTGAGATCCGGCAGGCGCTCGCGCAGCCGCGGGCTGGGGTGCGCCGCCCATTCGTCCCGCACCTCCAACGCCTTGTATTCGAACGCCTTCTCGGCCGTGAGGTGGTTTTCCTTGATCAGCTCCTCCACGGCGCCGATGAAGGTGCGGTCTTCGAGCATCAGCATCTGCGCGTCGAAGATCCGGGCGGCGTCGACGCCGGCGCGGCTCTCCGCCCGCGCCTTGATGTCGGCGATGTGCCGCTTCACATCGCGCACGGCCGCGCGCAGACGGCGGATCTCCTTCTCCACCTTGGCGCGCGGCACCGTGGCGTGCGGCACCTCGGGCAGCGCCCATTGCAACACCACCGCCGGGCCGACCGCAATGCCCGGCGAGACGCCGATGCCCCGCAACAGCCGATCCGTCACGCGCGCTCGTCCTCCTCGTTCACTTCCTCTTCTTCGTTCCCGGTCAGATGCATTTCGTGGAAGCCGTCGGCGACCAGTGCCAGCAGCGCGTCCATCGCGGCCGCGGCGTCGTCGCCGTCGGTGCGCAGGCCCAGGCTCGACCCGCATTCCGCCGCCAACGCCATCATGCCGAGAATGCTCTTGCCGTTGACGGTGACGCCGTCCTTGCTGACGCGCACGTCGCACGTGAAGCGTCCGGCGGTCTTGACGAACTCCGCTGCGGGCCGGGCGTGCAGGCCGAGCGGGTTGACGATCTTCGCCTCCCGCTCGATCACCGCCACACGGTCCCCACGATCAGCGCCAGCACCACCAGCGCGAGGCCGTAGCGCAGGCCGGTGAGGGTGCCCCTCCCCACCCGCCAGTACAGCAGCGCGAACCCGGTCGCGCCCGCCGCGCCGAGGACGATCCGCGCCCAGCCCGGGAACGCGCCGGCGACGTACTCGGCCGCCACCGGCAGCGCGAGGCCCATCGCGAGCGCCATGCCGACGCTGGTGAGCGCCACACCGCGCTGTAAGAACGGCGAGCGCAGCGCCGTCACCACGTTCACGCCGTGCTTCCAGCCCGCGCGCAGGGCCCACCACCGCAGCGCGACGTGCCCCACGTTGTAGACGACGAGAAACGCCGCCACGGCCCGCAGCCCCGCGCCGAGCCCGACCGCCACGAGCGCGAGGCCGATCGTGAGCGGTAGCCAGCCGGCCCATACGAGGCGGTCGCCCAGCGAGCCCAGGGGCCCGGTGAGCGCCGCGCGCAGCCGCTCGATCTGCTCCGGGGGCGCGTGCTCGACCTCGGCCCGCGCGGCGGCGCCAACGGCGAGGCCCACGAGGTAGGGGTGCGCGTTGAAGAAATGCGCCCCGCGGGCTACGGCGTCGCGGTACGCCGTGCCGTTCCCCTCGCTCAGGAGGCCGCGCAGCAGCGGCTCCTCGGCGACGCCCGCGCCGAGCCCGATCATCCGCTCGTAGTTCCACGAGCCTTGTACCGCGAATAAGCGCAACAACGCGGTCCCGAATCGCGGCTTCATTGCAGCCACACCAGCGCCGCGCCGCCGCCCAACCCCAGCGCCAGCCAGGTCAGCGGGCGGCCCCAGCCCACGAGCCGCAGCGTGCCCGCGCTCGCGGCTGCGAGCGCGCCCGCTGCTCCGGCCACGCCCACGAGCGTCAGCGTCCGGACGCTCAGCGCCGGCAGCAGCATCGTGCGCGCGAGCGAGGCGAGCCCCAGGCCCGCGGCCGTCACGAGCAGCGCGCGCACGCCGTCGCGGCCGATGCCCGCGACATGGACGCGCACCAAGGCGGCCGCATCACCCGCTTCGATCGACGCCATCGCGCGGTTCGCGGCGCGGGCATTGAGGCGGCGCAGCAGTTGCAGCGACGAGCCGCCGAGCAGCGCGGTCACGAGTCCCACGATCACGCCGAGCCCGAATCCGCCGCGCGCCACGTGCGCCGCCGCCACCGCCGCCACAGTCGCCGGGCCGTACTCCGGGTAACGCGCGGCGCCGACCGGCAGGACGTCGAACTGGTACAACTCGAACAACACGCCCACGCGCAGTCCCGTGTCCAGGTCGCCGAGGATCGCGCCCGCGAACGCGCCCGCGACCAGCGGGCGTGCGATCATCATCTGCGGCACACTCACCAGATCGAGGCCACAGAGCGTCCCCCAGGCCAGCAGCGCGACCTGCACGACCAGGTTCACGTGAACTCCCCCACCGGCACGGGCGGCGCGGTCGGAACATCCTGCGCCGTGACTTCCACGCCGCGCGCCGCCATGTCGCGCAAGACCGCCGCCTCGTCGTCGGTCAGATAGACATAGCGTAGCCGTTCGGAACGCCCCGGCCGGTGATGCACACCGCCCACGTTTACGCGGCGGATCGGACTCCCGTTGGCGGCGACCGCCGCCATGGTTTGCACGTCCGCCGTCAGCAGGATCCCGGGCCGACGGTCGGCTTGCCACTCGGCGAGATGCTGCCGCGCTTCCGCGGTCGATGCGAAGATCACGTCCACGTCGGGCGGCACGCCCATGCGATACAGATCCTGCTCCCAATCGCTCGCGCGCACTTTGTCGTCCACGAGGACGATGTAGCGGATGCCGAGGGTCTTCCCCCAGCCCACGACGACCTGGCCGTGGATCAAGCGATCGTCGACGCGCGCCAGCACCAGGCTCACGCCGCCGTCACCTTGATGGCGCGCCCGCCCGCGTCCGCCGCGCGCCGCGCCGCCTCCGCCGGGGCGAGACCGCGGTGGAACACGAAGTCGAGCAGCATCGCCAGGTTCACGCCCGTCACCACGGCGATGTCGGGCCGGCCGCGGGCATAGCGCACCGCGCCGGTGAGGCAGGAGCCGCCGGGCAGATCGATGAACAGCACCGCCGGGCGGTCGAGCACCGCGGCGAGCTTCCGCTCGAGCGCGTCGTAGTCACAGCCGTCGTTCGAGACGGGCACGAGGGCGTCGTCGATGCCGGTGATCGCCTTCACGGCGGCCACCAGCGACTCCGCCACCGCGGCGTGCGACACGATCACGCCCCGCAGTTCACTCATAGTCCTCCTCGAGGTACTCCCGCACACTGCGCTTCTCCTTGAGCGTCTTGATGAGGCGCTCGTTGAACGCCTTCGCCGTATCCACGCCGCTGTAGCGCAGCAGATGGTTCATCGCCACCACTTCACAGATCACGGTCAGGTTCTTGCCGGGATTGAGCGGCACCGCCACCAGCGGCAGCCGCACGCCGAGAATCTCGGTCTCCTGTCCGTCCAGCCCGGTGCGATCGTACTCGCGCGCGTTGTCCCAATCCTCGAGCTGCACCACGACCTCGATGCGTTTCTGCTGCCGCACCGACCGCACGCCGAACAGCGCGTTGATGTCGATCAACCCGACGCCGCGGATCTCCATGTGGTGCCGGGCGACCTCGATGCCCCGGCCGATCAACACGTCGTTGCCGCGCCGGGTGATGTGCACCACGTCGTCGGCGACGAGACGGTGGCCGCGCTCGACCAGATCGAGCACGCATTCGCTCTTGCCGATCCCCGAGCGCCCCGTGAACAGCAGGCCCACGCCGAACACGTCGGCGAGCGACGCGTGCACGGTCGTGATGGGCGCGAACGCGTCGTCCAAGAACGGCTTCAAGCGGCTGTAGAAGTCCGCCGTCTTGAGCGACGTCCGGATCACCGGGACGCCTTTCTTCTTGGCCAGCTCGAGCAGGTCGGGGGGGACGTCCTGGCCCTTGGTGATGATCACGCAGGGCACATCGAAGCCGAACAAGGTCTCGAGCGCGCGACGCCGGCCCGCCGCATCCAGCGAACCGAGATACTTGATCTCGGTCTCGCCCAGCACGTGCAGCCGCTCGCTGACGAAGCGGTCAGTGTAGCCCGACAACACCAACCCCGGGCTCGACGCTTCCGGCGACGGGATTTCGCGATCCAGCCCCACCTCACCCGTCAGCACCTCGAGCTGCAGCGGCTCGCCCTTCTTCGCGAGCAGATCGCGGACCTTGGGATGACTCACGCGGTCTCGCGCGCCGCCGCCCGGCGCCGTGCCGGCGCGCCGCGCGGCGCCTTCTCGATCTGGCGGCGCAGGCGGCCGGCGGCGCGATCGAGGGCGCTGCGGTGATCCGCGCCGTCGGCCGTCGCCACCAGCCAGCGGCCGCGCCCGGCATGCACACGCAGCTCGACGGCCGCGGCACCGTGGTCCTCGCTGAAGGTCACCTGCGCCGCCTGCGGGCGGCGCGCCCCCTTCACGAGGCGCACCACGAGCTCACGGGCGCGGTCGCGCAGGTCGTCGGGGATCGCGCAGTGCCGCTGGGTGATGGTGACCCGCATACGGTCTCAACCTCCTGGTGCGAGGGTGTGCTGGAGGTGCGCTTCGGTCGCGCGGGCGGCGCCCTCCCACGAGAGGCCTTCGGCAAAGGCGCGGCCCCGCCGGCCCAGCACCGCCACGCGCGCGGGATCCACCGCCAGCTCGAGCATGCGCGCGCCGAGCGCGGCCGCGTCCCCGTGCGGCACCAGATACCCGGTCTCGCCGTGCAGCACCGACTCCCGCAGCCCGGGGCTGTCCGACGCGAGCGCCGGCGTGCCGCAGGCCGCCGCTTCGACGTTGGTGATGCCCCAGCCCTCCTTGGGCTGCTTCCGCCACGAACCCCAGAAAGCGCACCGCGTCGGCCACCCCAAGGGTCGCCGCCATGCGCTGCAGGCGCCCGCGGTCATCGCCCTGGCCCGCGATCTCGAGCATGAGGTCGGGGCGGGTGGCGCGCGCCAACGCGAGCGCCCGTAAGGCCACGTCTACTCCTTTATAACGCTTCAGGCGGCCGAGGTACAGGAACGTAGGCACCGGCGCTCGCGGTACCGCCGGATCGGGACAATACCACGCCGCGTCCACACCGGGATAGATCACCGTGATGCGTTCGCGTGGCACGCCGCGCCGC
>WNFJ01112899.1_pt4 | contig 32128 bp, 23 predicted proteins | sample 5400461 | NCBI WGS metagenome assembly WNFJ01 (sample SAMN13153349, study PRJNA577476) | soil metagenome | isolation source: 115 cm saprolite on Douglas fir-dominated hillslope | place: USA:California | collected 2013-09-17
CTCCCATGAGCATCGCGGCGTAACCGCCCACCACGTTCGCGCGACGCCAATACAAGCCTCCGATGACGGAGACGAAGACCCCCGAGAGATAGATGGTGCAAGTGAGCCCTAGGTACAGGTAAACGGCGTCGGGCAGCGTGTAATAGAGGCCCCAGAACATGATGAAGAGGCTGACCAGCACGTTGCAAATCCGGTTGATGAGGATCTGCTGTTTCGAACTGAGCTGGCCCTTGCCCTGGAGACTCCGAAGCGGAACGACGATGTCCTGGGAAATGACCGAGCTCCAGCCGAGCAAATAGGAGCTATTGACGGACATCGTCGCGGCGAGCATCCCGGCCACGACAATCCCGCGCACACCTGGACCCAAGATGCTCGCCAACATTGCGGGCATGGCCGCGATGGGCTCGATCGTTTGGCCATTGACCACGGGCGCCGGAATCCCATCGCTGCCGATGGGACCCGTCCCGAACATGACCAAGGCGCACATGCCCCAAAGCATCGGAAACATGCCGCGACCCAGGAAGATGACTCCCGTCCATGTCATCACTTTTTTTCCCGTCTCAGGGCCTTTGGTCGACATCATGCGCATGGCGGTCGTCTGCCAACAGGTGCTGAGCGAGACCCACAAGAGCACTTGCCAGATGAGGAACGTCCAACCGAAACGCGGGCTCTGGATGGGACTGAACCCGCCGGGTCCCATGATCTTTTCGACCTTGTCGACGATGTTGTCGAAGCCGGTGTTCCGGACGGCATAAAGCGTGACGAGAATCGTCGCGACCGAGAGCAGAATGTACTGCATGAAGTCCGTGATGACGATGGACACCATGCCGCCGAGAACCGTGTAGATGAGCTCGAGCAGCAGAATTCCCGTCATCACCGCGACCAGGTAGCGGCTGTCGATGCCGCTGACAGTCACGAGAAATTGTCCCTCGATCTTCAGAAACACACCCATGTTGAGAATGCCGCCCAGGGCCACGACGAACCCGGTAAGAATGCGAAGGCCAACGCTATATTTGACCTGGAAGTACTCCGGGACAGTCATCAGCTTGAGTTCACGAAAGCGCGTAATGATGAACCCCGTTCGGCCGACGAGGATCATCGACGCGCCGGAGATCAGCGCCGACGCGAATGCGGCAAAGCCCGCCTTGTACCCGAGCTCGGCCATGTACATGTACGTGACGGAGCCGATCTCGGTGGCTGCAAGAGTCGCAATTCCCAGATAGACGCCGAGCTCACGACCGGCCACGAGAAAGTGGGTGAGATCGCCCACGAACCGCTTCCCGAGGATCCCGATCCCCAGCGACAGCGCGAGATACAGAACGACGATGACCCAATCGATGACCGCAAAGTTCACGGCGGATCACTCTACTCTAACAAAGCGCGCCGCCGTCGATCGTGATCGCGGCGCCTGTCATCCACGCCGAATCGTCGGTTGCGAGAAAGAGGGCGAGGTTCGCGACGTCTTTCGGCAGACCCAGTCGTTTCTGCACCGTCCCTTCGGCCGCAAGTCGGACAGCTTCGGCCGGATCGGGGAACGCACGGGCCGAGTCCCAGATGAGGGGGGTGTCGACCGGCCCCGGGCACATCAAATTGGCGCGAATCGACGGCCCGTAGTCGCGGGCGATTTGTTTGACGAAGGGGACGAGCGCTCCCTTGGACGCACAATAGGCGGCGTGATTGGGGAACCCCTTGTAAGCCGCAATCGAGCCGTTGACAACGATGCTTCCCCCGCCCCGCTTGGTCATTTCGGGGATCCCGAGCCGGCACAAATAAAAAACCGCGTGAAGGTTGGCCGCGAGCGTGCTGTGCCAGGTCTCGATTGGCACCTCCGTGACCGATCCGAGCCCGAGCTCTCCGGCGCTCATCACCAGAGTATCGACGCCACCAAAGTCCGCGACGGCAGCACCGACGAGCGCGCGGTTGCCATCGAGCGTCCCGACGTCGGCCGGCACAAACCGAATCCGTCCCCCCTCGGCGCAGACCTTCGCGACCAGTGCTTGCCCGCGCTCGACGTTGCGTCCCCCGGCGACCACGGCCGCGCCCTCTGTCGCGAAGCGTTCGGCAATGGCCCAGCCCATTCCGCTCGTCGCCCCCGTGACAATGGCCACTTTGCCTGCAAGTTTGTTCACGATTTTCAGAACCCAAAAGGATGCGTTGACCCGGTTCGGCCAAGAGCGCTAGGCAGGCCAGAGTTGTTCGCCACCGTCGGCTCGCAACACCTGGCCCGAGATGAACGACGAACCGTCGCTGGCGAGAAAAGCGACGATGCGAGCGATTTCGAGCGGCCATCCGTAGCGCACCAAAGTTCCGTCTTTGACCTTCCGGCTTTCGTCGATCGTGCGGCTGGCCAGAAAGCGCGGCGTGACGGTGGCTCCCGGCGCAACCGCGTTAACGTACACGTTGTACGGGCGCAATTGGGCGGCCAAGCATCGCGTGTATTCGTGAACCGCCGCCTTGGCCGTTGCGTAGATGGCTCCGCCCTCAAAGCCGGCAAGACCCGACACGCTGCCTATGTTCACGATCCACCCGCTGCGCCGAGCCATCATCTGGGGGGCCACAGCCCGACAGGGCAGGATGCAGGTCAATACGTTGCGATCCAAGACCTTGCGCACGTCGGCCACCGAGACGTGAACCGCGTCGTTTTTCAGCGGCTTGCCGGCGTTCTCCCCCATGGTCCCTTGAACCCCGATGTCGCCGCCAGCGCAATTGACCAGGATGTCGATCCGTTCGAATCGGCCGTGAATGGCCGCAACGACCTCGTCGACATGCGTTTCATCCGTCAAATCGCCGTGGACAGCGAAGGCGTCGCGGCCAGTTTCAACGGCAATTCCTCGGGCGACAGCATCCAGTGACTCGGCCTCGCCGAAAGCCCGTGCCGAGTCGCGGCTGGTGCCGTGCACGGCGATCTCGGCGCCCAGGCTGGCCAAGTGACCGGCGATGACGCGCCCTATCCCACGGGACGAGCCCGTCACCCAGGCGACTTTGCCCGCCAAACCGTTCTCAGACATGTGCACAGGCGCTCCCTATATTTTTGTGGCGGCTTGTGACGGCTATGGATTTCAACTGGGGCAATCCATCTTCCGTCCGAAGTGGAAGATTCCTGATACGAGCCTTCCAACTTCATGAATACGTATGTTCATGGCGAATATGCTGACCCACGATATCGGTCGGCCGCCATTGGTTAGCATCCCAAATGAACCGTTTCACCTGGGCTGCGCTACCACTGGGGATGCGAGTGCTCAGACCCCAGGGGTCCTCGAATGGTTGCCGACTCTGCCGGGCCACTGACCGCGACCTCTGATCAGCCAATGCGGAACCCCACCATGAGCCCACCCCTCGCCCGAGACCCGGCTTCGCCTGAGCCGCACTCCGCAGACCCCGTAGACCAGGGCGGGCTTCGTCGCCGCTTGGCTCTTGCATCGCTGCTCCTGCTTATCCCGCTCCTGCTATTGGTCAATTGCAGCGGAAGCGTCGGCTCGCAGAACCGAATGGGGCCGGGCAACGCGGTGGCCGCGAGCGGCGCGGCGGGATCGGGGAATGCCGGAGCGGGATCGGGAACATCCCCCTCCTACGTCGCCGGCGCCGATGGAGGTCTGGGGACGGTCGACATCCAGAATCCGCCGGCCAAGGCCATTTCGCGACTCACGAACGCGCAGTTCATTCGCTCCGCCGCCGCGTTGGTCGGAGACTCGGCGGTCGCCGGGGTCGACACTCTCTTACCAGAGCAGACCATACAAGGTGCCTTCCGGAACGCAGGCTACGCCCAACAGCTGCCTTTCGATCTCATCAAGGCTTTCGACGCGGCCGCTACCTACATCGTTGGCCATGTCACCGACTGGCCCGCGCTCTACCAGCGATGGGGCGCGTGCTCCCAACAAGCTTGCATCACGACCTTCATTCAAACTTTCAGCGAAGCGGCATTCCGGCGCCCAACAACGACTCAGGACGTTCAGGCATTTCAGCCAATCTTGACCGCAAGCACCACCGCCGGCTTGACCTACGACGAAACGGTAAAGCTTCTCGTACGGGCCATCCTTCAGGCTCCTGAGTTTCTGTATCTCTTCGAGGATCCAACTCTCACCGACTTCCAGCTGGCGTCGCGCGTATCGTATTTCTTGACGGACGGACCGCCCGATGCCTCACTCTATGCTGCGGCCAAGAGCGGGGCACTGCGAACGTCGTTAAGCAACCAGGTCGATCGCCTCCTCACGACGGACGTGACGCCGTTTGCCCGGGCATTCGGCTACGACTATTTGGAGCTTCAGCAAGCGCCGACGCGAAACCTGACCGCCGACCTTCCGACGGTCACGCAATTGATGAATTCCGCGGTCGACTCTTTTGCCGCCCTGGTCAGCCAGAATCAACCGATCGCATCGATCCTGACGACCGACACGTTTGCGACAAACGCCGTGACGGCTACCTGGATTGCTGGACAGCCGTCGACGGGTACGACGGTGAAGCCAACCCAGGCATACCCATTCATGGGCTTGCTGACCCACCCGGCGACGCTCATTGCAATAAGCAATTCGGTATTTGGCTCTACGGTCAGCCGCGGCCAGTTCGTCGCAACCCAGATGCTTTGCGTCCCCCCCACGCCGCCCCCACCTCCAGGCATTCAGCAGACCGACCTCAGCGCCGCTCTCCCTCCCAATCCGACTCAAAGAGACATTGCAGAAGCTCGCATCAACGATCAGCGGTGCAGCGGTTGCCATTCTCAGTTTGAAACCTACTCATTTGCGTTCAACAAGTGGGGCGGTGACGGCCTTTTCAAAACGGACCCTCGGCTCAACGACAACGGTCCCGTCAAGACGGGGCTCGGCCAGATCGCGTTCAAGGGCTATGCAGACTATTTGCCGCAGCTCGCGGGCAGCGCCCAGTTCCAGCGATGCGTTACGGACCACCTCATCCGATACGGCTTGCAGCACACGCAATATCCGCCCGAACTGGTGCAGACGATTCTGAGCAGCGCCCAAACGGCCGGCGGCGCCACGTTCCGGTCGCTGATGAGGGCCCTCGTTCTGCAAACTATTTTCACAACCAAATAGGATGCCCAATCCATGAAGTACCGTCACGTGCTCAGCCGAAGGACCTTGCTCAAGGCCGGTGGCATCGCGGTCGGGTTGCCGTTCCTAGACTGCATGCTCGAAAAGAGTGCGTTTGGAGCGCCGGCCGACGCCCCGGTCAGTCTGGTCACTCTCCTGCACGGCCTGGGTACGCCCGATCCGTGTCTCAATCGGGGATTCAACGGCCCGTTGGCGGTTTACAAGCCTTTCGTCGATGCCAGCAAGCTGTCGATCTTCACCAACGTAGACATGACTGCCGCGGCCGACCAACCGGTGGTCGCCCAGCATCACAATGGACAAGCGTACGTCTTTAGCGGCTACCGAACCAAACTCGCGCCTGGCTTCAACATCATTCCTCAGGGGCCCACGCTGCACTATGCCGTGATGAAGCAGCAATATCCGCAAGGAAGCCCGACCCTTTTCAAGGTCATGGACTGCGGAATCTACTTTCGTCGCGGAATCAACTATCAGCGGATGCGGATCTGGGACGAAACGGGCAAAAATGCCGCTGACTTCCAGGATTTGGCCGACCCGGGCGCCTTCTTTGACAAGGTCTTCGGATCGATGCCGGCTCCCATGTCACAGGATCCGAAGGCGCGCGCGGCGCATTCCATCCTCGACTACCTCATTCCCGCCTATCAGAAATTCACCGGGGGGGCCTCGAATCTGCCGCCGGGCGACATTGCGGTTCTCCAGAACCACCTGGATCGCATTCGACAGTTGGAACAGTCCGTTTACGGTGGCGCCGGACAGATAGCACTCGGGGTGAAACCGCCGGCCTCGATGACGCGCCCCACGCCGCCCCCTCTGAAATACAACATCGACGGCAGCAGCTGCGGCGATCCAGCCAACGTCTACAAGGTTAGTCCAAAGGACTTCGAGACCGCATACCAGATCATGGCCGACCTGTTCGTGGCCGGATTGGAGATGGAGCTCTACCGATTCGGCAACTTGTCGTTCGATTCGGGCGGAGGCCATACCCACTTCACGGGGCCTAGTCCCAACCCTGACGATCCGAATTTCTCTTTCGATATCAATCCGCACGCAAATTACCATGCTTGGGATCCCGCCAACGCCAATATCGTGAAGATAGGCACGGCCCACAATTTCTTCGCTCACAGAAACGTCGCTCAGGTCTTGACGAAGATGGACTCGACCGCCTTCCTCGGTCCCAATGGCAAGACCGTTCTCGCCAACACCCTGGTTCTCGTGGGCAGCGAAGTCGGCACGAATCACGACGTCACCCGCATGTTCCACGGTATCGCGGGGGGCAACGGAAAGTTCAAAATGGGACTGAACTCGAACGCCGTGACCAAAGCCATCGAGATGTACAGCGCCATCGGCAAGGTGTACGGCTTGCCGAAGGTCGGCGACGGGCTTGGTTACGTAAGCGACGCGACGACGATTCTCGCCTAGCGCACTTTGACCACGAGTAGTTGAACGCCGCTGTCACTTCGGTGAAAGTGGCTACCGGGCGAAAAACTCCTTCGCCATAAGGAGTGCCTCCACGATCAGGGCGCCCAAAATTGCAATTTCCACTACCTGCGATCGCCGAAAGTAACTGTATTCGGACAAGCGTTCGTTGGCAGTCGCGTACAGCAATTCGCAAACTTCGATCTTGTCGTCGACGTACCTCAGACGATCGGCCACGTCGCTCTGAATGCCCAGTTCGTTGACGGCGCGCTGCCCGGCCGCCGAAAGCAGGGGAGACGGCTTCTCCAGGTGGCGTTCGATTCGTGCAAAACGGATGCGTCGAAGTGACGTCCGTTGCGTCCGATCGTGAACCGCGGGCCAACGTGCGACCCCCGCACCGTCGACTCGCCCAGTCAGGTCCGAGTCCATTTCGACCATCGGCATTGCCGCTTCGAGCTCCGCTTCGAGCTTGCGCAATTCGCCCTCGTAGAAGGCAAAGGCCACCACCGCTTGCAGGACCTCGCGCCATCGATCGGGCCCGCTCTGGACCACGCAGCGTCCCGGACGCCACCTCACACGGTCACCGCGAATCAGAAGCTCGATCACCGGAGCTCCTCCCTCGCCGATCCACTTGTCTACGCGGCGCTGATCGTCGGCCGAAACGGCGTGTCCGTTTGGCAGCGTACACACGGCAAGGCGGTCGGTTGGGGGGGCCTGCCCGTCAGCCCGATGTGACAGCTTGTCGAGGTCGACGACGTGCGAGACGGCGACTCGCTCCTCCGGCTCGCGGAACGTGCAGATGACATCGTCGCTTGGCGATGCGTTGGCGGCGAAAACGATTTCGAGACCCTGTGCGGCGGCCACCGCCAGTGCATGGCCCTCGACTTTGACCAGGGGTCCTGAACTTACCGCTAGTGGCCTAACCTGAGGGCTCAAACGGGTTGTCGATTGGGTCATGCGTCACCGGTCGGGCAGAGAGGGCAGTTCGACGATCTGGTCGACGTCGTCGATATAAGGCGGCGGAATGAAGTCGACTCCGTCCTCGAGAATTGGCCCCGGCTGGGCGAGCAGGAACGATGTCTCTCGACAGTGTGTAAAGCAGCTCTTGGCGAAGTCACCGGTCAGGTGCGACAGCCAATCGCCACCGAGTTTCATCTGAATGGCTCGGTCGATATCCGCGCCGGACGTCTCGTGGGGCCGAAACCAGTCCGAGGCGATGAGATACCCCCACGCGCCGAGAAAGGACGGGACGTGAACGCGATAACTGTAAACCTCGGGGAATACGGATCGCAGCGTGCGCGAAAGCGCGACGTGGGGCTTGTCGTCGACGAACGAAAACTCGAGTGCTTGAACCACCACCAGCCCATTGGGGCGCAACCTGCGGCGCAAATGCTCGTAAAACTGCCGCGTGTACAACTTTTGCGCCGGTCCGTTGTCGAGCATGTCGACGACATCGATGATGGCAACGTCGTAAAGGCGGTCGTCGTTCTCGATGAATTCGCGCCCGTCCGCATAGACGAGCCGCGCCCGATGGTCGTCGAACGCACCGCAGTGCCAGGGCTTGAGGTGCTCGCGGCACAGATCGACGACCTCCTCGTCCAAGTCCACCATCGTCGCGGTTCGCACCGACCGATGAGCGAGGGTCTCACGCAGCGTCGCGCCTTCTCCTCCTCCGATGATGATGACATCGCGCGGGTCCGGATGGCGCAGCATGGCCGGCTGCACGAGCATCTCGTGGTAAATCTCTTCGTCGTCCTCGGCGCTCTGCATCGCGCCGTCGAGGACGAGCGCTCGCCCATGGTTGAGCGTGTCGGCAATGAGCACGTCCTGAAACGGCGTCTTGCCCTGATGGACGATTCGCTGCAACCGAAACGAGTACTCTTCGAACGGATCGGTCTGCTCGACGAAAACGACCTCGGTCTCGCCGATCGACTCGGGGTCGGGGAGCTCCTCGTAGCATCGATTGGGGGGAAGGGGCGGCAGCTCGTATGGGCGCTCGCGCAGAGGCGGCGCCGCGGGGCTTCCGTTGCCGGGCGACTGCGGCGTGCTCGGCTTGTGCTCAGCCATCATAGGGAGGCACCCGGCTCGACGGATTGCGGGGTTGTTGGAGCGACCGCGTCAACGACGTCGTTGGAACGCAAGAACGTCTTGAACGCGACTTCCTGGGGCCGCAGGTAGGCCCGCATTACTTCGTCGAACTTCTCTGCCTTGCAGGCGTAGCCGCAGGTGAAAAGGTCCACGAAGCAAGCGGCACATTCGGGGTAGGTATGTACGCTGGCGTGGCTCTCCGACAGCAGCATGAGCGCCGTGAAACCCCCTTCCGAAAAGGCGTGCTCCGAGGTCTTTAGAAGGTGGGCTCCCGATGCCTTTACACCTGCGCCCATCGCGGAAACGAGCCCACGATGATTCGACAGGGCGGCGAGGTCGCATCCGAGATAGCTGACAACCATATGGCGACCGGCGAATGGGTGCGCCACACCGTCGGCAGCGGCGTTGGGTGCAGGCGCGACAGCGCCTGTGCCGCTTGCTGACGAATCATGCGTTTCAATCATCTGCGAACCTCCCGATGCTTGCCCGAGAAGACAGTTCTGCCGTCGTAGAGCGATGATTGTGCCGACGTCTTTCCCGCGCCGCGCCCGCGGCCCTAGAGCGCCGGTCGCCTGCGAATCCAAGCAATTTCATCGTTTTCGGTCGCCGCTGGCCATGTGAGACACTGACGGCGCCCGGCACGCAGCGGTGTGCCGGTGTATCGGTGGATGTTTCGGCAAGGTCACGCGATGGAGTGAGCGTCAGACCCGTGAGGACGCGGGGCTGAGCAAGGCGGATTGGCAAGAAAGCGCGCATTCATCGAATGGCTCGAAGTTGAGCCGCCATGAATGGGAACGTTCGGAACAGAAATGCTTCTTGGCTCGATCTCTGCTTACGGTTGCACGTGATTTCCCCGCGAGGCCACCGCGTCGCCCAAGTGCTCTGCGGCCGCTACAGGATCGTGCGCCGGCTCGGCGAGGGCACAACGGCGACCACGTATCTTGCCGATGACATTGCGAGCAGCCGAGAGGTTGCTCTCAAACTCGGCGGCCCGGGGCAGGTTCATGCGGGAGGGCCATGCCAACCGCGTCCTGAAGTCGCCGCATACCGCGCAGATTCTCGATTTCGGAGTGACCGAGCAGGAGGAACTCTTTCTGGTCTTCGAGCTGATCGCGGGAGAGTCCGTCCGGGACCGCATCGACCGGCTCGGGAGACTCCCGCCGAAGGCTGCGGTGGAAGCGTGCCTACAGGCGCTTTGCTCGCTTGGCGAAGCGCACGAAAAGGGCGTGATCCATCGGGACATCAAGCCCGAGCATCTCGCCTATGCGCCGGACACGACGCAGGGATCGGCCGAAGAGGTGCTGAAAATTCTCGACTTCGGGATCGCCAAGATCGCAGGCGAAGGGTGGCAGCATCTAGGGGCGCTCGAGACGAGCGAAGGTCACATTCTCGGAACGCCACGGTACATGTCGCCGGAGCAAGTGCGGCGGCAACCGCTCGACGGCAGGAGCGATCTGTACTCGCTCGGCGTCGGTCTCTACGAAATGCTGACCGGGCGCCCTCCGTTCGTTCACGACGATCCGATCGTCACGATGTCTGAGCACATCACGAAGAACCCGCCGCCTCCGTCCGAGGTCTGCGAAGCTCATATCCCCGTCGCGATCGAGCAAATCGTGATGCGGGCGCTGTCGAAAAGTCCTGACGATCGGCCCGCAAACGCGCAGGCCATGTACGATGAGCTCGAGAATGCATTGGAGGATGTCACGGGATTGGCCGCGACCCTCGTGGACGATTCCTTCATTGACGGCTTCCCCCACGCCGACATGGGCAAAGCGAACGCCTCGCTTCGGCGGCGACGGCCCTGGCTTCGTCCGGCTGCGTTTGTGGTGACGACGATCCTATTGTCCGGGGTGGGGCTCGCCGCCGTACGGTCGCGCGGACACGATTCCGCGACCGTGTCGCATTCCCTCGCTGTGCCGGGGTCGGCCGCCGCCAATAGCGCCATTCGTCCCGTCGCAAAGAGCACTTCCTCCGGATTGCCCGACTGCACAACGTGCTCCTTTGTCGTTTCCGTCGATTCGCTGCCCGCGGCGCCGGCTTCCGCGGTCGCTGTATCACCCCCCGCGTCCTCGACGCGGCTCGCCGCGGGGTTCGTGCCGCTTGCGATGTCGTCCGGGCGTCCATGGCCCGCGTCCGCAGCTTCAGCGCCGGCGCGCGCAAAGCCCCCGCGCTCCGTTACGCATCTCCCGAGGCGCGCCGAGTGGGCTCGCGACTCGGACGCCATCGAGTAGTAACTGAATGACCAGAAAGCAATCGCTGAGCTTTACGACTGCGAGACTCCGGGGCCTGGCTGCCCGGCTATGCGGAGCCGTCCTTTGCTCTTGCATCGGCTGCGGCCCGGCGACCGCGACCGGAAGTGCGGGCAAGCACGCTGCATCCGCCGGTAGGCACCGCGCATTGCCCGGCGCAATCGCAACCCCCCCCAGCGATCGGGACATCGCGAGGCTCGTCGACGATGCTCGGGCCGCGGTCGACGCAAAAGAGTACGACCGAGGGGCACGACTCGCCGAGCAAGCGATAAGCGCAGACTCCAAGTCCTATCCTGAGGCCTACCGCGTCCTCGGGGAGGTCGCTCTCGCGAAGCATGAGCCGGCCGCGGCCCTTGCTCGCTACGAGGCCGCGACAGCTCTCGAACCCGATCTAGGCTGGCCGGTGGCCGGCGCCGCCGAGGCACTCACAACGCTCGGACGCAAGGAGGAAGCGCGAACCCGCCTCCGCGACTTCGTTGCCGCCCATCCCAACGCCGACTCCGACGCCTATGACGGGCTCGCGTGGGCCGAGTACGAAGCCGGGCACACTGCCGCCGCCCAGGCTGCGTTTCGGGCCGCTTTGAAGGCCTCGCACGACGAAGATGCTGACGCCCACTACGGGCTGGCCGTGCTTGCGGCGGACCGCGAAGATGCGGGCACGGCGGCGAGCGAGCTGAGAGCCGTGCTTGCGATTGAGCCCGAGCGATGGGAAGCGCTCAAGAGCGACGATGCCTTCTCGGCCATTCGCAACGCGCCGCCGATTCGCTCGCTGTTCATGAAGAAACCGAAGGAGAAGCCCAAACAGAAGAGCTCTTCGTCCGCCGATGAGCCCGCGCCGGGAGCCGTCCTCGACGCGGAGGTCGAACAACTCGGACGAGTGACGTACGCCAGCGCTCACGCGGATATTTCCATCGGACCGATGTTCGCCGTTTCTCCGAAAACCGAGCTCGTTCGCGTGGGCGCAGCCGACTCTTCGGAATCGGATTCGCTCCATACGTATTTCGAATTGGGCGGCGCCGTCAGGCTCGGCTCATGGACCCTCGGCGGCAGCGGTCTTTACGGCCCGCTCTCGGACGACATCGAGGCCGTGGGCGCGCGGCTGGTCGTGACCGCAGACTTCGGCGGCGTCGATGCTGACGACGGACGGCCAACCGTAGAGCTCGAGCTCTCAGCGGTTGCCACCCACTTCCGCTGGGCCGACGGCCTGGGGCCCGCTGGGGATGACCTGCTGCAGGTCTACGGTGATGCAGAAGTTCTCGTGCGCCCAACCCCTCGCCTCGAGCTCACGCCCCGTTTTGCCTATTTCCGCTACGACAAGGCGCTCGACAAGGCATCGGGCAGGCGTGTGGGAAGTGTCTTCGTTCTATCGGAAGTAGGCGCATTCGCGCCTCCTCGGGCGCTGGCCGGCGCTCGGATCGGATACGCCGTACACCCTCGGGTGACGCCCTTCATCGAAGCAACGGAGATCCTCTACGCGTACGACAGCGGCGACGCGACCGAGGCGCTTGGCGGGGCCCGAGTCGAACTCGGAAAGAGCTTGACGATCACCGTTTCAGGCGGCGCTCTCCTCAACCGCGCGACCGGAGCGCTCGTCTCCGCAGCCGATCGTCATCAGGTCCTTCCCCTGGTTCGAGCGGCGCTCGAACTCACGCTGTAAGCGATTGTTTGGCACTGGCTGTAGCGAAAGGTTCAATTCTCTTGGAGTGTCGCCATTCCGTAGCCATTGATCACAACCCCGCGGCCGGAGCCGATCGACGGCATGGGGCCGGCGGCCGGGGTGTCGCGGTCAATCGTTCGTATTGCGAATGTACGCGCCAATCCGTCCGCCAAGACCACGTCGACTTCGTGACGAACTCCCGGCCCGCGGTTGTCGGACGGAGAGCCAACTCCGATATTGATGAGCACGACGTTGAGCTTGTGTCCCGGCGTCAGGTTGGCCAAACACGCCACGTCACGGGAGGAGGGCGAGCACGCGACTCGCGTTCCGCCCATGGCGATCGGCGCCCAGAACGTCCGCTCCATCCAATACGTCGTCCGCGGCAGCCCGCTCGCCATGTCGATCAGGTCGTATTCGTGTTGGTAGGTCTCCCAACGTATGACGCGCCAAGTGTGCAGTTCGATATGAGACTTGTAAAGCAGCGGCATCACCGCCCATTCGAATGCACTTCCGGTGCGCTCCTGCGTGTCGTCCAACTCGGAATTGGCTTCGCCGATCACAATGGGCAGGGTCGTCGTCGGTCGGTCCTTGAGGACGGACGCAATTTGAAACGCTTGTGCATCCGGCAATTTCGGATCGGCCTGGTACTGATTGATCGTCAGAAAGTCGACCTGCCCGCCTCCCGACATGAGCGCCTTCAGGTAGTCGAGCGAATCGCCGATGTCGCTCCTGGTGCTCGGCCCTCCAATTTTGATGGTGGGATCCACGGCCCGCATGGCAGACGTGACTTGCGCGAAAAGCAAAACGAATTGGTCAGCGCCCAGCGGCGCTACGTTCGTGTCGCTCACGTTCGGTTCGTTCCATATTTCCCAATACGCGATGTGCGCCGGGCCAGTAGGGCTGGTCACGGTGCGTCCTGCGTCGTCGACAAAACTGCCCTTGTTGTAGTAACTCACCAGCCGCGCACAGTACGTCGCATAACTGCTTTGCCACGAGGATGTGGAGGCTGGCCCTGCGCTCGGCGTCATCCATGGGGGAGCGCGGTGAATGCTCATGATGAAGTCCGCGCCGCCTTGGTCACGGATAGCGTTCGCCGCCGCAACGGCTCGATCCATCCACTCGAAATCCCAGGGCGCGGGAGGAGGACTCGGCTGGGGAAGATGCGTAACGAGGATGTCGACCTTGGTGTTGTCCGACGCGTCGAGGACCTCTCCCGAGAAGTGAACGCGGTTGAGCGCATAGGGCATCTGCGCGAGCAGGTCGAGACGCGCGTGGCTGGTGTCGACATACGCGGCGAGTCCCGAGAAATTCGCTCCGCCCCCGGTCAGGATGGGCCCCTGCGTGTCCGCGGCGTTGATCGTCACTGTGGCCGATCCCCGCTCGGGCGGCGGCGGCAAGGGGCAATCGTCGAGGCAAACGCTTCGTTCGCAAGCAGAATTGACTGCCGTCAAGGCGACGCACAAGAAACTCGCTGCGCGCGACAGGATGCTCATATCCCCTTTACCTTACATCGGCTCGTGACGGCCGGGGCGGCCGATGAGGCGTCTTCGGCCACGAATTGTGTGGATCAATAATGGCGGAAGAGCCGAAGAGCCCATCGACCGAGCGTGATTCCTCCGCACGCCGCGGTACGTACGTCATCAGTGCCCCTTCACTGCCGACGAAGGCCAATGACGCCGATGTGCCCAGTTACCGGCCGGCTGATTCGCAGGTGTTCCGGGACGCGACGAACCGTCGATGGCGGCGCTTCCGCGTTCTCTTTGCCATCGCAGCCATTGCCATGTTCCTGGTCGGGCTCGTCTTCGTTCGAACGATGGATTTGGCCGCGACGCGCGGACGGCTCGAAGACCAATCGCGATTTCATGCGGACGAGCTGGCGCGGCGTGCCGCACGCTCCTCTGGCCGACCACCCGCCTTCGTTGCGGGAGAACTCCTGACGCCCGCGGACGCAAGCCGCAATACGGGATCGGAACGACCCCTCTCGAAGCGTTTCGGCTGGGTCGAAGTGGGTGACGAGTCGGCTTTCCGCTCCCTGCAGGTTCGGCACCCGCAGTTGACCGACCTCGTCGTGGCTGGGCTTCGCATGGATGAAACTGGCAACAATGTGTCCGGCGAGATCCCGCGGGACGTGCTGGAGCAAGCGCGCAGCTGGCGCTTGGGCGTCTTGGAGCTCGTGGAACGCGTCCGCGTGCACGGACGTGACGACGCTTCTCGCATGCGCCTGGCAGCGAGCCTGTCGGCGCGCGTCGCCGCCGACCATGCGGAAGGCGTTCTTCTCGATCTCGATACGACGGAGGGGGACACGATCGAAGCGGACGAGAGGCACGAGGACCCCTTTTGGGTGTACGACCGCTTGCTCCGAGCCATGAAGGGAATGCTGGGCGATCGGACGCTCGCCGTCCTGGCCTACCCCGGGGTCGCGGCCGACGAACTCGAGAGGCTCGGAAAGCTCGCAGACCGCGTGTTCGTCATGGCACGCATCGATGCCGCGGACATGCTCGTGCCCTCCTCGCCCGCGCCGAAGGACTGGTTCGACAATGCGATGGCGTCGGTGACGCGCCGCGTGGCAGCGGACAAGGTAGTCGCAATCCTGCCGACTCGGGCCATCGCCTGGCCTGCGCGCGTAGGCGACGACTTCGTCGGCCTCCGGAAGGCGGACGAATTGGAGTGGATCGAAGCGATCGATCGGTGCCGAATCGCCGGAATCCGACCCATCTGGGACGAAGTGAGCGGAACGCCAATCGTCATCTTGCCCGGCACCGGCGGAGTAGCCTCGTCGTCGCTCGTCACCGCCGACGGCGACTTTGCTTCGAACGCGGCTCTGGTGACGTGGCTTCCGGACGGAGTCACCTTTGCGCGCCAGCTTGCTACGCTGCGCGCGTTGGGCGTCTCTGCGGCGTCCTGGACGCTTGGCGGCGAAGACCCCCGCGTGTGGCAGGTGCTCGACCGACCCGAGGGCCACGCGCTCGCGTCAGCTCTCTCGGTGATCCCGCGCTTGGGCGAATGGCGTCTCGTGGGACGCGGGGTCGAAGTGCGAGTCTTCAGCGAAGAGCACGACGGGATCGCGCACGCGACTCTCGACGCGCACGGAGCTCCCGATCGCGAGTGGTACGAGGCGCTTCCGGCAGACGTTGCCACCGTCCAGCGGGCGCCCGTCCCCGAGCAAATGGTCGTTCTGACGTTCGACGACGGCCCGGACCCGGAATTCACTCCGCAGGTCCTCGACATCCTGAAGCACAAAGGAGTCCCGGCCACCTTCTTCGTCGTCGGCGTGCGCGTCGAAAGCGAGCCCGAGATCGTGCAGCGGCTCGTCGCCGAGGGGCACGAGATTGGCAACCACACGTTCGCCCACTCGGACCTGAGCCAGGTGCTTCCGCGCCGGGCGAACCTCGAGATCCAGGCAACGAACCTGCTTCTCGAAGCGACCACGGGCCGCACGACCGTTCTGTTTCGTCCTCCCTATCGCGCCGCGGACGTCGCAAACGATGCCGCCGATGTGGCGTCGGTCGTCGCCGCTCAGCGCAACGGGATGTCCGTCGTCGCCTCGACGATCGATCCGCGAGATTGGGACAACCCGTCGATCGAACAGATCATCGATGCGGTCGTCACCCAGTCGACAGTCGACCAAGGGGGGGTGGTTCTTCTGCACGACGGAGGAGGCGATCGTTCGCATACCGTGGCCGCTCTCGAGCCAATCATCGACAGGCTGCGCGCGCGCGGCCAGCGGTTCGGCACCATTCGCGATGTCTTCGGTGGTCGCTCGCGCGACGAGGTGAACCCTCCTGCGGCACACTTCTTCACCCAGACCGTTTGCCGATTCGTTTGGATCGGCGGCACGTTCGGTTTGCGACTGGTTCAATGGGTGGCTCTCATTGCCCTCGTTCTCAGTCTCCTGCGCGTGGCGTCCCTCGCCGTCTTCTCGATTTTGGACCTCCGGAGGCATGGACGAAAAGGCGATCGGCTCCTGCACCCGCAGCCACCCCAGGCGGTATCCGTAGTCATCCCGGCCTACAACGAAGCCAAAGTCATCGTGCGCACGGTTCGATCGATCTTGGCGTCACGCGGCGTAGAGGTCGAAGTGATCGTGCTGGATGACGGTTCGAAGGACGCGACCGCGGACGTCGTGGCGACGAACTTCGAGCGGGACCCTCGCGTGCGAGTTGCTCGCCTTCAAAACGGCGGCAAGGCCGCCGCACTCAACGTGGGGTTCCGGCTTGCGTCGCATCCTCTGGTCGTCGCGCTCGACGCCGACACGCAGTTTCTTCCCGATACGGTCGTTGAACTCGTTCGGCATTTCGAGGACGACCGCGTGGCCGCCGTGGCGGGGCGCGCGGTAGTCGGGAATCCGCGCGGCGTCTTGGGCCGCTGGCAAGCGCTCGAATACGTGCTCGGGCAAGCGATCGAGCGGCGCGCTTGGCACGCGCTGGGCCTCGTCTCGGTCGTTCCTGGAGCCGTCGGAGCTTGGCGCCGTGACGCGGTCCTCGACGCCGGCGGCTTCGGCCGCGACACCCTTGCAGAAGACTGCGATCTGACCATCGACCTGCAAGTGCGCGGTTGGCGGCTCGCCTATGCGCCGCAAGCCATCGGCCTGACCGAAGCGCCCGAGTCCGTCGCGGCGCTCATCAAGCAGCGCTTCCGGTGGTCGTTTGGAGTGCTGCAGACGATATGGAAGCATCGCCACGCCGCCACGCGGTCCGGCGCGGCGACGCGACGCGTCGGTCTCTTGTTGATTCCTACCGTGTTCATCTCGCATTTTGCGACGCCGCTGTTCGGGCCCGCCACGACCGTTGCGGCCGCCTTTGCGATCTACCTTGGCTACTGGGCCGCCATACTGCCCTACGCGATCGCCACGCTCGTTGCGGACGCCGCCCTTACCGTGTTCGGTTTGCGGCTCGATCGAGCGCCGGCAAAACTAGCCTACGATTGGATCGTATTTCGGACTTTCTATCGTTGGATCCTATTTGTCGCGCTCGTCCGCGCTGCGTACGCCGCTCTTCGTGGGGGTGCGGTCGGTTGGGGCAAACTCGTGCGCAAGGGAACCGTCCGACTTCAGGCACACGAGGTGCCCCATTGATGCCGTCGTCGCGGTTCGCCCGAGTCGCTCTTGTCGCGTGTTTGTCCGCGTGCGGTGGCGCATCGCCTTCGGACCCGAGCGGCAGCGTTCCCAACGTCGTCGTCATCCCGGGCGGGCCGGTTCACGCGACGGTCTCGTATCGCCCCGGCCAGCCCGTCGCGCAATTCGATCCCACTTCGGCCCTGGGGGCGGGGTTGGACGGACAGGAAGCAGGGCAAGTCGACAGGATGCTGTCACCCCAAAACATTCAGGAGATGCGAACGGTCGGATTCAAACCGATTTCGTACCGCCTGCGGACCGAACTTGCTGGGGAAGTTTGGCATTGGAACCCGCAAGGGACGTGGAGCGACCCGGCCAATCAGCAAGGATATTGGGTATCGGCCGCCACGTCGGCAACGCCGATTGATCTCTCGTGGGGCTACCGGCTGCCGCGCCGCGGGAACACGGTCGACCAGGCCGGGAACGACGGGTACTCGCGTCTCGACGACGACGATCTTTTCGCGTTTTGGAAGAGCAATCCGTACCTCGACGCGCACTACACCGGAGAGAGCAACGCAATGCATCCGCAGTGGGTGGTCGCAGACCTCGACTCCCCACAGCCCATCGACGCCATCCGAATCGCTTGGGGTGATCCGTACGCGGCAGAGTTCGAGGTGCAATACGCGGCTACCGCGGCTTCGGCGATCGAAGAGCACATCAGCGATCCCGGCGTATGGGCGGCGTTCCCGCACGGAACCATTCACGGCGCCGCCGGGGGCGATGTAACCATTCGACTGGCCGACGCTCCGGTCGTTGTGCAGCAGGTTCGCGTGCTCATGACCGCCAGCGCCACCAAAACGGTTCAGGCGGCGGATATTCGGGATACCGTCGGCTACGCCGTTCGCGAGCTTTATGTTGGGCAGCTCGACGCAAATGGCGCGGTCCGGGACCTCGTGCGTCACGGTCCCGACAAGACGATTCAGTCGGCCATGTTCGTCTCGTCGACCGACTCGTGGCACCGTGCCACCGATCAGGACATCAACATCGAGCAACCGGGTCTCGATAGGATCTACAAGAGCGGGCTCGCGCAAGGAAGCGTCATGGTTCCCGTGGCGCTGCTCTACGACACTCCCGAGAACATTCTGGCCGAGATCGCGTTCTTGAAGTCACGCGGGTACACGGTGTCTCGCGTGGAGCTTGGCGAAGAGCCCGAGGAGCAGTGGGGCGCGCCGGAGGACGCAGCGAATCTGTACATGCAGAGGGCGAAGTCGCTCGTCGCGCTCGATCCCACGCTGCAGCTGGGTGGACCCAGCCTCGTCACGGACATCAGCTCCACGTGGCCGGACCTCTTCATACGGCGCTTCTGGAGCTACCTAGCGAGCCACAATGGCACGAGTGCGATGCAGTTCTTCTCCTTCGAATATTACCCGTTCGATCACGTTTGCGATGATCCGGCGACCCAGCTCGCAAGGTTGCCGGACCACCTGCGAAAGACGATGAACAACCTCCGAAGCGACGGCCTTCCGCCCGGCGTACCCGTTCTGATCACGGAATATGGGTATTCGCCGTACTCCGACCGGACGGAGGTCGACATCGAGGGGGCCGTGCTCAATGCCGAGGCGGTGGCTCTCTTCCTCACTCTCGGCGTTTCGGGGGCGTACCTCTACGGCTACGAACCGAACGAGATCATTCACGAGTTCAGCTGCACGTGGGGCAATCTGATGCTCTTCGGTTTGGGAAGCGATGGCAGCATTGCCTACAAGACGGCCGCTTACTGGGCGGCAACGATGATGTCTCAGCAGTGGACGATGCCCTCCGGCGGAAATCACAAGATTTATGGAGCCACGACCGACGCAAGCGAGGTGTCCGCCTATCCCCTCGTCCGCCCGGATGGCCGATGGTCGGTGCTTGTCACCAACCGCAGCCCGAATGTCAGCCACCCGCTCGTGCTCGGCGTGCACGACGAAAGCGCAGCACTCGACTACGAGCTCGCTGGCCCGATCGACGTCTATCAATACTCGCGCGACCAATACGTCTGGATCGACGACGAAGATCGCGGTCATCCGCAGAAGAGCGATTCCCCCTCGCACATGGCCGCACAACGAGGCGACTCGATTTTCCTTCCACCGTATTCGATTACCGTCATCCAGGCGGGATCGCTATCGCGGATACCGTGAGCCACCGAGACATGCGCGACTGCTGCGCGCCTTAGAGCGGTACTGAAACAGAGGAGCCAAGATGACCGCCATGACGCCAAAGACGCCAGGAGAGAAACAGGAGCTTCTTAGCCGCGCGGAGGTGGTCATGACGCATCCGGTGCGGTTCGTCCTTGCTGGGTTGATCGGTCTATGCGCGATCCACTGTGGCCAAGGCGCGGCTGGCGACGGCACCGATAGAGGCTCGAGCGGCGGCAATAGCGGAAGCTTGACCGGCAATAGTGGAAAGTTGAGCGGCACTGGCAGCGGAAGCCCGAGCGGCACTGGCAGCGGAAGCCCGAGCGGCACCGGCAGTAGCCAGGGACGCTCGGGCAGCAGCGGGAGCGCAAGCGGAGTTTCGAACGCCGGCAACGGGGGGGGCGGCTCGAGTAGCGCCAGCGGCGGCAGCGCCGGAGGCTCTGGGGCGTGGGGGGGGCTGACGGTGTCAGGAACCATGTTCGTCGACCCCATGGGAAAGGAGTTTCTCCCGCGCGGGATAGGCGTCGGCGAATGGTTCAACGTCGAGTCGTACATGTTGGGGATCACCCTTGCGTCCGACTCTCCGGGACTGGGCGAGACCAATATCAAGAACGCGCTGGTAGCGGCGATGGGTCAGGCCGCAACGGATCAATTCTTCGCCACCTGGCAGGCGAACGTAGTTACCGCTGCCGATGTTGCGCAGTGGGCGAGCTGGGGAATCAACTCCGTTCGCTTGGCCATGAACTACCGCGCCCTCACGAGCGCGGACGGGACGTACATCGAAGCAGGCTTCCGCGCGATCGACCAGTTCACCGCGTGGTGCAAGACCAATGGTATCTACGTCATTCTCGATCTGCATGCGGCGCCCGGCGCGCAGAACTGCGAGGAGATGAGCGACGGGCTCGACGGCGTTGCGCACTTGTGGACGGAGCCGGCCACCTACCGCCAATGGACGATCGACCTTTGGCAGACGATCGCGAAACGGTATGCGAACGAAACGTCGGTCGCTGGGTACGACATTTTGGACGAGCCGTACGACACCGAGGGCAGCGGGGGCTTTTCGACCGGCATCGGCACATTGAGGCAACTGTACGTCGACATCACGTCCGCCATCCGCGCGGTCGACTCCCATCACATCCTCTTCTTCGAGGGGACCAACTGGTCGGCGATAGACGCCATGGGCAACAATGGCTTCGCCGGCCTCGCCCCTGCGTGGGATTCTCAGATGGCGTGGGCCTTCCACAAGTATTCGAATGGGAACACGACCGCCGACATTCAGGGTTACCTCGATTTGCGGACCAGCACGAACCGTCCCGTATGGAACGGGGAAACGGGCGAGGACACGACGACCGGGTGGTCCGGGGCAATGATCGCGCTTCTCGAGGCCAACCATATCGGTTGGAACGAATGGACCTTCAAGAAGGTCGACAACGACACTGACTTCTATTCGATCCCATCACCGCCGAACTGGAATGCGATGGCGGCCTATCTTACCAGTTACGCGGCAACCCACTCAGGCGCCGCGCCCCCGGACGCCAGGGCGATCATGATGGCGCTCGCGAATAACGCCGCGACCGGCAACTGCACGCTCCAAACTGTATGGTTGAAGGAAACCTTTAACAAGTGACCTAGACTCTGAGAGGGTTCGACGATGACTGCATCGAGTAGGGCATGGCTCGCGGGAGTGGCAGCGGTTTTCTTTTCGATTGCCGCGCACGCCGACCCCCTGCCGACGCTGCCCAGCGAGGAGCAGGTCAGCGCGGCACGTGGCCTTTACCGCGAGGCCCGCGAGCTCGAAAAAGAGGGCAAACTGAAAGAGGCGCTCGAAAAGGCGCTCGCGTCGTACAACACCGCGGCCACGCCCGTGACGGCGCTCCAGGTGGCGCGACTTCTGGCCGAAATGCAGCGACTCATCGAAGCCCGCAACACGGCGCGGAGCGTGGCCCTTCTGCCGGTCAGCCCGCGCGAGACAGACAAGGGGAGAGAGGCGCGCCAGCAGGCGTCTGCTTTTGCCGATGCGCTCGACGCGCGAATTCCGAAACTTGCAGTCGGGGAGCGCCCTGCCGGCATGGACGTGCTGCTTGACGGCAAGCGGCTCCCGACGGACGCGATGGCGTGGCAGGGTGTCGATCCGGGCGCGCACGCGCTCGAGCTGCGCATGGGCGAACGATCGTGTACGACGCTGCACGTTACGCTTTCCGAGAGCGAGCAGCGGACCGTCGATCTTCACGATGCCGCGGGCCCTTGCAAGCCGGAGGTCCAGGAGAATCCGGTGCCCACGCCGGCGGTGCCCCAATTGCTTTCACCGACCGCGCCGGCTGCCGGCGACTCGGGAACGACGCACCCTTGGCGACCGGTCGCGGGGGTCGTCACGGGGTTGGGGCTTGTAGCGGTCGGACTGGGGACGTATCTCGTGCTCTCCGCAAAGAGTGACTACGACTCGGTCGCGAGCTTGTGCAGGATCGGCTGCACGTCGGATGCGTTCGACAAGCGCGTCAGCGCGCGGTCGCGGGCGGATGCCGCGACGGCCGTCACCATTGCGGGCTTGGCGGCGACCGCAGGAGGCGTGTTGCTATGGTTCGGCGATCCGGGCCACACGCGAGCGCAAGTCGCGCTCGGGCCGACAAGCGTGCGGTTGACTGTCCCGCTGCACTAACCCCCCGTTTCTGTTCCCGTGTGCTACAAGATGTACATCATGACCAAGCCCGTCCCCGCCGAGCGCGTCCTCTCCACGGCCGAAGCCCGTGCGCACCTGTCCGAAGCCCTCGGGCGGGTCGCGTACGGAGGGGAGCGCATGCTCATCGGCAAGCGCGGCAAGCCCATGGCGGCTCTGGTACCCATCGAAGACCTGCAAACGCTGCGGGAGCTTGAGGACCGGCTCGACCACGAGGCGGCCGTGAAGGCGCGCCGCACAGGTGGCAAGAACATTCCTCACGCTGAAGTGCTGCGCCGCCTCGATCTTTCGCGCAAGTGACCTACCGGATTGAGTGGCGCCTGGCCGCGCTGAAGGAGGTGGAGGCGCTCGCGCGCGACGTGCGGGCGCGCATCGTCTCGAAGGTCGGGAGCCTTGCGGCCAACCCGCGATCGCCCGGCTACACCAAGCTCGCGGGGCAGGACAACGAGTACCGGGTTCGCGTAGGCGACTGGCGCATCATCTACAGCGTGGAGGACCGCGTCTTGCTCGTCTTGGTCTTGCGCGTGCGCCATCGGCGCGAGGCGTATCGATGAGAGTCGCCGCAGCGACCTTGTACTGCAGACTAAGGTGGAAGGCATCGGCGAGAAGGTCTTCTGCCTCAGCGTCCGATCCCGTGAGTAAGACGCCGAACCTAAGGAGTTTCTCCTTGGTATCCCCAGTCTCGAGCGCCTAACGAGCCCGTAGAGACGACGCGGATACGGACGCGAGTTCGCTCATCTCGCCTGCGAGTCGCCTGACTCGGGCACGAGTCGCCCGCATTCATTGCGCGCATTCGTTGGATCCGCACACGAATGGCTCGGCATTCGTGTCGCCTTCGCCGGATGCGTGCACGTATGGCACGGCATGCGCGTCCCCGTTCGCTGGAGGCGTGCACGTATGGCACGGCATGCGCGTGCGCATTCGCTCGATGCGTGCACGTATGGCATGGCATGCGCGTGCCCATTCGCTGGAGGCGCACAAGTATGGCACGGCATGCGCGTGCGCATTCGCTCGATGCGTGCACGTATGGCATGGCATGCGCGTGCCCATTCGCTCGATGCGTGCACGAATGGCATGGCATGCGCGTGCCCATTCGCTGGAGGCGTGCACGAATGGCACGGCATGCGCGTGCGCATTCGCTGGAGGCGTGCACGAATGGCACGGCATGCGCGTGCGCATTCGCTCGATGCGTGCACGAATGGCACGGCATGCGCGTGCGCATTCGCTCGATGCGTGCACGAATGGCATGGCATGCGCGTGCCCATTCGCCGGATGCGTGCACGTATGGCATGGCATGCGCGTGCCCATTCGCCGGATGCGTGCACGTATGGCATGGCATTCGTGTGCCCATTCACTCGATGCGTGCCCGCATGGCATGGCATTCTTGTGCCCATTCACTCGATGCGTGCACGCATGACTCGGCATTCGTGTTCCCATTCGCTCGATGCGTGCCCGCATGGCTCGCTATTCGCGCTGGCATTCGTTGGATGCGTGCGCGAATGGCTCGCTATTCGCGCTGGCATTCGTTGGATGCGTGCACGCATGGCTCGCTATTCGCGCTGGCATTCGTTGGATGCGTGCACGCATGGCTCGCTATTCGCGCTGGCATTTGTTGGATGCGTGCACGCATGGCTCGGCATCCGTGTGCGTATTCGCTGGAGGGCGGCCTCCTTGGCCTCGTCAGCATCGCAATGATGGGCGGGGGGTTCATCTTCTCGCGGCGCAACCGTTCTGGTACTCGCGCGTAGCCCAGCACTCGTCGTTGTTGGAGCCGCCACGAACACAACAGACCAAAGGCGACCACCCCTTCGGACGAGCCCAACGGACAGCGGAACGCCCACCTTGGTTGCGGACGAATCAGTTGCACGTGTGGTAGGGCGACGGAGCGCCACTGATCATCACCACGTTGCCGCAGGAATGGCCGCTCGGGCATCCGAGGCCGGCATCGTTCGGGTCGCAAACTTGGGCGGTAGTGCCTGGGGTCGAACACTTCTCCCCCGCGGTCTGGCAAGTCGTGTGCGCCATGTATTTGCAACAGAGCCTTGGCGCGGGGCACGTGTCGTAGTCGCACTCGATGGCAAAGCCCTGGCAGGCCGTGTGTGGCTTGCAAGTAAAGGTCGTGGGGGACTCCGCGCAGCAGACACCCGCGTCAGAGCCGGAACCGCCGCCCGGGCAAAAAACCTGAGCATCGGGGAAACCGCAGCGAATGGCGACCGCGCCACTTTCACTGTCGCCGTCGTTCGCGTCCGCCGCGTCCATCGACCCGTCGCCCGCTTCCGCTTCGCCTTCGTCGGACGCATCCAAGGCCTCGTCGAGACTTCCGTCGAGACTTGAGTCCGCATCACGGTGCTCATCCCCGACGACCACATCGTCCGTCGTCGCGTCCATCGCCGCATCGGGCGCGCTGGCATCCTCCGCGCGGCGCGTCGGCGGATCAAGGCCGAATATGGCGGAGCAGCTGGCGATCGCGGTCGTGGCCGCGATGACGGTGAGACCCATCGCGCGACCGAGTTTTCGCATCGAAATAGATAATATCGCGCGGGCCGCGGCTTGTCAGGCGCTCACAGTTCTCGGAAGGTGTCGGGATCGATCTGAAAGCGGTGCATCCAGCGGTGGATCTGCGCCGGGGCCTTGCCCATCGCCCGTGCAACGGCGGTGACGTTGCCTCGATGTTCCTGCAGGAGGGCGACGATGCGGTCCCGGAGCACGTCACCAGGCGACGACTCCGCGGCAGGCGGCAGCGTGCCCTGAGATCGCGGCGGCATGAGGACCTCGACAGGCAGGTGACGGAGGTCGATCACGTCTTCGGTGGCGAGAGCGACGGCGCTCGCCATGGCCAGGTGCAGTTCGCGCATGTTGAGCGGCCACGAATACGCGAGGAGGGCGCGCGCCGCGTCCGGCGTCAGCGTCAAACGAGACGCGCGCTCGCCGGCGACATCTAGAAGGATGTCGGCGAGCATGACGCCAATGTCGGGCTTTCGATCGAACAAAGAGGGGAGCCGGTGCATGTACCCCTTCAGGCGTGCCAAGAGGTCATTTCGAAATCCCCCGCTGTCGCACAACGCCTCGAGGGGCCGGTGCGTCGCGGCAACAATTCGGACGTCGACAGCGACAGCCCTCGTTGCGCCGAGGGGAACGACTTCGTGCTCCTGGAGCACACGGAGCAAAGCGGCTTGCGAGGTGGGCGGTAAGTCGCCGATTTCATCCAAAAACAGGGTTCCACCGGAGGCCGAGCGAACGAATCCCAATTCGTCTCGCGTCGCCCCCGAAAAGGCACCCTTGACGTATCCGAACAATAAGCTTTCAACGAGCGTAGTCGGCAGTGCGCCGCAATTGACGGGGATGAAAGGGCCGGACCGCTTGGACCCTTCGTGCACGTCGCGCGCAAGCACTTCCTTGCCGGTCCCCGTGGGGCCCAAGAGCAGAATGGGAACCGTGCTGCTCCTTGCGACACGGGATAGCGCCGTCTGGCTTTCCTGAAGCTCGGGCAGAAGCGTTCGAAGGCCGAATCGCTCGTGAGACATGGCGGCATCCTGATCCCGGACAAGAGGGCCCAATGCCATGGGAACCCCTCGCACGACGAAGTACACGCGCCCGGCTTCGATGACGTCGCCGTCACGAAGGACGTGGCTGCTCACCCGCTGGCCGTTGACGAACGTTCCGTTTCTCGAACCTGCGTCCTGAAGAATCCAATCGCCGCCTACCGCGCGCAATTGGACATGCTGCGCCGACATCCACTGCCCTGGCGCGCGCACGTCGAGGTTTCGACCGTCTTCGCTGCGAGTCGCAAGACGCTCCGACCCGCGCCCGATAGTGACCGTGTCGACGCCGACCAGCGAGAAGCGCGCCCCCCGCGACAGCGGGCGGTCGGCTTCGAGGACGACAAAAAGTACGGGGGCCCGGGCCGTGGCATCCGCTGACGCCACTGCCATTTCGTCGAGCGTCTGGTCCACGTGGTTCACGCCCTTGTCAATGTACAATTCACGCCCTTCTCAATGTACAAGATGAAAGCCTCCTGAGCACTGAATCGAGGTTTGCTCTGGACGGCCAAGCTCTACCGAAGTGTCGGGCGAGCGATCCGGGCGGGGAACGCACCGGATCGGGGATCCGCAAGCCGCAGTCCTCCGAAAGGCACGCAACGACGGCCGCGATGAGGACTGGCTCCCGACTAGCAGGGACGCGGCGGAATACCACGACACCGAAGCGAAAAGTGAAAGCAATTTCGAAGCCGTCTTGGACCCACCGTGAAGAAGGGATGGCGCGCGCAAATCCGGGGAGGAGTGGCAGCCTCCAGACGATTCGAAACGATGATTCGAAACGCTGAAACGTATCCTTGTTTCGCTTCGAGTCATTCGGTTGACGCTCGGTGGGCGGTCCTCGGACGCGTCGATTGAGGGCGCTAGCGCTTCTCGCGGATTGCGTCTCGCGCCCATTCTCCGGCCCTGGCGGCACGCGCATCCGGGTGGTTGGTCCCGCAAAGCGAGCCCTCGCCTAGCACTCTTACAGAGCAGTCATCGACTGCGTCCGACACGGGCACACCTCTTGCCGAGGCCGGCACAAACGAAAGGCTCCGGAAACCCCTGTGAACCATCGAACTAACGTCTCTTGCGCCGCGGCTCTTCTCGCTGTGTCGATGCTCTGTCCCATTGGCTTGGCGCAAGCCAAACCGCCCCCCGACGAAGACGAACCCAAATCCGACAAGACTGAGGAAAGCAAGGCCGAACCGGAACCGCCCCCGCCACCCAAGGTCGCGCCCACGCCCGCTGCGCCCAACAAGTTCGAGCTGACTCCCTATGGACTTTTGCAGGCGCAGACGACAAGCGACTCGACCGAGTCTTTCCAACACGGACAGGGCAATAGCGCGATCGTTCGTTCCAATAGTTACGCGGGACAGCACGGCCGCCTCACGATGACGCCACGCAATACGATCATCGGCTTTCGCGTGAAGACGCCCGCGTGGCACTCGATGGTCGCTTCGGCCCGGGTCGAGGTTGACTTCGAAGGCTCTCCGCCGACCAATCCACCGGGGAACGCTACGGTAGGGAGCAGCGAGGGGGCGTTCATCACGGGCGGCCCCGTGCGCATGCGCCAGGCCTACGCCCTTCTCGAAACGCCGTACGTCGATTTTCTGGCCGGACAAACGCAGCAGCTCTTGGGTTGGGGTCCCATCTTCTACGTCAACTCCACCAACAACCTTGGAATCCCCGGCCATACGTTTGGGCGCGAGTTCCAACTCAAGCTGTCGCATACATTCAAAACATCCCCGATCGACCTGGAGATCGCGGCCGGCGCATTTCGACCCCCGCAGCGCGACTCGCAGATTCCCGACGCGCAAGCGGGATTGCGTTTGGCTGTCAATCCCTGGAAGGGAATTCAAAACGGCAACAAGCTCGTCCCCATGCAGGTGGCCGTATCGGGCGCAATGCGCTCTTTCCGCGTCCAAGGGACCAACCTCCCAACGACTACAGCGCTCGCGCCCCGACAAGACCAATCGTACACCGAGAGTGGGGCCGGGTTTGCCGTCGACGCGTTCATCCCCATCATCCCCGCCGATGACGCCGCGAAACCAGGCAACACGTTGAGTGTGGTCGGCGAATTCGCCATGGGATACGGAATCAGCGACCTGTACCAAACGCTCAACTTCGGGCTGCCCACGCAGTCGCTTGCACTGCCTTTGAACGCTATGTCGTACACCGCGCCGCCCAACGTCAACATCGACAACGGCATCGTCACTTTCGATCCGCAGGGCTATCTGCACGCGGTCAACGTTCAGTCGTACATCGTCAACGTGCAGTATGTGCTTCCGGGACCGGTCGACATGTTCGGTCTTTCAGGCATTTACTCGTACCTGCACTCCGACAACGTCGACCAGCTCGTTGCGGCAAGTCAGAAGATGGCGGGTTCGAACAGCAAGATCTTCGTCAAGATGCAATACCTCGAAGGCAACCTGAACATTTTCGTCACGCCGCCCCTCCGCTTTTCGTTCGCGTACGGCAACACGCTGCAGACGTTCCTCGACGGCGGTCAAGAGACGAATCATCGCTTCATCTTCAAGGTCAATTACTCGTTCTAGTGGACACCCGGTTCAGCATGAGCCTCACTCCGCCGCGCCTCCGGCGCGGCTCCGTTCCGGCAACAACTTCACCCACGGCGGGCGTGGGGGGAGCGCAGCCGCTCCCCCCACACCCCCCAGCAACACAGAGAGTCGCGTTTCGCGAGCCTCGGAGGCGAACTGAATGAAACGATTGAACGACCGAACCGTTGGGTTTCTCGTCTGCTGCGGCGTGGCCCTTGCAGCGACCAATGGTTGCAACAAGGAGAAGACCGAGGCTTCGGCCGCTACTGTGGCGAATACGCAGGCCGCGGCCTCGGGTAAGGCCAGCGCTTCCGACGGAGGCGGCGACGGGGGCGTCGCTTGCGTTGTCGGCGATGCGCCGGCGCGCACTTTCAGCGATGCCGTCGCGCCCGAGGCGCTCATGAAGGTCATGACGGCGGCGGCCGACTGGCAGCTCGCAACCCCCGCCAAGTGGGCCACCAACCTATGGCACTACGCCGCGTTCTGGGTGGGGATGACCAAGTGCGCGCCTCTCGCCGATGATCCCAAATACTTCGACGCCATCAAGAAGAACGGCGAGGCCAACGAATGGAAGCCCGCCGCGCGGCCCGGGCACGCCGACGACCAGGCGATCGCGGCGAGCTACTTCTACGTGTACTCGGTCGAGCGCGATCACAAGACGATTGAGCCCAGCCTCGCGCGCTTCGACGAGATGACCAAGAAGACTTTCGACGAGTCGCTCAAGTGGGACGAAGTCAGAGAGACGCCCGGCAAGACGGCATCGGGCGCGCCCGCGGTTCACACCCGCGAATGGGCTTGGTGCGACGCACTCTTCATGGCGCCGACGGCCATGGCCATCGCAACGACCAACACCGGCGACATGAAGTACCTCAACCTCGCCGACAAGCTCTGGTGGAAGACGACCGACTATCTCTACGACAAAGACGAGCACCTCTATCTTCGCGACTCGCGCTTCTTCGAGAAGAAGGAGCCGAACGGGAAGAAAGTCTTCTGGGGCCGGGGCAACGGCTGGGTGATCGCGGGCACCGCGCGCATGCTGCAAAACATGCCCGAGCAGTATCCGAACCGCGGGCGCTACATCACATTGTTCCGCGAGATGGCGGCCAAGGTCGCCTCGTTGCAAGGAAAAGACGGCTTTTGGCGTTCGAGCCTGCTCGACCCCGACAGCGTCCCGAAGCCGGAGAGCAGCGGCACCGGTTTCTACACTTACGCGCTCGCGTGGGGCGTAAACCAGGGCATTCTCGATCGCGCGACGTTCGAGCCCGTGGTCCGTAAGGGCTGGTCGGCCATCACGGGGGCGGTGCTGACGAACGGGAAACTCGGTTGGGTACAGCAGGTGGGCTACCAGCCGGGCGAAACGTGCTGGGACGGAACCGAGGTTTATGGAGTCGGTGCCCTTCTCCTGGCAGGCAGCGAGCTCTATCGCACCGCCTTGCTCGGCGACAGCCCGCGTGTCACGCGCTCGATCAAAAATCCCAAGGGCGAGGGCCGGTTCGACGACGTCGTCGAAGTGCCGCTCCAGGCCGAAGAAACGCAAGCCGTCGCGTCGGGCTCGAAGCTCGCCGTCGTCGACGCCCGGTCAGGAGAGTTTCTCCCCGCGCAGCCTAAACAAGGCGCAGCCAATCGATTGCTCGTCCTCGTCAACAGCCTCCACCCTTCCGAGGAGCGCCGGATCCACATTTATCGCGTCGCCCCGGCCACGAAGCTCCCGCTGCATTCGGGCGCGTTCACTCGCAGCGTCGCCGATGGCAAGGCAGCGGGGCACAAGAAGCTCCCGCCCTTGGTGGTCAAGGTCCTGGGCAACTGATCACACATCGAAGTCCCAGCAGCAACCGTTTGGGGCCGGGGCCCCAAACGACAAACCTAGAGAGAAAGGCCATGGCACAACACAGCGCCGATATCGCGATCACGGGCACCGCCAGCAAGACCATTCAGCATCTGCGCTGGTATATCTGCGGCCTTTTGTTTCTGGTGACGATGATCAATTACGTCGATCGCCAGACGATGGGCGCCCTGAACCCGATTCTGAAGAACGCGAAAACGGGAATTGGGTGGGACGACGGCGGCTACGGGTGGATCACGTTCGCGTTCTCGCTCGGGTATGCGCTGATGTTCGGCATCTCCGGCAGCCTGCTCGATCGGTTCGGCGTCAAGGTCGGCATGATTTGGGCGGTGATTGTCTGGAGCCTCGCGGCCATCGGTCACTCGTTCGCCGGCAGCGTGCTGGGCTTCGTCATCGCGCGGTTTTGCCTGGGGCTGGGCGAGGCTGCGAACTTCCCTGGCTGCATCAAGGCGGTCGCCGAGTGGTTTCCGAGGCGCGAGCGGGCGCTGGCGACAGGAATCTTCAATTCCGGCACGAATGTGGGCGTCCTCTTCGCACCCGCCATCGTGTGGCTCGCCCAAACGTACGGCTGGAGATCTGCCTTCATCGTGACCGGGAGTCTGGGCTTTCTCTGGCTAATCCTCTGGCAGATCTTCTACAGGGCGCCCGAGATCCATCCCAAGCTGGGCGAGAAGGAGCGCGAGGTCATTCTCAGCGACAAGGATCCGACCGGAGGATCCGCGAGAGTGCCCTGGACAACGCTGCTCCGCTACCGTCAGGTCTGGGCGTTCCTCGTCGGCAAGCTCCTGACCGATGCGATCTGGGTCTTCTATCTCTACTGGTTGCCAACCTACCTCGTCAAAGAGCGAGGAGTAACCCCGCTCTTGGCTACCATGCTGACGTGGTACCCCTACATCGCGGCAGACTTTGGAAGCGTCGGTGGAGGATGGCTCTCCGGCTTTCTCATCAATCGGGGATGGGGCGTCGGTCGCGCGCGGCTCATGGCGATGGCGATATTCGCGTTCTGCATGCCGGGCGCGATCTGGGCCGTGCTCACCAATAGCCTGGTCGTCGCGATATCGCTCATCAGCCTCGCGACCGCGGCTCACCAGGCGTGGTCCGCGAATCTCTTCACGATCGTGTCCGACATGTTCCCCAAAAAGGTCGTCGGCTCGGTGGTTGGACTGGGCGGCATCGGGGGTGCGCTCGGCGGCATGTTCATGAACCTGCTGACGGGTGGAATCTTGGCGCACACTCACAATTACGTGCCGCTGTTTCTCATCGCGGGCCTCATGCATCGGACCGCGCTCTTTCTCATCATTGCGTTCGTTGGACGTGACTTCAAACGTGCCGACGTAGAAACCGGCGCCGGCGCCGCACCGAGTCGGAACTTGACGCTCGCAGGCACGGTCGTCGTCGGCCTCGGCGTGGCACTCATTGGCCTGGTCGCGACCAATTGGAGTTGGCTCACGACGAAATCGGTGCACCCGGCGTGGCAGGGCCTTACCGGATCGGTCGGCATCTCCCTGCTCGGTCTCGCGCTTCTCTACGCGAGCCGAGGCCGCCCGTCGTCTTCGGTGCCATCGCACTGACCGCTGCCGAAACAGGCGTGCGTATCGCGCGTCCCGATGAAGTTACGAAAAACGGCCGGGGAAGCTACGGCCGCGGTGACGGAGGGGCCTGCTTTCGGCCAAATCGCCTTACATTGCGAGCTCTTGTTCCGGCGATTTCGCCGGCGCGCAGCAGTGGCGCATTCCCTGCAGAAGCTCGGCTCACTTGGAAGTCGAGGGAAGGCCGTGAAGCTGCAATCCATCCGTATGCGCGCAGGTTTGAGCACAATCGCGATTGGGGCGGGGCTG
>WNFJ01662954.1_pt1 | contig 32090 bp, 26 predicted proteins | sample 5400461 | NCBI WGS metagenome assembly WNFJ01 (sample SAMN13153349, study PRJNA577476) | soil metagenome | isolation source: 115 cm saprolite on Douglas fir-dominated hillslope | place: USA:California | collected 2013-09-17
CTTCCTGTTGAGCCTGCCGGTACCGGTGATGACCGTGTTGCTGCTGCGCTACGGTTCGGCTTTCGGGCGCCTTCAGAAATTCTTGGGTCCCTTGGTGGGCGCGAGTACGATGTCCGAACAAGCGGCGGCGCTCGATCATGAGCTCCGCGCCTGTTTGCGGCGCGGGGGGAGATTGCTCGTCGCGAGCATCTTACAGTTCGCGGCGCTGGTCTTCGGGGCCTTCGAAATCTGGTTCGCCTTGCGCCTCTTTGAACACCCCGTCGGCTGGGGCACCGCCGTGGTGCTCGAGAGCATGACCCAGGCAGTGCGGCATTTGGCGTTCGTCGTGCCGGCCGGAATCGGCGTACAAGAAGCCGGCCTGGTCCTGTTCGGGCACGCCCTCGGCATCAGCAGCGAATTGGCGCTGGCCGTCTCCATGGCCAAGCGTATGCGCGAGGTGCTATGCGGTCTGCCGGCCCTGATATCCTGGCAATGGCTGGAGGGTCGACGACTCCAAGGGTCGATGCGCAATGCATCCCAGTAGTTCAATCATTCGGCTGCCGTGGAGTGTGCAGCGCAGGCTCGACGCCGCCGCGTGCGCTCTCTTGAATCCGCGGAACGGCCGGGCAATCGATTTCACTCGCCCGCCGGGAGAAGCCGCGCTGTACCCGCCGGATTCTCTGTCGTGGCATATCTTCAAGAACCCCGTCGCGCTCCTCATCGGCGGGATAGCCGCCGTCATTCTTGAATTGGCGGAGCCCGCCGTGCGTACCGGAGTGTGGGAACACTCCTCGTTTCGCAAGGATCCGATGGGCCGCTTGCAGCGAACTGGGCTCGCCGCCATGGTGACCGTGTATGGCGCGCGCAGCGTTGCCGAACCCATGATTGCGCGCATCGTGCGAATGCACGCCAAAATCGCCGGAAGGACCCCTGCCGGAGTACCTTATTCTGCGGGCGACGCGCAGCTGCTGGCCTGGGTGCAAGCAACCGCCGCATTCGGATTTGCGGAAGCGTACAGCCGCTTTGTCGATCCGCTCAGCGAAGGAGAATTCGACGCCGTGTATGGTGAGGGAGCGCCGGTCTCGCAGCTCTATGGCGCGTTCGGCACGCCGCGGTCCGATGCGCAGCGCCGGGCTCTGTTCGATTCCATGCGGGGCCGATTGGAGCCATCCGCCGTCATATTCCAATTCCTCGAAATCATGCGTGAAACGCCGGCCTTTCCACGCCCCCTCCTCTGGATGCAGCGAATGCTCGTGCGGGCAGCCGTGGAGATCATCCCGGAGTGGATACGCGAATGTCTCGGCCTCACCGAATATTACGGCCTGCGATCGCACGAAGGGTGGATCGTAAAACTGGCCGGCGGGATATCGGACAGGATCGTGCTGGCGGAAAGTCCCGCCGCGCAGTCCTGCCTTCGGCTCGGGCTGCCGGTGACTCATCTCTACGCGTAGGCGCTAAAAAGAGAATCTTACCGCTGGGCGCTCCGCCAATTCGGCGTCACGTAGAACGGCGCATCCTCGGGCGGGGCCATGCCGCGCCCCAATATATGGTCCGCAGCCTTCTCGGCCAGCATGATGGTGGGCGCGTTGAGGTTGCCCGTGGTGACCGACGGCATGATGGACGAGTCCACCACGCGCAAGCCCTCGAGCCCATGGACGCGGGTGTCCGGATCAACCACCGCCAGGGGGTCTTGCGGACTGCCCATCCTGCACGAACACGACGGGTGATAGGCGCTCTCGACCTTGGCGCGGATGAAGGCGTCGATCTCCTCGTCGCTCTGCACCTCGGCGCCCGGCTGAATCTCCCGGCCCCGATATCGATCGAACGCGGGCTGAGCGAAGATCTCGCGTGTCAGCCGCACGCAGGCGCGCATCTCGGTCCAGTCGTCGGGTTCGCTCAAGTAGTTGAACAGGATGCGCGGCTTGTCGAGGGGGTTGGTCGACGCCAGCCGCACCCAGCCGCGGCTCTTGCTGCGCATCGGGCCCACGTGCGCTTGAAAGCCGTGCTCCTGCGCCAGCGTCGAGCCGTCGTAAGCCACGGCCATGGGCAGAAAGTGATATTGGATGTCGGGATACGGCACGCCGGGCCGGCTGCGGATGAAGCCGCAGGTCTCGAAATGATTGCTGGCGCCCAACCCGTCCTTGCGCAGCAGCCAACGCGCGCCGATCAGGGCGCGATTCCAGAGATTGATGGACGAGTACAATGTGATCGGTTCCTTGCAGGCCACCTGGAAATAAAATTCCAGATGGTCCTGCAGGTTCTCGCCGACGCCGGGCAAATCGTGAATCACGGGGATGCCGTGCGTGCGCAGTTCCGCCGCCGGACCGACGCCCGAAAGCTTCAGCAATTGGGGTGAATTGATCGGGCCGCCCGACAGAATGAGCTCGCGCCCGACGCGCACGCGGCGAGTGGTACCGCCTTGAACGTACTCTAGGCCGGTGGCACGCCTACCCTCGAATACGATGCGCGTCGCCAAAGCATGCGTCAGCACCTTGAGGTTGGGGCGCTGCATGGCGGGTCTCAAGTACGCATTGGCGGCGCTGCAGCGCCTGCCCTCGGCGACGGTCATGTCCATGCGGCCGAAGCCTTCCTGCTGAAACCCGTTCACATCGGCGGTGTGCGGATACCCCGCCTCGCGGGCAGCGGCCAGCCATGCGGCATGCAGTGGGTTGCTCACGGTGCCGTAACGAGTGTGCAGCTTGCCGCTGCTGCCTCGATACTCGTCGCCCCCCTCTTGCCGGGTCTCGGCGCGCCGGAAATACGGCAATACATCGCGATACGCCCAACCCTTCGCGCCCTGCGCGCTCCAACCTTCGAAGTCTTGCGCGTTGCCGCGGATGTACACCAGCCCATTGATCGACGAGGATCCGCCCAGCACTTTGCCGCGCGGCGTGTGCATGCGCCGCCCGTCCAAATGCGGCTCCGGTTCCGTGTGGTAGAACCAATTGTACTTCTCCATATTCATCGGTATGGACAGCGCGGACGGCATTTGAATGAAGATCGATCGATCGGAGCCTCCGTATTCCAGCAGCAGCACGCGGTTCCGCCCGTCCGCGGTCAATCGGTCCGCCAGCACGCAACCGGCGGACCCCGCCCCCACGATGACGTAATCAAAATTCTCGCTTGCCAAGCCTAGGTCTCCTCCGGCTCCGCTGCTCGCGCAGCGGGCAACTATCGGACGGGGTCGCCCCGACCCCGTTTAAAGTTGGCGCGCAGCGCCTAGTAATTCGCATCCACGTCGCCCATCGCGACATAGACGCTCTTGAGCTGTGTGTAGTGCTCGATGGCGGCGCGCCCGTTCTCGCGGCCGAGGCCGGAGAGCTTCACGCCGCCGAAGGGCAGCTCGATCGGCGTGACGTTGTACTGATTGATCCAGCAGGTCCCGGCCTGCAATCGCGCGATGACCCGATGAGCGCGGGTCAAATCGTTGGTGAACACGCCCGCCGCCAGTCCGAACTCGGTGGCGTTGGCGCGCTCGATGACTTCCTGCTCATCCTCGAACTCCAGGACCGACATCACGGGACCGAAAATCTCTTCGCGCACGATGGTCATATCGTCGCGGCAATTGTCGAACACGGTGGGTGCCACGAAGTATCCCTTCCCGAGCTCGCCCGTCGTCACGCGCATGCCGCCCGTCAAGACGCGCGCACCCTCGGCGCGCCCGCGGTCTATGTAGTAGAGCACCTTGTGCATGTGCTGCTCGGACACCAGCGCGCCCACCTGCGTCTCCGGGTTCATGGGGTCGCCGATTCGCATCGCGCCCACGCGCTTGACGAGGCGTTCCAGAAACGCCGCCCTGATCGAGCGATGCACGAACACCCGCGTGCCGTTGGAGCACACCTGTCCGGATGAGTAGAAATTCGCCAGCAGAGCGCCGGCGACCGCGTTGTCGAGCTTGGCGTCCTCAAAGAGGATCAGCGGCGATTTGCCGCCCAATTCGAGCGTGACGTTCTTCAAGGTTTGCGCGGCATCGCTCATGACTGCTTTGCCGGTGCCGACTTCGCCGGTGAGCGAGACCTTGCGAATGTCGGGGTGCCGCGTCAACAGGCGGCCCGTATCGGCGAAACCCTGCACCACTTGGAACACGCCGGGCGGCACCCCAGCCTCCAGCAGAATCTCCTGCAGCTTGACGGCGGTGAACGGCGTCAGTTCGGCGGGTTTGAATATCATGGCGTTGCCGCAAGCGAGCGCGGGAGCAGCCTTCCAGCAGGCGATCTGCAGCGGATAGTTCCAGGCACCGATGCCGGCCACCACGCCGAGCGGTTCACGCCGCGTGTAGCCGAAGGCCTGAGTCCCGAGATCGATATGCTCGCCGCTGAGACTCTGCGCGAGACCGGCAAAGTATTCGAAGCAATCGGCGCCCGAGGCTACATCCACCACCCGCGTCTCTTGAATGGGCTTGCCGGTGTCCCGCGTCTCGAGCTCGGCGAGTTCCTGATTGCGCGATCTCAAGAGGTCCGCGGCACGGCGCAACACGCGCGCACGTTCGGTGCCCGTCATGCCCCCCCAACCCGCCTGCGCCTTCTGAGCGGCGCGCACGGCGGCATTGACTTGTGCGGCGCCGGCGGCCGTGACGTAGCCCAGCACTTCTCCGGTCGCGGGATTGATGGACGCAAACCGCTCGCCGGCGGCGGGAGAACTTCGCGCCCGCGCTGCCGCGCCCGCGCCGTCTGCGGCAGGCGCCGCGGGGCTTAGACGTGCGTCGACGAATTCAGTCAGCAGGGCGCGCGCGCTTTCACTGTCGGCCTCGCGCCAGCCCGACAGAGCGGCCCGGAGCCACACGCCGTCGATCATGGCCGCGATCATGGATGCCAGGCGCTGCGCTTCGTCCTGCGGCACCAGTTTCCTGAGGGAGCTGCGCAGGTTCGACAAAGTGCGCCGTTGATACACGGATTGCACTCGCTTCAGCGACTCGACCTGCAATACCTGGCCCCAGAAGGCGAGCCAGGCAGTGCCCGTGCGTTGCTCGAATTCCTCCGGCGCGAGGTTCGCGTCGATGACGGCCTGAATGCGCCCGCGCGGGGTGCTCACCTGGCGCAGGCGCGCACGGACTTGATTGCCCACGCGCCGCGCCAGCGCTCGAAACGCCGCATCCAGCAAACCATCCTTGTCGCCGAAGTAGTGAGCGACCAAGCCCGGCGACACGCCGGCGCGGGCGGCAATTTGCGCGAGCGTCGTGCTCACGTACCCAAGTTCCGCTAGGCTATCGATGGTGACCTCGACCAATTGGCGACGCCGTGTGTCCTCGATCGGTGCCTCGGTGCCTTCGACGGAGGTCATTGATTGATTGTTCAATTTCGCAGCTCCCAGAACTCCCGAAGCATGAGTGGACGCCCGGCCGAAGTTGTGTCTAAGATACGTAACAATACAATTTATGCGTTAATTTTCAGTCTACTAGGGAAGCACGGGTGAGCGCTAACCAGACCTCGTTAAACGCCTATTCAAGGCTTGAGTCTCTGATTCAATCATGCCGCTCGCGAGGACGCCCGGTCAAGCCCCCGGAGCCCCTCTCCGGGTACTCTGCCAAAGCTCGCTGGAGTCTCGCCGCCGCCCTGTCGAGCTATGCGCTCATGAGCGCTTTCACCCTGCCGCTGGTCGGTTCGAGCGCTCAGGCCGCGCCCGCCGGCGATGCCGCGCCGCAACTCGGCGATCCCGCGGCGCCACTCAGCGATGCCGCGGCGCCGGCCAGCAATGCCGCAGCGCCGGTCGCCGGCAAACGCGATCCCGTCACCTGCCAAACCGTGCGCTTCTCCGACGTCGGCTGGACCGATGTGACCGCGACCACCGCCCTCGTCACTCAGCTATTGCGCTCCATCGGCTACTCGCCGACCGTCACCGTGCTGTCCGTTCCCGTGACCTTTGCTTCCGTGCAGAACAACGACATCGACGTGTTCCTGGGAAACTGGATGCCGGCGCAGGAGGCCGACCGAGCCCGTTACGTGGAGGACGGATCTGTGGTGGTGATCGGACCGAATCTGACCGGCGCCAAATATACGCTGGCCGTTCCGGCCTACACCTACGCCGCGGGCCTGCGGGACTTCAAGGATATCCAGCGCTTCGCGCCGGCGCTCAACGAGTCGATCTATGGCATCGAACCCGGCAATGACGGCAACCGCCATGTGCTGGAAATGCTCAAGCAGAGTCAATTTGGGCTGGGCGGCTTCAAATTGATCGAGTCCAGCGAGCAGGGCATGCTGGCGCAGGTGGAGCGCGCGTACCGCGACAAGAAGCCCATCGTGTTTTTGGCGTGGGAGCCGCATCCCATGAACATGCGCTTCGACTTGAAATATCTCGCGGGCGGCGACGAAGTATTTGGTCCCAATTTCGGCGGCGCCACCATATATACCGTAACCCGCAAGGGCTACAGCGCCGAGTGCCCCAACATGGGCCGGCTGCTCGCCAATCTCAAGTTCACGCTGCGCGGCGAGAGTGAAATGATGGCGGCGATCTTGGATCGGCATGAGGCGCCCGAAATCGCGGCGACGGAATGGCTGAAAGCCAATCCCACGGCCACCAAGGCCTGGCTCGAGGGAGTCCTGACCTTCGAGGGTCGGCCGGCGGCCTCCGCGCTGGCGCACACCGTGGCGCCGCCGCGTCCCGGCGGATTCGAGCAATGGGTCGTCAGTCACAAGATTCCCGTGGGCGATGGGATGGCAGTGGCGATCGATTACGTCAAAACGCACGGCACTTATCTCTTTGATGGAATATCCATCGTGATTCGCGGCATGGTCAACGGCGTCACCGCGCTGTTGCGCGCCGTGCCCGCTCCCATTCTGATCGTGGCGGTCGCCGCGCTGGCGTGGGCACTGCGCCGTTCGCTGTCCCTCGCCCTCTTCGTCGCCCTGGCGCTGCTGTTCATCCTCAACCAGGGCTATTGGCTCGCAACGCTCGAGACGCTGTCGCTGGTCATGGTCGCGACCTTGGCGTCCACGGCCATCGGTGTGCCGTTAGGCATAGCGGCCGCCCACCGGCCGCGCCTGTTCGCGGCGCTGCGGCCGGCGCTCGATCTGATGCAGACTCTGCCGACCTTCGTGTACCTGATTCCAACTCTCGTGCTGTTCGGTCTCGGCGTGGTGCCGGGGCTGATTTCGACGGTGATATTTGCCCTGCCCGCCCCGATCCGCCTGACGCATTTGGGCATTTCTTCGGTGCCGAAGCCGCTCATCGAGGCGGGCGAGGCTTTCGGCGCCACGCCCATGCAGCTCCTGTGGAAAGTGGAGCTGCCGAGCGCCGCGTCCACCATCGTCGCCGGAATCACTCAGTGCATCATGCTGAGTCTGTCGATGGTGGTGATTGCCGCCCTGGTCGGTGCCGGCGGGCTCGGAGTCCCGGTGGTGCGCGCGCTGAACTCGGTGCAGGTGGGGATGGGATTCGAAGCCGGCTTCACCATCGTACTGCTCGCCATCATACTGGACCGCATCAGCAGACCCAAAGAACGCGGGGTATCGCGATGAACTCGGCCGTGGAATTCAAGGACGTCGATATCCTGTTCTCCCAAGCCGGGCGGGATGGACGCAAGAGTCTGCGCGAGGCGCTCGCCGCTCTCGACGCCGGCGCCACCCGCGCCGACATTCACAACAAATTCGGGGTCATCGTCGGCGTGGCTGGAGCCAACCTGAGCGTCGCTCCCGGCGAGATTTCCGTGCTGATGGGCCTCTCGGGCTCGGGCAAATCCACGCTGCTGCGCGCCGCGAATGGCTTGAACCCCGTCACGCGCGGCCATGTGCTGATTCGCGACGGCGAGTCCTCCATCGACGTCGCGACCTGCGACACCACGCAGATGCGCCGGCTGAGGCGCGAATGCGTCGCCATGGTGTTCCAGCAATTCGGCTTGCTGCCATGGCGCACCGTGCGCGAAAACGTCGGCTTCGGCCTGGAGCTGCGCGGTGAAGCCGCCGCGCGGCGGAAAACCATCGTCGACGAGAAATTGGAGCTGGTCGGCTTGTCGCAGTGGGCCGAGCGCTACGTCAGCGAACTGTCCGGCGGCATGCAGCAACGCGTCGGATTGGCGCGGGCGTTCGCGACGGATGCGAATATTCTGCTGATGGACGAGCCGTTTTCGGCGTTGGATCCGCTGATTCGCGGCAAGCTGCAGGACGAACTGCTGGCGCTGCAGGCGCGCGTCAAGAAGACCATCCTCTTCGTCAGCCACGATATGGACGAGGCCCTGCGGCTCGGAGATCACATTTCCATTCTGCAGAACGGCCGGATCATTCAGACCGGTACCGCCGAAGACATCGTATTGGCGCCGGCGGACGACTATGTAGCCGAGTTCGTGCGCCACATGAATCCGCTCACGGTCCTGACCGGCGGCATGATCATGCAGCACCGCGCATCGATGGCCGGCGACGGCGGCAACGTGTGGCTGGACATCGGCCGGCGCTATCGGCTGTCCCTCAATTCCTCGGACGAGGCTCTGGGTCTGCACCTCGACGGCGTCGCGCACGGGTTTTGTCATGTCCGGGACGAAGCCGACCTCGGTCACATTCACCTGCGCCAGACCACGGGGCACCCCGTGCTGCTCGCCGAGGGGGGCAAGATTCTCGGCGTCTGCGGCGAGGTGGAGATCATCCGGGCGCTTGCCGGCGGCCGCCATACGGGCGCCGCTGCCACGGAGGGGGCAAGTTGAGAAATTGCGGGCCGCCATCCGCTTGGATCTTACGGAATATCCGCTTGGATCTTACGGAATCGCCACGTTTCCGTTGCCGTCAGCTGGCTTAAATATTATCATCAAGATAATATAACGGAGCATCGCAGCTCAATCTCGGGGGGAATTCCATGAATCACGACGTCATCATTTCTTGCGCCGTCACCGGCGACGACACCAAGGTCACGAAGAGCCCGTACTGTGCCATCACCCCGGCTGAGATCGCCGCCACCGCCATTGCGGCCGCCCAGGCCGGCGCGGCCATCGTGCACATTCATGTGCGTGAACCGGAGACCGGCGCGTTCAGCATGGAAACCAAGCACTACCGGGAAGTCGTCAAGCGCATCCGGGAAAGCAAGGTCGATGTGATCGTGAACCTCACCTGCGGCATGGGCGGCTACATCGTCGTCGGCGATCACGGCCTGAAGGACACTCCCGGCCCCGGCAGCGATTTCGTCAGCCAGGAAGACCGAATGCGCCACGTCATCGATCTGTGTCATGAAGGCCTCTACCGGCCCGACATCGCCACCCTGGACTGCGGCAGCCTGAATTTCGGCGACGGCAATCGTGCCTATGTGTCGACACCGAATTACCTGCGCCAGGGCGCGGGCATTTGCAAGGATCTCGGGGTCAAGCCGGAACTCGAGGTCTTCGACACCGGCAATCTCTGGTTCGTCAAGCAAATGGTGAAGGAAGGACTCCTCACCTCCCCATCCCTCATTCAATTGTGCATGGGCATTCCCTACGGAGTCCCGGCCGACGTGGGACACCTCCTGGCCATGGTCAATTCGCTGCCCGAGAAATGCAATTGGGGCACGTTCGCGATCAGCCGCATGCAGATGCCGTGGGTGGCGCAGTCGGTGCTGCTCGGCGGCAATGTGCGCGTCGGACTCGAGGACAATCTCTATTTGAGCAGGGGCGTGTATGCCAGCAACGCTCAGCTCGTGGAGAAGGCGCGCACCCTCATCGAGGCCATGGGAGCGCGGGTGCTGACACCTGCGCAGGCGCGCGAGAAGCTCGAACTCCGTTGACACTCCGATGACGAGCGCCGCCCCAGTGACGGAACTTCCCGTTTATCGCGCCACGATCGAACCGGACTGGATCGATTACAACGGGCACTTGCGCGACGCCTACTATGGCCTGGTGGCGAGCTACGCCGTCGACGGTGTGATGGACATCCTCGGTCTGGATGCGGCCTATCGGGAGCGCACGCATTGCACCCTGTACACGCTCGAGGTGCATTTACACTACCTGCACGAGGTCAAGAGCTCGGACGATCTCGGGGTGATCTCGTCGGTGTTGGATTTCGACCGCAAACGGATCCAGGTCGGCTGTCGATTCATTTGTTCGCGCGTCAGCGAGCCCGTCGCGACCGCGGAACTGATGCTGCTGCACGTGCGTCAAGGGGACAAACCCTCGGTTGCCTCATTTCCCGACGAGGTCACGGCGAAGCTCGAGGCCCTCAAGATATCCCCCGACGCGCTCGAAGCCTTTGGTCCGAGTTCCCGCAAGATTGAATTGAAGCGTCGCTGAAGCGTGCGGCCGCCGGCGGACATTCATCGACTCATCGCGCCGCGCAGCATCGCCCTCATCGGCGCCGGCGCGTGGACCGACGCCGTTGCGGCCGGCAACATCGCGATCGGCTATTCCGGCACCCTCTGGCGGGTTCACCCGACCAGGCGCTCGACCGCCGCCGCCACTTACTATCCGTCGGTCGCCGATCTCCCGGGCGTTCCCGACGCGGCGTTTCTCGCGGTGCCGAATCACGAAGCCCCGGACGTCGCCGGCGCGCTGGCGGCGCGCGGCGCCGGAGGATTCGTGTGCTTCACCGCGGGCTTCTCTGAGACGGGCACTGAATCCGGCAATCTGCTCACTCGGGAGCTCGTCGGCAATGCCGGGACGCTCCCCTTCTTCGGACCGAACTGCTACGGCTTCGTGAATTTCTTCGACAAAGTGGCGATGATGCCGGATCAAATCGTGGGGCCGCCCGTCGAACGCGGCGTGGCGCTCATTTGCCAGAGCGGCACGATTGCGCTCACGCTCATGTTCAATCATCGCTCCTTACCCATCGGCTGCCTGTTCACGGTCGGCAATCAGACGCGCTTGGCGGTGGAAGATCTGATCGAGATCCTTTGCGAGGATGCGCGGGTGACGGCGTTCGGCCTGTATCTCGAGGGCATCAAGGATCCGGAAGCGTTTGCGCGCGCCGCGGCTCTGGCGCGTGCCGCGGGCAAGCCCATCGCCGTCATCAAATCCGGGCGTACCGCAGCGGCGGCACGCACCGCGCACAGCCACACCGGCGCGCTGGCGGGCGCCGACGAGGTGTTCGAAGCGTTCTGCCGCCAGGCGGGAATCGCCCGTTGCGACACCTTGGGTACCCTGTGTGAAACGCTCAAGCTGTTTCACACGGGAGGACCGCTTCCGGGCCGCAAGGTGCTGGTCATGGGAGCGTCGGGCGGCGACATGGCGATGACCGCCGACGTATCCCGCGATTTGGGCTTGGATTTCGCGCCCTTACCGCAGGAACGCGCCGCGTCCTTGCGCGAAGTGCTGACCGACCGCGTCACCGTCGCCAATCCCTTCGATATTCACACCTACCTATGGTTCGATCCGCCGGCACTGAAGCGGGTTTTCAGCGAGGTTCTGCACTCCGGGTACGATGCGGCGGGCTTCATGCTGGATAGTCCGCCGGAGGGTAAGGCCGATTCCGCAGCCTATGACGCCGTCATCGATGTGTTCATCGAGGCCGCGCGCGGTGCGCCGACGCGCGCCGCGCTGATCGCATCGCTGCCGGAGACCATCAGTCCGAGAATTCGGCAGCGTTGTCTCGACGGCGGCGTCGTCCCATTGCAGGGTCAGCGCGAAGCGCTGGAAGCCATCTCGCTGGCCGGGAGTATCGGCCCCGCGTGGAAGAGCAATCCGAGCGTGCAATTGCATCTGCCGCCTTCACCCGTATCCGCCTTCTCCCACGTCCGCTCGCTTGGCGAACATGAGGGCAAGGCCGCACTGGCCGAATTCGGCGTGCGCGTTCCCCAGGGAAGGCTCGTCCCGGCGCATGCCGCTGTCCAGGCGGCGCACGCGCTGGGATTTCCGGTGGCCATCAAAGCCTCAGGTGCTCATCTGGAGCACAAGACCGAGGTGGGCGGTGTAGTGCTCAACGTCCGCTCCGAAGCTGAAGCCCGAAGCGCAGCGGAGCGGCTGGCGGCGCTATCGGAGACTCTGTTGGTGGAAGAAATGTTCACCGACGGCGTCGCCGAAATTCTGATCGGCATCATCGTCGACCCGCAGTTTGGCCAGGTGCTGGTTCTCGGCGCGGGCGGCGTGTTCACCGAGATCCTGTCCGACAGCGTCAGCCTGCTGCCTCCGTGGACGAGGAGCTCCATAGAATCCGCCCTGCGGCGCCTCTGCATCGCTAAATTGTTCGGCGGCTATCGCGGCAAGCCGGCCGCCGATGTTGACGCGCTGATCGGCACCATCCTCGGCGTGGCGCGCTATGCGTCCGAGAATTTGTCGGTGCTGGTCGAATTGGACGTGAATCCCGTGATCGTCCGGCCCGCGGGCTTGGGCGCGGTCGCGGTGGATACGATGATTCGCTTGCGTGGCCCCTTGCAGGAGTAAGACATGACCGATGGAGTTCGCACCGTCAAAGACGGCCCCATTCTCGAAGTGACCCTCGATCGGCCGAAGGCGAATGCCATCGATCTCAAGGCGAGCCGCCGCTTGAACCAGATCGTCACTTCGTTCCGCGACGACCCTGACCTCCGAATCGCCATCATTACCGGCGCCGGCGACCGATTTTTCTCGCCCGGCTGGGACCTCAAAGCGGCCGCGGCCGGGGAAGAATCCGATTCCGATTGGGGGGTCGGCGGCTTTGCCGGCCTGAATTACCCCAGAAACCTCAACAAACCCATCATCGCGGCGGTCAACGGCATCGCGTGCGGCGGAGGTTTCGAGATCGTGCTCGGCACCGACATCATCGTCATGGAGGAACACGCGAAGTTCGCCCTGCCTGAGATCAATGTCGGCGTGCTCGCCGATGCCGGCACCGTGAAGCTGCGGCGGCGAATCCCCTATCACATCGCGGTGGAATTCCTGCTCACCGGACGCTGGATGGACGCCGCCGAGGCCAAGCACTGGGGTCTGGCCAACCATGTCGTGCCCAAGGGCGAGGGCATGACCAAAGCCCGGGAAATCGCCCGGCAACTGATGGAAGGGCCGCCCCTGCTGTTTCCCGCGATCAAGCAGTTGCTGCGGCACACTGAAATGGTGCCCGAGCATGAAGCCTTTGAATTGCACGACTCGCTGGACGCCGTGCAGAAAGTCGTCCGATCGGACGACCTCAAGGAAGGCGCCCGGGCATTCAGCGAAAAGCGCAAGCCTCGGTGGACCGGCCGATGACGCCCCGCCGTCGAGCGGCCGGCGTCCGCCACCTGGCGTCACGCGGCCGGCTTCGTTTGACGCTTCCTCGGATTCTCGCCGGGTGTATTGCGGCCGGAAGCGGCTGAAGCCGCGGTGGTTGGAGCGGTTGTCGATGTGTGCGGCTGCGGATTACGCGGTCCCATGTTGCCGCGTATTCCATCCCACAACCCGTGAATGACGGCGGCAATTTTGCGGGTCTTCATTTGTTCATACAGTGCAATGCGTTTGCATTGCCGCAGGCATCGGCGAAGGCTCTTCCACGCCCACATGCCCCCGCGGTAATTCCCGTATTCACGGAGCAATACGGTGTTATTCCTTGCGATGTAGTACCGGCGATCCGGCCCATGATTGGTCGTCCACTTGCTCGTCCCGAACATCCTGTGCGCCGTCGGCGAGCCGATGGCATGCGACATGAGGTGCTTTCGGGACTTGATGATTCGATAACCCTTTGCCTTGGCTCGGAGGCAATATTCCTCATCGACGTAGTCGATGAAGAATTCGTCCCTGAACGGACCAACGGCCAAGTAGCTCGCCACCGGGAGCAAGGAACCCGAGGTAATCACCCGTTCAACCTCTTCCCAATGCTCGCCCCAATGCTCGCCGGGCGAATCATGGCCTGCCGCCTCGTTCGTTCGTTCGGTGGCATCGCTGAAGTTGGAACCAAGCACCGCCAAATGCTCGCGATCGGGGAAAGACGCGTGGATGGCCGATAGCGTGCGGACCATGTCGAGCTCGACGCGGGTATCTTGATCGAGCAGCAAAACCCAAGAATACCCGAGCGCGGCTGCCCGTTGGACGCCGATATTGAGCGCGCGTGCCAACCCAAGATTACCGTCATTCAATATCAAGTCGATGTTGGGATCCGAAGCCGCTTCCTGCAGCATGCCTCGCTCAGCCTCAGACGAGCCGTTATCCACTATCACGGTCATCCCGACCTGCGGAGCGACGTTGCGGAGTCGCGCCGGAAATGCGGTGTCCGGCCCATAGGTAACCACAATGGCGCACACATCGGTGCCGTCTATCGGCTGATCGGGCACTCGGTCGCTCATGCAGGTATCGCTTTTCATGATTGGCACCGATAGGCTTTGCAGTACAAAGCACACGGCCAATCGGGGGCAATGGGTATCCAGCCCCGAATCCTATTTGAAAACGACGGCTCGCGCCATTTGAAGGCGATGGCTCTCTCTCGACGAACGGGTCAGGCCTCGGCCGAAGCCCCCGCTGCCGAGGCGCCCGCTTCCTCTTTCGCCGAATAACGCTGCGATACGCAGTCAGGACAGGAGGCCGGCGCCGCGCCGATCGTATAGCTCAGTAGATCCGTCAATTCGTGGGGGTCGTGGTGAAATTCCTCGCCATACGGCCCGTATTGGCGGACCAGCTCGATGGCGACAGCGAATGCGCGCGCCATATTTTCATCGTCGGTGCATTGCTCGTCGTCGCAATACAGTTGATTGTGAATGGGGCAGGCTTTGAGCACCTGCGTTTGCAGCGCGATGCCGATGGCAATCTCTTGCCTTTTACCCATGGTCACTACCCCACTTGACTCGGCGTGCGGTAGTTTTGGCGATGCGGACCTGCCGGACCGACGGCGCACATCCGATCACTTTGAGTGCCTGGCGCCAAGCGGCGGCCTGCGGGGCCGGCTCGGGCGGATCGTGGGGCCCAAGCGGCGGCGTTTCAGACCTGCTGGGGCGTGCGGTTTCGATGCGCATCACTGACTCCTCCATGACATAAGTCGCTGCGAAGGAGTATCTCGCCGCCATAGATGCGTCGCGGTCGGCGCATTGCGCCGACTCGTGTAGGAAAATTCTCGTCGGGGCTGTAGGACGCCGCAGCGCACCGGTGACCCCGCCGGGGCTCAGATGGCCAAATAAGGCCAATTGCCGGCGACACTGCCGGCGTCATCTCGGACAGCGGCGATCCGCGTTTCGACCCGCGGCGCCGTTTCATGGCGCGATCCGGATGCGGTGCGCACACCGGCATCGGCGTCGAGTTCCTCGATCAGCCCGCGGATCTGCCTCTGGGACCGGCCGAGCGCATCGCTGAGATCCGAAGACCAGGTCAATGCCCGGGCGTCATCCAATTCACGCGCAACGCCCCGCAATTCGTCGGATAAGGCATGGTGGGTTCGGCCTCGATATCGGGTGATACCGCTCATCAAGCTTGCGTTGATCCGGTCATAGACGCCGCGCAATTCGCTGGGTCCGCGCTGGTAACTCAAGTAGGGATGCCCTCGGAGCAAGCCGGTGATGACACGGGCGATTTGCCAGCAGTTCACCGCGCCTCGCGAAAACACCGAGCCGAGCCGCGCCGGATCAGAATCCAGAGCCGCTGCAAGCGCTCTCGCTCTGAGCGCCGTATTGCGCAACCGCCGTAACCGTGCAACTTCAGTGTCGATCATGTGTATCCACTTGTTCTCGGGCCCCTATCCTTCAACGCACTTCCCTCAACAAGGACTACGTAGGGGCCATAGGCATATTCTCAAGTGGGGGGCAAAGTGTCTGTAGGACTCGGGAGCAATACATTGCGGGCATATGCCCGCAACACGGCGCATGATGTCAAATCGACGCGCCCCAACCCGGTGCACGTCGCGCGATCAGCCGCCCAGGGGCCTCAGGAGGCCTCGGGAGATGATGTGGCGCTGAACTTCGCTGGTGCCGTCCCAGATGCGCTCTATACGGGCATCGCGCCAGATGCGTTCCAGCGGCAGGTCGCTCATGAGTCCCATGCCGCCGTGTATTTGCAGCGCTTCGTCGGCCACCATCGCCAGCATTTCCGTGGCTTTGACTTTGGCCATGGCCACGTCCATATCGGTGTCGATCTTTTGATCGCGTTTCCATGCAGCTTCCAGAGTCAGTAGCTCCGCGGCCCGAAATTCCACCGCCATGTCGGCCAACTTGAAGCTCACTCCTTGAAACTTGCCGATTTGCTGACCGAATTGCACTCGATCCACCGCCCACTGCGTCGCCAATTCCAAAGCGCGTTCCGCCCGGCCCAGACACGTGGCGGCCACCTGCAAACGAGTGGCTCCCAACCACGTGTTGGCCACATCGAAGCCTCGGTGCAGCTCGCCCAATATCGCGCTCTTCGGCACGCGGCAGTTGTTGAACTCGAGAATGCTGTTGGTATATCCCCGGTGCGACACATTCTTGTAGCCGGACCGCACCTCGAAGCCCGGATGCCCCATGTCGATCAAAAACGCCGTCATTTTCTTGCGCACGCCGTGCGCGGTGGTCTCTTCGCCGGTGGCCGCGAACAAGATGACGTAGTCAGAATGATCGGCGTGACTGATGAAATGCTTCGTGCCGTTGATGACGAAATCTCCGCCCGTCTCGACGGCGGCCGTTTTCATGCCGCGCAGGTCCGAGCCCGCCCCCGGCTCGGTCATGGCCAGGCATTCCACTCGATCGCCGCGCACGGTCGGCAGCAAGTATCGTTCTCGTTGCTCGCCCTCACAGGCAAGCAGGATATTCGACGGCCGGCCGACGCAGGAGAAATGCAGAGCATAGCTGGTGCGTCCCAACTCCTTTTCGTACATAACCCAGGTGACGGTATCCAGCCCCGCCCCGCCCACGTCCACCGGCATGTTGGCGGCGTACAAGCCGGCCTCGATGGCTTTCGCCTTGAGTTCTCGGTGCAGATCCTCGCGCAGCGCACCGGTCTCTTCGACCTCCTTCTCATGGGGGTACAGCTCATTGACCACGAATTGACGCGTCGTCTTGACGATCATCTGCTGTTCATCGTTGAGCGAAAAATCCATCGCTATCTCCTCATTTCAGCCGGGAGCCGCCGCGCGCATCCCGTCTTCCCCATTGACGAAGCAAGTCCAACTGCAACCGCAATTGTTCGACCTGCACGGCGGCCGGCCAGTCGCTCGGGCTGGTGACCGCGCTTGCGGTGAGCCCGTTGATGAACGTGACGACCGAACGCAGCACGTGATCGCGCACCGGCCGCGGCCATGCCGACCATTCCTGCCAATGCTCCGTAAAGCAGCGGGCGTACAGGCGCATGTACTCACGGTGTACCCAGACGTTGAGCCGCTTGAGTTTCTTGTCCGCGGACACTTGACCCCAAAAAGCCATCCAAAAGGCGCACTCGGTGAATCGTTGCGCATCGATGGCCAGCGCCTCCGACAGCACTTCCAGCAGATCCGCTTCGCCGTCATCGCGTTCTCGCGTCAGCCTCTCCTCGATTCGAAACAATATCAGGCGCAAGGCGGCGAGGATGATGGCCTGCTTGGACTCGTAGTAGTGAGCCACCATGCCCGTCGTGTAGCCGGCCGCGCGCGCGATGCGCGCCACGGTGGCCTGTTCGAAGCCGTAGTTGGCGACCACTTGGCATGCAACATGGGCGATTTCGTCGCGGCGCTGAGAGTGATCGACGATTTTGGGCATGGCGGGGACTAGCGCTGCACGCGGCCGATCGAGCGGCCCGCTTCCGGCGGAATCGGCAACCCGGAATGTCTGTCGCGTATCGACTCGAGCTTGGCGCGGATCGCGGCATCGGCGGGCGCCGCCTTGGCGGCGGCCGTGTCCACGTGCAGGTACATCTGTTCGGCCGTCGCGATCTCCACGCCGTCGCGCCCGCGATGCATTCGATGAAAGACGTGCAATCGCTTGTCGTCAACCCCAATCAGCTGCGTCGTGACAAACAGCGGCTCGCCGGCCTTCGCCTCTCCGAGGTGCTTGACGTGGCTCTCGACGGAGTAGTACATGCGGCCGGTATCGCGATAGGCCTCGTCCACTCCGATTTGGCGGAAGAGCGCATCCGTTGCGTCGCCGAATAACTGGCCGTAACGGAAATCGGACATGTGACGGTTATAGTCCACCCATTCCGGCCTCACGACGGTGTCCAGCAATCGCAGCGGCCTACCCGGCTCGCTCGACCGCGCCGCGTGCGTGGCTGCTGCGTCGTGATACAGCCGTTCCTCGAGCGAGCGCAACGTGGCGCCGGCGCCGATATTGTATTGCCGGAGAACCTGCTGGATGGCGACGAGATAATCATCGCGCAGGCGCTCGAGTTCCCGAATCGAACGGCCCGCGGCTTGGTGCTGGGTGCCCTCGACCATGCGATCGATCAAGGTTTCGGTGAGCTCGGGCGCTTCGAGTTTGGTCCAAGGCCACTTGAGGCAAGGGCCGAATTGCGCCAGCATATGCCGCATGCCGCTCTCGCCGCCCGCAAGGTGGTAGATCAGATTCGTGCCCATTGCCGCCCAGCGCAGGCCGGGTCCATAAATGATGGACTCGTCGAGTTCACCCGTGGTGGCCACCCCGTCATTCACCAGGTGAAGAATTTCGCGCCACAGCGCTTCCTGCAGGCGATCGGTCAGGTGCCCCGGCACTTCGCGCCGCACGTGCAGCGGATGCATGCCGATATAGGCAAAGAACCTGGCCGCCGCATCGATGGTGCTCTGCGCGGTTTTCTGCCCGCCGACCAACTCCACCAAGGGCAGCAAGTACACCGGATTGAACGGATGCGCCACGCAGAAGCGTTCGGGCGAGATCATGTCGCGCTGCAGATCGGTCGGCGTGAGGCCCGAAGTGCTCGACGCCACGATGACATCCGCCGCGGCGTGGCGGCTGACCTCGGCAAGCATGCGCTGCTTCAAGGGCAACTGTTCCGGAATGTTCTCCTGAATGAAATCGGAGCTCTGCGCCATGAGCTTGAGATCCGTGGTGAACGAGAGTCTGCCCTTGGGCGGCAAAGGCGCGAAGGTCAGCCGCGCCAGGGCAGGCTCGGCGTTGGCCACCGCACCGCGTATCCACTCTTCCATTTCCGGCTTGACGTCCGCCGCGATGACGTCGATTCCAAAATGCAGCGCCCGTGCCGCCCATCCGCCGCCGATGACGCCGGTGCCGAGGAGCCCAAGTGTCTTCACCTTCCGCATGATTGCCTCTCGCGAGCGTCCCGCTCTTTGTAATGTCACGAGTATAATATATAAACCGGAAATGGGGCAGGTATGTGCGTCTGATTGCCGGCCCTGCCTTGATTGCCGGCTCCGCCTTGATTGCGGCCGCGCTTCGTGTGATAACGGATCCGGTGTGGGTTCCGCCAACCATCAAAGGCGCCCCGAACGGGAGTCGTTCTTCACTGACGAGGTAGGGGATGGAAAAGAATTCTGCCGTGTCTTCTCCCAGTCGACGCGATCTGCTCCGCATGATCGGCGCTACAGCCGGAAGCACTGCCATGTACCAGGCGATGAGCAGCCTCGGCTTTGCCGCGGAGTCCCCCTATCGCGGGCCCATCGATTTGCAAGGCGCGCCCAAGGGCGCCTCAGTGCTGATACTCGGAGCGGGCTTGGCCGGGTTGAGCGCGGCCTTCGAGCTGCGCAACGCCGGCTACCAGGTGCAAGTGTTGGAATTCAACGGCCGTGCAGGCGGGCGCAATTGGAGTTTGCGCGGCGGCGACGGCTACACGGAGCTCGGCGGACTCACTCAGCAGTGCCGATTCGACAAGGACCTGTACATCAATCCCGGTCCCTGGCGAATTCCCTATCACCACCGCGGCATGCTGAGCTACTGCAAGCGGCTCGGCGTGCCGCTCGAACCGTTCCTGCAGGTGAATTACAACGCCTATCTGCACAGCAGCCGCGCCTTCGGCGGTAAGCCGCGGCGCTTTCGGGAGGTCAAGGCCGACTATCAGGGGCATGTGGCCGAACTCCTGTCCAAGGCCACGCGCCAGAACGCCCTCGATGCGTCGGTCAGCAAGGAAGATCAAGAAAAACTGCTCGAGTCGCTTCGGGAGTGGGGAGCCCTCGACAAGACCAACGCCTACGTCGCCAGTGTGGCGAGCAGCGAGCGGCGCGGCTATCAGAAGGAGCCCGGCGGCGGTTTGACCGCCCGCCCGATTCCTTCCAAGCCCATCGCCCTCACCGACATCCTGGACTCGAGGCTCTGGCAGGCCATACCGGTCGGCGAAGTGTTCGACATGCAGACGGCCTTGTTCCAGCCGGTGGGCGGCATGGGCCGGGTTGGCGAAGCGTTCGGCCGCGAGTTGGGGCCGTTGATTCACTACAACGCCAAGGTTACCGAGATCCATCAAGACAGTGAGGGCGTCAGTGTTGCGTACGAGGACACCCGCTCGCCCGGCACCAAGCTCAAGGCCAGGGCGGATTGGTGCCTGTGCACGATTCCGCTTCCCATCCTCGCGCAGATTCCCATGAATGTCGGACCGGCCCTGGCCGCCGCCATCTCCGCGGTGCCGTACGCCTCGGCCGTCAAAGTGGGTCTGCAGTTCAAACGACGCTTCTGGGAGGAAGACGAACACATCTATGGCGGAATCACCTACACCGATTTGCCCATCACCACCATCGGCTATCCGAACACGGGGTTTCACGGGGGCGGCAAGGGGGTGCTCTTGGGCGCGTATATCTGGGGTGCAAATGCGATGGAATTCACGGCCATGACGCCGGATGAGCGCGTGCGCAAGGCATTGGAGTACGGCAGCCAAATTCATCCCCAATACCCACAGGAATTTGAGAACGGCGTGGCCGTGGCCTGGCATCGCTCACCGTTCACTATGGGCTGTTTCGGCCTGTGGACCGAACAGACCCGCGCCAAGCACTACGACGATTTGTGCGGGATCGACGGACGCATTGCGCTCGCGGGCGAACATGCCTCGTTCATCGGCGGCTGGCAGGAAGGGGCGGTCACGTCGGCCCTCGATGCCGTCGGCCGGCTGCATCAGCGCGCCGTGGCGCAGCGAGTCAAGGCATGAGCGCCCTATTCCATCGCGTCGTGATGGGACGGCTCGCGGTGTTGCTGGCAGCGGCGTGGGCCGCAGCGGGTGCTCACGCCGATGATTCCAGCTTCACACCGCTCGCCGGCGGCGCGGATATCTATTCCCACATTTGTCAGGGCTGCCACATGGCGCAGGGACAGGGCGCCGTCGGCGCCGGTCACTATCCCAAACTGGCCGGCAATTCCGCGCTGGTCTCCTGGCAATACGTGGCGTTGACCGTGCTCAACGGCAAGAAGGGTATGCCGGCCTTCGGCCTGCCAGGGGATCCGCCTATTTTCCCTTTCGGCGCCGCCCGCTTGAGCGACGCTCAAGTGGCCGACGTGGTCAATTATGTGCGCAGCCATTTCGGCAACAAGTGGAAGGGCAATGTAACCGCCGATCAAATAGCGGCACTGCCCCATCCCTCCGCCACCGCCAGTCCTTGAGATCGACATTCATCGGCGCGGCAACGCAAAGGCGCCGCCCCGCTTTTTCGGGAGGTCGATGCCCTATAATCCAGGAACGCTCGGGGGCCACTCACAAGGGGGATTGGAAATGCTGAAGATCGAACGTCGGCGCGGCGTGATGCTCGCCTTAGGTTTCTTGGCCGCCGCGGTCACCGGCGTTGCCGCGGGCGCGGAAGACGTCGTGCGTACTCCACTACCCGATGGCAACCCATTTCCCATTTCCGCCGCGGTCACCGTCCGCGCCGGCGTGGACACGGTCTACGTCAGCGGAGCATTGCCGTCCCCCATCAACAAAGACGCACCGAAGGGCACGCCGCCGGTCTACGGCGACATGGAAGCCCAAACCGTCAGCGTGCTCACACAGATCAAGGGCACGCTTGCCAAGCTCGGTCTCGGGATGGGCGACATCGTGAAAATGACTGTATTCCTGGCCGCCGATCCGGCCTATGACAATAAACTCAATTTTCCCGGACTGATGGCCGGCTACAGCCAGTTCTTCGGAACCAAGGAACAGCCGAACAAGCCTGCACGCAGCGCGGTCCAAGTCGCTGCGCTGGTCGCACCCGGCGCGTTGCTGGAAATCGAAGTCATCGCGGCGAAGCGGCGCTGACGGCGCGCGAGAATCAGCCGGCGATATGGAACGGGCGGTTGGCGGGTCGTGCGCTCAGCACGCCTGATTCAGGGGTATTTTCCCTTCTGAAGGGAAACGGATTCCAGCTTTTCGACGTCCGCCAGATCCTGTGTACGTGCGCTGGCGCGCTTGTTGGCAATCAGATCTTCCAGTGAAATCACGGGAACTTCTATGCCTTCTATAGAAATGGTTGTCTTGTTTGCGTAGGCCTGTTCGAACTTAACGCCGCTAATGTTGGTGATGATGTCGATGCGTCGTGGGCTATTACCGATTTGAAACACAACGCCTTCAGACGAGAGGTCTGCTTCGGATATGTCGTGGAGGGGAGCGCCGAATTTGGCCAAAGCGCGCACTAAATTCGCTGCATTCTCCGGCGTCGCCCAAACAAAAAAGTCGATGTCTTTGGTCGCGCGGGGGAATCCATGCACAGCAACAGCATAGGCACCCACCAGAAGAAATCTAACGTTTTCCTCTAACAAGCACTGCAACATCTCTTTGTAATCTTTGTTCAGCATTTGTGCCCTGATAGAAGAGCCAGACTTCTTGGGTCAGATCCCAGACCTGCGAGAGGCGTTCTTCGGGACGGCCCGGCATATAACCACTGTCATCTGCTGCGGCGTGCGATCGGTAAATACGTACATGCTGTCGATCAAGGAGAGGCATAACATAAATCCCATTGGATCATTCACTTCATTCAATGTGATGTTTATGTAATTATACACATTATAAGCACATGATTGAAATGACTATTTTTCCCTGTCTCGGCTTCTAACCCCCGAAGAGTCTCGGCTGGCGCGACACCGTTCGCGTCGTTACTTGCTCACGGCACTCAACATCCCCGCGATCGGCAATGCGGCCTGCGGCACGTCATGGTGGTAATCCTTGCCGACGAACGCCGCCACCGTCGCGGCAATTTGCGCCTGGGTCACCGGGCCGACGTGGGCGCGCTCGCCAAGCGGCGCCGTATCCGGGCCCAGCACTGCGATCCAGATATTTTCCGAACCCTTCTCTTCGACACCATGCTCTTTCCACTCGGTCAAGCCGCTGCCCCGACCATGGTCCGTGGTGATGATGAAGGTCGTCGTGCCGTGGTACTGAGGCATCGCCTGCATGGTGTCCCACAACTGGTGCACGAAGTGATCCATGCGATGCGCACTGTCGAGGACGAGATCGTAGCGGCCTTGATGCGCCCAATTGTCGGTCTCACCATACCCCACGAACAACACGCGCGGAAGCCCCGTTTTCACGTAGTCGAGAAGCGGTATCTGCAGAAGGGAATTATCGACGTCTTCTTCGTCGAAGCGCGTCGTGGTCTCGTATAGCTCGCGCAACAAGGCATCGCGGGGCGTCTCGTGCGCCTTCTGCGGCAGCACCCATCCCGTCTGCATCACCAACCCGCTGCGGCTCCGGTTGAAAATGTTGTCGTAGACGTTCCACGTTCCATAGATGGCGACCTTGCCATGGAATTCGTCGAACTTGTTGAGCCATTCAAATACCGTCGGATTCGGATTCGGTCCGAACGCGTTGCTATCGATGGCGTCGTTGGGATATCCCGTGCACATTTCATTGTAGCCAGGATAGGAATATGCCTTGCCGTTGGTGACGCGCGCCACACTGCCCTTGAGTTGATTTCCGTAAATCTGCCCCTGCTTTGCCACCGTTCCCCACAGGAACGGAAACAGCACCGCGCGCCGTGCATCGACGTCATCGCGCCAGTAGCGTTTACGCAGATCGGCTTCCGCAAGCCAGCTGCCACCCTCCTTCTCGTTCAGCAGAGTGCGATCCGCTCCGGTGAAGATTTCCTGCCACCGTAATCCGTCGCTCACGATCAGCACGATGTTTTGCGTTTTGCCGGCCACGGCCGGTGTCGCACCGAACAGCAATAACGCGCTGACGGCCAAGGCATGGATGATGGTGCCGAGTCGTACTTGCATGCGTCACCCGCAAATGGATTTGTTACTCACTGCCGATGCCGAACAACCGGTCATTGCTGCAAAACCACCGCGCAATTGGCGGTCCAGCTCAAGTACACCTCGTCGCTCCAATCGATGGACCACTCCGACGTGCGCTGATCGTTCTGTGCGAAAACCGTGACGACCTTACCGGTTTCCGTCTTGATGCGATACGTCGAACGATTGCCGAGGTAGCCCAATTCCCAAACCATCCCCTTGATCTGATTCACCCGGTTGCCGCCGATGGGCTCCTTGCTCAGGCGGATCTTCTCCGGGCGCAGGGCCACCCAGACACGTTGCCCGCTGCCGAAACGTCCCAGCTCATCGACGATCAGGTCGCACCCGGCCTCGGCACTGCGCACGATGATATGGCCGGGCTCACCGCCGCTCACCGTACCTTCGAACAGATTGGTGGTGCCGATGAAGTCGGCCACGAATCGAGTCTGCGGAAACTCATAGATCTCGGACGGAGTGCCGACCTGCACGACCTGGCCGCGATTCATGACCGCGATCCGCGTCGACAGGGCCATCGCTTCGTCCTGATCGTGAGTGACGAACACGAAGGTGATGCCCACCTGCGACTGGATGTTCATCAGCTCGAACTGCGTCTGTTCGCGCAATTTCTTGTCCAATGCGCTCAAGGGCTCGTCGAGGAGCAAGACCTTCGGCCGCCGAATGAGCGCGCGCGCCAGCGCGACTCGCTGCCTCTGGCCGCCCGAGAGCTGGTGGGGTTTGCGTTTCGCCAGGGGCGCCAGCTGCACCATTTCCAGCGCTTCTTGAATCCGCTTGGCCTTGACCGGCTTATCCAATGTCATGCGCCGCAGGCCGTAGCCCACATTCTCTTCGACCGTCATGTGGGGGAACAAGGCGTAGGACTGAAACATCATGTTGACCGGGCGCTCATGCGGGGGCACCTTGGTCATGTCCACGTCTTCAATCAGGATGCGGCCGGTGCTCGGGCTTGCGAATCCGGCCAACATCCGCAGCAGCGTCGTCTTGCCGCAACCGGAGGCACCGACCAGCGCGAACATCTCGCCCTTGTAGATCCGCAGATTCACGCTGTCGACGGCGGTGAACGCGCCGAATGTCTTGTTGATGCTCTCGATGACGATTTGCGGTTTCGCGTCCGGATCGAGCCAGGGCCGGTCAGCGATCGATTTCGGAGTGGCGGCCACGAGTCCTAGAACTCCGCGGGAGGCGTCGCGCGGCGGCGCTCGGGCGCGAAAAAGGGGCGCTCGACGATCTGTGCTCGCGACATTCGACGCTCCCATACGAGTTCACGGTTCAAGTAGATTTCCGCCCAGACGGTCGCGCCGACCTGAAAATGCGGTGCATCGACGATAGCAAGCGCGATATTGCGCTTGCAAGTCGGCGACCAAGTCGCGGAGGTGACGCTGCCGATCTCGCGTTTGCTGCTGTCGTCGGTGTAAAGAAGCGAGTTATGGGCCGGCTTGTTGCCGGCGATATCCAGGCCGACCAGCCGGCGACGCGAACCCTGAGCGCGCTCGGTCAGCAGCGCACGCCGCCCCGTGAAATGCCCTTTGTTGAAATCCACCAACCACCCGAGGCCGAGCTCGAGCGGCGAGCGGTCGCGCCCGGTGCGAATCGTGTGTTCGGCCGATACGAAATCGACATTGGGCAGAAGGAACCCTGCCTCGATGCGCGCAGTGTTCAAGGCCTGCGAGCCGATGGCGCGGATGCCGCGCGAGCGCCCCGCCTCCATCAAGGCATCCCACACGGCCTCGGCCGCTTCCGGTTCCATCCATAGCTCGTAACCCAAGTCGCCGGTAAATCCGGTGCGCGACACCGTCAACCGATGGGCGCCGAGAGCGAAGTAGCCGATTTCGAAGGGCTTGAGCTTCTCGACTCCCTGCAAGCCCACTGCCTTGAGAACTGCGCAGGAGGTCGGCCCCTGGACCGCGAGCGCCGCTATGTGCTCGGTAACCTCGCCGATTTCGACGTCGAAACCGATGGCCGAATCCAAAAACCAGTCGATCTGCCGTTCCGCCGTGCAGATTCGATATTCGCCTCTACTCAAGCGGAATACGGTGCCGTCATCGATGAGATGACCCGCATCGTTGCACCACACGCAGTAGGCGACGCGATCCGGCTCGAGCTTGGCGAGATCACGGGTCACCAAGCGATTGAGATATGGCAGCGCATCCGGACCCGCCACGCGGTATTTCACCATCGGCGTCAAGTCATAGAGCGTCGTGGCGTTGCGAATCGCGAAATATTCCTGCTCCATCGTGGTGAAGACATCGACCGTGGTGTATCCCGCCCACGGTATGAAGCTATCGACCTGGGAGAGCGCGCGGGCGCGTCCGTGAAACGGAGTTTTGAGCAGCGGCTGCTTGAAGTGGTGTACGGCGATCTCAGTCATGGTGATTTCACTTCTGGCTCATTCACTTTCAGCTCGTTCACTTTCCAGCTCATTCATGCACGTTTCCGCGGAAACGTCATCCGCGAGGCGGACGCTGTCGCGTTCCCGCGGAAACGTGCGCCGTCCTCGGCCTCACGAGTTCCCCGCGGCCAATACCTGCCGCGCGGCATTGCGTCCGGCTATACCCATGACCCCGCCTCCCGGATGGCATCCTGCCCCACAGAGGAACAGGCCCTCGAGCGGCGTGCGGTACTGGGCGGCTCCCGGCACCGGACGCACCATCAAGAATTGATCGAAGGCCAAGTCCCCATGGTGCCAGTGGCCGCCGCTGATGCGAAACTCCCGCTCCATATCGGCCGGCGTCAACAGCTCCGCCCCGATGACGCTGCTGCGCAGACCCGGTGCGAATCGTTCCAGCACGTCCAATGCCGTGTCCATGAACCGTTGCCGGCCGCTCTCCCAACCCTCCTTGAGTGCATACGGCGCGTATTGCACGATGGCCGACAGCACATGCTGTCCCGCCGGCGCCAGCGTCGGGTCATTGACGGTCGGAACGGTGATTTCCACGACGGGTGCCGCCGAAAACTCACCGTACTTCGCATGATTGTACGCGTGCTCGATGTGCTGCATTGACGGCGCGATGAGCAATCGTCCGTGCAAGCCCGCCTCACTTACACCGCTGAACGACGGCGCACGATTCAACGCCAGATGGAGTTTGGCGGCGAGCCCGCGCGCGCGAATATGCTTGACTCGGCGTACGAAGCCCGTATCGAGATACCGCGGTCCCAGCAGGCGCAGGAAGGTGGTCTTGGGGTCGGCGCTGGAAATCACAGTCTGCGCACTGATGCTCTCCCCGGATTCCAGCACGACGCCGGAGGCGCGATCGCCCTCGACCAGAATGCTCGCCACCGGCGCGCCGGCGCGAATCGTCGCCCCGGCCGCACTCGCCGCCTTGGCGAGCGCATTGCACAGCGCGCCCATGCCGCCCTTGGGCTGGGACATGCCGGAGGCGCCCGCCGCGGACTCCGCCGCCAAACGGTACAGCAGCGTCAACACCGTGCCGGGCGAGCGCGGACCGAAGTTGGCGCCAAGCACGGCATCGAATCCCAGCGCTCCTTTGAGCGCCGCCGATTCGAAGTTCTCTTCCAGCAAATCATAGACGTTCATGCCGCCGATTCGCAGCAGCTCGCGCATGTCGCGCCTTCCTAACCTGCGTATTTGCCAGCCGATCCGCAGCAGCGCAAGCCGGTCCGCCCAGCCCTCCTTCCCCAAGCGCGGCGGCACGCGGGAGAACATCGGCACCAGCGCGGCGGCGAAGCGCCGCATGCGCGCCGTATAGGCCGCATGGGCCTGCACGTCCGCGGCGGACAACCCATGTTCCGCCCCCTCCGCGGTCAGACACAGGCGAGCGCCGCCGGGCACCAGCGCCGTGGTCGTCATTCTCCGCGCGGCCCATTCGAGTCCGTGCGATTCCAGCTGTAGTTCGCGCAGCAGATCCGCGGGCATGAGATGCAGCAGATGCGCACCGGCGGAGACTCGGAAACCGGGCGCGAACTCCCGCGTCAGCGCCGCGCCGCCGACTTGGGTTCCGGCTTCGAGCACCAGCACCGAACGGCCGCCGCGCGCCAGCGTCGCCGCGCACACCAGTCCGTTGTGACCGCCGCCGATGACGATGCAGTCGTAGCGCGATTGTGCGGCAGCCACCGCCACGGTCAATGCGCCCGCCCAAGATCGCGCAGCACGGCACGGGCGGCGTTCGCGCCCGGCGCGCCCATGACGCCGCCGCCGGGATGCGTGGTGGAGCCGCACATGTACACGCCGCGCACCGGCGCTCGATACTGTGCGTAGCCCGGCACCGGCCGGTTGAACAGCAACTGATCCATGGTCAGTTCGCCTTGAAAGATATTGCCTTCGGTGAGACCCACCTCGTTTTCAATGTCCCAGGGAGTTCGAATTTCGGCGTGCAGAATCAGCTCCTTGAAATTCGGACTGTGCCGCGCGATGGTATTGATCACGGTATCGCCGAAGGCCTTGCGTTTGGCGGCATCCCATGGACCGTCGGCCAGCTCGTAGGGGCAGTACTGGACGAAGACCGACATATAGTGCTTGCCGTCGGGCACCATGGTCGGATCGATCTGCGAGGGAATGAGCATGTCGATATACGGCGCCCGCGACCAGCGTCCGTCCTTCCAATCATCGTAGGCGCGTTCCATCATTTCGATCGTGTCGGTGACATGCATGTCGCCGCGAGTGCAGGGTGAGCCTTCCGGTATCGCCGGAAATCGCGGCAGTCCGTCCAAGGCGATATTCAACTTTCCGGAGGACCCGCGAATCTTGAAGTTCTTCACCTGACGCAGGAATTCGTCCGGCAGATCCTTCGCATCCATGGTGTCGAGAAAAGTCCGGCGCACGTCCAGGTTCGAAATGACCAGCGGCGCGCGAATTTCCTCGCCGTCCGCCAATGCGACCCCGGACGCGCGCCCATTGCGCACCAGAATCCGCGCCACGGGCGCAGCGCTGCGGATGGCGCCGCCGCCGGCCTCGAACGACGCACCCAGCGCCTTGGTAATCGCGCCCATACCGCCGCGTGCGAAGCCCCAGGCGCCGACCGTGTCGTCGATATCGCCCATGTAGTGATGCAGCAGCACGTAAGCGCTGCCGGGCGAGCGGGGCCCCAGGGCCGTGCCGATGATGGAGCTGCCGGCAAAATGCGCCTTGACGATTTCGCTCTCGAAATATTCGTCGAGAAAATCCGCCGCGCTCATGGTCCAGAAGCGCAGCGTATCGTACATGCGCTCTTCGCCCAAGCCATGGAAACGCTTGCCCAGGTACAGCAATTCCTTGATATCGCGCGGCTTGAACGAAGTGGGATCCGGCGGCTCGCGCATCAGCAGCGGCTTGATGAATTTGCACTGACGCATGACATCGCGCGAATAGCGATCGTACGCCTCCGCGTCGCGCTTCGAATGCCGGGCGATTTCACGGCGCAGTGCGTCGTGGTTGTCGTACAGCGCCAGATGCCCCCCGCCCTGCATCATGGTGCATCCCCCTTCATAGGGGATGACTTGCAGTCCATATTTAGGCAGCTCGAGAGTGCGGATGATCTCCGGCCGCAGCAGGCTGCAAACGTACGAGCAGTTCGAGTACGTGAAGTCCTCGTACAAGCGGCGGCTGACCGCCGCGCCGCCGATATAAGGCTGACGCTCGAGCACCAGCACCTCGAGGCCCGCGCGCGCCAGATAGCATGCGGCAACCAGTCCGTTGTGTCCGGCCCCGACGATGATGGCGTCGAGGTCCGACGGCGTTCTTGAGGCGGCGCCGCTCAAGCAGGCACTTTGTGCGTGGCACCGCTCGACTTCAAGGTGGCATCGACCGCAATCTCGAACGCCTTCAACGTATCCGCGAGGCAGGACGCATCGTGCGCCGCCGAAACGAACCAAGGTTCACGCGAGTCGGGTTCGCACAGCACGCCCTCGTCGTGCAACACCTGCGCCATGGCGTCATAGAAGGAGTAGTCGCTGCTCTTCCAGGCACGATAGTTGCGCGGCGGCTCATGCGCGAAATACAAGCCGCTCATGGACGGATGACCGACGAAGCTATGAGCGATGCCGCGTCTGCTGAGCACGGCGCGCATCCCCAAGCGGAGGCGCGTGCCGTAGTCGGCGATCCGCTCCAGGGCATCGGTCTCATCGAGAATCTGCAGAGTCTTCTCCGCCGCTGCCAGCGATATCGAATGCGCCGTGTAGGTGCCGCCGTGCGCGACGCCGCGGCCGATCTTGCGCATGATGTCCTCGCGGCCCGCCAGCACGGAAATGGGATAGCCGTTGGCCACGGCCTTGGCGAAGGTGCAGAGATCGGCCTTGACGCCGTACAGTGCCTGCACTCCGCCGCGCGCGACGCGGAATCCGGTCTTGACCTCGTCGATGAGCAGCACCACGCCGTGCTTGTCGCAGAGCGACCGCGCCGCCCGCAGATACTCCGGTTCGGCGGCGATGCCGAGGCAATTACCCATGATGGGCTCGATCAACAGGCAGGCGATTCGATGCGAGAGACGCTTGAACACATCTTCCAGCTGATTCGCATCGTTGGCCTGGACGAAGTGCGCAAAGCTGCGTGTGCTGATGGGCACGCCTTCGCTGTACGGCTTTACTTCGGGGTCGCCGACCTGCGACCACTTGTCCATGGGCGTAAACCACATCGCCGCATCGAACAGCCCGTGATAGCCGCCCTCGAGAATCACGTAATCGTCCTTTCCGGTGTAAGCGCGCGCCAGGCGCAATCCGGCCATGACCGCTTCGGTACCCGAGTTGGAGAAGCGCACGAGTTCGGCGGCCGGCACCATTTTGGAAATGCGCTCGGCCACGCTGAGTTCGCGCTCTGTGGACAAGGCGAATACGCCGCCCACGCCCATGCCCTCGCGAGCGGCTTGATCGACTTCGGGATGAGCGTAGCCCAAGATCGCGGGACCATACCCTAAGCGGTAGTCGACGTATTCGTTGTCGTCGAGATCGGTGATGCGCGCGCCCAGGCCGCGTTTCACATAGATGGTGCGATCCTCTCCCCAGTAGCGGAAATTGGAAGCCACGCCGAGCGGCAGGCGTTTGACGGCGCGTTGAAAATGCGCGTTGTTCTTGGTCAGTTTTCTGGCCATGACGTCCCCCTTGTACTGGTTCGCTATCGATAAGATTTCCCAGACCGTAACATTCGCCGCGCGCCTCGTCCAGAAAAATTATATAACCATATAAGCCGAGCGCCGGGAACGGCGCACCACCCTATCTCGCGCAGCCGTTGAATCCAGTTTCCGCGCGTCTGAATCGACAATTTCAACGTCAATTGCCTTGCTGCGTTGCTCCGACTTGCCAAGCTGGCAACCTTCGGCGTACATTAAATGACCATATAAGTCGCCGCGGGAAAAGCAATGTCCAACCTATCCGTCGCGAAGCGCGCCGACGAGGCGAACACCTTGCCGCATGCACTGCCCGCCTGGGTTTACAACAACGCCGAGCTGACCCGGCTCGAACTCGAACGCATTCTGATGCCGAGCTGGCAGATCGTGTGCCATATCAATTCCATTCCCAAGGCGGGCGACTACGAAACCTTCGATTTGGGCCCGGAAAGCATCATGGTGTTGCGCGATCGCGATGGTTCGATACGCGGCTTTCACAATGTCTGCCGGCATCGCGGCGCGCGCCTGTTGGACGGCTCGGGAAACTGTCCCGCGACCATTACCTGCCCCTACCACGGCTGGACGTACCGGCACGACGGCGACCTGATCGGCATGCCCGTTCGCGAGAGCTTCCCGGGACTCGATCGCGCCGAACATGGCCTGCGTCCTGTGCGCACGGATATTGCCTTCGGCTTCGTCTTCGTCTGCCTGGCCGGCGACCCACCGCCCGTGTCGAGGGTCTGGGGCAAATTGGCCGAGGAGCTCCTGCCCTATCGGCTCGAAGACATGGTGCCCTTGGAGCCCGTTTCCGAAGAGACTTGGAGCGTCGATTGGAAAATCGCGATGGATAATTACCTCGAGTCGTATCACGTGCCCATCGGCCATCCGGGGCTGTATCGCATGTTTACGCCTGACTACGAGGACCAGGCCTCGGTGCCCGGCGTCGCGCGCGGCATCAGCTGGCTGCGCGACAAGGAGTCGCCGCGGTGGTCAGAGGGCCTGTATCAGCGGCTGATCGGCCGCGTCACCGCGCATTTGCCCGAAGATCAGCGCCGCTGCTGGCGTTTCTACAGCGCGCTGCCGAATTTGGGGCTCGACGTGTATCCCGAGCGAATGGATTTCTTCCAGGTGTTACCCGACGGCCCGGGCAGATGCATCGTTCGTGGCGCCGTGTTTGGCTTACCCGATGATCGCCGCGAAATGCGCGCGATTCGCTTCCTGAGTTCG
>WNFJ01430684.1_pt1 | contig 32042 bp, 26 predicted proteins | sample 5400461 | NCBI WGS metagenome assembly WNFJ01 (sample SAMN13153349, study PRJNA577476) | soil metagenome | isolation source: 115 cm saprolite on Douglas fir-dominated hillslope | place: USA:California | collected 2013-09-17
ACCAAGAACTTCGCGAGCGTTCCCGAGATATGGGTCAGCAGCGCAGCTGAGGCTGAGGTTGTCGTCAACCCCACCATCTATGAAGAGGTCGTAGGAAGGCGAGGGCTCGCCCGGCATAGTGCGTCGCTTTATTCGCGCCGGTTCGAAGAGGACGGGTATGCACATGCTTGAGCGGACTGCCAGCGCCAGAGGCAGCTGCTCGCCGTAGAGCAACGGATCGAATCGTCTGTAAATTCGGTTCTCGAAACGCTGGAATTTGCTATCGAGCAGCTGCGACTCGCCCGATGCCTCTAGTTCCTGCTCCTGGTTGCCAATTGTCCGCGCGATGTTGTCGTCGTCGTTGAAGTAGTCAAACGTGGACGCCTTAGACATCCACTCGTCGTATTCGTCGGCCCAACCTATGTCGCTCGGGTTCGCCAGATAGCAGAAGATTGTCTTTTGCCCGGTGTAGAGGTTGGTGCCAATTATGTGGAGCGCGCGTCCCATTGCGAGGGTGTCTCCAAAGGTGTACTGGTCACCGTAGTACTCGAGGTCGTGAGCAGCCGACAGGTTGCGCTTCGAGTTACTCTTCAGGAACTGCCGGAGTGCCCTTGAATCGTTGGTTGAAGCAGCCGTATCAAGGAGCGTCTGCAGCTTTGGTCGCAGGTGCTTGGACATCACGGTCTCCATAACGGCGAGGATGCCATCGCCGCGGATTGCACCAAGTGCCTCCCTCGCATCCAACCGGAGAAGTGCCGCTGCAGCGCCGACGAAGTTCCAGTCGAACACAAGGTGGGGCATGCTGGGATCACCGAAGCACTCCACAAGAGTCCTGATCTGCTTGGTTGTCAGTCCGGAAGCGAACAACGCCGCATAGACGGCGCCCGCAGATGTTCCGACGAAAACGTTAAAGCGTTCCAGCCAGGGCTTACCCGACAGAGTCCATGTCGCCATCTCACCTAGGACACCAATGTGAGTCGCGAGCCGGATACCCCCGCCACTTAGCACCAGCGCACTTTGAGTCCGCCCCTTGGGTCGAGGATCGAGCGCCCCCATTCCGTCCTCCCAAGCCATTCGCGCAACCGGCACCAAATGAAGGTGCGAGCTGCTGCAAAGAGCCACTAAACCGGGCCTCGTTAAATCAGGCGAATCATGACTTCACAGACCTGGCTTGGCAAGGATCGATTGACAAGAGCCCGCCTGTTCAAAACAGTAGGGCCGGCGTCTTGGCTACTGATGGCCGTTTGGAAGCAATTTGACAGCAGGCTGATGAACGGCGGCGGATGCCCACGCCGGCCCGGTTAGCAGCTTGTCAAGCAACGGACTTGACAGCCTCCCTGGTGAGGGGATACTTACGCCACGGACCGGTCCGCGTCCGGCGAGAGCGCGCCCGGTCACGATGCTGGAGGAAGGCAGAACCAGGGCTTGTCGCTTGTTGCGTGGCTGCGATGGAAGCGTATTGCGACCATCTGGCAGTTGGTCGCCATCGTAACGCTCAGTGCCTGCGCCGAGGCCGCGAGCGCCATACCGTCCACGCCTGAAGCCTCGGCGATTGCGGTTTCTCCCACGCCGAATCCTTCGCCAACCGGTCAGGAAGTCGTGCTCTCGAGTGGGAAGGCTGTACTCCGCGGAACCTTCACCTTCGATTTTGAGGCCGGAGTCAGTCCGACGACCAGCATGGCGGACGTATGGTGGGAGCAGGTCGACAGCACAAGGCGCTATCTCGTCCCGCAGAATGGCGCACGGCTTTCCCGAATCGGCGCCGCTTCGTTTGAGCCGATCTCGCGGTCGAGTCTGGTCGGCTTGGGGTACACGGTTGACAAAATCGATGGGAGCAATGTCCCGGGCAACCAGCTGGCACAGGGCACCGTCGTCGCCGTCCTGACACGCAACCGCCACCTGGCCAAGATGCGAATCGAGCAGTACGGCTATGACCTGGTCTTCTCGTGGGTGACGTATGGGTAAAGGCCCAAACTCTGATTCCGCGAACGGCCCGGGATCGACGGGCAGGGGTGCAGGCCAAGGTGGCGAAAAGACCGGCGTTCCCGTCAAACGCTTCTTCGGTTCAGCTCGGAAGACGGTGAGTCTCCTCGCCGCGGCGGTGGTGGGTCTAGGCGGAGTGACTGGCGCTGTATTCGGCATCGGTCAGGAGGTGCCCCAGATCCCCAGTGTCATACAGGGAGTGGTTACCACGTTCCATCATCCGCGACATCCTGGTTCTCATGTGGTCTTTGTTTCGAATGACGAGTTCCTGGCCAAGTCGTATCTGAGCCTCCTCGCCGACTCGGGCGCCAAGACCGAATCTATCGACACCAGCCAGATCGAGACACTTCCGACCGTCAATCCAGACCTCGTGATATTCGGATCGGGCGTTTCAGAACCCGAGCAGCTCGAGTTCAGCCCCACGGTCCTCAAGTTCTTACAGGGAGATGTGAAGGTGATGGGAATCGGCTCCCTGGGCAGCAGTGTGTTGGAACAGGTGGAACCCTTTTCGCCGATTGGGTTCCGGCACGCAATCGGCGTTCAGAACAGTGAGATCAGGCTGGACGCCCGCCTCGACAAGCGGTTTTCGGCGGGCCTGCCAACAGATGCTGCCTTCAAGCTTTATCAGGAGGACGCTCTGACTCCTGCGACCGGTCTAGCTGTGTTTGATGAAGGATCGCTCTCTCTGTTGGGGGCCACCGGAGTCGCTGAGCTAGGTGATCCCGGCGGCTGCAACGGGCATACCTGGCCGGTCGCGAGGCAAGGAAATGACCTGTTCTGGGGCTACTCCCTTCCTGGTACCGCCCTCACGTCGCAGGGCGCCCTTCTTTTCGAGAACGTTGTCCTTGCCGTACTCCATGATGACTTTCAACAGCCCTTCCAGCAACAGCATTACAAGGACCCGGGGAGTTATCCCGGCGATGCGCTTGGCTGCCTCTTCTCCACCAACGAGTACCGACTGCCGGTCTCCGCAACAGGAGCAATCAAGGTCGTCGTGAAGTCAACGAGGGAGGTTCTTCTCTCTGCTGCAGGCCCGCGTGCACTGGACTCCTACAGCGTTCATGGGATCTCACCGAGCCTGTTGATTCCGGTGACCCCCCAATCGCTTGATGCTGGACAGGACTGGGTGATAACCCTCTCATATTCGGGGCCGATGAACAGCCGGACAAGAATCGATTACGACTTCACGCTGAGCTACCCGAGCCAGGACGCGTCGCCAGGGCGGGCCCTGTTGCTCACACTCCTCCTTCTCTTGACCTGCTTGCTAGGGGTCTTGTCGACTGTCTACATCGCGCGCGCTCGACACCTGGTTCTCCCAGTGGGTAAAGGCATCTGGGCGATCTGGCCCTGGCGCCCCAACCAACCGAAATAGCGGCATTGCCGGAATGATGAGTCGGTGTTTTGCAGGTGTCCAGACATAACGACTGCTGGATCTCGAAGGCGCCCTTCGGCAATTGATTCAGGGACGTCGAGCGCTCATCGAGTGGTGTCGATTACCCCCTGCTATCGCGAGCCTGCTCACAGCGTTTTTCGCGCATCCATTCCAAGCCTCCGCCGGCAAGCATTGTCAAGTGACACGAGGGCCGACATTCAGCCTGTCAATTGAGCTTGTCGCTACCGTTCCAGGCCCGGAATCGCAGTGCAGAAGACAGCCATTTGGGGGGTGATACGGCCGTGACGCGTAGGTGATGTGCCTCGAGCACTCTGCGTCTCTGAAACCTGGGGCCGCAGGCGCAAATCAACCCTTGGCAGCGCCTGGACCAGGCGCGGTTCGGCCATTTTCAAGGGGGGTTCAATGTTTGGCTCAGCGATCTTGGAGGTGGTTCTAGGCCTTGCGTTTGTCTACTTCCTGTTGGGAGTCATTGCTTCGCACATCAACGAGCTGATCGCAGGTCTGGTTGGATGGCGCTCAGCAGATTTGGAACGAGGAATTCGCACGCTCCTGGCGGATCCTCAGCTGGCGGACAAGGTCTGGGAACACCCGCTGATCACTGGATTAGCCGGCAAGGCCGGGCGAACGCCTTCGTATGTGCCCGCGGCCACGTTTTCGACCGCCCTGCTCGACGCTCTCGTCGCAGGTGGCCAGTTTCCGGCTGATGCCGTCGCCATGCGGCGGCTGGTCAGCAACCTACCGCCGAGTGGTGGCCGTCAGGCCCTCCTCAGCCTGGTCAACGCATCGGGCGGCAACGTGGACCAAATGCAGGCTGGAATCGCCGACTGGTACAACGCATCGATGGATCGAGTCACCGGGATCTACAAACGGCGGATTGGTTGGGTAACGATCAGTGTTGCCGCGATATTGACCATGTTCGTTGGCGTCGACACCATCGCGCTGGTTACCACCACCTGGCAAGACCAGGGTCTCCGAGCGGCACTCTCGACTGCCCAAACCCAGCCCGGCACTGGCCTGGAAGATACCCTGAACGTGCTCTCCCAATTCAACCTGCCGATCGGCTGGGCGGTCTTGCCCCAAACAGCGTTCGGCTGGTTTTTGAAGGTGATCGGCCTGGCGCTGACTACGGTGGCGGTTTCCCTCGGGGCCCCCTTTTGGTTCGACCTGCTAAAACAGTTCACCAATCCGCGCTCGTCCGGCCCCGCACCGGCTGCCACGACGAAGGTCTCGGGCGCCTGAGGTGAGCGGTCCGCCGGCGCGACCGACCCAGACTCGAGTCACGCGTCCTTCGAAGCTCCACGCCGGGAGAAGGAGGCTGGCTCAGGTAGCGGCGGCTGGCACCCTGGCGCTAGCGGCCGCCGCCGGCGGTGGCGCGGTGGCCACGACTCTTCCCGCACGATGTAGTGCGAATGGGCCATATCCCGACAAGTCGTGCACCCCGGGAGCCCTGAATTCGAGCGTCACCCAGTCGAACTTTCAGAGGACGATTTGCGTGTCGGGCTACACATCGACAATCCGGCCGCCGGTCAGCTACACCGACCCGCTCAAAGCCGAGTTGATGCGCTCGTACGGCTTGACCGGGCCGGCCAGCGCCTATGAGCTGGATCACTTCATTTCTCTGGAGCTCGGTGGCAACCCCACGAGCCCGGCCAATCTCTGGCCGGAAGCGTATCTACCGGCTCCCGGAGCACATGAAAAAGATAAGGTCGAGAACTACCTCCGTGGCCAGGTGTGCGCAGGCCAGATGATGCTCGCAGATGCTCAACGCCAGATTACGGGCGACTGGCTGGCAGTGTGGAACAGCATCAAACCTTGATCGCCGCGCTTAACGATCTGCAGGCTAGAGGACGAACCCCGAGGCGGCTACTTAACATCTGCTTGACAATCCCAGCCTGGCTACGATAATCGAGCGCTAGGGGGATAGGAAAAGCGACGTCGCGTCGCTGCTTGGCCCGTCGTGACGGCCGTACGGGGGACTTGTCGTTGGAGGCGATCGGGGACATTCGCCTAGGTTTGCTGGGCGGTTTCGAGCTGTTGCGTGACGGGGATGCGTTGGAGTTATCTGCCGCCGTGCAGAGGCTCGTGGCATTTCTCGCGCTCAGAAAGAAGCCTGCTCTGAGGACGCACGTCGCAGGTGTCCTCTGGATGGAGTCGGACGACGATCACGCAAGCGCCTGTCTTCGCTCGGCACTGTGGAGGTTATCGTCCTGTTGTCGCGGCCTGGTCCAGGCCAGTGCTTCTCATCTTCGACTGAACACCCTAGTGGCGGTCGACTATCGCCAGGCCGCTGCTGTGGCGCTGCGCCTACTTGATCCAACCTCGACGCTCGCGCAAACAGATCTCTCCGATCTCGCGCGTGCAGAAGATGTCCTGCCGGACTGGGGCGATGAGTGGTTGTTGGTCGAGCGTGAGCAGTTCCGTCAACTCCGAATGCATGCACTCGAAGCGTCATGTGCGCGGCTTCTGGACGCAGGGCGGATCGGCGAGGCTGTCCAGGCAGGTCTGGCGGCTGTCGCCTGCGAGCCCCTTCGTGAAAGCGCTCAGCGAGTTCTCATCAGGGTCCATCTCGCGCAGGGCAATTACGCGGAGGCAAAACGACAGTACGGTTCCTACAGGGGACTTCTCCGGAAGGAGCTCGACCTTGAGCCAACGATCCAGATGAAGGCTTTGATGGCGCCAATTGCGAGGCATTCTGTCGGTGGGAGAGCAAGTACCGGCCAACTCGTGCTCGAACGCTGCCGTACCTCATCTGGTCACCCAGCCAGCCTGGCCCGAGTGCGAACTTCCGTCTAGCCGAGATCAACCGATTCGCGGGACAGCTGCATTCTTGGCGACGCTGACGTCGCAGTAGCGGATACGCCGAGGTGACGCTGCTGGTGCACGCTCTCGGAAATGGCGACAGAGCACAGCACGGTTCCGACCGGGGTTCTTGTGATGCGCGTCTGGCTGGAAGGCGAGCCGCCCACGGCGTTGCGTGCGCGGGTGACGACGGCGATCGGAGTGGCGGAAACCGAGCACCCCATGACCGCGGTCGCCACCGTTGATGAGGCATGTGCCGCCGTGCGCCGATGGCTGATCGAGTTCGTGTCCGACGGGGCTACGTCGGCACCAGGCCTCGGTGACGACGTGACAACGGATTGGTGACGAAGGAGTGACGCGGGGCTTCTAGGTTGCCCAGCATTGCAGTGGACCCGGCAAGCGATGCTGGGTCCATGTTGGGAGGGAACTTGGGTGCTTCGCCAACATCGTGGTCGCACTTCTCGGCAGGGTCGCGATCCTCTGAGTTGGCGTGCCGAGCCACGTTCCAATCGGGCCGCTGACAGTGGTGTGCGGCCGCCGTCGCCCGGCCAACGAGAACAGGGGGTCGCACGCCTCGCTTTGCTCAAGGGCTTCCAACTAAGCCTCGATGGCCAACCGGTCGAGCTCCCGCTGAGCGCCCAGCGCCTCATCGCCTTTCTCGCCCTCAACGATCACCCGGTACAGCGCGCTTTTGTGGCCGGCACGCTTTGGCTCGAGACCACTGACGAACGGGCTGCAGCAAATCTGCGCTCGGCTCTGTGGCGGCTGCACCGTCACGGAGACCTCATTGACGCCACGGGCAGTCAGCTGCGCCTGTCCCCCAGGATCTCCATCGACCTTAAGGAAGCGGCCACCTGCGCCCGGCAAGTCCTCGACGGACTTCCCCCGTCGCGAGAGAGTGACCAGGAGCCTTTTCATCTATCACTCGGGAGTGACTTGCTTCCCGACTGGTACGAAGACTGGGTATTGATCGAGCGCGAGCGCTTCCGCCAGTTACGCCTTCACGCCCTTGAGTCGTTGTGCGAGCAGCTGACGAATACTGGTCGGTTCGCCGAAGCGATAGAAGTGGGCCTTACCGCCGTCGCAGCCGAGCCGTTGCGCGAGAGCGCGCATCGCGCCCTGATTCGGACCTTCCTCGCTGAGGGCAACCGGGGCGAGGCGATACATCAGTACCGCGTGTACGACCAGCTCCTGCGCGAGGGTCTCGGCGTGGCACCGTCCGACCAAATTCGTCAGCTCGTTGGCGACCCGTCAGGTGACGCTGCCGTGACGAAGCACGTGACTTTGCAGTGACAGTCGGTGTTCACGATGCAGCGGTGGCCGAGTGGGGCCGTTTCCCAAAACCCTCAGGAGGTAATCGATGGCCGCGGCAGAACCGATTCAACAGGTGAGCCCGCCGCCAGCAAGCGGGAAGACCGGCCCCATAACTTACGCGCCCAGGATCACCGCTAACCGACGGCAGATCGACAACCGGTTTCCATCCCTGAGCTTCGCGGTGGACACGGGAGGACAACCCTACTTCGAGGTGATCCTCACGACGGACCTGACTCTTTTCGATCCCGCGAATGCGTCTAAGCGCACCAACTCAAACTTTTACTCGAGCCGGCACGACAGCGGTCTAATCCCGGCGCTCGAGGCATCGCACCCGTATCTGGTGCCGTCTGCAGTGTTGCGTGGTTTCGCGGGCGGTCCGCGTCCGAGCGCGATCTACTTCACGTTGATCGCTTACCAGGGTAAGGATGGGAGCGGACCGACCTTCTCCCAGGCACCTGGCTCGCTTGCAACAGGTGCCCCATCCGTAGCCATATCCCGTGACTTCACAGGCAACACGCTGGCGACGGTTCTCTCAGTATCTGTCGACAAGCTCCGGAGACTGGGCGCCGAAAAGGCAGAAGCGCCCGCGACGGGCGGGCCCGCTGCCAGCGCCGCAGAAGACACCGGCGAAGGGGAGGACGGGCGCGGCGCTCCGCCACCGATCGCGAGTCCGCGGACGCGGTCTTCGGCTCCCGGGGCGCCGCCACCAGCTGGCCATGTTCACGGAAACGGTGGCCCCAGTCTGGCGAGTGCTCCGACCGCACCGACTGCGACCAAGGCTTTCGCTCCCGACTCGGCGTATCAACTCGCTGTGCTGCCGACTCCCAACCAGGCAACCCCACCTGGTCGTACGGTTCCGTCGCGCGATCCATTGTTACCCGGCGAGGGGCAGGCCCGTACATATGACGACACATACGGAAAGCTGCCCGCCTTGAGCGTTTCGCAGGGCTCCGCCTTCGAGTCCAGCCAGCCTGACGAACCGGACTACCTTGCGGACGACGAAGATGACCAGGACTACAGGGGCCAGGCCGCAGCGACAGCAACCGCGACCCTGGCAGTCGGGTATGGCGACGAGGCCGAAGACCTAGAGTTGGATCGCCACGCCGGTGGCTACCAGTCGCTTGACGGACCGGCGGTTTCGCCAGCGCCGGCAATGTCCGAGCCCACGGCTCGCCCTCTCACCGTCGACGACAAGATGCGAATCATCGACCACGTAGCGCCGTTCGAGTCGGGCGGCGATTACGGGGCTATCAACGCGGACGGCGAATTCAAAGGGACCTTCGGAACGACCCACCCCGCGCATCAGCAGTACCACGTGGGTCTCACGTATGGCCTTATCCAGTTCACTCAGGACAGCGGCAAGTTGGGTGAGCTCCTTCGCATGATGCGCGAGCGCGATCCAGACGCCTTCGCAAAAACCTTCGGGCCAGACAGCGATGAACTGCTTCGAGTGACCAACGCAGTTGGCCCCGCCTCGAGCCACTCAGCGGGCGGGCGCTCGGCCCGTGTGCAGCCGGTGGCTGGCGCTGATCTTTGGCAAGAGCCTTGGGTGGCACGCTTTCGAGCTGCGGCGCAGAACGATCACTTCAAAGCAGCGCAGCGCGAATTGGCGGCGAAGGCATACCTCGATCCCATGCTGAAGTTCGCCGGGTGGCTTGGAGCGATGGATCATTTCAGCGGTCGGGCCGCTCGGTGCGGAGGCGACGCGGCAGCAGGCGCTGTCGGCCCTCGCATACGCGGATTTGCGTAGCTTCCAGGCCGCAACGCCGGGGCTGCGCGCAGACAACCAATGGGGCCCGAGCACGCATGCGGCCATGGTTGACGCACTTCGCCGCAAGCTAGGTAGTGCGTCACCGGTACCAATCCCGACCACCGAACAGATGATCGAGGCGATCGCGCGGCGAGCATCGTCTGAGACCTGGCACGCGCGCGTTGACAGCCTTCGGGGCCTCGCCCTTCCCAACACTCGCTACCAGCTCGAATAGGGCCGCGGAATGGCCGAGTCGCTGGGGCACAGTTGGGCCGCGGACAAGATGGCGCTGGAGGTCGAGCGCCTGCTGCAAGCGACGCCCGCTTATGGCCGGCTGGATGAGCCCACACAGCAGAGCCTCAAGGACTCCCTAACGGCCGTCACAAGGGCGCTCGCGGCGGGCGACCCACATCCAGTCGAAGCCGCCCTTGCGAGCGTCGCTGACCTTCGGGGTCGCATGTCGCAACCCGGTGGCCAAAGTGGAGGCGACGGCACCGACTCTTCTTCTCAACCCCCAACAACCACATCGACACCCGTACAGCCGACATCGACCCCGGGTGGTACGCCAGATGCGACCCCTTCGGGCCACGGCGGGCCGACGTCGCGAGTGGGCGACGTCGCGCGCGCGACTCTGAATGCGATCGACTTCCCATCCTTCGTCGCCGGCCTGATCCAGGGAACGTTCCACGCCATCGTCGACGCTTCGATCCAGCAGATGGAGGCTTACGCCCAACTGCTCAAGAACGTCGCCATGAGCGTCGACAAGTTCATGGGCGACAACATCAGCGAGCAGAGCGCGAAGGACCATCTGGCGGAACAATACGACAACGTTTTCGATCGCGACAGTTCGGGCGGTAAGGCCAAGCTCGTCGTCAAGAAGAACGGCTCCAATCCGGAGCTCCCCAGCTTCATCAAGGATCTCGGCTTCAAGTCTGTCGACGACCTCGATGAAGATTCGGTCAACAACGTCGTGGTGCCCGCGGCGCGACAGAGCATGGCTCAGACCCGCCAGCAGACTCTGGCGACGATGGTCCTCATGGGGATCAACCGGGTCGTGGTCGACGACGGCGAAATCAATGCCAAGCTCCAGTTCCATGTCGATGCCAGCGAGACGACGAAGATCAAGTTCGATCAGAAGAAGACGACCAACGGGACGATCTCGGGTCGGGCCGGGCGTAACGACTTCACCGGCAACGCAATCATGGTCAACACGGTCAACCTCAATGCCCAGAGCGATCTCAACGTCCGGGCGGACCTGACCGGCGAGGTCAGAGTCAAGTTCCGTAGCGAGACGTTTCCACTCGAACGGTTTGCCGATTCGGCTGCGATCCAGCTCATCAACCAGAACGCCAAGGTGCCTCAGCCGCGGCCGGCGGCCGCAGCGGGAACACCCGCCGCTCCAGCCACTAGCACTCAACCAGGCGCGCCCGCTGCCATTGCTCCAGCGCCAGCGGCGCCAGCTGCAGCGCCTCCACCGGCTCCGCCGGCGCGGCCCCCGGCGGCTCAGAGCTTGTCCTCGCTTGACCCGTGGCTGAGGGTGCCGCGATGAGGTGGCAGGAACTGGCTGATACGTTGAGCGCCTTGGCGTTCAGCGTTGAGCCTCCCGAGGGCGTTGGCCTTGTCGTCACCGAGGCCGAGTTCCAGGTGCCGCTCGAGATGAGCACGGTGATTCGTCAAGGTCGGCTTGTCATTCTTGCCCAGCCACCCCACACGCGCTGGAATAGCGGGTTTCTGCCGCCTACTCACATGAGCTATTTGCGAATAGGACTGGAGCCTGGGGATGGCGGGTGATGGGGCATTCCTCGTCGAGGAATTCCTTCAGGCGATCGCCTCTCAGCTCGACCGCACACAGGACGCTCTTGCGTTCAAGGCGGTCAACCGGCCGCTCACTTACGCCATCAAGGACTTCACCCTCGGGCTCCAAGTCTTTGTGGAGATGGATGGCGAGGGCAACGTGCGGTTCCGTCACAGCGGTCCCAATGAGACTGGAGCGAGCACGGTTCACATCGGCTTCACAACGATCACCAGGCCGATGATCGAAGAGAACACTGTTGCACTGAGCCAGACCAGGGCACCGTCGCTCGCCGATGCCGGTTTTGGGCAGGCGGAAAGGCAACAACTGGAGCGTCTCGGCGTTCGCAATGTCGCACAGCTTCGTCGTCTTGGCTCCAGCACTGGGACCGCCGCCGTTTCAAGGCTGACTCAGATACCGGTCGCCCGTCTCCGCGCCGCGCTGCAGCCTGGACAGCCACGGGTTGCGATTGTGCGGGCGTTCCCTGAACAGCCCGCCCCCGTAGACGACGGCGGTACCAAGGTCGACCAGACGATAGAGCCCCACCCCTTCGTCGCGCCGGCGCCCAGCCTGGTCGAGAGGGCGGCTCAACCTCCCCGCGTCATCCGCCTCGCTCCCGACAGCACGCACCTTCACTTCTCTGGGACGAACTTGGTCAGCGAAACGGGGTGGCCTGAAGCGCGACTGAACGGTGAGCCCGTGGCCCTAAGCGAGGCCGACTGGGACCGGATTGTCATTCCAGTGCCGGCACATCTTGACAGTGGAGTCCTCGAGCTGGCTCTTCCTGGCGGCGAGGTCAATCGATTCCAGTTGATCCGTGAGTCGGGAAACGGCACCGCGACTGCAGCTCACGCGGCCACCGAACCGTGGCTGCCGGAGACGGAATGAGGATGAATTACGACGGTCATCTGATCTTGGTGCTCGCGGCCGGTGAGGCGAGACCTCACATTCCCAGCCACCTGGATCACCTACTGGGGGCAGCGGTGCCGGCCACGCGAATGGGGGACGGCCGGCTGGACGCAATGCTGAACCGAGCTGAGGGATTTCTTGTTACCGGCGCCTACCACGCGAAGGCTGCGCTCGGGTCAGTCGGCGATCAGAACCGTCACTTCGACGACCTCGAAGAGCGGTTGGGCCTGTCGCGTGCATATCGCGTCCAGCTCGGGAATCCGGCGTACACGACCGAGATTGTCGAACGGCTGCGCGAGTTGCCGATCGTTGAGTCGGTGAGGGCCCAGACCCTGGCTTCGATTCCGTTCGGAACCGCAATCGCGACGGCCGAAGCTACACCTCAGTCCGACAACCTGGATGCCTGGGCACCCCACGCTCGAATTCGTGCGCGCGAAGCCCACGAGCTCGAACCTGGTGACGAGGACGTTTGGGTCGGCCTTGTCGACACTGGCATCTCGCTCGGGCATCCGGAGTTCCGGCGCAAGCTGCTTGCCGGCTACGACACCGTCCATCTCGGCGTCGGCAGTGATTTCGGAGAGGTGCGGTTGGTTGGCTCCAGCCATGGCGATGACTTCGCTCCGCGCGACGAGGTCGGCCACGGCAGTCACGTCGGCGGCATCATCGGCGCACACGGCTGGCGCCTGCCCCCCGGAGTCGCCGGACGCTCGTTGATGCTGCCCATCCGGGTGCTGGCCGCGGCAGTCGACAGCAAGACCCATAAGGTCGTCGGGGTAGGCGCCGAGGCCGACATCAGCGGAGGCCTCAAGGTCGCGCTCGACCTGGGAGCGGACGTCCTCAACCTGAGCTTCGGTACGCCTGAATCAGTGGTCCCCGCCGGCCCGCGACCGCATCAAGAGGTCGTGGCCTATGCATCGCACTACGGCTGCACTCTCGTCGCTGCCATGGGCAACAGCGGTGAGAGGGAGCGGTATTACCCGGCCGCCTTTCCCGAAGTGATCGCAGTCGGCTCGGTGGACGCCGATGGACGGCGTTCGCATTTCAGCACGACAGGCGACCACATCGCGATCAGCGCCCCGGGCGAGAACATCGTCAGCGCTGCGCGACACGGGTACGACGCCGGCTCGGGCACGTCGTATGCCGCGCCTTTCGTCACCGGCGCCGCAGCGCTGCTTGTGGCCCGAGCACGAAGACGAAATCGAAAACTGCAAGGGACGGAGGTGAAGAAGTTGCTCACGGAAAGCGCCAACCCACTGGGTGATGGCAGCTTCAATGCGGAAACCGGTCATGGGCTTCTCGACGTGCTGTCGGCCCTGCGCCGGTTGGACCAGGCGATGGGCAGCGACCAACCCCCGGGGAGGCCGCTATGAGTCCGAAGCGGAAATCTAATCGACGCCCGACGCCAAATGGCGGGGCGCCGGCGTCGACTGCAGGTAACGACGATTCATTGGCGACGAAAAAGGAGGTCACCAACCAAATGGCACAGCAACCGTTCGTTTACGACGTTGACAAGAGCGGCCTGCCGCCGGGATTCGACGATCAGGCTTTCAAAGACGCTGTCAACCAGATCATCACGGCAATGGATATTCCCGCAAACAGCGGGCTCGTCCTGCGCGAAACCATCATCGGCATGCTGCTGTTGGACGGCAACATCGATCCCGGCACGCCCACATTCGGTGATCAGATCCGAAACCGGCTCTGGAAATACGCCCAGAGCGCGCTGGTCGATTCCGATGGCATCCAGGTCAAGGATGGAAACGGCAACCCGCTGACGAACAAGGACGCCTTCGTCGCGGTGGACGGGGTCATCTTCAAGATCCGCACCAACAACAACAACAGCCCGGGGAAGGCCTATTACCAGGAGCTCGCTGCTGCTGCTCGGAATATCATCGACAACCAGCGAGGAAAGATCGTCAACGACCAGATCCTTCTGGCGTCGGCGGTCCAGGTTGCGCTGCAAAACTACGGCGCGGGCACTGCCACGGCCGGTTCCTTCGAGCTGCCGCCACTCACCGGCGCGACGACCGGAGGGGGCACCGACGAGATCATCCCCGACCACATCCTCGGCGTGTCATTCATTTACGCAGCACTACAGCTAGAGAAACTGGGCCTGTTCAGAGTTGTCGATCGAAACGTCGAGATTTTCATGAACGGCCAGCTCCCTGTCTCCAACGACATGGGAGGCAACGCCCTCAACGTCTACTACTGGGACACCGTCAATCGAATGTCGGAGAACGCACGCTGGATGCAGTTCAGCCGGGTGCTAGGGGCGAAAGGCGGCGAGATCTCGAAGGAAGTGCAACCTAACACCGTCTTCGACGACCTGTTCATGCGCTTCCTCTCGGCATTAGCCGAATACGAACGACAGCAGCGGGTCGCTGATCTGCTCAACAGCAGCAGAGCGCTCAGCCTGACCGGTGAACACGTCCGCAAGGCTGGTCGCGATCTGGCTGCCAACTGCACCCTCTACGGATACGGCTACACACAATTTGCAGCCAAGAAGCTCCAGGTGCACATCCAGAACTCTCTCAACGTTCTCAAGCTGCCAGACATCCAGCAAGCGTGGGGTGTCCTGAGCGCCTGGCAGGTGGTCGAGCGCGTCTCATCGCAGGAGTTCCACACCACTCCCAACGTGGTCAAGTACCGCACGATGGCCGAGTCCGGCAAGCGGGTCCTCGACCTGATGGCAAAGAACAGCGCCGCCTGGTCGGCCATCTCGGACAAGCCGCTCTTCCAGGATCCCAAGGATCCTGAGGGAGGATCGGACATCACCACTGTGGACCAGATCCAGTTCATGCGGCACACCGAGTACTGGCTGGCCGTCAACGGAATCAAGGACCAGGACGTTTCGGTGAGCTCCCAGCCGTCAGACACCGGGGTATCGCCCAGCATTCCGAGTTTGGACGGTAGAGGATCGAATGGGGCCAACGCCGACGTCGCCGGCCAGATCCAGAAGATGCTGCAGCAGGGTCAGACCCCGAACTTCGACCAGCTCAAGCAAATGGTCGGGACCTGAGGCGCGGTGAACAGGAGGTCATGAGAGATGCCTTACCTAACCGCACCGAGCCTGGCCAAAAATTTTCTACGGGGAGCGGCCTACCGCTTGAGCACGTCCGACCCGATTCAGCTCGCACCGGTGAGCACCGCTCTCGAGGAGGCGCTGCCCCTCCCGGTGGGAGACATAGCCTACCGTCGCGAGCCGCCACTCAAATCGAGCTTTACGGAGGAACGCTCCGGAAACCTTGACTTCGTCATCGCTCCGTTAGGTCCTAGGGCCAGCGCGCGCGATCGGAACGAAGCGGGGACCCAGATGATGGCAGAGATCGTTGGTAGCCACTTCGGCCGCGAGGCACTTCGTTGGCTGAACGGGCGGGTCGAGCCGCTCACCGGCAGCGGCAATCGCAGCATCCGCTGGGGTGCTCAAGTGGGAACCAGCTTCGACCGGAACGGGATCCGCGAGTCGATCGTCACCTATGAATGGGCGCCCGACCTCATGGACGCCTTCCCAGAAACCCTTTACCGACTGGCCCGCGTCGCCATGGACAGCCTGCCCGGTCTGCGGCCCGCCTACAGCTCGATTCGCTGCGGGCGTACCAGCGGCAGCCAGCAAGTCATCTTTGCCGTTGACTCGCCACTCGCACTCAACAGTCTCCGGCCGCTCATGGACGCGCTTGGCCTTGGCGAAAAGCATGCCGGGCTGATGAGCGCCGTCGCATTCGTTCTGGGCGCCCGCTTCACGCTGCCCCCCAACTCGTGCACCATCTCCCTGCGTCCGACGCGCGCGGGCGTCGAGATGCGGTTAGACGTCAACCTCGAGTCAATCCCTGATCTTCCACCGACGCTGATGTCGCTCCTTCGGCTGCAAATGTCGGAGCGTCCGCAGAGCCTACGAGCAATGGATTCCTGGTTAGTCGCGATGACGCCCGAAGGCTATGAGCGCCCCGGCACGTTGGCGATTCTGTCCGTATGCGTGCGTCCGGACATGCAGCCGAGGATGGCACTGCATTTGCGACCGGCACTTCTCGAGTCTCCACCTGAACAGACTGAGCCGACGCCGCCGCCCACCACCGTTGTGTCAGACAGCTCAGCCGTCCCCGCTAATGCCGCCCCAGTAGCCGCCTACCCCCGATGAGGCCGAACCGATGACCGAAGCGACTCAGTTGGATAGCGAAATCGGGCCCATCGTCAGGGCTCGTGTTCAGGACCTGCTTTCGCACAGCGAGGCGTACTGGGGCCTGTCCGAGAACCAGCGCAAGGCGCTGGCCCGTGACATGGTCAAGGTGGCCCACTTCATGGTTGGCGGGGACGACGGTCACAACGTTCCAAGAGCAGCCACGCTCTCTGGCGCTCGGGGACCGGTGCAGACGCTGGCCACCGCCGACCAGTTGTTGAACCGGACGGGTGCAATTGCCGGCAAACAGGGCGCCACCACCTACACCGAGATGGTCAAGAGAGTCAATTTCCCATCCTTCGTCTCGGGCTTGATCGATGGTGTCTTCAACTCCATCGTCACGTCGTCGATCAAGCAGATGGAGGCTTACGCGAAGCTCGTCGAAAACGTCGCCAAATCGGTCGACCAATTCATGAAGGAGAACATCAGCGAGAACTCGGCCCGCGATTACCTCGCCAACCGATACCCAGACCACCTCCAGGTCGACACCACCGCGGCCAAGCCGGTCCTCAAGCCGAAGGACGGGGCTGACGACAGTGACCTACCTGACTTCTTCAAGGACCTGGGCCTAAAGCAGCCGGTAACTTCGCTCGACCAGGACACCACCGAACAGGTCTTGGTTCCCGCCGCCCGTCAGCGGATGGCAATGGACCGCCAGCAGCTGCTGGCGACCATGGTGTTGATGGGCATCAACCGGCTGGTGGTCACCGACGGGCACATCCAGGCGAGCTGCACCTTCGAGCTCAACACCCTTGACGCCGTCACGGCTCATGCCGACCAGGCGACCTCATACGACAACACCAGCACCTACACGGAACAGGGAGCGACCTGGTACAACCCCCAGTCGACCTACAGCTACGCCGACACCGCCAAGTTCAACGTCTCGACGCATCAGAGCACGGACAGCACCGCAAGCGTCGACCTGCACGCCAAGCTCGGCGGGAAGGTTCAGGTCAATTTCAAAAGCGAGACGTTTCCGCTGGACAAGATGGCCGACGTTCTGCAGATCAACCAGATCCAGGAGAAGGCGCCGGCGGGGATGCGCGCTCAAGTGCCGGGCCAGCCCGCAACTCCGCCTCCGCTGCCGGCGCCGCCACCTCCATTACCGGCCACGGCTTCACCGGCAGCACCTGGACGGTGACCGAGTGACCGCCTCTATGCGTCAGGACACTGCGACCCGGGATTTGGTGCGCGAAAAAGTGCGCAAACTGCTTACCGAGAGCGAGGCCTTCTGGAGCTTGTCCGAGGCTCGGCGCAAGGCATTGGCCCGTGACATGGTGAGCGTCGCTGAGTTCATCGTCAGCGGGCCAGCAGGGGACAACGTTCCCAAGTCGGCCCAACTCGTTGGAGCACCGATGGCCACATCGCTGGCGGACCAGCGACCTTACGATCCCGCGGGCCAGACGGCTGGCGAGCGGTTTGCGCAGGGAGGTGGGGCAGTGGCCACCCAGCAGGGGACGGCCGCCTTCACTGGTCTGGTCCGTGATGTCAATTTTCCCTCATTTGTTGCAGGGCTCATCGACGGCGTGTTCAGCGCCATCGTCACGGCGTCGATCAAGCAGATGGACGCTTATTCCAAGCTCGTCGAAAACGTGGCCAAGTCCGTCGAGGAATACATGAAGGACAACATCACGGAGAACGCCGCACGCGACTACTTGGCCAACCGGTACCCCGATCACCTCCATGTGGATACGAGCGGGGACAAGCCGCTGCTTAAGCCCAAACAGGGTGCCGACGACAGCGACCTACCCGACTTTGGGAAGGACCTGGGACTGAAGGAACCGGTGAGCTCGCTCGACGACGAGACGGCCGAACAGACCTTGGTCCCGGCTGGCCGCAGGCGAATGGCGATGGACAGGCAGCAGCTGCTGGCAACCATGGTTCTGATGGGCATTAATCGCCTGGTAGTCACCAACGGCAGCATTGACGCGAGCTGCACATTCAGCCTTGACACCAAGGACAGAGTCACACGCCACTACGATCGCGCGACCCAGTTCGACAGCGAGGTCGACTACTCAGAGTCCAGCGGTGGCTGGTTCAGTCCCGACCGCCAGATCCAGGACACTGCCAAGTTCTCAGTGTCCACGCATCAAGGTGAGGATTCCGCAGCCACGGTCGACCTCCACGCCAAGTTGGGCGGCAAGGTGAATGTCAACTTCAAGAGCGAGACTTTCCCTCTCGACAAGATGGCTGATGTTCTCAAGATGAACCAGATCCAGCAGAAGGCGCCGGCAGGCATGCGCGTAGCGAGCGCGGCGGCCCCAATCGCTCCCGCCCCAGCACCGGCCCCGGCTCCCCAACCGGTTGCGGCGCCGCCGGCACCAGGTAGGTGACGGGTGGGCCCCAATGGCCGTTTTCATCTGAGTCAGAGCTTGAGGCTCGCGAGGCGTCTCCTGGCCGGCGCCCAGGGGGGGCTGGACTTGAACCTGCCACCGATCATGGGACCGGGTGAGGGGCTGAATGCCGCGACCTTCGGCGCCCTCGCGTCTCTTTATTTGCAGGCGGAGCTCGAGCAGGCAGGCATCATCCCCGCGGCAGAAGCGGTGGTCGACGCACGCACCGCGCTTGACGTGCCAACTTTGGGCGGCGCGGAAAAGCTGGAGCAGTTCGCGCAACGGGAGCGTAACTGGTACGACCGCAAGAGTCGCAATCAGCTCTTCGCGCGGGTATTTGGGGTGGGTCCGGCAGCCACCCCAGACGCCGGCGCCTCCGTCAACCGCGACTTCGAGCAGCGCCTCGCCGCGCTTTGCGTGGCGATCAATCGTTACGGCAGCGATCAGACAAACGCGCAGCCGGGACCGCCGGCAGATGAGGCTGAGGTCCAGCAGGCTGCCAGCGATCTCATCGCAACTCTCGGCACACGCCACTACGGCAACACTGTCTTTGCCACCGATCGGATCCAGCAGCAGCTCGAGGCCGCGATCAACCTTCTCAAAGATCCCGAGATAGAGGCGATTTTTCACGCCAAAGGATTTTGGGCCACCCTCAATCAGGTCCTCGAACCAAACGTTCCGGACATTGCCCGCATCGTTGAACGGGGCCAGGCTGGTCAGCATCTACTGACTTGGCTTGGTGGTTCCGGGTCGGGGCTCACGAATGCATCACCGCTGTTGACCACAAAGTCACCGGTGTTCGAATGGGCTGCGAGCTGGCTGCAGGCTTCCGGCCTTACTGGGACCGCCGATGCGGCTCGGAGGGTGGCTTGATTGGCGGTATCCCTTGCGCCGATGAACTCGCTGCCGCCGGCTGTCCCGGCGCCGTTCTGGACACCACCCGATCCAGCGGGCATGCAGCCAAGCGCAGCGACGTTATCTCTGGTCCAAAGCCAGGTCCGAGCGTTGCTTCAAGCCAGTCCCGCTTATCACCACCTTCCGTCTGCCGACCAGCAACGCCTTGCCGACAGCATGGTCAAGATTGCGGCGTACTCGGCGGAACTGGTGCGGGACAACTGGCTGCAGACGGAGCGGCTGGGCCAGCGGCCTCTTGTCAAACGTCGCGAGCGACTACAGGGCCAGCTGGTTCGGGCCCAAGAGGATTTCATGCCAGCCGCAGCGAACCAGGTGGGCCGGGTCACCCAGGAGACCCTCAAAGCGATCGCGTTTCCTACATTCGTGGCGGACCTCATCAAGGGCACATTCGAGGCCATCACCAACTCGTCCATCCAGCAGATGGAGTCGTACCTGAAGCTGCTCGAAAACGTGGGTATGACTGTGGACCAGTTCATGAGCTCGAACATCACCGACGACCAGGCCCGCGACTGGCTCTCCCAACGTTATCCAGACCATATCCGCGTGCAGAGCCGGAAGGCGGGTCCGAAGGACGGCGCGGAGGACAGGCCAGCGCCCGATTTCCAGGCCGACCTGAACCTCTCGGACAGTGTGAGCCTGGACGAGGACGGGATCGAGAGCACCTTGGTTCCGGCGGCCAGGCGGCGAATGGCAGAGATGCGGCTACAAATGCTGTCGACGCTCGTGCTGATGGGTATCAACCGGATCGTGGTCACGGGCGGGAAGATCCGCGCCACCATGCTCTTCCACATCGACGCCAGCGATCGGCTCCGCCAGGAGCACGCCACAGATTTGGACTTTCGCGCAGCCGCCTCGGGCAGCTATGGCTTTGGGCCTTGGTCCGTTTCAGCTTCAGTCTCCTTTGCCTATGTCAACTCGAGCCGATCGACCAGCGAGTCGGACCTCAACGTCTCTGCCGATCTGACCGGCGAGGTCGAGATTCACTTCAAGAGCGACTACTTTCCGCTCGAACGCTTCGCGCCCAGTGGGACGATCTCCAAGATCCAGGGCAACACCGCGGTGCCCGCTGCAAACGTGCCCAATCTCGGCGAGACGGTTCCGTGGGGGAGCAGCGTGCAAGCGCCAGCCCCAAGGCAGCAGGCGCCACTCACTTCGACACTCCCTCCAATTGGAAGTCCGTTGCCCGCGGCCCGCATGCCGACCGCGCCGACGCCCCCGGCTGTCCCTCCGCGATCCGCGCCACCTGCGCAGAAGCCAACCACCGCACCCGCGCAGCAGCCCCCAAAAGCACCGGCACCATCGCCACAACCCCACGCAGCGGAGCCGGGCGCCGCACCCACGGCCCAACCGAAGCCGGCGTCGGGGTCCCAGCCAGGGCAACAGCCCACACCTACACAGGCGGGCGCTGCGCACGCGGCGCCCGCACAGCCAGGCGCGGGGCCGTCGGCCCAGCAGCCGCCGGAGCCCGAACCACAGCCACAGCCAGGCCAGCCCGAACCGCAACCACAGCCGGCTGGAGCGAGTTGAAATGGTGAGAAACCCGCTCTCGGATGCCGTCCACGAGCCACTACCGCCGCCCTATTCGCGACCCCTCGCCGCCGATGGCATCAGGCCCACGCCGGAAGTCCAACATCTGGCCCGCAGCCAGGTGATGGCACTTCTCGATGCGAGCCCGGCTTACGCGCAACTAGAGCCTCACCGCCGCCTTGCGATGGCCGACGACCTGACCAAGATCGCGTCCTACAGCGCCGAGTTGATGCGGTCAATCTTCCAGAGCTCTCAGCAGTTGGGCCAGACGCCGGTACTTCGGACCCAAGCTATTGCCAGGGAACCGGCGCCAAGTGCCCAGTCGCTGGCCAAACCGCCACCGGGACCTGCCGCGGATGAGTTCTCGCCCCGGGCTGCGAGAAACGTCGCACGAATCACCGAGCAGACTCTTAAAGCGATCGCGTTCCCCACCTTCGTTGCTGATCTGATCAAGGGAACGTTCATGGCGATCGTCGATGCTTCGATCAAGCAGATGGAGGCTTTCGGCGCACTCCTCTCCAACGTCGCCAAGACCGTCGACCAGTTCATGTCCGACAACATCACCGACAACCAGGCACGCGACTGGCTGGCTCAGCGATACCCCGCGCATTTCCAAATCGCGACCGCGGACAACGCTGCAACGGTCAAGGTTCGGGAGACGGACCAGCCCAAACCGAACTTCAAGACCGACCTCGGGCTCAGCGAGGACGTTGATCTGAGCGACGACACGGCCGAGTCGACATTGGTGCCCGCTGCCCGGCGCAAGTTGGCCGAAAGCCGGCACCAGATGCTGTCGACGATGGTGCTCATGGGCATCAATCGCATCGTCGTAACCAGCGGCCGCATTCGAGCCACGATGGGCTTTCGGATCGATACGAGCGACACCGCTCACGTGCAAACCGCCAGCGAATTCGACGAGAAGAACGAGACCAGCACAGGCTTTGGCGGTGGTGTTGCGTCCTGGCTGGGCGGCGCCTCGGCCGAGTTCAAAAACACGTTGACGTACGTCAGCTCGACCAAAAAGGACAGCGCGGATGAGCTTGACGTCCATGCGGACCTCACTGGGGAGGTCGACCTGAAGTTCAAGAGCGACTACTTCCCGATGGAGCGCTTCGCGAATCCCAACATGATCGCTCTCATTCAGGGCAACACGCCGAATCCGGCGGCAAACGCCCCGGCCAGCCAGGGTGCCCAGCGGGCGGCGGCAGCGCCGAGTAACTAGGTAGGTGAAGAGATGACAAACCAAATCGGTACCGACAGCCCGATCGTCGCCTCGAGCAATGGTGGAGGCGCATCCGTCGTGGCGATCGATGCCGGGCACGGCGGCTCGGTAAAGATCGGCGGCTCGTCGGCCAACAACGCGACAGGGCCAAACGGTCTGCTGGAGAAGAACTTGACCCTCGACGTCGCCATGCGGACGGCCGCCCTACTGGCCCCACACTCAAGGGTCATCCTGACGCGCACGGCGGACGTCAACATGTCGTTGGAAGACCGCGCGGCTGTGGCTCGCAAGAATAGTGCCGACTTTTTCCTCTCGATTCACTTCAACGGTTTCCACGACCCGTCTGTGGATGGCACCGAGGTCTGGATCGCGCGAACGGCGAGCGCGGTCAGCGCCGAATTTGCGCAAGCCATCCTTGCACGCCTGGTGGCCGTGACCAGGGTGGCCAACCGCGGCGTACGCCAAGCCGACCTAGGTGTCTTGCTGCCGTCGCGACACGCGCCGCACACAGCCGCCTGCTTGGCTGAGATCGCCTTCCTCAGCAACCCGGACCAAGCTCGCCGGCTGGAGGACGACGGTTACAAGCAGCAGCTCGCGCAAGCATTGGCCACTGCCGTCCTGGAACGCTTACGGGTCCCGGTGTTCGCGGGCGCCATCGGCTCGGCTCCGGCGCCTGCATCAGCCCACAGCCTGGGCGTGGCCACCTTCCTCGCCGATCGGTTGGTCGATTACTTCCGCAACGAGATGTCCCAACGGGTTCCGCTCGACCCGGGAATCGGGGGTCAATGCATCGGCGAGGGCGCCCTTGAGATTGGGGACATCATCGTTTCCACGACAGATCATTTGTCTTCACGAGGGATCCGGTTCGGCAGCGGCTCCCAGGTGAGTCACGCCGGGCTCTATATAGGTGGGGGCCAGGTGGTGGAGGCGGTCGGCCAGGGCGTGATCTTGCGCAGCTTGACGGACTCGTTGGCCGATGATTCAGTTGCGGTTGCATTCCGCTATCCAGGGATTACTGAAGAGCAGCAGCTCATGGTTCGCGATTACGCGGGTCAACAACTGGACAAGCCCTATAACTACGTCGGGATCGTGCGCCAGGCGACGTTCCAGGTCGAGAGCAGCAATTGTGATGCGCTGCCTGGAGAACTTCAACAAACATGCCGGGCCTGGATTGGGAAGGTATTGCTTGGGTCTGGCAACACCGATACATTTTTCTGCTCACAGCTCGTACTGGCAGCGTTTGCCAGCGCCGGTATCCCTCTCACCACCGACCCCCCAGTTTGGGGCACGCCCCAGGACATCGTCGAGCTGTCCCTCTCGGCGCACCTCGCTTATGTCGGCCACCTCAAGACGTCGCCTGTCAGCACTCAGTCGCTGAGTGAGCCCCAAACGTCCGGGTTCGCCGGCGTCCTACCGGCTTCCGAGACTCTCAACCGCCGGCTGGCGGCAGGCATTGGCGGCCATGGTGCTCAGCCGCCACGCCCTGCAACCGCTTCCCTCGACACGGTCACCCTCGGTTTCGGGGTGCCCGGCGGCGTTATCACCGACGGGTTCTACCGAGACCGCACCGAGAAACTGTCGGTTACCGGAAGGACGGCCGGCCGAGGCAAACATCTAGGAATCGATGCCTCCACCTCGAACGCCCATGGGGGCGGAGCCGATGATCCACGCCGTGGCCTGCCTGTGTACGCCGCGATCAAGCCGACAATCGACATCGCCGACCTCAACGCGGTCCGGGTTGCTCGCAACGACCAGAGCCTCACTGGGCTGGGGATCGACGGCCAGGGCAGTGCGCGGCTCCAGAATGCAGTCGTGCTTGCGCAGCCCTGGGGCACCAGGGAGGATTCGGCCTACGGCGGAGTAGTAGGGCTGGCCTGCCGGTACAGCTATCCGAAGACCGACGGCTCGACCGGGACCTTCACGCTCTACATCGAGTTTCTGCATCTGATCACACCTACCTATCCGCCGAAGGATGGACAAGGCAAAGTCATATCAGCCGAGACTTGGGCTGCGACCGGCAAGGCCGGCGGCTTCGGTCCGAGTATCCAGAATCACGCCGTGCTCACCGCCGAACAGCTGACCGGGGGTGATCCGATCCTTGTCGGTCACCTGGGCGCGACTCAGTTTCCCCATGTGCACATTCAGGCTGCTTACGGATCAGGTGAGCAGGGTTATCTGCGCGAATTTCGTTTCGACCCATCTGTGATGCTGCAGCCAAACGCAGCCACTACCCAGGCCCTGGCCTTTGGAGTACCGAGTCTGACGTTAAACGACGTCAGCTTTACCTACGACGTGCCGGGCACGGTATCGCCCATCATCCAACCTAACGATTGCGCCTGTTGGGCAACGGCTGCGACCATGCTGATCGCATGGCGAGACCAGTCCAGCTACCCGATCGAAGCAGTGTGTGACATGGCGGGGCCCCAGTTCCGTACGCTCCTGAACTGTAAGAAATGTATTGAAAGAACAGACAAGGAAGCGTTCCTTCAGCGTCTTGATTTGCGTGAAGAACCGCCCGCCAATTACAGTGTCCAGGGCTATCTAGACATGCTCCGTGCGTACGGACCGCTGTGGGTGACAACAGATGTTGTCGCCGGGCTCCACGCGCGAATCATGACGGGGATGTACGGTGACGGCTCGCCGGACAACACATATGTCTATTTGATTGATCCGGCCGACGGCCAACGACACCAGGAAACGTTCCAGCATTTCGTCGACAACTTTGAGCAGGTGGCGCGTGACGCAGCCCCGGATGAACCACTCTTCATTCAGGTGGTCCACAACCCAGGTCGGTGACGAACTGTTGAGGGCCGAGGTGTTAGGAGTGCTAGTCCTCGGCCCAAAGGGGCATGAGCTCACCCCCGGTGAAACGGGTTGGGATCGACCTGACAAGCCTTGACGCCGGTTACGTGGGCAATGGCTCGATGCGGCCGACCTCCACCACGTCGACCGGAACCCCATCGAGTTCGTGTTGAATTCAGATGAACCCACAACTAGCCGATAAGCGGATGACCGTCTACCGGTGTCCGTGCGTTAGGCAGTGATAGCCCGAGTCATGTTGGTGCGTAGTTCTCCGCTCTGTCCGGAAATGGCTCCATTCGATCCCAATGCGGCGCCGAGCTTACAGATTTCAGCTGCCACTTTCCAATGGTGCGCTGCAGCTGGGATGTCGTGGCGAGCTTCGAGCAACTCGGCGTATGCCATGTGGGCATCGCGCAGCAGTTCGGGCGTACTGAGCTGCTCCAGAATTCGAATCGCCGTCTCGAATTGTTCGTCTGCATTCGCAGTGTTGCCACACCACTCTTCAGCTTGTCCAACCAGCATGCGGACTTCGGCTTGTACGCTCGGCTCACGTCTTGCCTGGCCACCGGCCAATGCATTGGCGAGATAGCTCTTTGCCTTTTGTAGGTCCTTCAAATCTGCAAAGAGTGCGGACGGTTCATCAGGGCTCGGAAGGAAGAAGCTCATCGGTTTGCCGGTCTTGTGGGCGATGTGCTTGAGTGTCTCCATCGACGGCCGCGCCATACCCTTTTCTATGAGATGAATCGCCGTGCGGCTCAGCTCGCCTCCGGCCACCTTAGCGAGGGTTAGGCCGGCTTCCCTTCGGGCTTGTACAACCGATCCCTCTCTAACTTCGATTCCCTTCCTGCGACCCGTGCGCTTTGTGCGGAGCATTTGCCGTGAGCATAGCTCCGAGCTCCCGTTGTGTGCACGTGTCAAGTGCAAATCCTCGGCGTTTCGAACTCCCGGTGAAGTCAAGGGTCCGTACCGGGGCTGAACTTGACAAGGTTGTGAAGTGAGAGAGATTCGGAGGGGAACCAAAGGCTGATCTTGACCGACCAACGGCTGGCGGCTGACCGAGAAGCTTTCAAGAACAATGCGCCCGAACCGGGCGTTACCCAAACCGACTATTAGGTGAAGCGCGCGCAAGGGCCGGTTGGAATCAGCGACAGGATCGCATTCATAGGTGCCGCCACCAGACCGTTGGAGGCCGGTGCGGATGCGCCTGTTAAATGAGAGACTGCATCATTTCTATGTGTTAAGTCATTCACTTGACATTCGGTTCAGGAGGTCGATAATCGACCAACCAGGGAGCCGCACTCCACCTCTCAAGCGCCCAACCGCGCCCGATTTCCTCCTGGCTCTCTTTCCACAACACGACGTGTGAAGCCCTGCGCTGTTTGGAGGCTTGAGCAAATGCGGACGAAACTCGAAAAGGCCCGAGCAATCAAGACCCCGAAACTCAACGAGGCGCTATTGGTGCCCAGCACCTTCAAGTTCGGGCAGGTGTCAAGCTTTACAAAGCGCAAGAAAGGCCCGACTCCACCTTCCCCAAGCCTGGGGCCGCTGGCCGCCTTCACGGGTACGTTTACCGGCACCGGCTTCAACACTATCTTTCGACCTGACAGCGCCGCGACTCCGACGCCGCTGCCGATTCCCGTCCTGGGGAGTGACAACGTCCTCGAGCTGAACCTGACTCAGGAAACCCTGTCCTTTTCGAAGCCGCTCGGCTCCGTCCCCAACCGCGGCAGCTTTGCGCAGGCCGACGCATTTCTCAACGGTGTGCCCTACCTGCAGGCCATCAGTGACGTGACGATCCCGAGTCAGCCCACGGGCATTCACTTCGAGCCGGGCATGTGGGTGATCGTGCCGCCCACCACGATCCCTGCTGAAGGGCAGACAGTGGTGCGGATGGCATCGATCCCACACGGCACGACGGTGCTGGCTCAGGGAACCGCCACGACCATCGCCGGAAAGCCGACGATCCCGCCTGTGGACATCAGCCCTTTCGCCATTGGTTTGGTGCCGCCACCTCCGCCGCCCGCGGGCCGGCTGCGCTTCGCCAGTCAAACTGCTGCCAGCAACGGCACGGCGCGGATTCCGCAGGACCTTACCTCCTTCATCACGGCCGGCACCATCACCCAGGCCATCCTGGATGATCCCAACAAAATCCTTCGCGACCACATCGCATCGCAGAACATCATCTCGACCACGATCCTCGACATCTCCACCCAGCAGCCGGCGCCGATGTTTGGAGGCGGCACGCCGAACATCGCGTTCCTTCAGGGCGCCGCCCCCGCCCCGCCGCCTCCCGCCCCGAACGCTGAGACCGTGCTGATGACGGCGACGTTCTGGATCGAGACAGTCGAGATCGTCATCATCGTGCCGCCCTTCGAGGTCGGCGACGCTCCAATGATCCTGTCAGGCGATCCCGGTCATCCCGCGCTGCCCATTCCAAAATTCCTTGTGCACCCGCCAATCCCGATCCCCCGGCCGCACCCAATCAGAATTCACATGACCCAGATCCAGTACTCGCAGACCGTCTTTTTGAACTTCGCCCCCCTAACGTGGCCGCACGTCTCCGTCGCGACGCTGGTGCCAACCGACCCGATCCCGATTCCACCTGCCGCGTGGACGTAACGAAGATTGAACGGTGCCAACGCGACGCTGGCGTCTAGCAGACAACGCTTCAGAACGGCGGTCGAACCTCCCTGACAGCTGGAGGAGACGCTACCTTTCGCTCGGACCTGTCCGGAGCCAATTGTAAATTCGAAACTGACCCCGTCGCCCATGAGGGCCTTAGCCCGTACATCCTTTGCACATCCATTTCGGCCACCCCTTGCTTTCTTGCTTGGGCGGACTGTCGTGCCAAAGTGGATTCAGCCTCTCGATAACGCGAGTCAGGTATGCAGCGCGGAGGCAGGTGGTTCGAGTTCACCACGGCCACCACGAATCTGATCTCAAACAGACCACATAACGCCGGATCGCGTTATGCGGAGCACTCACATGCCCGGTCCGGCGTGGTCGGCCTGGCGCTCAAAGAGAAACAGCGATCTGTTTGAAACCGCATGCGCATCGCCCGGCGGCGTATGGACTTCTGACTGGTTGTCGTCACCGAGTTAGCGGGAGGCGTCTCCATCCAAGAGGTCGCCGCCCGCTGGGTCAGCCGTTAGACCCCGGGACAAGTACCGGGATTGGGCTGGTCGATCCTCGACGAGCCGCCCACAGGCACGCCGGGAAACGTCGCGAGGATGATGTAGTTCGTCGAGCCGGTGTTCACCGCGTCCACCACTTCGCCCGGGCGCTCAACGAACGACTGCCCCGCCTTGTACGTGGTGATGTCGCAGTGGTTCCCAACCGACGTGTAGAGGGTGAGTTGGCCTTGCTGGAGGATGACGATCGCGCCGCCCGGATGCGAGTGCCAGCCTGAGGAGCCACCGGGGACGACCGTGATCTTCGAGACGACAATATCCATACCCTGTCGAATGGGAAGGGTTCCGTCGGACATGTCGGTCCCTCGGCCCAAGATCTGGCTTGTGAATCCAACTGGTGGCGTCGCAGCCCCCGGGACTGCATTGACGGCTAGAAACAGCCCCCCTAATCCCACCGTCATAGCTGCCAGGCGTATGCCCCGTCTCGTTAGCGTGTTCATTCGCGACTCCTTGTGCTCAGCTTCGGGCCCGTCTTACGAGGCCTGATTTGTCACCGTAGGGCAACGCGAGGTTGGCGTCACCACGAGGACTACGGGGTTGGGTACTTGTTGTTTGGCGTCTAAACTGGCATCGGGTTCAGCCGGATGAGTAGGAAGCTCGAGCTAGGGCTTACACCCCGCGAGTTGCAGGTCGCCCGCCTCGTGAGGGAAGGTCTGACCGATCGCAACATTGCAGGAAGGCTATTCATCACTCGCCGGACGGCCGAGTGGCACGTCAAACAAATACTCAACAAGCTTGGTTTCAACTCTCGCTCGCAGGTCGCCGCGTGGGTCGCACATGACGAGGCGGTCGGCTCAATAGCCAACTCGCCTAACGGGCGTAGACACAATCTCCCCCTCCAACTGACCACCTTTATTGGTCGGGGAAATGAGCTGCACGAGCTGCGGCGCCTCCTCGATACGAAGCGTTTCGTGACCCTTACCGGGGTCGGTGGCGCGGGCAAGACTCGCCTGGCGCTCGAGGTGGCCATACGGGCCCAAGATGCGTATCCAGATGGGGCCTGGCTCGTGGACCTGACCCCGATCAAAGATGGCCATCTGGTGGCCAGCGTGTTTGGCTCGACGCTGGGACTCCACGAGCGTCCCCGCCAACCGATTGCTGAAACTCTCCTGGAGTACCTGCGTGGCCGTCACTCACTGCTGGTGATCGACAACTGTGAGCACGTAATCGGGGATTGCGCCGGCCTCGTGGACACGATCCTGCGCTCTTGTCCCGGCGTGACGCTGTTAGCCACCAGCCGTGAGCCTCTCCGTGTCAGCGGCGAAACGGTCTGGCGAGTTGCCTCGCTTGCGGTCCCCGATCCGCACGCCCTCATCGATCTGCGTGAGCTTGCCCAATACGAGGCCGTCGGCCTGTTTCTGGATCGTGCCCAGTTGGCTGCGCCCGGTTTTGAGATCAATGCGCAGAACGCCTCTGCAGTCGCGCAGCTCTGCCGCCGACTAGACGGGATCCCGCTGGCCATCGAGCTGGCTGCGGCCCGCGCCGGCTCGATGTCCCCCGACCAGATCTTGAATCGACTACAGAATCGATTCGAGCTCTTGACTGGCGGCAGTCGTGCCGGACCAGCGCGGCATCGGACCCTGCAGTCCGCCCTTGACTGGAGCCACGACTTACTGCCTGATGCCGAGCGGAGGCTCTTCCGGCGTCTGTCGGTGTTTGCCGGCAGCTTCAGTCTCGAGGCTGTCGAGCAGGTCTGCGCCAACCGCGACCTCGAGGTTGAAGCAATTGCAGGCTTACTCGGCAGCTTGGTCGACAAGTCGCTGGTGGTTGCATCGGTCGAGGGGTCGGAACCGATCCGCTTCCGAATGCTCGAGACTCTGCAGCAGTACGGCCAGGCACGCCTGGCTGAACACGGCGAGGTGGAGCGACTCAACCGAAGCCACTCTGAGTTCTTCGTGTCACTCGCTCAAGAGGCCTCACCGAAGCTCAACGGCCGTGAGCAGCAGGTCTGGCACCGGCGGCTTGCACAGGACGTCAGCAACCTGCGGTTGGCGCTCGAGTGGACCAGCGGCTATGAACCGGATGCGAACTTGCGGCTGATCATTGCGCTAACCGGCTTTTGGTACCTCGACGGCCTTGTTGAGGAGGGCGATGGCTGGTTCAAGCGGGCGCTGGGTACCTATTCCGTCCGGAACAGACTCAGGGCGGAAGCGCTTGCGCGGGGTGGGCTGGTTTCCTACTGGCGCGACGACATCGACAGTGCCTCCGCGCGCTGGCATGAATGCCTGGAGATCTACCGCGAGCTGGATGACCGAGAGGGAGTTGGCCAGGGGCTGCGTTGGGTCGGGGAGCTGAAAGAGTGGCAAGGCGATTTGGAACAGGCCCGCAGGTGCTTCGACGGCAGTCTGGCAATAGCTACGGAAGTGGATGATGAGGCGTCGGTCGCGGACATCCTGAGGCAGCTAGGACGATTGGCGATGAAGGAGGGAGACCACGAAAAGGCGCGTGAATACCTGCAGGACAGCCTTGCGTATCACAAGCGGATCGGCGACAACCGGTTGGTAAACATCGCTCTCGGCTACCTGGGTCTGAACGCGATAGACAGGGGGGACTTCGCAGCAGCACGCTCCCATCTGGAAGAGGGCTTGGCGACTGCTCGTGTTCTCGACTTCACCATCGGCTTGGCAACTCCCCTCATGTACTTTGCGGCGCTGGCCGCGGCTCAGGGCCATCCGAGTCGAGCTCTGCGCCTTTCAGGTGCGTCGGATGCACTCGCCGCGTCAGTTGGCGGCGTTGCTACTCAGTTGACGAGGCAAGTGGTTGAACGGTGGCTGGACAAGAGCCGTCTGGAGTTGGGTCCAAGGCGCTCGAAAGCCTACTGGGCGGAAGGCCGTGCAATGTCTCGAGAACGTGCCATCGAATATGCACTGAAGCGCTGAACCAACGTCGACGGTCCTCGCAAAGGAAGTCAACTACCTTCAGTGCTCCCAGACCTAGGTCGCCCCGAATCGTGTGCGGGCATACATGACGCCGCGCGTTACGGACGGGGCAAGGGACTCTGGACCCTGTCCTCTTAACTTGTTCATCGCGCGGAACGCGGTTTTGACACCTTATCCGGTGGACTTCGGTGGACTCTGACGGACTAATCGACCATCGGCACTTCATGTCTAAATTCGAAAACGACTCTGGTGGACCGTGGTGGACGGCTATCCTTGTACATGGTATTCAGAAGGTCAGCCGGCCCCTTCCCCATAGGCGTTCCGTACAGCAACGCCGGTAGCAAACGGTGATATTTGGCGGCACTCCGCGGCACTCAACGTATATGAACCACCGTTTCTGAACGGGGTGCAGCGATCTGTTAACCGCAAGGTTCAGGGTTCGAATCCCTGGTCCGGAGCCAATTGTAAATTCGATTTGCCCGACCGCTAGGATAGGTGTCCGGTGCTCGATAGCAACCGGATAGCAACCGGCATCACGGGTCCAGTGGCTCAAATCGCAGAAGGTTCAATTAGCGCGGGTTTGTCTCGCGTCGTCGGGCGCGTACGTATTGACCGGCGCAGATCGTGAGAGGCGCGTCCAAAGTTGATCTGCCGGTCCTCATCGTTGGAGGCGGCCCCGTCGGTCTGTCGTCCTCGCTGCTCATGTGGAGCAGCACCCCGGTACGTCGGTCCATCCGAAGGCTCGCGGCCTGAACGTCCGGACCCTCGAGCTGCTTCGGATCTGGGGGCTCGAACCGGCTGTTCGTGCAGCTGCAAAGGACCTCGAGCGAGCGTTGGACGTCGTCTTTGCCCCGACTCTTCTGTCGCCCGAGACAAAGCGGCTCCCATACGGTGGCGCCGGGGAGCGGCAGTGGGCGGACAGCCCGACGACGAGCGTCGGCTGCGCGCAGGACAAGCTGGAGCCCGTCCTCCGAGAAGCCGCCGAGTCCTACGAACTGGCCGACCTGAGGTTCGGTCATGAACTGCTCGCCCTCGATCAGGACTCGAATGGGGTGACGGCCACCGTGGTCGATCGCGGGAGCG
>WNFJ01150612.1_pt1 | contig 31973 bp, 28 predicted proteins | sample 5400461 | NCBI WGS metagenome assembly WNFJ01 (sample SAMN13153349, study PRJNA577476) | soil metagenome | isolation source: 115 cm saprolite on Douglas fir-dominated hillslope | place: USA:California | collected 2013-09-17
ACCCGTCAGCGCCCGCTTTTCGCGGTTCGCTACGACGGCCGCTGCCCGGGCTGCCGTCGCGGCCTGAACGGCTTGTGCGGCGGCTGCCCGGTCGGTGAAGAGCTGCACGATTTGATTGGGGGTCATGACCTGACTCCCGACCGGCAGCGAGGCGAAGTGACCGAGGAACTTGGCAGTTGCCGCGGCCATCTTCTGATCGATGTGGACCTGTACGAGACGACTATTGGGTTTGGTAGACATGACGATGCTCCTTTTCGTTGAACGTGACGTTGTTTGGGAAACGAGGACGCCCGCGGCGGCGCACCATGCGCCATCGTTGACTCCCTCATTTCTCGTTAACCGGGTCGAGACCGAGGTTTTGAGCAATAAAAATGACGGGCACATGTCGATTTTTCGCAAGTACGCGAAATTCCACGGCGCTTGAGGAGCATCCGCGCGCGAGATCGGTCGCGGCACAAGCGTTCAAACGACGCGTGCGAGCGTGCGGGGCGCAGAAACCCGCGACGTAACGACTTGCGCCTCGAGCTCAAGTACTGAATTCGTCGGCGCAACAAGCTGCGCAACCGAGATCGGTACTGACTCCACCCGACCCACAACTCGCGCCGTCACGTTCGGCACTGAATCCACCGGACCCACGACCTGCGCCATGGCGTTGGGTACTGAATCTACCGGACCTACGACCCGCGAAGGCGCGTTCTGTGCTGAGTTCGTCCGACCCACTACTTACGACGCGGCGTTCGGTGCTGAATCCGCACGCTTCACCACCTGCGACGTGGCGTTCTGTTGCGAATCGACCGGACTCACCGCTTGCGTCGCGGCGTTCGGTGCTGAGTCCACCGGACTCACTACTTGCGTCGCGGCGTTCGGTACTGAATCCACAGGACCCACGACCCGCGACGCGGCGTTCGGTGCTGAGTCCGTCCGACCTACCGCTTGCGACGCGGCGTTCTGTGCTGAATCCGTCCGACCCACAGCTCTCGCTGGCGACGCTTGTACTGAATCCGTGGGCGCAACAACCGTACGCGCGGGCGCAAGGAACCCGCGCATTGCCGATTCTCGTGCTGACGAGGGTGACCGTCGGCCACGCTTTATCCTAATACCAGCGGCCCGTCTGGGTGTTGAAGACCTCCATGAGGTCGAGCACCCTGCCGTTTGCGTCTTCGCCGCCGATGGCGATGACAATACGCTCGACATGCGCTGCTCCCAACCATTTGCGTGGCGTCGGCATGGGCGGGAGCCCGATGATACCCGCACCCGGGACATACGCTTCCATCTCGCTCAGAACCGTCGCGCCGTCCGAACCGCCAAGGACCAGCACGACCTCTGCGCCATTGTTGACGAATCCGCCATTGCCACTGGACACAAGACTGGAGGTGACCGCAGCTGCATACCCGCGACCTCGACTCAGCGGCGGCCCGCTAGAGCTCCACATACGGGAGCTGCCGAACAGGTGCTCAATGGAGCTCTGCGAAGGCGCGCCTCCGATGACGGCCGCATACCCGCCCGCCGAGGCGCCGCTGGCCCCACGGCGAGCGGTGCTAAGCGGCGGGATTGATTGTCCGACGTTGTTTGCGCCGTTCCATGTATTGCTAAGCGCATTGTAGGAGTCGACCGTCGTCAGAGCGCTCCCACCCGGCTGCGTTGCGCCACCCGCAACGATGAGAGTCGGATAGGTGGGGTTGTCAACGGCGACCGCTATCTCTCCGCGCGGCGTCGGGAGCGAACCAAAACTCGTCCAGGAGTCCGTCATGGCGTCGTAGCGATCGATTCCAGGAATCGGGTTCCCACTCGCGTCATATCCACCGATCACGAAAATCCCGGATACCCCCATTCCCATCAACGATGCCGCGGCGTGGCCGTAGCGCGCAACGGGCATGTCGGAGAGCTTCACCCACCGGCAGCCGCCCCCCTGACAATGGTTCTCCCATTCCGGCTGCGGCTGGTGCTCGAAAGCGAAGACGGTCCGCGTGGGGGCACCCGTCGCATCTTTCCCTCCGAAGACGTACGCGCGATAGTTGAACTCGATAGTAGCGAATGCACTTCGCGGCGAAGGGAGGGGGGGAAAGAGGGGCCCCGCGTCGGAGCCACTGTCGTCGTATGGCCGCGGCCCGTCGGCCGCTGCGTCCGAGCTGCCACCAAACTGGCCGCCATCGGCATACCACGGTGACCGGCCCTCGGCAGGACCGCCGTCGTAGGAGCCGTCGTAAATGCCCCAGGTGCAAGCGGCGGCGAACACGAAGGCGCACAAAGCCCCGGCCGGAACAACGCAGCAAACGGCTCGAATCGAAGATCGCATGGTTAGTGTCCAATCTGGACGCCGAGCGTCAGCCCGAGGAAAAACTGCGGGCCGGAGGCAAGTACGTAACCACGACCCGGCGAAGTAAAGATCCGCGGATCTGTCAATGCGGGCGTCGTATCCGGGCCGACGACCACGTCTTTGCCCGGGAAGTCGAGCCACGTGACCAGGCCAAAAACGAACTTCGCTCCCGGCGTACCACCGAACGAGAGGCCGAGGCCCATGAGCAACCCCGGATCGACGTAGCCTGCTGTTTTGGTGAACGTATTGCCGCCTTGGTCGAGGGCTGCCTGCAAGTTGAAGGTGCGGATCGCAGCGCCAAAAGCGACGCTCGCGGTAAAGCGTACGGACGGACTGCGCGTCGTGACGCGCGCTGCCGGTCCAACGAAAGCGTCGAAAGAGCTCAGGTCGAAGCGATCGACGTTCATCGGGAGGTTGAGCTGGCCTTCGCTCGTTTTCGCCAGGAGAAACCCTCCAACGAGGCCCGCCGAGACGACCCCAAAGTTGTAGCCCAATTCGAGCATCGCGCCCCCGCCGAAGGTTGGCTTCTTCTGGCGACCGTCGCTGCTGTTGTCTACGAAATACTCGTGCCCTTGCCCCAACGCGCCCATGATATCGAAACGTGCGTAGATGCCCTCGTACTCGGGGGGCGTCTCAACGTTCATGGCCAGCGGGATCTCCTGCACCACCGTTGCCCCGCGCTCGACCACCACATCGCGTGCGGTATGCGTTCCTGCGAGAGCGACCTCGATATGGTGCGGGCCCGGGGCGACCTCGCCCTCCCAAATGCCGGTGCCGACCTGACGATGGTCCACTTCGATGGCTGCATCGGCGGGGATGCGCAACCGCCCCGTCGTTGGTTCTGCCGTGAGCACCACGTCGAGCCGCTCCCGTTTTCCAAGCTGCACCGGGCGCTTTTCGGCCGCAAAACGCTCGCCTTTCGCCTCCACGGCGTGCGGCCCCGGGGCCAAGTCGCCCTCCCAAGGGGCCGGGCCTTTGTCGGCGTCGTCGACGAAGACGTGCACTTCGCGGCCATTGGTTTCGCGCACCGAGAGGTGACCCGTCACGACCTCGGGCACCAGCTTCGCGTCGACGGTCACTGTCTGTTTCGAGATGAGCTCCAGGCCCGCCAACTCGAACGAGACGAACCCCGCCTTTCGCACGACCAGCTTGTGGCGGCCGACGCTCAGGCGCAGCTTGGTCGCCAGCGGAGTGGGGGCGAGCACGCTGTCGTCGACGACGATCTCCGCGCCCTCCTCTTTGGCAGTCACAGACAGGAGGCCCGTCAGCGCGTCGAGCTCGTCGATCGCTTTCTGCACCGCGGCTTGGTCCGCCGCGCTCAGCTGCGAGCGGTGGCGATCGAGCAGAACCCGGTAGGCGTCGTACGCGTCGGCGTACTCGTTGAGCTGCCGGCGGCAATCCGCGCCGCCGAGGCGGTAGGACACGTCGAACTCCACGACCGCGTCCTGGAAGCGGCCGTCGCGGTACAGGTCGTTGCCCACGGTGAAGTGGCGCTTGGCTTCCTTGGCGTCGTCAGCGCTAGGGGTCGCCGCCGGCGCCAGGGGAACCGGCTGCGCCAGCGCTCCGGTGCTTGCGAGGAGCGTCAGCAGCACGGCAAGGAAGGAGAGGGTTCGGAACGTCTGCATTGCGGGGGAAGCCATGACTAGTGACCGAATTGCGCGCCGAGCATGACGCCCAGGAATATCTGGGCATTGGGGGTGAGCAGATACGATTGGTTCGGCGCCGAGTACATGGCACTGACGGGAGCCGACGTGTCCGGGCCGACGACGACATTCTTTAGACGGAAATCCATCCAGCCAACGAAGGCTGCGCGGAGCTTCACGCCTGGCGAGCCCCCGAGCAGGATGCCCGCATCGAGAAGGATCGCCGGGTCGACGTAGCCCGCCGTCCTGGAAAACTCTGGGATGTTGAGGTAGCTCTCCGGCGGCCGGTCCAAACTAAAGCTGCGGATCGCGATCCCCAACGCCGCCCCGCAAGTCCAGCGCAACGAGGTCGCTCGGCTCGTGGCCCGCGCGCCGGGGCCGACGAAGCCGTTGAAGGTGTCCAGAGAGTAGTTGTTCGTTGCACCGGCGCTACTCCCGAAGGGGACGTTTTTGGCGCCCCAGCTCTCCCAGAAGAAGGCGCCCACGAGCTCGGCGGAAAAGACCCCGAAGTTGTGTCCAGCGCGCACGGCGAGTCCAGCACCGGGGGGTGAGCTTCGCTCAGCTTGCACGGGCGCCAGGCCGACCCACGGATCCGGCGAGTAGACGATACCCGGAGAGATCGCGTCCACGCCCCAGTAAAACCCCACGTATTCGGTCGCCGACTCCGAAGCGCCGGCCAGCGAGATGTCCTGTTGCGCCGTCTCCCCGCGCTCGACGACGACGTTGCGCACGGCGCGGGAGTCATCCCAGGATCCCACGCCGATCTTGTCCTCGTCGATCCGGATCTTGGCCGACTCGGGCTGCACGCTCACGTGAAGGCGGCCGAGCACGGGACGGGCCGTGAGCGTCACATCGGTCCGCTGCCCGCGTTCGACGGTGACCGTTCGCGGCTCGGCCGCGAACCGCATTCCACTCGCCTGGAGCTTGTGCGGACCCGGTGCGACGTCCCCTTCCCAGGGCGCGGGGCCCTTGTCCGCGTCGTCGACGAAGACGTGCACATCGCGCGCGCCGTCCTCGCGGACCGATAAGTGACCGGTCACGACCTCGGGCACGAGCTTCGCGTCGACCGTTACCGTCTGTTTCGAGATGAGCGTCAGGTCGGCCGACTCGAATGAGACGAGCCCCGCCTTTCGCACCACCACCCGGTGGCTTCCAATGCTCAGGCGAAGCTTGGTCGCCAGCGGCGTGCGGGCCAGCACGCGATCGTCGACCACGATCTCGGCACCGTCTTCCGTGGCGCTCACCGACAGGAGGCCTGTCAGTGCGTCGAGCTCGTCGATCGCCTTCTGCACGGCGGCCCGCTCGGCCGCGCCGAGCTGCGAGCGGTGGCGCGCGAGCAGCACCTGGTAGGCCTCGTACGCGTCGGCGTACTCGTTGAGCTGCCTGCGGCAGTCCGCGCCGTTGCGAAGCGCAGACGGGCGCCCGCCGAGGCGGTAGGACGCGTCGAACTCCACGGCGGCGTCCTGGAAGCGGCCGTCGCGGTACAGGTCGTTACCGACGGTGAAGTGCCTTTTGGCTTCCTTGGCGTCGTCGGCGCTAGGGGCGCTCGACGGTACGGGAACCGGCTGCGCGAGGGCCCATACCGGCGCAAGGGTGGTCACGATGAGTGTCGCCGCAAGCAAGGCGAGGGCCCGAACAGTGACGCCACGCTTTCCCAACGAGCGCTGCGTGCACTCCCTAATAGTCATCAGTGTGACCCGCGGTGCCCGCCTTGCGGTCGTTCTTCGGGGTAGGCTCCGCGCTGGGCCTCGGAGGAGTCGACAACGTCGCGGGCGCCGCCGACGCGACGGGCGGCGTCGCCGGAGAGCGAACGGGTTGGGCCGCCACGCCAGAGCGCGGGTGCGCGACAGAGCGTGCCGGCGCCGTCACCGGCAACGCCTCCCGCGCGACGCTCGAGGCCGCAGCCGCCGGCGCCGGGTCGGGCAGTGGCGCGAGCGAAGTGGGGGTACTCGCAAGGGCGCTCGCGGACGCGTTTGCGGGCGCGCTCGCCGACGCGACGGGCACGGGCGCTTCCACCGCGGTCACCGCCGCCGCTGGCGCTTTCGCCTCCGGGTGCCGCAGCAGCACGAGCGCGCCGATCGTCCCGCCGAGCAAGACCAGCCCCGCCACCACTACGACGACGGGTCGCCGGCGCGGTGGCGACGTAACCTCCGCCGCGCTTCGGGTCATGCCCACGACCGAGGCGTTGCGAGTCCTGTCGACGAGCGAGCCGCCGCGACTCTTCGCGACGCCCGGACGGTCCCCCGCCTGGTTGCCCGGGGAGACGGGCTCGCCCTGGACCGAAGCGGGAGCGACGGCGGTCTCGGCGAAGCCCTCGGCGCGCACGGCCACGCCGCCGTGATCCGAGCGAATCGGCGGGAGCGGCCGTCCGACGAAGGGCAACAGCGCATCCCCCAGCTCCGCCGCAGACGAGAACCGCTCCGAGGCGACCCGCGCGATGGCCTTGCGGACCACCTCGTAAAGACCTGGCGGTAAGCCCGTGCGCACCTGCTCGAGCGGCATTGGCTCGCGCGTCGTCACGCTGTGGAGCACCTCGAGCAGCGACGACCCCTCGTGGGGCCTGGAGCCGGAGAGGAGCTCGTAGAGAATCACGCCGAGCGCATAGACGTCGGTCCGGGCGTCGATGCCGCGTTCGCCGCGGGCCTGCTCGGGCGACATGTAATACGCCGTCCCGATGGCAGACCCGGTCCTCGTCGCCGCGCCCGTGGCCTCGGTCATCTTGGCGATCCCGAAGTCGAGCACCTTGACGAGGTCCGTCTTGTCGGCGCGCTTGGTCAGAAACAGGTTCCCCGGCTTGAGGTCCCTGTGCAGGATTCGCCGCGCGTGGACAACGTCGAGCGCGCGGCACGTTTGAATCAAGATGTACGCCGCGCGCGCGACCGGCAGCGGACCCTCCTCCGCGAGCAGCGTCTCCAGGTCTTTCCCCTCGAGGAACTCCATCACGAGGTACCGCGAGCCGTCCGGGAGCGCGCCCATGTCGAACACGGCTGCGACGTTCTCGTGTTCCATGCCGCCCGCGGCCATCGCCTCGATCTCAAGACGGCGAAGCACCTCGGGCTGGCGCGCGAACTCGGGCAGCATGAACTTGACCGCGACGCGACGCCCCACGTTCCGGTTGTAGCCCTCGTAGACCTCGCCCATCCCGCCGCGGCCCAGCAGGCGGCGAAGCTCGATCTTGCCGTCCAGCACCGTCCCCACGCGACCCCCGTCGGACGCCGGGCAATGCGCCGACGCGTCGTGGTGCATGCCGCACAAGGAGCATCGCGTGGGGTTGGTCCCTGTCATGAGTCGGCCTCCCCGCGCACGGAACGAACGTCGAAGCCTGGTCTCGCGTCAAGCAATCGGTATGCCCGCGAGCGCGAGATGCCCAACGCCGCCGCCGCGCGCGACACGTTCCCGCCCGCCTGGCGCAGAGCCCGCACCAGCTCCTCGAAGGCGACGTCGTCCTGCGTGGGCGCCCGGGCAGTGGATGGCTGCGCCGGGGTGCTCGTCGGCGGGTACCGTCCGGCCATACGATCAGGCAGCATCCCGCGCTTGAGAACCGGTTCCTGGCTGTGCAGCGCGAGCAGCCGCCGCGCGAGGAGGACGAGCTCGCGCACGTTGAGCGGCCAGTCGTAGAGCAAGAGCGACTCGAGCAGCTTCGGTTCGGCGGCGGGAGGATGGCCTCCGCTCTGCTCGCGGAGGATCCGCACGAAGAGCGGGACGATGTCCTCGCGACGGGCGCGAAGGGGCGGCAAGACCACGGTGAGCCCGTCGAGGCGCGCGAAGAGATCGGCGCGAAATCGGCGGTCCTGCACCGCGGACGCCAGAGGCTCCTGCGTGGCGCACACGATCCGCGCGTCGACCGGCACCGGCAGCGACTCGCCGAGCGGCTGCACCTCCCGCTGCTCGATCGCGCGCAACAGCTTTGCCTGAAGAGGCAGCGGCAGATCGAGGATCTCGTCGAGGAAGAGCGTGCCTTTGTGCGCGCCGCGGAAGTACCCGACGCTCGCCCGATCGGCGCCCGTGAACGCTCCCTTTCGGTAGCCGAACAGCTCCGCCTCCGCCATGGCGGCGGGAAGCGCAGCGCAGTTCATCGCCACGAACGCCCCGGGCCGGCCGCTCCAGGCATGCAGGGCTCGGGCGAGGCCCTCCTTTCCCGTGCCGGTCTCTCCCTCGGCGATTACCGGCAGGTCGGCGGTCGCGATGCGCTGGGCTGGCTCGACGGCGCGCGCGAGCGTCTGCCCGCCCCACCAGCCGTCGCACAGATCGCGAAATTCGATCAACCCGGCGTTCGGACGCACCTCCTGGACGAGCCCGACCCATTCGCCGATGCGCACTACGTCACCCGGACCGAGGGGCTGCTCCTCGATCCGCTGGCCGTTGACGAACGTGCCGTTGCGGCTTCGCTGGTCTCGCAGCGTCGGAAGCGAGTGCGTCTTCGCGATGATCGCGTGGCGTCGGGATACCTCATGGCCGTCGAGCGAGGCCGTGCAGTCGGCATCGCGGCCGAACACCACGCCGTCCTCGAGTGCGATCGTGCGGTAAGAGGGAGCGACCCAGCGCAAGACCAGGACGCTTCTCGCACCGCTCCCCTCGGTCGTCTCCGCCGACGGTGCCGTCGTGCTCGGACCGGCAGAACCGGAGTGTGACACCATCGCGACCCTCCCTGAATCGTCACCCTCGGATCTCGCCGAAGAACGCTCACGGGTCAAGAGCGCGCACTCCGGGTGTTCGGACGGCGGACAACGAACGTCCGGACGCTGGGGACCGGCGCCCATTTTGCCCGGGCACCCGTGCCGGATCGCTTGTGGCGTCGGCGTCTCTCGGCCTGCAGCGCACAGGGACCGGCCGCCGAAGCGGCGGCCCGTCCCTTGCGATGGCCGCTGCCCATGCGAACCACAACCTACAACATCTCCCGATTCACAGCGCTCCTCCTCGCCACCACGACGCCCGCAGGCATCTGCCTCCTGGCGGCGTGCGAGTCCCCCCTTCCGACCACCGGCGCCGAGAGCACCGGCGCCCTCGGAATGCAGCTCACCGTCCCCGACGGAAGCGGCATTTCTTCGTTCGCCTATACCATCGGCGGCGGTCCCACCGCGAAGTCGGGCACGATCGACGTCAGCAAGAGCAACACCGTCTCGGCGATCCTCAGCGGGCTCGCGGCCGGCTCCGGATACACGATTTCAATCGCGGGGACGTCCGACGCCGGCGACACGTGCGCGGGGTCGGCCGGACCCTTCACCGTCACCGCGAATGAGACGGTCTCGGTCTCGCTCGTCGTCGCGTGCCACGCGCCGAGCACGAACGGAAACGTCTCCGTACACGGCACCCTCGACGCGTGCCCCGAGATCAGCTCGGTGAGCGCCAATCCGTCGGAGGTGACCGTCGGCAACGACGTGGCGATCACCGCGATCGCTGGTCCCGACGAGAGCGACGCGGGGCATCCCCTCGTCTACACGTGGTCGGGAGTCACGTCGTCGGACGCGAAGGGGAACGCGACGTTCCACTGCGCGACGCCCGGTTCGTTCTCCGTCTCGGTGGCGGCCACCAACGGCGATTCGGCATGCGACAGCTCCTCCGATCCCGCAGCGAACGCCACGATCACGGTCACCTGCGATCTGGCAAACGCGAACCGGTCAGCAGACTCGGGAGCGTGCGGCAGCGCCGGCCCAGTCGACCTCGACTTCGACTCCTTGAATGCTTCCGCCGGCGCCGTCACGGGAGCGGCGCTCTCGAGCTACTTCGCGCAGTACGGCGTCTCGGTGACGGACGGTCCCGACGTCGGGCTCAACGTTCAGCAGGCGCCATTCTGGGAGCCGACGTCGTCGCCGCCGAACCTCCTGAACACGTTCGGAGGCAAGTCCACGCTGAACACCGGCGTGACGTACACGCTCACGTTCTCCTGTCCGATAGCGACCGTCAGCTTCTACCGCGCCGGAATCCAGGCCGGCTCCACTATGGGCCTGTGGTCCGCGACCGCCTTCTCGGCGGCCAATCAAGTCTTGAGCACCGTCGGCGAGAATCAGATCGTCTCGAACGTGTTGCCCACGCAGTTCACCCTGGCGGGTCCCGGCATTGCCTCCGTGACGTTCTATTCGAACGTCATGGGGTTTGCGGGTACGTATCTGTCGATCGACGACTTGACACTCACTCCATAGCCCCGGAGCGCACACACCGAAGAGCGTTCTCTCATCGCGAGGTGACCTTCCTCCGCTGCGGAAGAACGTTCTCTCATCGCGAGGCGGCCCTCTTCAATGGCCAGAGAACGCCCTCTCATCGCCAGACGGCATTCTCTGCACAGCGAAGAACGTTCTTTCCTCGCGGAAGAGCGCGCTCTCGCGTGCAGACAGTCTTCTTTCGCCGTGAAAGAAGGCTCTCTCAGCTTGAGAGAAGCCCGCGAGACAGTCGCCTCCTCTCGGAGAGCGAGAAGCTCTTCGATGGGCGTCCTTTTGCACGAGAGAGAGAAATTCGGATCTTTTTTTCCGAAGTTTGGGACCCCAAGGCCCTTAACCCATTGAGGGCGCCCGCGGCCCTCCGAGAGCCACGATGGCGGAGGCAATTTCCCGCTCCGCCGGGAAGGGCCCTTGAAACCAGTTGATGAAAAGGAGACGGCACATGAACACGCACAACAAGACAACCAGAGACAAGACCATCAACAAGAACCGCCAGGCGATCGCCGGGGTGCAAAAGCATCTCGCAAACATCCCGACCCTCGCCCTCGGCGGCACACCGACGACGCCGACCGACGTCATCGCGACCCTACAAGGCGCGATCGACGCCATCGACGCGGCGGCTGCCGCCGAGAAGGTGTTCCACGACGCGGTGGCCGCGCAGCATGCGGCCATCGTGAAAGGGAACGCCCTCCTCAAGGTGCTGAAGATGCTGGTCCACAACCAGCTCGGCAGCACCGAGGGGGTCCTCGGCGACTTCGGGTTCACTAGCCCGAAGCGCCAGACGCCCAACGAGGCGACCAAGGCGGCAGCGGTCGCAAAGCGCGCGGCGACGCGCGCAGTGCGACACACGATGGGCGTGCGGCAGAAGGCAAAGATCAAGGGCGAGGTACAAGCGCCCGCGACCCCGCCGACGACCGCGAAGCCCACGTGACGTGAGAGCCGCCGAGTCGACAAGGTGCCAAGGCGGAGCGAAAGCTCTCCTTGGCGCGGAGGCGACTCGGCGGCTTCTCTTTTGCGGGTGCTGCGGCCTCCCTTTGCGAGGTGCTATCGTAGGCCGTGTGCGTTTCGCCTCGCGCACGTCGTTCGCGTGCCGGTCGCGATGCCAAAGCGTCGCGAATGGCGTGGCCGAGGCTGCCATTGTGACTCTCGGAGTCGCTCTTCTTGCGGCCGGGTGTGAAAGCAATAGTGCGCGCTCAGCTGGGCGGCGGGACGCGGACGCCGGCAGCTCGGCGGACGGTGCGTGGCCCGACGGCCACTCGAGCGATGACGCGCCCGATGACAGCGTCGTGGGCGACGACAGCCCCGGCGTTCTCGCTGACGGCGGCGCCGAAGAGGGATCGACCGGCGGCGCGCTCGGCGATAGTACAGACGCCAATGGCCCTGTCGACGCCCGGTGCGCAGACCCCTGCACTGGCGTGTGCGTCGCGGGCCGGTGCCTGGTCACGCTCGCTTCGGGAGAGCTGCATCCCTACAGCGTCGCCGTCGACCGGACGAGCGTGTACTGGACGAATTACGTCGGTAACGGCACCGTGAAAAAGGTACCCCGCGAAGGGGGGCCAATCACGACGCTGGCGTCGGGCGAAGAATATCCGCACTCAATCGTTCTGAACGATACGAACGTTTACTGGACCAGGTACTCGTCCCCCAACGGCGCCGTCCGGACAATGCCGCTCGCGGGAGGTCCGGTCACGGAACTCGTTTCGGGTCAGGATGGGTGTCACGGCCTTGCCGTTGACGGCATGAACGCCTACTGGACGACGCTAAGCGCGGCTGGGGCGGTCATGAAGGTCGCGCTCGACGGCGGAGCCCCGACGACGCTGGCGCCCGGACCCGATCCCCTGCTCAACCCCGTCGAGATCGCCGTCAGGGACACGACCGTCTACTGGACGAATTGGCGCATGCTCGTGGGCACCGTCATGAAAGTGCCGGTCGACGGAGGCGCCCGCTCAACGCTCGCCTCCGGGCAAGAGTTTCCCTATGGCATCGCTGTCGACGCGGAAAACGTCTACGTGACGAACAGCATCGACCTTGCTGGCCACTCCAGGGGCGGCAACGTTCGGAAAATCCCTCTCAACGGCGACCCCATCACCACGCTCGCCACGGGTTTGGACGGGCCCTACGGCATCGCGGTAGATGCCACAAGCGTCTATTGGGTAAACCATGGTGACGGCACCGTCATGAAGGTCGGGCTCGAGGGCGGAGCCCCTACGACGCTCGCCTCGGGACAGGACCTCCCCTATCACCTGGCCGTCGACTCGACGAGCGTTTACTGGGCGAACTACGGCGATCCGCTCATGAACCAAGTCGACAGCGTCATGAAGCTCACGCCCAAGTAGCGGCCGCCCCGTCACATCCCGAATCGCCCTCCCCAAAGCGGGAATATCATCACGACCGCCCAATCGAACCCCGCGTGCGCCAACACACTGGGCACAATCGATCCAAACGCCCGCGCCATGGCTCCCCAAAGCAGCCCCCCGCCAAACGCCGCCACCACGAGCACCGGATTGTGCGCCGCTCCCTCGCCCAGCGACCACATCGTCGGCAGATAAGCCGCCGCATAGAGCGTGGCCGCCCAAACCCAGGCGCCGCGCGATCCCACGCGCTCCGCGAGAAGCTGCGGCACCATCGCACGCCACACCATTTCTTCCGCGAGGGCCACGACGAGGAAGGCCGCGCCCACCCAAGCAGCGTGCGCTTGCAGCACGTGCGGATCGCCGATCTGAGCGTAAAGCGACACAAGCCAGACCTCGCGACGCGATCCCACGGGAGCGACCCAACGCGCAAAGGCCAAGGCGACCGCGAAGAGGACCGCAGCGCCGACGATCCCGCGGGTCAAGTCCCCCCATCGGGGTGAGATCCATTCGCGAAGCAGGTCTTCTCGCCGTGCCCAAATGGCCGCCACCGCGCCGAGCGCAATGCTCGGACCGCACGCCAATGCCCAAAAAACGAGGGTTCCCGCGTGAGCAGGCGCGAAGGCAACATACGAGGCAAGCGAGGTCGCTACGAAGGCAACCACGACAAGGGCGGCGGCAACCGGGCGCATGGGACTCGAGTCGATCTATTCGGAGACGACGGCGTCCACTTCGACTTCGACGAGCATCTCGGGATCAACCAGGCGCTTGATTTCGACCATCGTGTTGGCCGGCGGGGCCGCGCCGAAGAACTCGGCGTGAGCGCGCCCGTACTCCGCAAAGCGCGTGATGTCCGTGACGTACATGCGCGTTCGGACGACGTTTTCGGGGGCCGCTCCAAGTTCGCGCAGCGCGCCGCATGCAATCTCGAAGCACCGCTTGGCCTGGCCATACGGATCGCCCGGGGCGAAAGTCGAGCCGTTGTGCGCAACCGGCGCGGTGCCGCTCACGAAAACGTGGCTCCCCGCCCGCACGGCGCGGCAATAGCCAATCTTTTTCTCCCAGGGGGCCCCGGTAAAAACGCGTTTCATGGGCCGCGACGTTACCACGACGTTGTAAGGTACGTCGCCCATGGTCCGAACCGTTTCCTTCGCCGCTCCCCGCGCGGGACGGTCCGTCCGTCTCATTCTGGCGGTCGTCGTGATCGCTCTCATTGTCGTCGCCGTCGGCTGCCGAGTGGCAACGCGCGTCGACGCCGGTCACGTCGGCATTCGCGTAAGGCTGGCGGGAAGCGACCGCGGCATCCAGGACATGCCGGTCGTCACCGGATGGGTTTTCTTCAACCCGCTCACCGAACAGGTCGTGCTTTTCCCCACGAGCGTGCAAAACGTGGTCTGGGCCCAGTCCGCCCACGAAGGCCGGCCTTTCGACGAGTCGATCACTTTCAGCTCGGGCGAGGGCGTCAATGCCAACGCGGACGTTGGGTTGTCGTTCCACATTGAGCCGAGTCTTGCTCCCAGACTCTACGGTCGCTTCCGCCTCAACGATCTTCAATTGCTGGCCGACGGCTACATGCGGAATACGGTTCGGGAAGCTTTCAACGACGTAGCCTCGAAGCTGCCCGTCCAGGAAATCTACGGCGCGGGCAAGAGCAAGATGCTGGGTGACGTCACGCAGAAATGCCGCGACGTGTTCGGCAAAGACGGAATCGTCATCGACCAGCTCACGGTCAACGGAGCGCTGCGACTGCCGCAGAATGTCGTGGAGGCCATCAACCGTGCGATGGAGGCCACCCAGAACGCGATCCAGAGCCACAATCGGGTGGCGCAAGTCGAAGCCGAGGCCCAGCAAGCTGTCACCCAGGCGCATGGCCAGGCCGAGGCCGCGCGCGAGAAGGCGCAAGGCGACGCAGACGCCCTTCTCATTCGCGCACGAGCGGAGGCGCAAGCGAATGAAACCATTCGCCTCTCGATGACCCCGACCGTTCTTCAGTACCGAGCCCTCGAGCACTGGGACGGCAAACTGCCCGAGTACAATGCCGGGCAATTGCCGCTACTTACCTTCGACGCGACCAAACTGGCTGCGCTCGGGGCGGCGGGCGAAGCCGCTCGGCAAAAGGCCCTCGAAAAGCTCCTAGAGCAGAGCGACAAGGCAGGGGCGGCCCCAAAGGCGCCGCCCTGGGAGAGCCGACACTAGGTTTGACGTGGGGGGCGGACCGCGGTAAAAGTGCGCCAGCGCGTAGCGTGCGGCCTGCTCGGTGTGGGCGGGGCCGGCGCCGACGCGTGAGGGAACAACAAAACAAGCGCCGGGATGGGCTATTGCGGCCGTCTCCAGAGGCGCAACGGAAAATAGGGGCCCCCTTTTGCAAGGGCCCGAACGAGAGCGAGAACATGACGTTCATCGAAGCTGCTGCGGAGGTCCTCCGCCATGCGGGCAAGCCCCTTCACTACAAAGAGATTACGGAGCTTGCCATTGCCAAGAACCTCTTGTCGCACGTCGGCAAGACACCCGAGGTCACGATGAGCCATCGGCTGACCGCGGCGATAAAGAAAGACGACAAAGACGTACCGATTGTGAAGGTCAAACCGGGGGTTTTTGGGCTCCGCGAATGGGACGACCGCAAAGGCAGGAGAGCATCGGCCTCCGCGACACCGGAGCCCGGATCGGATGAGAGCGCCGCCCCGGAGGAAGAGGGGGTCGAAGTCAATGCGCTGGAGATTGAAGCGGCCATGCGCGGCGCCGCGGATGCGGCCAGGGAGGGCACACCGGCGGCTTCGGCGCGGCGTGGTCAAAATCAGGGCGAGTCGAGCGAAGAACCGGCCGACGAGGACGCGGGCCGGGAGACGCCGGTTTCCGGCGACGAAGTCCTGCGGGCCGACCTGGCGGCGCGAGGCGCCGAGCTCTTCGACGACGAGGAGGACGACGACCAACCGATTCTTGCTCCGTTATCCCAGTCCGAGGCGACATCGCCGCAGGGCGAAGCAGGACGCAGGCGAAGGCGACGGCGTCGTCGCGGGCGGGGCGGCGGAGGCCAAATCGAATTGACGGGCGGCGGTTCCTTCAGTGGTCCGCCTGCCGACCGAACATCGCAACCGCGGATGGAGGCGTCCAGCCCTGTGGCCCCGCTTTCGTCGGCTTCCTCGGCCGACGGCGAAGCGAGCCTCGACGCGCGCGAACCAGGCGCGGCGCCTCGACCGGTAGTGCGCGATCGCCAGCAGATCATGGCGGGCGGACAGCCGACGGGCATCGACGTTCCGCTTGGCGAGGGGGAGGAGTTGGCCGGCCGCGAGCTGGCCGACGCGGCCGCGCTCGTGCTCTCGTCGTTCGACCGCAACGCCGGTCCCGCACCGATTCGGGCGGTTGCGGAAGCTTTGTCGCGACGTGGCCGCCTCCAAGTGGAACCGCTCCTCGCCATCGCCCAGGTGGGAGCCTCCATTCGCGCGGACAACCTCCGGCGAACCGCCAACGGGCAGCGCCCCCGTTTCCGTATCGCCAGCGGTGCGCGGGTCGCTTTGACGGACTGGACCATGGGCGGGGAGCTGCCACGGCTCGAGCAGGAAGTCGTCGCCGCCGTGGAGCGTTACCGCGAGGCATCGCGGCGCGCCCTGCTGCGCCGGCTCCAAGAATTGCCCGGACACGCTCTCATCGAGCTTGCGCTGGTCGCTCTCGAGCGCGCAGGGATGGTGAATCTGAGGGCGGTTCGCCGCTCGGGATCGCCCGGCGGCGAAGCTCACTTCGCCGCTTTGCACAAAACAGGCGGCGATACGATTCCGACGGCGATTGTCATCCGCAAGGACGGGCGCGAGATCGGACGCGAACGCGTAACGGATTTGCGCGGCGCGCTTCATCACTACGGCCCGGCGAGCGCAGGCTGGCTCGTGACAACGGGCCAATGCCTTTCGGGGGCGCGCGAAGAAGCGGCTGCCGTGGGGGCCCCCCCTGTCGCGCTCTACGATGGGCTGGCGTTCTGTAAGCTCCTCGAAGAAATCGAGGTCGGTGTCATCAAGACTCGTTTTGCAGTTTCCATCCCTGATCTGGAGCTGCTCGAGGCCATGCGCGGATAGGTGCGGACAAGACCCGTGGCGCTCCAATGAACCGATTCAGCTTGGCCCTAGGCCTGATCCTGGGATCCAGTGCCTTCAAGGCGCCTCAGGCCACGGCGCCCCCGGCCAACGTGAGGCTGACCATCGACGCGCCGAGCCCCCGCGGCTCCTGGACCCTGCGCGTCGCCAACGACGGGGAGATCCCGGTTCGCTTGGCCGCGGACGCGCGCCTTTTGACCTTGGCACTGACCCCGCGCGGGGCGCAGAAGGCCGTGCGTTGCCGGCTGCCGGCCGACATGCGCCCGGGCGAGGACCTCGGCCGCAGCATCGTGCTGCAAGCCAAACGCGACTACGTGGAGACCTTCGAGCCGCGCCTCTACTGTTTTGCAGGAAAAGAGCTCGACGGATTGGCTCCGGGGGCCATCTTGGTGGCTCGCCTGGGATGGGAGGGCAAAGGGGAAACCAGCCCGCTGGAAGTCGCTCCCATCGACGGCGTGGAGCCCCTCATCGCTCCGCTCAAATCGATTGAATCCGCGCCGATTGCGCTGCCCGACGAGGTCACTCCCGCCCTTGAGCCCCCCGCGCCAAGGCCAACGGAGGCGTTGCTCGATGCGCCGCGACTGGAGCTTGAGGCGAAGGGCACGGTGGACGCCGAATCGCCGGATGGCGCGAGCATTCCAGTCACGCTGCGAAACGAAGGCTCGCGTCCGGTCATTGTCCATTTTCGCCCCGAGACGCTGGGCTTCGAGGTCGTTCGCGCCGGCGGAGGCGGGGTGGAGCATTGCTCCTGGCCGGCCGCGAGAGCAGCGCCCGCGCGCGAGCTCTTCACGACCCTCGCCCCAAAAAACGGCACGGTACAGCCTATTGCGTCGGCAACATCCTCGACCTGGGGGGCCTCCTGGTCGTTCGGCCATGGCTGGATACCCGCCTCGTTTCGGGGGGCAGCGTGGGTCTGAGGAGCTTCGACGGGCGGATTGACGCCAAGTCGCCTACCTTCGTGCGGCTTCATCGCGGGGCCGTGGCGGATCCAGAGGCGAGAGCCCGGATGCAGGGCCAGTGAGCAAACCTCAATGCAAAGAGCTGAGTTTTCGATCTCGGTTCACGATCTCGACGCGGCGGGAAAGCCATTTCGATTCGTCGTGCCTGCGGCGTGGATTCGCGGGGCGCTCGAGGCTACCGACGTTGCGCCGGGAGGGAGCGACGGCGAGCTCGCGGGACGTCTCTCGAGGGGCGGCAGGGACGTCGTCATCCGCGGCAGGCTCCGAGCGGAGCTGGACGTCCCGTGCGCTCGGTGCCTGCAACCGGCGCGCGTTGCCGTCGACGAAGACATTAGCGCGCTGGCGGTCGAAACGGGTCAGCTGCGCGAATCGCACTCGCAGGAGAGGGACAAGGAAGAGAACGAACCGGGGGCCGACGAAGCCGACATACTGCCGTTCGACGGCGACTCGGTCGTCCTGGACGACCTCGTGCGCGACGAGCTTCTCCTTGCAATTCCAATGATCCCCTTGTGCTCCGAAGCTTGCCCGGGTATCAGGCCAAAGCCCGCGGACGATCCGCTGCGGGGGGTGGTCGACCCCCGACTCTCGCCACTCATCAAGTTCAAGAAGCCGTAGAAGGAGACCGTGTCGTGGCCGTTCCCAAACGACGCACAAGCCGTTCGAAGCGAAACATGCGGCGCGCAAATCACGACAAAGTGACTGCGCCGAACCTCATTCCTTGCCCAAATTGCGGTGAACCGGTCGTACCGCACCGCGCGTGCGCCTCGTGCGGGCACTACAAGGGCAGAGCGGTCAAACGAGGAACAACGACACCGGAGTGAGCCCGCTGGAGACGCGCGAGCGACGATGACCATCGCATGGCTGTTTCCGGGACAGGGCGCGCAATCGGTGGGCATGGGCAAGGAAGTCCTGGCCGCCTCCGCCGCGGCCCGCGCCGTGTTCAAGCGGCTCGACGCGGCCCTGGGCGAACCGCTTTCGACGGTCATACTCGAAGGCCCGGAGCCCCTCCTGACTCTAACGGCCAACGCCCAACCCGCCATCGTCGCAACCAGCGCCGCGCTACTTGCTGCCATTCGCGAACAAGTCCCCGACCTCGCCACGCCTGCGTTCGGGGCCGGCCACTCGCTCGGCGAGTACTCGGCGCTGTTGGCGGCGCACGCGCTCTCCTTGGAAGACGCGGTGCGTCTAGTGCGCGCCCGTGGCCGTGCCATGCAGGACGCGGTGCCCGCCGGCACGGGCGCCATGAGCGCGATCATGGGAATTGACGCGGCGCGGCTCGAGGCCATTTGCATCGACGCAGCCCAAGGCGAGGTGGTTTCGCCCGCCAATTTCAATGCGCCAGGGCAAGTCGTCATCGCCGGCCACGCGGGGGCTGTGGCGCGCGTCGGAGACGTTGTTACGCGCGAAAAGGGGCGCGCTGTGCCGCTCAAGGTGAGCGCCCCGTTTCACTGCGCTCTGATGGCTCCGGCGGCGCATGCGCTTGCGCGCGAGCTCGAAAGAGTCGGCGTGCTCCGTCCACGCTTTCCCATTGTGGCGAACTTTGACGCGCAGCCCAACTCAGACGCGGACCGGATCAAGGATCTCCTGGTCCGTCAGGTGGACGGCGCCGTTCGCTGGGAAGAGAGCATTCGGACTATGGTCGCGCGAGGAGTAACCCATGCGCTCGAAATCGGGCCGGGAAAGGTGCTGGCGGGGCTCGTCAGGCGAATTGCCAAGGAAGTGAAGGTCCTAAGCGTCGGAGATGTGGACTCATTAGGCCAAGTGGCCGCATTCCTTGGCGAAGCCTGCTAGAAGGACCTCCGAATGTTCCGGCTCGACGGCAAGATTGCTCTGGTGACCGGCGGCTCGCGGGGCATTGGCCGTGCTTGCTGCGAGGCCCTCGCGGCCCAAGGGGCAACCGTTGTTGTCAACTACGTGCGAGGGGAGGCCGCCGCGAAAGAAGTCGCCGACGCCGTGGTGATGACCGGCGGCAAGGCCGACCTGTCGGGCTTCGACGTGGCCGATTCCGGCGCCGTGGACACCGCCGTGGAGGAAATCGTCAAGCGTCACGGCAAGCTCGACATCCTGGTGGCCAGCGCCGGCATCGCAATCGACAGTCTCCTCTTGAGAGTCAAGGACGACGATTTGAACAGAATTTGGCTCACGAACGTCCGCGGGGCGATCGCATGCGCGCGCGCCGCCAGCAAGAGCATGATGCGAGGCCGCTGGGGCCGAATCGTGTTCATGTCGAGTGTCGTGGGTGAGATGGGCAACGTCGGGCAGACCGCCTACGCGGCGTCGAAGGCAGCCCTGCTGGGGGCTGCGAAGAGCATTGCGCGCGAGTTTGCCTCTCGAAACGTGACGGCGAACGTCATCGCTCCGGGCTACATCGACACCGACATGACCAAAGCGATGAGCGCCGAGCACAAGGAGCAGCTGCTAAAGGTCGTACCGCTCGGCCGCACCGGCAGCGCGCGAGACGTTGCCGCCGCGTGCGTCTACCTCGTCAGCGAGGAAGCGGGATATGTCACCGGTCAGGTCCTGCGAGTGAACGGTGGCATGTACGTGTGACGTCCTAGAATGGCGCGCAGATGCGCTTAGACTCTTCTGCCGCTCGACTCTCAGCCGTTTTTCCTATACGAGGCGAATCTACAATGGCTACCGACATCCCCACCGAGGTCAAGCGCATCATCAAAGAGCAGCTCGACGTCGACGAGAAGGACATTAAACCCGAGTCGAGCTTCATCGACGACCTCGGCGCCGACTCGCTCGGTCTGGTCGAGCTTGTGCTGGCCTTCGAGGAGGCGTTCGAGATCGATATCCCGGACGAAGACACCGAGAAGATCCGCACTGTCCAGGACGCGATCGACTACATCGAGAAGCACGCTAAGAAGTAGGCGAAAGGTGCGGCTCGGCGGCACTTCTAGTGGGCCGCTCGGGCCGACAAGCTCCTGAATGGAACGAGTCGTCATCACGGGCATCGGTCTCGTCACGCCGATTGGCATCGGAACGCGTGAGACCTGGGGTGCGCTTCTTGCCGGCGAAAGCGGCGTCGCCAACATCACGCTCTTTGATTGCTCGACGTTTCGGGTTCGGATCGCGGGCGAGGTGAAGGCGTGGGAGCCGACCCGGTGGGTCCCCAAGAAGAAGCTCAAGGAGATGGATCGCTTCATGGAGTTCGCCGTCGCGGCGAGCACCATGGCGATCGAAGACGCAAAGCTCGAGCTCTCGGACTCGGAGCGGTATCGTGCGGGGTGCTTCGTCGGAAACGGCGTCGGAGGTCTCTTTTCGCTCGAAAAGACCAAGGAGACCTTGCTCACCAAGGGGCCCACGAAAGTGAGCCCGTACGCGATCCCCACCATCATCGGGAATTTGGCAGCGGGGCAGGTGTCGATCGCGCACGGCTTGAAGGGGCCGAGCTACTGCACGACGAGCGCTTGCTCGAGCGGCGCGCACGCAGTCGGCGAAGCGAGCGAATGGATTCGTCGAGGCAAGGTCGACGTCATGATCGCGGGCGGCACCGAGGCCACGATCACGCCGGTCGGAATCGCCGGATTCGAAGCCATGCTCGCGCTCAGCAAGCGCAACGAAGACCCGCCGCGGGCGAGCCGCCCTTTCGATCGCGGGCGCGATGGCTTCGTTTGCGGCGAGGGTGGTGGAATCCTCGTCCTCGAGTCGCTCACTCGTGCGACAAAACGAGGCGCCCGCATTTACGCCGAAGTCACGGGCTACGGTGCATCGAGCGACGCGTATCATCTCACGCTGCCTGCGCCCAACCACGAGGGCGCGCAGGCTGCCATGCGAATGGCACTCGAAGACGCGCACGTTTCGCCGAGCGACGTCGACTATGTAAACGCACACGGGACTTCGACGCCGCCCGGGGATCGCGAGGAGTCGCGGGCCATTGAGGCCGTATTCGGCAAGACCGCCACCGACAAGACGTTGTGGGTGAGCTCCACCAAGTCGATGATGGGCCACTTGCTGGGCGCAGCCGGCGCGGTGGAAACAGCTATTTGCGCACTGGCGATCGCCGAGGGCGCCGTCCCGCCCACCATCAATCTGGTCGATCCCGATCCTGAATGTACGCTCGACTACGTTCCGAACGCGGCGAGACAGAGACGAATTCGGCACGCAATGAACAACTCCTTCGGCTTCGGCGGTACAAACTGCGCGCTTCTCTTGTCGCGCTTCGATGGGTGACCGATGTGAGGTGCCCCTTTTGCTCGCGCCTCGACAGCAAGGTGATCGACTCTCGGACGTCGATTGCGGGAGATGTTATCCGGCGGCGGCGCGAGTGCGAAGGTTGCGGGCGGCGCTTCACGAGCCGCGAGAGAGTCGAAGATGTGCTGCCCGTCGTCGTCAAGAAGGACGGCGCCCGGGAGCCGTTCGATCGCGAGAAAGTCCTCCGCAGCGTGCGTCTGGCGTGCAACAAGAGGCCCGTAGCCATCGATCGCATCGAACGCTTCGTCGACGAGCTGGAGCGGCAGCTGATTGACGGAGAAGCCAAGGAGGTGGCCAGCCAAGAACTGGGGGAGCGCGTCATGAAGCTCCTGCGCGACCTCGACGAAGTGGCTTACGTGCGCTTCGCGAGTGTCTATCGGAGCTTTCGCGACATCGACGAATTTCGGTCCGAGCTCGACAAGATGGCACAGGCTCGGCTGCCGGGAGACGAGGCACGATGACGAGTTTGACGACGTCCGACGCAATCCTGACGCTGGACGACGACAAGTGGATGGGCGTTGCGCTGGAGCAAGGCGCGCACGGAACTCCCTCGCCCAATCCCCACGTCGGCGCCGTCGTTGTCAAGGGCGGAGAGATTGTCGGCCTGGGACACCACGAACGCGCCGGGGAAGATCACGCCGAAGTAGCGGCGTTGAGGCAGGCGGGAGAAAGGGCGCGAGGCGCAACGCTCTACGTAACGCTCGAACCGTGCAACCACGTGGGGCGAACGCCCCCTTGCGTCGACGCGATTCTGGAGGCTCGCATCGCGCGCGTCGTCATCGGTTGTCGCGACCCAAATCCCAACGTCGCGGGCCGCGGGGCCGAAAAGCTGGGCAAAGAAGGCGTGACCGTAGACTTGGGTTGCCGCGAACCGGAGGCTCAGCGCCTCATCGCCCCGTGGGCGAAATTCGTGACGACCGGCGTTCCGTACGTGACCCTCAAGCTGGCCCTGTCGCTCGACGGACGGATTGCAACCCGCACGGGCGCGTCCAAGTGGGTGACGGGGCCCGAGGCGCGCGCCCGCGTTCACCTGCTTCGTGCGCAACATGACGCGGTAGTCATTGGGGTCGGCACGGCTCTGGCCGACGATCCGCGGCTGACGGTCCGCGATGCACCGGGGCAGAGCCCGCTCCGTGTCGTGTTCGATACGAAGCTGCGCTTGCCGCTAGCAGCGCGCCTCGTACAGACGGCGCGCGAGGTCCCCACGTGGGTGGTGTGCACGACCGATGCGGCCTCGTCGGCGGAAGAGCAATTGCTCGAGCGAGGCGTGGAAGTACTGCGGGCTCCGCCGTCGGCGGAAGGCCGGATTGACTCGACCGCGGCGCTTCGGTTGCTTGCGTCACGCGGCGTCGTCACGGCCATGGTCGAAGGAGGGGCGGAACTCGCTGGCAGCATGCTCGCGGGCGCAGCGGCCGACCAGCTGCACGCATTCATCGCGCCGATCCTTTTGGGTCCGAGGGGGCGGCCGGGCGCGGTCGATTGGGCCGGGCCCGCGACACCAGCCGAGGCGCCCAGCCTGGTAGATCCCCAATGGGAGGTATGCGGAGCGGACGCTCACGTATGGGGAAGGCTCAGATATCCCTCGCGTTAAATTGGCCCGGTTCAGCTTGAGCCTCACTCCGCCGCGCCTCCGGCGCGGCTCGGTTACGTTGATTCACCCAGTTCAGCTTGAGCCTCACTCCGCCGCGCCTCCGGCGCGGCTCCGTTCCGGCCCGGGAGTTCACCCACGGCGGGCATGGGGGGAGCGAAGCCGCTCCCCCCACACCCCCCAGCAGGAAGCGCGTGTCGCTCCTTCGGGGGTCGCCCTGCGCCCGTTTGGGACCTCCAGCGGAGCGGGGCCGCCATGAGCTGTTTCCGGCGCCCCAAACGACAACGCGGGTTCCATGGCTTCGGAACCCACCACACGGGCGGCCCAAAAGGGCGGTCGAGGGCGCGTCCCACGTGTCACGCTAGGTTCGGCTGGGGGGGTGTGGGGGAGGAGCGGCCTCGCTCCCCCCCACCAGACCGCGCCCCACTGGTTAAGTGCGAACTAGCGCAAGTCACCCAACGGATTACATTGTAAAATAATGGCTGTCCGCTCCATCCTCCACTACCCTGATCCACGCTTGCGGACCCCTGGAAAGAGGGTTGCCGCCCTCACTCAGGAGCATCGCCAGCTCATCGATGATATGGCCGAGACGATGTATTCAGCACCGGGGGTGGGTCTCGCTGCTACCCAAGTCGGGGAACCTTGGCAGATTTTTGTGATCGACTGCGCCCTCGAGGGCGAACCGAGCGACCTGCGGGTGTTCGTCAATCCAGAGATGCTGGCTTCCGAAGGGAAAATTACGTTTGACGAGGGGTGCTTGAGCTTTCCGGGGGCGCGCGAGGACGTGGAACGCGCGGAGAAGGTTCGCGTGAGGGCACAGGACCGCGACGGGCAGTCGTTCGAGCTGGACGCCGAGGGGCTGCTTGCCGTAGCAATTCAACATGAATACGACCACTTGCAGGGAGTCCTCATGATCGACCGGCTTGGACCACTCAAGAAGAGGCTCCTCCACCGCAAGATGCTCAGGCGGACGGAGACCAGCACAGTGGCGTCCGGCTAAGTCACCCAGTTCCGGCGTTTCTCGTTTGCGTTTATCTAAGTGCTCCGGCCAAGGTCGCCCTCGGCCGAACAGGTGGAAATATTCGGTCCCTATAAGCGTTTTCGCATCGGACTAAACCGATCCGTCGCATTGCCCCGTACTCCCCCAAAGCAGTGACCACCTCCATTCCTCTCCAACCCCTCCGCCAAGACAGTCCGTCTGACGCGGTTACGACGTATTTCGAACAGCTTGCACGCGTCCCCCTTTTGACGCGCGAAGGCGAGGTCGATCTCGCGAAACGCATCGAGGACGGCGAGCGGCGCGCGCTGTGCGCCATCGTGGCGTCGCCGGTGGCGGCCCGTGAGCTGGCCGTGCTCGGCCGCGGTCTGCGTGCCCGCAAGCTTCGACTCCGGGATATCACACGCGCAACGGTCGACGACGATGGAGGCGATGACGAAGACAGCACCATTCGCGCCATCTCCGAGGCGCTCGAGCGTGCGGGCGCGCTCGCTCGCGGGCGCCGCGTCGCCGCACGGACCCGGGACGAACTCGTAGAGTTGCTCCTAGAAGTGCGTTTGACTCGCCGGGCGCTCGACCGGGTGACCGCCAAAGTGCGCGCCTCGCGCGAGGGCGTGCCCATAGCGAGGCGAAGAGCCGTCGACGCCACCCTCAGTGCGATTCGGGCCGGCGAAGCTCGATCAGAGCGAGCGAAGGCCGACCTCATCGCCGCGAATCTTCGGCTCGTCGTTTCGATTGCCAAGCGATACCGAAACCGCGGACTGCATCTGCTCGATCTGATTCAGGAGGGCAATCTCGGGTTGATGCGTGCGGTCGACAAGTTCGAGTACAAGCGCGGCTACAAGTTCAGCACTTACGCGAGCTGGTGGATTCGCCAGAGCGTCAGTCGAGCTATCAGCGATCAGGCGCGGACAATCCGGATCCCCGTCCACATGGTCGAAACGCACAACAAGCTCTCGAAAACCCTGCGGGACATGGTCCAGGAGGGCGGTGAAGAACCGACTCCTGAGCAGATTTCCGTGCGGATGAATGTTCCCGTCGAAAAGATTCGCATGCTGCTCGAGGCGACGCGCGACCCGGTAAGCCTGGATTCACCGGTCGGTGACGAGGGCGGGGCCACCATCGGTGATTTTGTCGAGGACCTGTCATTTCCCGCTCCGGACGATGCAGTGGGCGACAAGGAGCTCTCCGAGGAGACGCGCGAACTGCTCAAGCTTTTGACCCCGCGAGAGGAACAGGTTCTTCGAATGCGCTTCGGGATCGACGCTCCAGGAGATCAAACCCTGGAGGACGTGGGAAAGAGCTTCGAGCTCACGCGTGAGCGAATCCGCCAAATCGAGACGAAAGCACTTCGGAAGCTTCGATTGCCGTCGTTCCACCGCAAGCTGAAAGTGCATATCGAACGCTGACGGTTCGCATCGCTTTAGCGCGCTCTGCGGAACAAAGCTGCATCGAGCCGAATGCCCCGCGCGGCAAATTCGTGCGCGAGCCGCGGCGTCGTCCCCGTGACGACAAATACCGGCTCGCCTCCCGCATCGGCGTTTGAGAGGAAAAGGTCTCGCGCGGTGACGCCCTTCACATCGGCTCCCGTGAGCTCCGACAGGCGCAAGACACGCAGCTTCCCCTCCGCCCCGCGCCCAACCTCGACCGTCACATCAAATGACTCCCCGACAAGTTCGCGCGCGGCTTCCATGGAAGTCCCGGGCCGCGCCGTACACACCTGCGCGGCAAGCCGTGCGAGCCCTTGACGCAAGGACGGTGCAGCGATCCCCGCCAATACGCCTTCGACCCCTTCGCCGATGCAGTCCACCAGCGCTCCGCTCACCGCGCCGCCGAGAGACGGAACGACCAGGCGGTCGGCGCCAAGCCTCGCAGCCGCGCGCACCAGATGTTCGCCGGACGCATGGTCGTTCAACCAGAGGGAGACAAGCTGGGCGTGGGCGATCGCAAACTCAGCCTCGTCTTGCAAGACGGCGATTCGCTCACCGGCGGGCGCGGCCGACGCAAGAGCGCAAAGCGTCGGCGCAACCGTGCCCGCTCCAAGCCCGACCACGAGCAAATTGGTGCGAGCCAAGATGCAAGCTTCGAGAAAAACGGCCATCGGGCGAGACATCGCTCCGACGCGCACCAGCTCATCGAGCGAACCCTCGATGCGCACGCGCTTGCGAATCGTGAGCACCCAGTGGCCGGAATGCGGAGGCCCGATTGCCACGAGGTGCTGTCCGGAGGCGAGCCGGCGATCAACGATCGTGTCTCCTGGCCGGATCGGCTCACCCGATTGATGTACCAACCGCGACAGGACGCGCGCGACGGCAAGTTCGCTCGTGAAGGGCGGATCGGCCAGTATCGTCTGGCCGCCCTTTCTCACCAGAACACAATCCGCGCGAACGACGTGAATCTCCGTTGCCTCGGTGTCCTCCAGCAGCGGCTCGAGAGGTCCCAGCCCGGCCAGCTCGCGCACCGCGTCGCGCGCTAGAACGTCGACATCGATCCCGTCGCCGGCCTCTCCCGAGGCCCGCATCGCTTTCGCCTGCTCGTACGCTGCCCGATTGATCTGTTCCCGTAGATCGCTCGGTACCTCCGGCGACCGCTCCAGCGCCGCGAGATTGACAACATCACTAACGCGTCGCACGATGGCGGTGAGCGCGGTTCGCCGGGCAGCCTGTTTGGGCGTCTCGCGGGGCATGGGACGAGCGATGGCGGACGTTCGCCCCCCCGCCAGAGGAGCCTGCAGCGGGTGAACCGGCGAGACGGGACTCGCAGGGCTCGCAACCTGCAGAGTCGGCATCGGCCGGGGCCGGAGGTCTGCCGCCTGTGGCAAGCGCGGAGGCCCTGGCACCTCGGGAACTGGCGCGCCTCGGAGTTCGGGAGCACTTTCGCTGTCAGGATCGCGCTCCAAGGGAAAGTGGCTGACCGCCGGTTCCAGAGGGCGCTGTGCCGGCGAGGGCGGCGCCGCGGGCTCCGATGCGCCCGGCGGCGGGCCGCCGCCGCCCACGGAGGCGGCGCCGGCAGCGGGCACGGCTACGGCAAGGGGCTGCTACGGCGATGCCGCCGCAGCAGCAGACGCCTCCTGCAGAGAGGGAAGCCGCTGGCGTGGCGAGGTTGGATCGACGCGGGGCGCATCGTTCGCAGGCGACGCCTGCCCGGTTTCCAAGCGAAGGACGAAGTCCCCAATGTAAATCTTGTCCCCCTCTCGAACGATCGTAGCCTGCGAGGTTTTTCGTCCGTTGACGTACGTGCCGTTGGTGCTCTTCAAATCGGTAACGATGAACCGGCCGTCCCGATAGAGAAGGCGCGCGTGGTGCTTTGAAACGTTCCCCTTAGGGAGCACGAGATCGTTGCCCTGAACCCGCCCTACGCTGATCTCGTTTTTTTCGAACGTCTCTCGACGCTCCGCCCCCCCTTTTTCGCTGATAATGATTGTAAACATTCAGCTCCTGGGGAGGGCTCCGTGCATAAGCGCCGAGCGTGTGGCCGCCGGGCGTGGCGACCGCGGTCCCCTGGATTGTCGAAGGAGCCTGGTGAGCCTGTCAACTTGGCGGTGACAGACCGCGCGTTGCCGCTACTTCTTGCGCCCGTTCGAAGATGCCGTGCCGCGTGAGCGGACTTCCGTGGTCACCTGACCGAGCAGCTCACTGGCGAGCGCCATGACATCGCGCGCCTCAAACCCACTGCTACGGAGCTCACGGTATATCGTCTTCGCGAGAATCGCTACGGCGCGGGAATCGTGGGCGCCTTGAATGTCCGCAAAGGGTATAGCCATCCGATGGAGCTCTTCTTAGCAGCGGTGTCGCGTCTCGTACAAGCAACGTGCCAAGCGCACGCCCATGGTGGCATTGGAAATTCCTGCACTCTTCGTAGGTTTGCCGCCTGAATAGCCAGCCCAGGCGCGAATCGCAATTCGCGGAGCGCGATCGGACCTCGCGCACGATGCTACGCAGATCTCGCCGCGCAGGCCTAAGGCGTGGGGTCGGGACCCACGCACCAAACCTGGGCGTGCGGTCGGGACCCACGCACCAAACCTGGGCGTGGGGTCGGGACCCACGCACCAAACCTGGGCGTGGGGTCGGGACCCACGCACCAAACCTGGGCGTGCGGTCGGGACCCACGCACAAACCTGGGGACCGGTCTCAGGGTATACTCGGCAAGTCCCAGACAGCGCGCCGCCCCGCCTTCACGCCATGGCGACGGGACCAGCCAGCGTTGACCTCAAGCACCCATCGGGACGGACATCCGGCGCTTCGCGATTCATCGTTGAGCACAGGCGCATTCTCAACGATTCCAACGATGAGCCCGTCATCGTCGACGAAGATCATATCCAACGGGATGCATGTGTTGTGCATCCAGAACTTGTGGTCATCACGCTCTCGCAAGTCAAAAAGCATCCCGTCGTCTTCTGCCAGGTTTCTCCGGTACATGAGACCGCGCATGGTGTCATGTTGGGATCGGACAAGCTCGGCACTGACCGCCACTCCACTGCTTTCGGGAAAGACCACCCGAACTCGCGGAAGTCTCGTAGGGTTCACCTCCGGATCAGCCGGACAGCCGATCGCTGAATTCGTCGTTGGAAGACTGGGCGGCTCCGGCGGCGTGCGTTGAACGCACCGGCCCGCCGGCGGCGAATCGATGTCGGGTGGTCCGTGCTTCGGCGGCGCATCCGCCACGGCGTGAGAGTCTGCTGAGCGGGCAGACTCCTCCGGCGGCATGCGCTGGCACTGAAGAGCGCCCAGCGCCACGGCGATCGCCATTAGAACCCGCATCGGGCGCTGCCCTATCCGTTCCGAACGCCCGAGCACTCTGCGGACGAAGGGGACAAAGCAGACAAAAGAAAAACGGCACCGCATAGGGGCCCGGGGGGGAAGAGCCGGCCTACGCGGTGCCGCAGACGCACTCTGCTATCAACGTGCCACACCGAGCAACGCAATGGTTTCAAATGCTTGAAAGCCATCTACCCCGACCTATTCCTTCATATTCGCAACGTCATTTCGCGCGTGCTTTCACAACTGAAAGGAGCGAGGCTACCTCAGCTGTGGAGAGTTGTATCACGGCTGGGCGTGGGTTCGGGACCCACGCCACAAACCTAGGCGTGGGTTCGGGACCCACGCCACAAACCTAGGCGTGGGTTCGGGACCCACGCCACAAACCTAGGCGTGTGGGTTCGGGACCCACGCCCCAAACCTAGGCGTGGGTTCGGGACCCACGCCACAAACCAGGGGACCCCTAGGCCTTCAGGCTTCGGACTCCGGCCTGATGGACTTTGCCTGGAAGCGGACGGCCGACGAGGCTCTCGGCGACCCGCCCTGCCTCAACCAGACGTTCAAGGTCAACCCCCGTTTCGATCCCCATCCCATGAAGCATGTAAACGAGATCCTCCGTCGCCAGATTTCCGGCCGCGCCGGGCGCGTACGGACACCCGCCCATTCCGGCCACACTCGCGTCGAAGTCACGAATGCCCATCTCTAACCCGACGATGACGTTGGCGAGCGCACCTCCCCGCGTGTCGTGCATGTGCATCGCGATCCGTTCGGCCGCTATCTCGGCACGCGCCAGCTCGAGAATGCTCTTCGTTTGTCGAGGTGTCCCGACTCCAAGGGTGTCACCTAGGGAGATCTGGTAGCAGCCCATATCTAGGAGCTGCTTGGCGAGCCTCACAGCCCGAAGCGGGTCCACCGCCCCCTCGTAGGGGCAACCCCAGACTGTCGATACGTAACCGCGCACGCGCATCCCGCCCCTGCAAGCCGGGCCAATCGTCTCCTCGAACGCGGCGAGCGTTTCTGCGACGCTCTTGTTCACGTTCTTGCGGTTGTGTGTTTCGCTTGCGGAGACGAACACGGCAATTTCGCGAACCCCCGCTGCACGTGCGCGCGCAAGACCATGCGCGTTGGGGCAAAGCGCGCTCAGCGTAACTCCGGCGGGCGCTTGAGCGCGTGCCGCCACTTCATCGGCATCAGCAAGTTGCGGAATCCACTTTGGCGAAACGAAACTCGTAATCTCGATGCGCTTGAGACCCGACAAGACAAGTGCATCAATGAGGCGGAGCTTGCTCAAGAGGGGCACCGCCGCCCGCTCGTTTTGAAGCCCGTCGCGCGGAGACACCTCGTAAATCGAGACCCGATCCGGCAAGTGCTCAAAAAGGTCCGACACAACCGCCGACACAACCAAAGTGTTGATCTCACGAGCTACTCGCGCAAGTGTCGCGTCGCGACGCACCCGTTTGGGGCCGGGGCCCCAAACGACAAACCTGGGGACGCGACGAAACGCACCTACGCTGGACCGAAGAGCCCAAGTCCGGTTATTCTGCCATCATGGCCGATATTGCTGACCGCGGCGCGACGTCGAACATCCGCGGATGGCTGTCCGAGGTGTACATCCCGGCGCTGCTCTCGTCGGACAAGGAACAATTGGCGCGTCGCTTGGGCGATCGGTCGACGCTGGACGATCCGCTTTTCGGTCGCGCGACCGGGGTCCCGGCCGTCGACCAACGGCTGGACGAAATAGCCGGCTGGCTAAGCACAAACGGTGGAGCGTTCGAGAAAGTCGCGTTCCTCATGGGCTCGGATCGAGACGTAACTGAGGGTATGCTCGCCATCACTGTCGAAAGACAACGCGTCAACGTGCCTATCGCCGTTGTGGCCGAGAGGCGCCCCGAACGCGCCGTTGAGCTACGCGTTTACTATTCGACCAAAGGAATGCGCACGCAGCCTGCCTACCGATCGCCCCTCCTGCCTCGCGACGATGGCGTGATCGTTCCTCCGCCGGTTGCGATGCATTTGGACGCACTCGCCCGGGGCGACCTCGGTGCAGTGGTCGCAGGCTTTGAGGAGGCAGCTACCGTGCGTGCAGCGGACGGCCACGAGTACGCAAAGCTGAACGGCGAAGGTGCACTGCGCTCTTACTACGAGAACCTATGCTCTGCAGCCGTCGGCCCAGGCGGGGGAACGCTACTCCTCAAGAATGCTCGCGCAGACGACGGACGCGCGTGCGCCCTCGAGTACACGGTGGTGCGGGTTCGGGGCCAAGAAGTGCCGCCTCAGGCGGGCTTCGCGGTCTTTGAGCGCGGCGAAAGCGGCCTGCTTCGCGCCGTACGCGTCTACGGCGACGTCGGCTAAATCAGAAAAAGGCACTTCGGACTGAAGGCTGTGTACTGAAGCCTGCAGGCCTCTCTAGAGCGGTTTTCCGAGCGTTCGATTTTTGACTAGCGAAAGGACGAGTACGTGTAGCGCGTACGTGCACGAGCACGAGTACGCCTACGAGTACGAGTGACGAGCACGAGTACGAGTACGCGCAACGTCTCGGTCGGCAGGTCGAAGGGCGTGTATGCAACTGGGAGCCACTGGACTTTGAGAAACTCGACGTTTACCAATGCGCCATCGAGTTTCTGGCCATTGCCGTGCGGCTGGGTGAGCGCGTGCCGCGCGGCCAAGCGGATCTGCGTGACCAACTCCGGCGCGCCAGCAGCTCGATTCCGCTCAACGTCGCCGAGGCTTCGGGCAAAACCAGTCGGGCCGAACGCGCACCACCACGCGATCGCCCGTGGCTCGGCGCTCGAGTGTGCAGCGATCTTGGACGTCCCCTCTCCAGAGGCCTGGATCGAGGGAAACGACTCTTGGCGCGCGTCGTTTCGAGGCTGCCCAAGATGTGCCGCTGACCCGCTTGGCTGTACTCGTACTCGTACTCGTAC